>ERZ795059.3738-NODE-3738-length-14666-cov-5.190062_pt1 | contig 14666 bp, 10 predicted proteins | sample MGYA00375143_ERZ795059 | MGnify/ENA primary metagenome ERZ795059 (study PRJEB30188, sample SAMN05720168) | activated sludge metagenome | isolation source: Anaerobic digester | place: USA | collected 2015-01-07 ... | reverse complement strand
GATTCCAATCTTTCGAAATATTTACAGATAAATTTACCCGTTCTTTTTGATCCGCAAATCCTACATAGGAAACGCTGAAAATGTACATACCCGGCGGTATACTAAGGGAATAAAAACCATACTCGTTTGTGGTTGTTCCTGTGTTTGGCAACTCTTCTACACTAACTGTTGCCCCAATTAGGGATTCACCTGTACTACCATCTTTAATCGTTCCACTTATGGTCACGTTTTTTTGAGCATGGAGCCCAAAGCAAATAAACAATAAGCCTACCCAGGCCAATACTTTTTGTTGCATTTTCAAAATATTTTTATGAATAAAAAAATACTATACTTTACAAATGGGAAAGCATGTATTGAAAAGGTAGACGTATATTCAAATAATGGTATGAAATTTAAAATATTATGCAAAGGTAAGTTGTTATATTGTGTAAAAATAGCATTATTTATTTTAAAAATAGCTCAAAATCGTACAATATGCATCCTCATGCTCATTTAGAAGGTAGTAAATTGTTTGAATTTTTAAGGGATCATTTTAATCATTTCCCAAGCATTCGTAAGGTAGAATTGCCATCTGAAATCGGAAGCGGGTATATTTACAAAATTGGTTTATTTGAAAAAATGACACTCTTAATTGTTCAATGTACTCTAAATGAAAATGAAACTGGGTCACGAAACACTGCTCCAGTCAACCAAGAATACCTTTCATTTAGTTTTAGAAATATCTTACCAATTCTTGAAAAGTCAGATTTAGCTATATTTCCATATGTTCAATTAAGTTCATCAAATATTGAATTGGATATTTTGCTGCCTGGAGGAATTAAAATCAATAATTTAATAATTGGAGTTAAAGTAGAGTATTTAAAAGAACTATTATCACATGGTGCTGGTCATGAGCTGCTTAAAACTATTCTAGAAAATAAACAACCATTTTTATATGAAGAACTTATCTCATTAAACATAGTAAATTTAGCAAAGGAAATTTTTGAATTTACAAACTTTGAAATCTTACCTGATTTGTATTATAAAATAAAGACAGAAGAATTAATTTATCAATTTTTTGTGACGCTTTTGAGGAGAAAGGAAAGCGATAATTACCCTCTAAATCGCAATGATTTATCGGTATTATATGAGATTAGAAATATTCTTTTAAGTGATTTGACTATTTGTCCTCCCCAAGAGAACTTAGCAAAAGTAGCCAACATGAGTATTAGTAAAATGTCGCGATTATTTAAACAGATTTTTGGGTTGAGTATTTACAATTATCACCAAAAAATTCGGATAACTGAAGCTGCTAAATTACTAAGTCAGAAGAAAATGTCTGTTTCTGAAGTTGGATATGAATTGGGATTTAGTAATTTGAGTCATTTTTCTAGACTATTTGAGCGATATGTAGGTGTGAAACCAAAGAAGTATTCAAAAGAGAGTTAATAACCACCAAAATTTAAACTAGGTTTTCATTTGTTCAATAAATTTAAAATGCCGGATAAAATTTCAAATGGCGACACCGAAAATTTTAAATCTCCGTGGTATTAATGCGGTAGTTTTTCCCTCAAATATCCATAAACCCAAGTCCCTGCAATCGCACTCAAAAGTGTAACTATTATGATGGTTGCTCCTGTGCCAATTTGTGCAAAAAGTGGTCCCGGACAAGCACCAGTTATGGCCCAGCCCAAACCAAAGATCAATCCACCATAAATTTGTCCTTTGTTGAATTTTTTATCGTGTATTTCAATGGCCTCACCGTATATCGTTTTTACTTCGAATTTCTTGATCAGCCATATTGAAACCATGCCGACCAATACCGCACTGCCGATGATGCCAAACATGTGGAAAGATTGCAAACGAAACATTTCTTGAATTCTAAACCAGCTGACTACTTCTGATTTCACAAAGACGATTCCAAACAAAATGCCAACGACCAAATATTTGAGATTGTGATACCATTTGTGTTCCAAATGACTTTCATTGACACACATGGCGTCTTGCAAACGAATTTCTAAGTCTTTATCTATTACCGTAATTTGTTCCATGGTTTATAATGATTAAAGTGAAAGAATGGTGGGTAAAATCAGGTTTGCCATGATAAATCCCCCAACCATAAAACTGATGGTGGCGATCAATGACGGTAGTTGCAAATTGGACAATCCCATGATGGCATGACCACTCGTACAACCTCCAGCATACCTGGTTCCAAATCCAACTAAAAATCCGCCAAATACCATCATCAAAAAACCACGCAATGTGAAAAGTGATTCCCAATTCATGATATCTTGGGGTACTAAATGGTTGTAATCTGTGATGCCATAAGTAGCCAATTCGGTTGCTAATTGTGGATGGATTTCAACAGGATTTGGATTTGCCAAAAGATTGAAAGCGACTATTCCACCCAAAAAAATCCCGAATACAAAAAACAAATTCCAAACTTCTTTTTTCCAGTCGTATTTGAAAAATGGTATGTTGGCTGGCATACACGATGCACAAATGTGCCGAAGGGATGAACTGATGCCAAATGATTTGTTTCCAATGATCAAAAAAGCCGGTACTGTCAAGCCAATAAGTGGGCCCGCTACATACCAAGGCCATGGTTCCTTTATAATTTCTAACATTTTTCTACTTTAAGTAATATGAAATTGCATTCTGGAGGACACACTATCGATGATACTCCCAGAAAGCTTTGATACTGATTTTCTACAATGGCAGAAAACCCAAAATTCAGTTGATTTTAAGTTTGGTTTTCATAAAGGTCCAAAACTTTTTGAAAACTTTGGGTCTTAATTGAGGTAAATATTATGAAGTTTTTCCTGTTTATTCATCAGCTAAAATATGCAACATCCAATCAATAATTGCCCAGAATAATCATTGCTGACTACTTCCCATTAGAGTCAAATGAAACAGGAAAAACCTCAATTTTGCTCATTTATGCAAAAGAACAAGATGCTTCTTTACCAGCAATAGTTTTACCTCCAGTCGCATTCCATTCCTTCATTCCACCTGAAAAGTTCTTTACATTGTCAAAACCGTTTCTGGCTAGAACAGAATAAGCCACCGCAGATCGATCTCCTGACTGGCAATGAATCACCACTTGTTTGTCCTTGCTGATTTTGTCCAAATTATCTTGGATGGTTCCTACAAAAACATTTTCAGCACAGTCTATGTGACCAGCTTCATATTCCGAAGCTCCTCTCACATCAATGATTTGTACGTCTGGTTTGTCCAAATAAGTTTTAAACTCATCTATTGAGATCACATCCGCTTTTTGTAATTCAACATCATAGGCATTCACATCAGAAATATATCCCAAAATATGATCTAAGCCAATGCGCATCAGTTTTCTAGTCAATCCTTCTATTTGATCGTCATTGCAAACCAAAATAAATGATTCCTGATAATTGAGCATCCAGCCCGCCCATGTTGAGAAAGAGTTATTGCCTTGTATGTTTAAACTGCCTGGTATAAATCCATTGGCAAAATCCACCTTATTTCTGGCATCAATGATTTTTGTTCCTTTATCGTAAGCTGCCTGAAACTCTTGCTTGGTTAATTTAGCATGTTGAGGTACACTTGTCAATAATGGACGATCCACCTTGTTTAAGTGTTTCATCATGGCAAAATACTTTGGCGGTTCTGGTTGATCAGTCAGAAGTTTATCAATGAAACTTGCTTCATCCTCCTCATAGTCAAATGCCCAGTTGCGAATTTTTTCGTAACCAACGGTTGTGCTAGGCACAGAACCCAAAGCCTTACCACAAGCAGAACCAGCGCCATGACCCGGCCAAGTCTGAACGTAGTCAGGGAGTGCAGCAAATTTTTTCAAAGACTGGAACATATCTTTTGCACCGGCTTCTTTGGTGCCTTCAATACCTGCAGCTTTTTCCAATAAATCTGGACGACCTATGTCACCTACAAAGACAAAATCTCCTGTAAAAACCATGATTGGCTTGTCTGTTGCCGGATGGTCAGTGAGCAAAAAGCTGATGCTTTCAGGTGTGTGACCAGGAGTGTGCAACACTTCGAAAGTCAAATTACCCAATTTTATGACATCTCCATTTTTCAAACCATGATGTGGAAATTGATATTGCCAATCTGCGCCACCTTCGTCGGAAAGATACAGTTCTGCACCAGTCAGTGCTGCCAACTCACGTGAACCACAAAGAAAATCTGCGTGAATATGTGTTTCTGCTATGTGGGTAATGCGAAGATTATTTTGTTTGGCAATTTCCAAATACACATCCACATCTCTTTGAGGATCAATAACCATTGCTATCCCAGCCGCTTGGCAGCCTATCAAATAACTCCCTTGAGCTAAACTTTTGTCATAAACATGTTGAAAGAACATTCATTTTACTTTTATCTGTTTCTAATAATTTCCTTAACCTATACTATAAATTCTTAAATAGAATCCTTTTAATTATTGTTTTGTTCAGTTTTTTTTGCGGTTTACTTTCTTAAATATTTACCTGAGCATGGTTTCTTTCACAATGATGTAAATACCCATGATCATCACAAACCATCCGAAAGTAGGCTTCAATTTTTCTCCGTTGATTCTTTTTGATAGCCCCATTCCAATAAATATTCCTACAACGGCAAAGCTTGTAACTTTTAGTAAAAATAGCCAATCAATGACCGTTTCACCGCTTTCTCCTATGAATCCAATCAACGATTTTGCTGCGATGATGACCAAAGAAGTGCCAATCGCTTCCTTCATCGGTAATTTACTCAACAAAACCAAAGCTGGAATGATGAGAAAGCCACCACCTGCTCCCACAAGTCCTGTGAGTACGCCAACGACTGAACCTTCCAATATAATTAATGGATAATTAAATTCTTGTTTTTGAGGTATTTCATCAACCAACTCTTCAGTCTTTTTGATCATGCTGATGGATGCAAAAATCATCAAAACAGCAAAAATCAACATCAATAAAATACTTTTAGTCACAGCAAAATCGCCCAAACTAAAAAGCTCGTTTGGAATGGCCGGAAGAATGAAAACCCTTGTGAGGAAAACTGCAATGATCGATGGAATGCCAAAAACGATGGCTGTTTTCATGTTTACCAACCCTTTTTGGAAATATGAAATAGAACCCACAACGCTAGTCGTACCAACTATAAAAAGGGAATACGCCGTCGCTAGAACCGCATCCACGCTGAATAAATAAACCAGTGCAGGTACGGTGAGAATACTGCCACCACCCCCTATTACTCCTAAAGCAATACCTATAAATATCGAAGCTGTATAGCCCGCTACATCCATTGTTTATAAATTGATAGTGCAAAAATGCACTTACTCAAAAATGTAGTCGGCTACTTTTGTTACACAAGGATGTTTTATATTTCTTTATTGGACTCACGGGGTGATAAAAGAGTAAAAATTCATGCTATATGAACGAAACTTCGGAAGAAAAAAGATGAAAGATGTGAAATGTGAAATGTGAAATGTGAAATGTGAGATGTGAGATGGACTTATCGTCTTCTCTCTTCTTTAAAAAAATGTAAAATTACATCTGAGCCATTGAATAACAGAAATTCACTCATTTAACTGTGGACCGACGATTTTTCATTAAGTTGAGAACTATCAAAAGGATTATGAAAGCAATGATACATGAGTATAAAAATGGTCTCAAAAGATGGCTCTTTTCGTGGATCTCCAGATTTGAAATTAAAATAAAGTTGGCCCAATAATAAGGATGTCTCAATTGTGGAGTCGAATTTTTGAGGTATGCTCTTTTTGCAAAACTAAGGGCATCATTTGCATCACCTGATTCCTTAAATTGCTCCATAAAACCTGGCACCAATTGTAGGGCAGCTTGCTCGGTAGCCGACCAAATCGATGACAAAACATTATCTGTTCCTGCTATCAAAAAAGCGCGAGACATACCATCGATTCCTTCCCCCTCATAATATTTACCGTCTGCGGTATAACAAGAGCTCAAAACCACCAATTCTGTATTCAAGGGTTTTTGGTGTAACTCAAATGCACGAAAGACACATTGAGAATCCCTGTCATCAAAGATGAGCGCAGAGTTTGCTCCGTTGGTGTAGTTTGCAATGCCATGTAATGAAAAATATAAAATTCTTGCATCAAAAGCCGAGTTACGGAACAAGGATGCTTTTGCTTCCTTTCCAAAAAATAATTGTGATTGGTATCCACCTGAGGCACTTTTCAATTCTCTTTCAGAAGTAGAGAAATTACTTAATTTTACTGAAGAGCCATATACATTTTCCAAATTTTTATTGAGGTCTGGTGAATAATTGGTAGCAAATCCTATAAATTCCTCACTGTAATCATCAGGAGCTTTTGAGATTTTAAATGCTGCATTTGTGGCATATTTAATTTTAAAGACCTCTGCAAAAAACTGTTTATCTTCATTCATCAAAGCTTCAATTGGCAAGCCATATAATTTTCCATCAGGAATGAATATAAGCTCTTCAATATCCAGATTTTGGTTGCCCATGATTTGATCTCCAAGGTAACGAGCCTGAATTTCATCGTATTTTTGTTGAGGGTCTTTCAAGAGGCCTTTTATAGCTTGTACACTTTTCGCAAATTGTGGATCTTTGATCATCCTGTGTTGAAGTCCTCGTTTTTTGCTGATTTCAAAAATGATGAAACCATAAGGCATTTCTTTGGCTTCCAGCAATAATTCCCGCTCATTTAAATGATTAAGGATTCCCGACAAATCATCTACTGTCGTCACTTCTGTTGATGCTGAATCCGGTTGAACCAGTTGTAATTGGGATTGTATCAATGCAAATTGTTCTGAAGAAGCGTTGTCCCACCCCTTATCCAAACTCTGGGATTGGAGTCTGGTAAGTTCACTAGAAAGTTCCAAATACTTTTGATACAAAGAATCATTCAAATGAAGGCCTTTTCCAGAATAAGTTTGCAAAACCCTTGCTTTAGATTTTGAAGAAATTGTAAAAGCGCGCTCGATCCATTTTTTATCTCTTGTAATACTTTGAAGCTTTACACAAGCGTCTACAGGAATATGGGTATAAGTTTTATTCAGTTCCAAAATGGATAATTTGGATTGATCCATCATCACATCATTCAATGCTTTGCCTATGAGAGAATCGGCTGTGCCAAACGTATGAATGCATTTAATATAATTATTTTTAGCTTCTGTTTTCTCTCCCAAAGCGTGATAAACCCTGCCTTTGAGAATCAGTTGCCTGATCAAATGGACAGGGTGCAGAAACTTTTGATCTTTAACAATGGGATTATACATCGAATCAAGTCTGTACCCCAATGCAGCATTTGTTATAGCTTCGTTGATAAACTGCAAAGCCTTCTGTTCATTTCCTGCAGCCAATTCAATTTCTGAAAAATTTTCTAATGAAAAGGACTTCGCGAGATTTACTTCTATGATTTCTTCATTATCTGTCCTCAACTGGTATGCCAACTCATTTTCCAACCTGCTTTTACTAAATTCTTTTGTCGTAAAATACAACACACCCAAAATTTCATGTGCATTTGACCTTAAACCATATTCTTCTTCGGGCAATAAGTCTTGCGCTTTTTTGACGTATGACTCGACCTCATTGTATTGTTTTTGGTGCAGCAAAACTTCGGCTGCGTTCAAAAAATAGATTGCTACAGAAATAGGATCGTCTATTAATGAAGTTTTGATGTATTTATTTTCAATAAGCAATGATTGAACATGAGCTTCTTCGTGATTTGCAAACTTCAAATAGAGGCCCAGTAAATCAATGTGTGCATAAAACGCATCGTAATCGTCTAAATAATCACTTTTTCTGATCGCTTCTTGCAAAAATGATTCTGCCTTCATAAAATCTCGCAACTCAGAATAATAATTGCCAATTCCTTGATACTTCAAAGCTTTCTGGTCTTCGGGATAAGCAGGTAATCTCTGTATTCTGATAAGAGCAGTATCCAGATAGGTCTTGCCTTTGCTGATGGTATTGGTATACTGGTAAGCAATACCAATATTATAGTACAAATTGATGATATCTTCCTCTTTGTTTTCAGGACATTTCTCCAGATAGGTTCGCAAAGCTTTTTCAAAAAACTCAATTGCCTTTACTTCCTCATTTACTGCATAATAAGCTTTACCAATCACATGGTAAACACCACCTCTTTCCTGACAAGAAGCATTGGACAATCGGGAATTGAATAATGGATTGATCGCCAATTGTATGATCGAATCATAATTTTCATTGGCATACAAATGACTGTAATACTCTTTTATATGATTGGTGATTGCATTTTTAAATTCCTTTTGTGAAAATAGGTGAATGCAACAGAACAAAATCCCTGAAATGAAAAAAAGAAATACAAATAAACCTTTGCTACTCAAACTTTATCAAATTTTTTACGATAAAGTTACCATGATTTATTAAAGTTGGTGCAAGCTTTGGTACATTAATTAATCTCAGGTCGCCTCCCTCAAGATTACCCGAGTGACCTATGATGAATAGCCCCTCGTTTCCGACATTAATCACTGTAGGTGTAAATGGATTTCCATCAATGCGCATATCCCCATCGACCAACAAAGGCTTTGAAAATGGACCAAGTGCTGATCCATTCAATGCAAATGAAAACTCAATGCGGTCATGACCACAAGCTTTAGTAAGTGCATACCTTAGGGACCCAGGTGCGTAGTCGCCTGTGTTTGTAACTGTATAAGTTTGGTTGAGATTGGCAACTTTACTTACAGCTCCATTGATGTTGGCTTTACCACCAGAAATGCATTTATTTTGAAGTACAAAAAGAGAATCTACGCCAGAAAGCAAACCGCATTTGGTGACAGAAATATCTTCATTGGCGTTTATTTTGGTTTTAACCAAAGCGGCCATCGCACTGATGATTGCGGTAGCTTGAGAAGTGCCTGAAGCATAGTCAATTCCAGTTGTGGTTAAATCGGGACCAGGTATATCTTCCCCCAATATTGCAATATCCATATTCAAGCCTCCATAGTTTGAAAAATTCGCAATAGCGTCTGAGCAACTCAATGCGCCAACGGACACAATATTGGTACTTCCAAAAGAAGCTGGCAATGCTGTCTCATTCAGATTGTCTATATCCATATTGTTGTTGCCTGCCGCAGCCACCACCAAGACGTCTTTGGATTTTGCATAATCAATTGCAACTTTTAGAGGGTAGAACCGCTTTTTATCCAAGGTATCTGGAATTCCAAAACTCATATTGACAATGTTTGCATCATTTCCTGTTGCGTCCAGCAATGCTTTGACAATGTTGCTGAGTTTTCCCTTCCCATCTGCATCATGGGTTTTCTCTATGATGAATTGAATATTATTTCCTGATGTTGAAACCCCATGAGTGATGCTGTGTATTATACCAGCTATGTGACTTCCATGACCATGCTCATCATCCGGGCTTAGGTCATTATTTACATAATCGTAACCTGTGTAAGACGTAAGATTATAATTTAATGTGGGAGTTGAGTTATTTTGGATATTGGGCTTGATGCCAGTATCTAGAATAGCTATTTTCACTAGATTATTTCCCTGACTTACTGAATAATCCAAAGGATCGAAGCAAGTATTTACCACAGTACCAGGCTGGTCAGCCAATACTGTAAAATAATCAAGCCCAGCTTCTTGTACTTGAGTTTTTTTTCTCGATTGTCTGATGATCGTGTTGATATCTGTCACTTGAGTCCCATCACCTGTTGTGAATGGATAATTATTGACGCTCCATAAAGCTAGCCCAGAAGAAGAATGATACCAAATTTGTGTCGAATTCTGATCCAGTAAATATGCGGTAATGGTATCTAAAGGAATATCGGCTTTTAAATGGACAAAATATTCAATTTCTGAAGTATCACTGGCCTGTCCAATCAATAAGCTTGATTGAAACATACAAATCATCATCAGCTTCCACATTGCGCGCATCGAAAACCTTTTTTATAGAAGGAAATTTTTTAAAAGTGTGACAATTATATAGAAATATTTTTAGATAAAAGTCTCCGATTTTACTCAAACGACAATATATCTACCTGAAACCGCAGGCCAAAAATCGGACAAATTGAGCCTCTTTTCAAGTCAAAAGTTTTTTTAAAAAAAAACAAAAAATTGTTGTCACACTTTCCTTCCCGCCCACTTTAAGCTCTATACGATTCAATTCACCGAATACACTTTAGATATGAAAGTTATTAAAAAAACAACAACGTTATTCATTTTGCTGCTGATGGGAATCACTCCAATTTTTGCTCAAGATGTCTACAGCGAAGCCTTGGAATCTGCAAAAAGTTTATCCAGACAAGGTTTGTATACTCAAGCAGATACCTTACTCAATAATTTGATACTTGCCTATCCAAAAGCCAATGAAATTGTAGAGGCAAGGGCTTACAATTTTTCATGGAGTGGCAAACACGAAGAAGCTTTGACGCTTTTCAAATCATTATCGAGCAAAGGCAATGACAAAAAGTATTTAACAGGCTTGGGCTTTGCTTATATGTTTGCTGGTCAGTACAACAACGCAGTACATCCATTCAATAAAGTGCTTTCACAAAATCCAAATGATGAAGAAGCTTTAAAAGGCCTGGGATATAATTTTTATTTCAAAGGGAATACTGAAGGTGCCGAAAAAATATTCAATACACTTATTTTCCAACACCCTGAAAATGAGGAATATAAGCTGGCTCTTGCCAAAATACACTTGAAGAAAAATGAAATTTCTGATTCTTATAAACTCGCCTCACAACTTACCAATAGTAACACTCAAGCTGCGGAAGCCGAACTCGTAAAAGCTCAATCTATGGAAGCGAGTGGAAGCAAGGACCTGCAATTGTGGGCATCCTATTCTGTCCAGGAAGCAGGTAAAAATTCATATGGAGTCAGATTGGCGAGTTTCAATTACAATTTTAAAAACAAGAGAAGTGTAGGTCTTAAAATCGACAACAGTTTATCCACCGACAATTATGCCTTATTTTCTAGAGGAACCATAGCCCCTACCCTTTGGCTTACTTCTTCCACACCCATTGGCAAACAAAGTAATTTATACCTGGAAGTAGGAAACAGACTCATGGGTAATGGCCAGTTTTTCATGAGGAGTGATTATGTCTATTTCACGAAAATAAATCTCATTTTCAAAGCTGGAATTACCACGGATTTGATGCCAAATATGACTGAATATAATGGCAGGCTGGGTATAGAAGGCAATCTCACCAAATGGTTGCGCCTCGGTCTGACTTATTTTAATTCAAAAGAAAACGTGGCATTACCGCATGCTCATCGCTTTCTAGGAAGCATACATTTCACATTTAATGACAAAATACATACTGACATAGGATATTTCAAAGGTAATACCCATTTGTTGAGTGGTGAAAATGCACATTTTACAGAATCTGTAAATGGTGGCTTTTTCCTTACCTCCATTCCTTTTAATGAAAAAATGGCCATCATCCTCCTTGCCAATTATGAAGGCACAGCCAATCAGTCAATCATGATTGGTTCATTGGGCTTCAGATTAAAATTTAAATAATAAAAACTCTATCTCTTAATCAGACACAAAAATTAGTTATGAATAAATTTATCAGCACCACAGGTGAATTATCTGCTCTTTCTGGGCAACTAAGCCGTACAGGCACATATGCAGATTTGGCGCAAAGCAGCGATGCAAAGAAAAAACACAAACCTTCTCCCATGTTGTACATTGTTGTATTCTCAGCATGGCTTGCAGCGGTGGTTTGGTTTCAACCAAGATTGCTACAGCTTATGGATATGGCAGATACCACACCCAAATTCATCTGTCTTGGGCTTTTCATTCTTTTCATCAATTTTGCCTGGCTTTATGGAATTTACAACCTTTCCATTGTGAGCTTTGCGGTATTTTATAAATTCTTTCTGAGCAAAAAAACAGCGGTAGGAAAACCTTTGTTGGAGTACCCAAATGTGGCCATCCTTTACACTACTTGCAATGATTTTGTGCGAGAAAGTTTGGAATCATGCATCGCCCAAGACTATCCAAATTACAAAGTATATATCTGCGATGACAGCAACAAAGATGAATACAAACAATTGGTTGACAATTTTGCAAGTGAATACCCTGATCGAGTGGAAGTTGTGAGAAGAAGCAACAGACATGGCTTTAAAGCTGGTAATATGAACAATGCCCTTAGCACAGTTTGCAAAGAAAAATATTTTGCCATTGCAGATGCCGACGAAATATTACCCGTAGATTTTCTCTCCAAATTGGCTCCTGAAATGGAGTACGATGACACTCTTGGTTTTGTTCAGGCCAACCACCGGGCAAATCCAAATTCACCATCATTGCTCGCTAGGGATATGGGTGTGGGAATTGACTTACATTGGAAATGGTATCAGCCTCTCAGAAATGATTTTGGATTTGTAATGTTCTTGGGTCACGGAGCTTTATTGAGAAGAAAAACATGGCAAGAAATCGGTGGCTTTCCAAACATTGTCAGCGAAGACCTTGGATTTGCCATCGAGGCCAGAGAAAAAGGCTACCGCGCTAAATTTGTCGAAGACGTCATTTGTTATGAGGACTTTCCTGATACAGTAAGGGCTTTCAGAGTAAGGCACATGAAGTGGACCAGAGGAACTTCCGAGTTTTTACATCAAAAGTTTGTTTGGTTGCTCAAAGCCAAAAACATTACTTGGCAAGAAAAGTTGGACATCCTATTTCCTACACTCAACTTGCCACTTACCATGCTTTATTTTCTTTTTATGATCAATGCAAATTTGATTATTCCAGTATTGCTTGGCAAATCATCCATCATGACCATGGAGTTGGGTACACATACATTTTTAATTCCGATTCTCAGTTTGGATAGTGGTTTTAATGTTATTTATGATTTTGATTTTTATCTCATCACGATGCTGACCTTTTTCAGCCCGGTATTGTGTTTCATCATCGGATTGATCAATAAACCGCTTACCATGATCAGGTTTTTGAGTAAGAGTACCGCTTTGTATGCAGCACTTTCACCTTTATCAACCCTTGGAGTTTTAGCATATTTCATCACTGGTAAAGCAATTTTTCTGGTCACCGGTGAGCAAACAGTAAAAGAAACCAATACAAGTGAAAACATGATCACTGGCGTGAAGAAATCCTGGTCTGATTTTTTAGCAAAAAGTCATCCGGATACCAAAATTGTTCAAGGTTTTGAGATAGCAGTTGCCATCATATTTGGGATAGCAAGCATACTCATGTTCCAAATTTCCTTTTTGGGATTGTGCCTTTCATTTGCTTTACTTCCAATACTTCACAAAATAGGTTGGGAAAGTAAGTTGGCCAAGATCCTGGTTTATGTGCCATTTGCCATGATCATATCAGGCATCATCATTTCTGGTTTGTCTATGGCGGGTATGCAGACCATTTTCTTTGGTTACGGCTTCCATTTTTAATATCACCTTCACCTCACTCCATTTTCTATGAATACAAGCATAAAGTATTTATTTCTATCATTGATTGCCTTATTGGGAGGGTTCAATTTGGCTTTCACTCAAAGCGTTCCTACAGGATTCAAACTTGAAAAAATCATTTCAGGACTTAATCCTGTTGCAATGACCATTGATCCTTTTGGAAGGATTTGGGTTGCAGAAAAACATGGTGAGGTATTGATATTTGAAAACGGAAAAGCTTTGAAAGATCCTTTCATCACCCTTGATGTTGATGCATTTAATGAAAGAGGTCTACTTGGCATTGCGCTTCATCCAGATTATGTCAGCAATGGATATGTATACATTTATTATACGGTGCCAAATGAAGCTCGGAATAATAAATGTATACATATCCATTGCATACATTTATTATACGGTGCCAAATGAAGCTCGGAATAGAGTAATTCGGGTAAAGTCAAACGGTGATCATGCCATTCCTGGTTCAGAAGAAGTAATCATAGAACTGGATAAATTGTCTGGAGATATCCATAATGGTGGAGCGATGGTCTTTGATTCTACGGGTCATTTATTCATTGGTACTGGAGATGGATCTAACGGTCCCGCAGCGCAATCATTGGCTAGTACTCTTGGCAAAATTTTAAGATTAGAAGAAGATGGAAAAATACCCGCAGACAATCCATTTGTCAATCAAACCTCTGGAATTTATCAAGCAATTTATGCAATCGGACTTCGAAATCCATTTTCAATTGTTTATGATGATGAAATCAATAAAATTTGGATCTCTGATGTGGGCCAAGGTTTAGCAGAAGAAGTAAATATCATCGACAAAGGCGGAAATTATGGTTGGCCATACTTTGAAGGTTCAGGTTCTGGTGATGGTCTGGCGAATTACCATAATCCTTATTTTTATTATGGGCATGACAAAGGGTGCGCCATTGTAGGAGCTGCCTTGACAAAAAACAATTCCATTTTACCAGAATCTATACAAGACGTATTTCTATTCGCGGATTATTGCTCTGGAGAAGTAAGGTATTTTAAAGAAAATGAAACTGGTAATCAATACAAAGTTTGGATGAAAAGTGATGAAAGGCCGTTGGCTATCCACGTTACCCAAAAAGGAAAAATATTGATGCTCACCAGATCTGGTATTGGAGGAGGTAGTACTGCTGACAACACATCTACTTTTGATGGTGCTGTTTGGGAAATATCCTATAGCGGCAATGGTGCACCCTACTTTGCTAGCCAACCAGAGGATATAAAAATTGCAAAAAAAGAAAGTGCTAATATTGGGGTGACGGCATTTGGTGAGGGGGAGCTAG
>ERZ795059.3737-NODE-3737-length-14673-cov-6.826105_pt1 | contig 14673 bp, 9 predicted proteins | sample MGYA00375143_ERZ795059 | MGnify/ENA primary metagenome ERZ795059 (study PRJEB30188, sample SAMN05720168) | activated sludge metagenome | isolation source: Anaerobic digester | place: USA | collected 2015-01-07 ... | reverse complement strand
CGTTTTTCATTGTTTGAATACTTTCTGTGTTCAATCCATAACCTTCAATTTCACGATGCGGAATATAGTAATCAAACTTGGCACCAAAAGCCGCCAAAACACTGGCCACAACCGCTGTCGAGGTAACACCGTCAGCGTCAAAATCGCCAAAAATCACGATTTTTTCTTGCTTCTCAATTGATTCAAAAATCCGCGCTACCGCTTTTTCCATGTCCCTAAATAAAAAAGGATCATGCACATGTTCCTGAAAATTACTGTTAAAAAATTCCTCAATTTCTTGCTTTTTGTTAAAACCACGATTGCTCAATAATTGTAAAATTACCGGCGGCAAGTCGGGGAATTCTTTAAGCAAAGACTGCCCCACGTTCGGGGCAATAAGCCATGTTTTCTTCATTTGTTTATATAAAATTAATTACTAACGAAGGAAAAATACTTACCGAAAACTGTTATTTATCCAAAAAACGGTAAAATCGTCCATAAAACCATTAACAAAATCATCACGGAAAAGACAATGATTGTCGCCCAGTTACGTTTTTTGTGTTTCTTGCTCATATACTGATTTTATTTTTATTACCTGATAATTATAACAGATTGATAGCTTTTTGCAATCTTTCTAACCCCTTTTCCTTCCCCAAAACCCACAATAATTCAAAAGGTGAGGGAGATTTTTCCTGCCCGCACAACGCCACGCGCAACGGCCACAAAACATCGCCATTATTCCAGCCGTTTCCCTTAATCCAAGCAATAAAATAATCATTTAAAGCTTGAATGCTCCACTCGCCGGCATAAGCGGTCAACTCGCTTTGCAAACTTTTCAGATGTTCCACGGTTTTTTCCTTATCAGACTTTTTCCAAATCAACAAAGCCGGATCGTAAGACAAATCATCACCAAAGAAATAAGATAAATCATCGGCGGCAATATCGCTGAGCTTATTCAAACGATCTCGTTGCACTAAAATAACCTTATTCAAATAATCATCAGACCATTGATTTTTCTTGTCCCCCAAATATTCCAATAAATAAGGTTTGGCTTTATTAACCAAAGCTTGTTCACTCAATTGACGAATATAAATACCGTTCATCCAATCCAGTTTTTTCAAATCAAACACCGCCCCGGATTTACCACATTTTTCCAAGGAAAATTCTTTAACCAATTCATCCAAAGTGAAAATCTCCCGATCATCACCGGGATTCCAGCCCAATAAAGCCACGAAATTCACCAAAGCTTCAGGCAAATAACCTTTAGCCAGGTAATCCTCCACTGCCACGTCGCCTTGGCGCTTGCTTAACTTGGATTTATCCGGATTCAATAATAATGGTAAATGCGCAAATTGTGGTTTTTCCCAGCCAAACGCTTCATACAATAAAACATGCTTAGGCGTGCTGGAAATCCATTCCTCTCCGCGAATTACGTGGGTGCTGCCCATCAAATGATCATCGACAATATTGGCAAAATGATAAGTTGGCAAACCATCGGATTTGATTAAAACTTGATCATCAATATCATTACTGTTGATGGCAATTGGGCCGCGAATCAAATCGGTAAATTCAATTGTCCGGTTTTCTTCAACTTTTAAACGAATAACATATTTTTCACCGGCGGCGATTTTCGCTTGCACCTCTTCCGGACTTAAGTTAACGCAATGTTTATCATATTTTGGCGGTAAATTATGGTTTTGCTGCATGGTGCGCAATTCTTCCAAGCGCTCCGCACTGCAAAAACAATAATAAGCTTTACCATTAGCCAATAATTCTTGAATGTATTTTTGATAAATTTCCTTGCGCTGTGATTGCGTGTAAGGCCCAAAATCACCCTTATCCACGATTTCATCGGCTTCATTCAGATCAATCCCCTCATCCCAGTTTAAACCGCAAGCGTGCAAGCTTTGCACCAATTTTTTGTCAGCGCCGGGGACATAACGAGTTTGATCAGTATCTTCCAAACGCAAAAAAAACACGCCATCATGGTGACGAGCGAATAAATAATTGTACAAAGCCGTTCGCAATCCGCCGATGTGCAAATAGCCGGTCGGGCTGGGCGCGAATCTCGCACGAAATTTCATAAGATTATTGTAAATTTTTAATTAAATTTGCCTGTTTCCTTATATTTTAAGTATTTTTCCAGTTTTGGCAAATCCGCCAACGCGAATTTTCCAAAAAACAAATCATTAACCTTGGCACGATGCTGTTTGGCATACTTTTTCACCTTGTGATAACCGCTAAAATAAACGAAATCTTTGGTGTAAGCACCGGCTAAAGAAGTATCGGCTAAATTGCGTTTGGCCCTAAAAGTGATTTCAAAAGCTTCTTTTTGACTAAACCCATAGCCCCGCAAAATCTTAAAAACCTTGTAAAAACTGCAACGCAAGGCATAATGTGCCGCCACCACCCGCCCGGCATAAATAAACATTTGTGAGCTTTTCAAAACCCCCTGTTTTTCCTCATTATAAACCGCCAAACCTTCTTCAGTTTCCAAATAATTGGCTGTGCCGATTTCCAAAATCAGGCGTCCCAACTTTTTTGCATTGTGATAACGGGTAAAATGCACACCAATCTCATGAACTTTCAATCTTTCCAGCTCTGCATCATTAAAACTAGCTTTACTATTGATTTTTAATAAATGTTTTTTAGGATAAATGATCGCTTTGCTGGCCAAATATCGACTGTAAACCACGGACAATGTTTCGCCACTGATCTCTTTAACATATTTTAACAAAGCCATTCCGACTTCCTGCGGTGTCATTTTTCGCTTGTATTTTAAACGATGACCATGATAATTGGCACAAAATCTTTTGGCTTGCCAAAACAAAAACCAAGATGGACGGCCTTTGGCCTTGATAATAAACTTGGTGGAAGCCGGCTCGCCCCACTGCCGATAAGCATCAATCATTAATAACAAATTTTTGATTTTCTCCTTGTAAAGTCGCTTAAAATAAAAAAAGTCATCCTTTAAAGTGATACTTTCATGAAAACGCTGCAGTGCCAAGACACTACGTCCGTCAAATTGTTTGTTTTTAAAAAGAAGTTGCGGATTATAAACTTCACCGACTTTGTATTTTTCCAAAAACTTTTTCTTTTCACCGTTTAAATTTAAACATTTTGGCTGTGAAACCGATAATTTTCCCGTTAATTCCAAATAACGTTTTTCAATTTTTTCAATGGCTTGCCAATATTCCGTTAATTGATGATTTTGCTTTTTATTTTTTGAAAACGGCCAAAAAGCGAACATTTATTTTTCAATTTTATTTATTTTTATTTCATAAGTCATTTTATCGTCCAAGTTGGGCAGACGATATTTTAACTGGCGGACGCACAAACACGGACCGGCCGCTTCTTTAACCTGATATTCATAGTTCAAAGTAATTTGATTATGATCATCCAACTCATAAGCACCACTCAAAGTATCAATATTGCAAGCCAAAACAATATCAAAAGCAATCCGCAAATCAGTAGCGTTTAACCATTTCATCTGATATTCCTCAGGGCGCACATCCAAAGGATTAACATCTTCTTTACATTCGGAAACACTAAACGGTTCCAAATCACTGACATCATCGTAAACACAATAAACCTGACAGAATTTTTCCACGCAACGCGCCTCAGCCGGACAATGCACCACCGCTTCATCCACGCGACAATCATCATCAATTTCACAGGCGATGGGCTCATCCACCACGGTTTCTTGCGGTTTCTCTACGAATGGCATGGGACTAATCGCAACGCTCTCGCCACGTTCCCGAATTTGCCACAACAATAAGAAAACCACTATTAAACAAAAGCTTAAAAGAATAATATATTGATGAATTTTTTTCATTTTATTTCAATTATGAACAAAAACTACGGTAAATAAATCAACGGATCAACCGGAATCCCGTTCAAACGGACTTCAAAGTGCAAATGCGCTCCGGTGGAAAATTGTCCGGCACCCGGCGTCCCCGGCGCACCACCGCTCAAACCGATAACATCACCTTTTTTCACGTACTGTCCGGCAATCACGTCAATGCGGCTAACATGACCATACACTGATGACAAATTATCACCATGAATTACCATAATGTAGTTATAACCCAACCCGTTGTCTTTGGCCTTGGCAACATAACCGCTTTCCGCCGCATAAACCGGTGATCCCTGAGATAAACGGATATCAATGCCGGAATGTTCAAAGAAACGACGATAAGGATAATCTTGATCATGGAAATAAGCGGAAACGCCTTTATTCGGCGCGCACGGCCAACGTAAAATCGCCGATTGATTCAAAAAACTCAAACCTTGGTCTTGTTGCGTAGTGGCCTTTTTGCTTTCCGCTTCTTGTTTTTCTTTTAATTTGGCACGCAAGGAATTTTCCAAAGACTTCAATTCACTGTCCATGCTACTTTCACTATCGCGAGCCGTTCTTAACAATTGATTGAATTTTTCTTCGGAATTCTTGATTTCCTCCAAATAAAATTCTTTAACCAATAACTCTTCTTCCAACTTATGTTGTTCTTGTTCCAAAGCGATTTGTTGCTCGCCCAATTGCTTGTTTTTTTCTTCCAGACTGACTTTTTCTTCTTCCAATTGAGTTTTTTCCAAATAAATGGTATCAATCGTCAACTGCAAATCTTCGTGTAAGGATTGATAAGAGCTGACATGCTCAAAATATTCGGAAAAATTCTCATACCATAACAAAATATTGACATCATTCAACTCATCTTGAAAATTGATTTCCTTTAACAAACCGGATAAATACGCTTTTTGGCGTTCCAATTTGGCTTCTTTTTCACTGATATTGATTTCCAAATAATCAATTTCCGCTTCCAATTTTTCAATTTCCAATTTTAATTTTTCCAAAGAGATTTCGGTTTGCGCGACTTTACTTTCAATGATAGAGATTTCATTGTTTAAACTGACGGCCTCCTGTTGTTTGCTACGCACCAAACTTTCGTATTTCTTACGTTCCGCTTCCAAAGCATCAATTTTTTTGGACTTTTCATCAATGGTTGTTTCCAATTTTTTGATATCATCGGCCAGGTCGGCATTGGCAAAACGCCAAAAAGGCAAGGTCAGCGCCACGCCCAACGATAAAATCACCAACAATTTAACGGCTTTTCTTAACATTTTGATTTACATTTTTGTTTTAAGCCTCACTCAAACAAATTTCTATTCTATTATAGCAAAAATTGCGGTTTGGGGCAAATGGAAAAAGACAAAATTTGATCTAAATTCAAGCGCCAATCATTTAAGAAATCCCATAACCAGAAAATGGACTTACCCAAAATGCTTCTCAACAATTTCCCGGCCTTAATTTTATTCACCTTATAAAAAGATTCAACGTATTGCCCCGCGTTGTCCGTACCGATAATTACTAATAATTTATTGTGAGGATTAAAGAACAACACATCATTGCCTTGAATGATTCTATGAAACGGTCCCAAATCGGTAAAAATAAGTTTATCGCTTTTATTCAAGAACTTGATGGAAGCATTTAAATAATCATCCATTGATTTGATGCCAAATTTAGCAAATTCATCAATATGTTTAACATAATGTTCGGCAAAATTGAACGCTACGTCCCCGGATTTGCCACCACGCCAATATTGATTAATTTTTTTACCGAATTTCTGATCAATCTTGCCCATGGTATTTTTAATGGAAGTCCAAACGTCTTCGGCACTTTTATTGAGATGGGCGGCGGTTTTTCTGATTTCATCTTGATATTTCGCACTTAATTTGGCGAGCTCACCGCCCACCAAGCTGGCGGTTTTTTTCACTGCCTGCCCCCCCGCCGGCACCACCGGCAAAACCACCGAAACAATATCCATAATCACTGAAACGCCGTTCCAAACACTTGGTTCTTTAATGAAATCTTTAATACTCAAACCCAAAGAAATCACATCCCAAACCGTTTCCAACCACGCCCCACTCTCATCTTTGTATTGATAAGGATTGTGCGCCAAATAAATATAAGGATTTAAACGAATCGGATTAACCAAAAGCTGTTGTTGTTCTCCCCATGATAATAAAGGAAAATCCAAGTGTGCTGGATCGGGAGACAAATAATGTTGCCACGCCACCGAATAATAACGATCCCCACGATAATCCAAATTTTCTTCGTTGGTGTCACGCCACTGTCGGTGATATAACGCCCCGCTATCCTCATTTTGGTGTTGCGAAATGATGGTTCCGTCCGGTTCGTAAATAAAATAATTGGATAATTGCCCGCTTTCCGTTAGTTCCAAAGCTAAATTATCAAATTTGTCATAATACTGATAAAGAAAAGTTTCATTTTGGTTGACAACGGATTTTTGTAACGGACCATAAGTGATTTGTTTTGTTGACAAACCGGTATCTTCATAATAATTACTCAACCAAATTTGTTTACTGCCATTAGTTCTTTCCGCCAACAAACGTTGGCCGTCAGCGCGGTAATAATATTTTTTGACGACCTGTCCGTTTTGATAATCCAAAGTCCGCAAACGACTGTGTGCGTCCCAAGTCAATTGATACGGCCCCAATTCCACCACGTTCCCGGCGGCATCATATTCCGCTTGCCAATCCACGCCCCCACCGCCGCTCCCAATCGGCGCGTAAGGATTAACCAAACTGGCCGACGACGTTTCGTATTGATAAATTTTGTTTTTGGCGCTCGTCAAAGCGTTTAGATTATTGTAGGAATAATTACCGCTGGCCAAACTTTGATTGCCGGCGCCCACAAAATCATAAGAAACCAAGCGTTGCGCATAATCATAATTGAAAGTCGCTTGATACGCCGGAATTAAAGTTCCGGTGGCGCTCAAACCACGCAAATTCTGCCATTGATCATAAGTATAATTTTGTTGCCACAAAGTTTGATTATTTTTCAACACCGATTCAGCGATCATTGTTCCGTAATTGTCATAGCGGAACGCACGTTGCGTGCCATTTCCCAGACTTTCTTCCACCACCGATCCGAAACGATTATATTGTCTACCGGCAATAATGTTTTTAGTGGTCGTGCCTTGTTTATAATTGGCCGCCGATAATAAACCTTGGGCATTGTAAGTGTATTCCAAAGCGCTTTGATCGGGATAAGTGATATAAAGCGGTTGACCGGCGTAATTTCTGGCATACTGATAAGAATAAGCCTGGCCTTTTAACAAATAAGTTTCCTTCATCACAAAACCGCGCCAATCATATTGGTAATCAATGGACACGTCTGTGTTTTTGATGCTGCTCAAATTACCTTTACCATAACCGACATTGTCGTAGGCATACAAATAATCCAATTCCGTGGTGGACAAATCGTCTTCTTGCAACAAACGATTTAAACGATCATAACGATAAGCCACGCGTGAACCATTGGGCAATGATTTATCCAAAAGATTACCATTGGCGTCCCATTTATATTGCCAGCGACCTACGGCGGCGTCGCCGGGCGCGTGCCAGTCGTCAATGGAACTTACTTGTCCCAATAAATCATAACTGATTTGCCGAAAATTACTGTTACTGTCGGTTAATTTTGTTAAACGACCGAGAATGTCATATTGATAAGAATAATTTTGTCCGCTGTTCAGCCGTACCGCTACCAAATTATCGCGAGCGTCAAAATCATATTCCCCCCAAAGTTGATTATTTAACAACAGCGAACGTTTGCCAAAATCTTGATAATTGATATTGAAACTTTCTCGTCCGTTACTCCAAGCGGTCAAACGATAAAGCGGATCATAGGTGAAGTTTTCCCACAAAGTCGGTTGGTAAACCTGCCACGCCCCGCTGTTACTGTCAAAAGGAATTGATTGCCGACTGATAAAACCATTAGCATCGTATTGCGTTAAAACGGTTGTCCATAAACCACTTGTTTGTTTTTTCAAACGCAATAAAGCCCGCCCCAAACCATCAAAATATGTTTTACTTTCATCATAATTTTGCGCATTCAAATAATCTTTTTGGGTCACGGAAACCGGAAAAGCGCTGTCCGAATATTGCCACTGCTGCAAAATTTCCTGAACCGTGCCATTTTGTCGTTTTATTTCCAACGGCCGACAAAAACCGTCATAACGGTAATAAGTGGAAACGCCACTGACATCAATTTCTTGTGATGGCGCGGCGCAGCCATAATTATAAACGGTTTGTTTGACATGCCCCAGCGGATTAGTGACGCGACTTTGATAATAATTTTTCAGATCATACTGATAATCATAAGCGTTACCATTGAAATCCGTGTATTTGGTGTTTAACCCATAAACATTATATAAAAAGTTTTCAGCAATCCAGGTATTGTTGGAAGACAATAAACTATGTTGCGTCATCAAGCCCTGGCTAACCGCGCCCCAGCCCAAACCATCATAAGAAAATTTTTCATGAAGAAGCGCTTGCCCGTTATTATTTAAAATACGACGGGAGCTGATGGAATCACGAATATCCCCGCTTTTATCCAAAGCGTAAGTAAACACTTCTTGCCGATTATCAGTGCTATCTAAATCCTGAAAATTAGTAGGATTAACGTAAGTCACCAAACCCCAGTCCGTACTGGACAATATATTAGCGTTTTGACTGTCATATTCCTTACTCAATAAAACACTGTGTCCCGGTCGCGGATAATTGGCTCCAAAATAAAAAATCCAATCGTGGCTTTGCAAAACAACCGATTGCCCGGGACGACCGGTGTTTTTTTGCCAAACACTCAAATTACCACGCAACGGTTGATTATTATCCAAAATTTCCCAATAAAACAATTTTCCACGTTTACTGACATCATCAGCTTGTTCAAACGCATAATCATCGCCGTTTCCCTGGTGAAAATAATATTGCTCCACGCGTCCCCCGCTCAAACGTTTGGTGATTTTTCCAAAACCACTGCGCCAACGCTGCCAAATCGTATCAAAATGATAATGCGCGCCCTGGTAATCATATTCTTCCAAAACTCTTTGCCCCAAACCGTCATCGACGGAAACTTGCTTTAAAACACTGAAGGGCGCGCCGGCGTTATTGGCAAACCGTGACGATGATTCATAATCAATCAAAATGCGCGCGCCTTTTTCGTTGGTAATTTTATTCAACAAAAAAACATGAGGACAAGGATTTTTGTACCAAGTCAAAGAATATAACGATCCCACCGCCCCCGCGCTTTTCCATAAATCCACGCCCGGTCGCCCATCCGCTTCAGCGAAACGAAATTTCGCCCAGTTTGTACCATCCAATAGAGAAAACGGTAAATTCCATTGCCCGGCGCTGGCGCTTGACCAACCATGACCGTTATTCAAATAAAATTGTCCGGCTGAGCTTAATAAATCAGGTAAACCATCTTGATTAATATCAATAAATAAAACTTTATCATCATGACAATCACCGGTTAAAGATAATTGCCGGCAAAACGGCAAAGGTGATGCAAAATCCGTGGTTTCCTGAACCCACTGACCATTACCACGATTCAAATAAACAAAACGACTCCAGCCGTTGGTCGGAACATATAATTTTGAACGCAAAATATCGGTCAAACCGTCACCGTTCAAGTCCACCAAACGCACGCCCTGGACTTTGTATTCACTGTCCAACAAAGCTGACGGCAATTCCGTCCAACCGGGCAATAAATCATTTTGGTTACTGTCCCATTTATTCAAATAAACACTTTTATTGCGTAAATTGGCATAATCCGGCAAACCGTCCCCGTTAAAATCGTGGTGCGCGCCGATTTCCACGGCGACATTATCTTTAAAAAACCAATAATCAAACCACCGATAATTGCTGTTTAAATTCCAACGCTGCGTATTCTTATCAAACAAAAAGACACTATTATTTTTTGCCACATCCAAGTAAGAATCCCCATTGATATCAAACAAACTGTAATCGGTAAAGAAATTAAAACCATTTTGTCTTTTTACAAACAAAGGAGCCGGTAAATGATAAGCGACCACGTCCCCATTGAAACCGTTATTTTTATTGTGTAAATAAGTTTTTCTTTCATTGGTTAATTGGTTGGTATCGGAAACGATATCATTGGCAATTACGGCGTCGCTGTAACCGTCATTGTTGATATCGGCCAATTCCAAACCATTAAAATAATCCAAAGGAAAGGCTACCGGTGATAAAACTTGCGCTTGCCAATTGTTGGCCACCGGCAAATTATATTCAAACGTCGTGGCCGGTAAATTTTCCCACAAACCACTGGTCTGGTTTTTACCACTTTGGGTGATTGAAGTTAACAATAAAACCCCGGCGTTTTCCTGAATGGAAAATTGATAATTACGCAAGGCCACGCCGCCGACCGACAGTTGAATATTATTTAATTTCCGATTGAAATTTTGTAAAAACTCATAATTATAGAGCTTTTGGTAATTTTGCCGAGCACTGTAAAAAAAGCGCAATTCATAAAGCGGCGTTTCCATACCCCGATGCGTGTACGTGACGCGGCTGAGCCAAGCGACACCATTTAAATTTTCATAACGGAACAAAACATAATTGGCATTTTTATCTTGAATTTTATCCAATTTCCAAACGCCCGTGCCATTACTAACCCCCTCACGACTTTCAGCGGCGCTTCCTAAAAAATAATGAACGCCTTGTTTATCAATGATTTCCCAAGACTCATTTGTTTGATAAAAAAAGCGCAAAGACTCGCCATTATCTATTTGCAAAACATATTCACCGTGCAATCCGTCGGTTAAAGCCACCGGTAACAAATCGCCGCCACCGGAAAAAACAAAACGATTATCACTGTAAGCACTGTCCGTCCCATCACTGAAATTATGCTGAACACTTAAAATACCCGACAAATCCCAACCATAACCATAAGGCGACTTGGCTTGCAAATTCTGGCTGTTGTAAGACAAAAATAAATTCGGCATCAAACCGTTACGCCCGGGCGGTAAATTGAAATCATATTTATAAGTAACGGCGCCGGTATATAAATTATTGGATAAATTATCTTTAACTTCCTGCTCGTTAATGGTTTGTTCGTTGGCTAAAAATTGATTTTGCCACTCGCCGCTCACGACGTGTGCCTGTATCGGCGAGTTATCGGCGGCCGCCAGGTTAGGCAGATCTTCCGTGGTGCTATTTTCCAAATTATCAGAGATTGTGTTGGCGGGGCTGAGGGTGGCGGCCGCAACGTTCAATTCCACGGCACGTGCCACCAACGGCTGAAATAAGGTACTGACAAAAACCACCAAAATAAAAATAAGCCCCATGGACTTAGCTTTCACTTTTAACTTTACATTTTTCATAACCCAAAATATTCTTATTTCTTATAATAATTCTGTTCCCACCAACTTAAAAACTCCTTGGCGATTTGCACGCTGATTTTATCACCGGCCTCACCCTCTTCCACAAAGACCGTTAGCACGATTTCCGGCGTTTCATAAGGCGCGAAACAAGTAAACCAAGCGTGGGGATCTTCTTCCAGATTCCACTGCGCCGTGCCGGTCTTACCGGCAACACTCACCCCCAAATCCTGCAAACTGCGGCCGCTACCATCAGTGACGGTCGTTCGCAAAGCCTTGCGCATGATTTCCAAATTATCTTCCGAAATAATATCCTCGCGAATCACCACATTTTCAAAAGTTTGATGAACATCCGTTAAATCATTATGAATTTCCTTTAAAACATGGGGTGTATATAATTTTCCACCATTGGCGAAAAACGCTGTATATTCCGCGACTTGCAATGGTGTCACCAACATATCTCCCTGTCCGATGGACACATGATAAGTATCACCGATATACCATTCTTCATTTTTAACGCTTTCCTTCCATTCCGGTGTCGGTACAAAACCGCCTTTTTCGCCCGGTAAATCAATTCCCAATTTTCGGCCAATATTGAATTTATCCGCATACAAAGCCAGACGATAAACTCCCAAACCCTGAAAATTTTTATCACCGCCGCCCACCATATAAAAATAAGTGTTAACTGAGTCGCTGATCGCTTTATAAATATTGGTGATGCCATGCCCGCCGGCCTGCCAATCCGGAAAAAACCACTGATCAATTTTAATGCCACCGCTACTTAAAAAAGTATCGCGCGCCGTCACCACGCCCTCCTGCAAAGCGGCCGCGCCCACCACCAGCTTAAAAGTGGAGCCGGGCGGATATTCCCCCGCCACCATTCTATTTAAAAACGGTTTATCAGGATTGTTTAGTAAAGACTGATATTTTTCTTGGCTGATACCGGTAGCGAAATCATTATTGTTGTATGATGGTAAACTAACCATCGCCAAAATCTCTCCATTATTCGGATCCATGACAATCGCGCCGCCCTTGCGTTTTCCGTTCATGGCCAAATGTTTTTTGATGATTTTTTCCAATTGCGTCTGCCAAGCCAAATCCAAAGTTAAAACCAAATCATCACCGATAACCTTGTCTTGTTCATACAAAATTTTCTGAGGTCGTAACAAAACATCCACTTCCCAGTATTTTAAACCGTGCCGGCCACGCAAATAATCTTCATACATCAATTCCACGCCACTCTTCCCGATTTTATCGGTCAGTAAATAATTTTTTCCCGAATACATTTTTATTTCTTCAGCACTGATTTTTCCCTCATACCCCAAAATATGGGATAAAGATAAATTATTATCATCAATCAAATAATGACGATAACTGTCGGTTTCCACGTAAATCGCCGGATATTGCTCGGCGGCAATTAAAATCGGCCAGATCTCTTCCAAATAAACTTCGCTTTTTATCAATTGCGGACGATAATATTGACTGTCACGCTCGGGAATACTATCCAAAATTTGATGCACCTCGGTTTCTTGCATTTTCAACAAACCGGCGATTGATTTTAAAAATTCATTCCGCTTATTTTCATCGGCGTTCAAGTTTGATGGAATAATAAAAACGTTAAAATAAGGTTTATTTTCCACCAAAGGCGTATAATTGCGATCTTTAATGATACCGCGATTGGTTTTAATCACTTCCTTGCGAATTCTATTTTCATCAGACAGAGTTTTATATTCTTCCCCCTTAATAATTTGCAAATAAAACGCGCGGCTCAACAACAAAAGCAAAGTTAAAAACAAAATCGTTCCCAAAACCCAAATCCGTTTCTTGTTTACGGAAACTCCCAAAACGTCACCATCCAATTCTTGGCTAAAATAAGATTCCTCCACCCATTCGCCGGATTTATCTTGATTCAACTGAATGTTTAAAGAATCGATTTTCCAAAAATCGTCCTGATTGTTAGGCTGAGATGATTTCATTGCTGGACCAAAACTTATTCTTTAAAAACTTAATCGATTGATATAAAACTAATAATATAATCAAATTAACGATAAAATCTTGAATCAATAAGTAATAATCAAAGGGATAATAATATTTTTTTTGCCAAATTAAATTTTCAACCCACAAAAACAAACGATTTCCCACCCAATACAACAATTCTCCAATGGCCAAAGCCACGCCCAAACTCAAACGAGAACGATTGACCAAAAAGCGACGCAATAAAAAACTCATTATAAAATAAAAAACTACAAAAATAACCGTATAATATCCAAAAAAATGCGCGGAAAAATACTCAAAACTGATGATAGACGCGATCAACAAGGTGCGCGCGCCACGCTGATAACCGTAAAATTGCAACAGCAATAAAATCAACAATACTATCGGCAAAAAACTCGAGAAAAAATTATAAAAACTGAATTGCCACAGCAAAACTAATAACAATAAAATAACCGTGATAAAATTTTTAGTCATTGGATTTCAAAATAATCAAAGAAGTGATTTTGTTAAAATCAATCATGGTCTTAATATCAGCGGATTTAAATAATTCTCCTTGCTCACTTTGCACCTCTTCCACCACGCCCACCAACAAACCTCGGGGAATATATTTTTCCAAACCGGAACTGATCACTTTATCTCCGATAGTCACATTTTCATTTTGAGGAATAAAATTCATTTTCAAACTCAAACCATACTCGCCGTTAATCAAACCGCTGGTTTTATCCACGTTTTGGATGGTACCGGCGACGGCGCTGTTATTATCAATCACCAACTGCAACAACGAATAAGTTTTATGAGCAACTATGATTTTACCAAGCAAATAACCATCTCCGACAATCGCCGGATAACCGGGTTTAACACCGTGAATCGTCCCTTTGTTAATGATTAAAACCTGCTCATAGTTGGAACTGTTTTTCCCAATGACCTCAGCCCCAATCGTCGTATAAGAATTTTCCGTAATATAATTCAATTGCGTGCGTAATTCCTCGTTCTCTTGTTGTGCCGTTAAAAGTTGGCTGTTTTGTAATTCCAGCTGAATATTCTTTTCCATCAACAATTTATTTTCTTTTTCCAACTCACGAAAATTACGCCAATTATCATATAAATCACGAATCCCCTGACTACGGGCATACAAAAAACCTTGTACCGGATAAATGATTTTATCAAACAAAATATAAGATTTATTAAAAACCACTAACAAAAAAAGCGCCACAAAAATGATTGACATCGCCCAAGCGAATATTTTCATCAATTGGCGCATATTTTATTTTTTCATTTATTAAACAAGCCTTTATGGCAACAAACTCTCGTCTTTACTGGTCGGGATCTTCACTTCTTGCAATAAACCATCATTTTCCAACAACAAACTGATACCGCGAATCGTGCAGGTCAACGGGTCATCGGTAATAATCACCGGAATTTGAATATTATCGGAAATCAATTTATCAATACCTTTCATCAAAGCGCCGCCACCGGACAAAACAATTCCCCGTTCGTAAAT
>ERZ795059.3735-NODE-3735-length-14674-cov-14.544565_pt1 | contig 14674 bp, 12 predicted proteins | sample MGYA00375143_ERZ795059 | MGnify/ENA primary metagenome ERZ795059 (study PRJEB30188, sample SAMN05720168) | activated sludge metagenome | isolation source: Anaerobic digester | place: USA | collected 2015-01-07 ... | reverse complement strand
CCTCGTCCGTGGTGACCCGGCCCCAAAGGACCTTGATCACCCACGAGGTGTAGATCAGCACGATCGGCAGAAAGACGATGACCGCAATCAGCATGATAAACAGGGTGAGATGGCTGGAGGACGAGTCCCACACGGTCAGGCTCGCGGCAGGCATTTTCGAGCTTGGCAGGATGAAGGGGAACATCGACGCCCCGACCGATCCGACAACGCCCGCAATCGACAGGCCTGATCCCAGAATCGCGAGGCCGGGCCTCTTGCCTAGCATGAGCCAGGCAAGGGCTGCGCCAGCAAAGCCAAGAACCGGCGCGATGATCATCCAGGGGTAGCGGCCATAGTTGTCCATCCAGGCGCCGACCGCGATCGACGCCTCCTTGCGAAGCGGGTTTGCGGGTCCGCCTGCATCAATAGCTCCGTCGATGCGGAATCCCGCAACACCCAGGGCCAGCCAAATGCCAGCGGCTGCATAGAGAGCAATCATCGCAATTGCGGCCCAACGTCCAACAATGATTGCGCGATCAAGCACTGTGCCGTGCTCGATCTTGGTTCCAAGATAGGCGGCGCCGTGCATGACCAGCATGGCGACAGAGACCAGGCCGGCAAGAAGGCCGAACGGGTTGAGCAGGCCCAACAGACCGCCTTCGTAACTGGCCCGTAGGGTTGAATCGATCGAGAAGGGTACGCCCTGCAGCACATTGCCGAGGGCGACGCCGAAGATCAGCGCCGGAACCGCGCCACCGACAAACAGCGCCCAGTCCCAGCTGCTGCGCCACTTCGGGCTCTCCAGCTTGGAGCGATACTTGAAGCCTACGGGCCGAAGGATCAGCGCGGCGAGGACGACAAACATCGCCAGATAGAAGCCCGAGAAGCTGATCGCGTAGACAAACGGCCAGGCAGCAAACAGGGCCCCGCCACCCGTGATGAGCCACACTTGGTGGCCTTCCCATGTCGGCGCAATCGCATTGATGACCAGCCTGCGTTCGCGATCCGTCCTGGCAATGAAGGGCAGAAGCGTGGCTGTGCCCAGATCGTAGCCATCCGTGGCGGCGAAGCCGATCAGCAAAATGCCGACAAGCCCCCACCAGATGATCTTCAGGGTCTCATAGTCCAGAGGGAGTTCCATATGGCTCTCCTATTCGTCGAATTGCGGGCTGGCCGGCGTCGCGGCAAGTGCGGGTGCAGGCGTATCTGGCCGCCCCCCGCCCGAAGGACTTGTGAAGAGGCGCGCGCCCGGCCCGGCCGAGATCGCCTTGAGCATCAGCTTGACCTCAATCACCGCCAGCAGGCCATAGAGCAGGGTGAACCCGACCATTGTTATGATGATCTGGCTCGCTGTCAGGCTAGACGCGCCGAGGAAGGTCGGCAGAACGCTGTCGATGATCCACGGCTGGCGTCCAGTCTCCGCCAGCAACCAGCCCACTTCGATCGCGATCCAGGGCAAGGGGATTGCAAGCACTGCCGCCCGCAGGAACCATTTGGGCGGGTTACGCTTCAGATTGATGAAGTAGAAGGCGAGGGCGAACATGCCGATGAACAGAAAGCCAAGCCCCGCCATGGCCCGAAACGCGAAGAAAGCTGATGGTACGCTCGGAACGGTATCCCATGCTGCTTTGCGAATCTGCTCTTCGCTGGCCGTGCGCGGATCGTCGACATAGCGTTTGAGAAGCAGCGCGAACCCAAGATCTGCCTTGCGCAGGTCGAAGTCGGCGCGCGCGGCTGCATCCTTCGGATTGGCCTTTATGCGTTCCAGGGCATCGTAAGCCAGCATGCCGTTCTGGATACGATGCTCGGCCTTCTCCACGAGCGGAATGATGCCGGCAACTTCCTTGTCGAGCGAGCGGGTGGCGATCAGGCCAAGAAGGGCGGGCGCCTGCACCTCGAAGTGCGTTTTGCGTTCTGTCTGATCGGGGATGCCGAAGAGTGTTAGAGGCGCTGGCGCTGGCTCTGTCTCCCACATTGCCTCAAGAGCTGCGAGCTTCATTTTCTGGTTGTCTGTGAGCGTGTAGCCGCTCTCGTCGCCGAGTACGACGACGGACAGGGCAGAGAGAAGGCCGAAGGAGGCAGCGACAACCATTGATCGCCGGGCGAGCCCCAGATGGCGCTTCTTGAGCATGTACCAGGCCGAGATCCCGAGCACGAATACGGCCGCCGCCACATAGCCTGCGCTGACTGTATGAACGAATTTTGCCTGCGCCACGGGATTGAAGATCACCTCCATGAAGTTGGTGATCTCCATTCGCATTGTATCAGGATTGAATGCCGAACCGACGGGGTTCTGCATCCAGCCATTGGCAATCAGGATCCACAGCGCCGAGAAATTCGAGCCTATCGCGACGAGGAAAGTGACGAACCAGTGGGCCGGCCTGGAGAGTTTGTCCCAACCGAAAAACATCAGGCCAACGAAAGTGGCTTCTAGGAAGAAGGCCATCAGCCCTTCGATGGCGAGCGGCGCACCGAAGACATCGCCGACATATTGGGAGTAATAGGACCAGTTCGTGCCGAACTGGAACTCCATGGTGATGCCGGTCGCGACGCCCAGCACGAAGTTGATGCCGAACAGGTTGGCCCAGAATTTCGTAATTCGCTTCCAGACTTCCTTTCCTGTCATGACGTATGCGCCTTCGGTGATCACGAGGATCATCGAAAGGCCCAACGTCAGTGGAACGAACAGGAAGTGATAGAGCGCTGTGAGCGCGAACTGCCAGCGGGACAGATCGGAAACCAGAAAATCAGGTGTCATAGGAACCTCGTCCGACTGGTTCGCCTGCTGTGTCGTATATCAGAAACTTATAATATAGATACAGGCGCTGTTTGATTCCGCGCAACAGCATGGTCAACTTTACTTGGCGAAATGCCGCACCCTTAAACCTACGAAGCGCACTATGGATCGGCCAGAAGCCAAACGACCGACGTCCGGCAAGATGGCCCTTCGAAGATGGGCAGCGGCTGCGCGCGCAGACATCACCCGAATTTCAGCGTTGAGCTTGGCATCAGCCGTTTTCACGATTGGGTTCGGGTGGAGCCTGTCGATCGGCATTGCCGACGCCGTCCATGGGGAGTGGGGCGGTGGCTGGCTCATCTGGGGTGCAGCAGCGCTATTTGGACGTACGGCCGCCTCGTGGCTCTCCGACCGCGCCGCAGCGCGCGCAGGTCTTCGAATTGTCGGAGCGGCGCGTGCTGAAATTCTTGCGAGCGTGATCGCTTGCGGTGCTGGTCAGCTGCTGGGGGAGGCGCCGGGCGCGCGGGTAAGCCAGATCGTCGATCGCACCGCGATGCTGTCGGGTTGGGCAAGTCGGTGGTCGCCGGGCTCGCGCCTTGCTGTTCTTGTGCCGGTGTCCATCCTGATCGCGGTAGCAACGCAGTCATGGATAGCGACGCTACTGCTTGCGGTATCTGTTCTTACGCTGCCGCTATTTCTCTGGCTCACGATCGGTGAGACGCGCGCGATTGCGAGTGCCCAGCAAGCTTCGCTCGACGCGCTGTCGGGCGCCTTCCAGACACGCACGGAACACGCTGGCCTGATCAAGGCATTCCGCGCGATCGGACGCGAGACGGCAGTGGTGCGCGCGGCCTCAGAGTCGCTCAGAGATGGCACCATGCGCGTGCTGCGCATCGCTTTCCTGTCATCGGCAGTTCTGGAGTTTTTCTCAGCCATCTCGATTGCGCTGATCGCCGTTTATGTCGGCTTCAAACTGCTCGGGCTTTTTCCCTTTGAGACAGGGGAGGTTCTGACGCTTCAAGAAGGCATGATGGTGCTGATTCTTGCTCCGGAGTTCTTCGCGCCGATCCGACGTTTGTCGTCGCTTCACCATGACCGCGCAGCGGCAGTCGCCGCGAGCACCGTTCTGGAGGGCTGGCTCATCGCCACCGGAGATGCACACGAACGGCTTCCGGTACTAGGTCGCCCGCCCCGTGTCGCATTCGACAACGTTTCGATCTGGTTCGGCTCCAACCGGGTCGTTCAAGGATTCAGCTTTGAGGCTCCGCCGGGGCGGCTCACAGTGCTCAGCGGTCGGTCCGGCTCCGGCAAGACCTCCGCTCTGCTTGTGTTGCTCGGATTGGCGCGGGTGAATGGCGGTGTGGTCACCGTGGATGGCGTATCATTGCTCGCTGGCGCCAGCCTCGCAGATAGCGTTGCCTACATTCGACAGTCGCCATGGCTGTTCGAAGGGACCCTCGCTGAAAATCTTCGTGTTGGCGGGCCCAAGGCCTCCGATCAGAATCTCCTTGATGCGCTGGCGCGCGTCGGCGCGAGTCATCTGGCATCGGGCGAGAATGGTGGGCTGTCCCGTCAAATCGGAAGGGGCGGGCAGGGCCTCTCCGGCGGCGAGCGCCAGAGGATTGCGATCGCGCGCGCGCTCCTGCGTGGAGCGAAGCTCTGGCTGCTGGATGAGCCGACGGCGCACCTCGACGCGACTGCGGAGGCGGAGTTGCTTGATCTCCTCCGCGATCAGGCTGGGGAGCGTACGTTGATCGTCGCGAGCCACAGCGCCGCGGTGTTGAAGGCAGCCGACCTTGTTGTGCGTATGCCGTCGAGGGAGATGGCTGCGACATGATTGCGCTATGGATATTTCTTGGCCGGCCGGCCGCGCGATCCTTCGTGCTGGCAATGACCCTTTCCGTTCTGTCGTCGCTGCTCGGCATTGCGCTTCTGGGACTTTCTGGATGGTTTCTCGCAGCGGCTGCGGCGGCTGGTGCTTCCGGCGCCAGCTACGCATTCAATCACCTTTATCCGAGCACCGGCGTCCGAACGATTGCCGTCGGCCGCGTGGCTTCACGCTACGCGGAGCAACTGGTCGGGCATGAGGCGACGTTGGAGGTGTCTGCGGCCATCCGGCCGCTGGTGTTCGAACGCATTGCTCGCGCAGAGCTGGGTCTGGCAGCGCTGCCGGCACGCGATCTTGCCGTCATCGTCGATGATGTTGGCGCGGTCGAAGGCGGCTTCCTGCGGGTCGTCAGTCCAGCGTTTGGCGTTGGCGCTGCGGTACTCGTCGCTATCGGCTGGGTGGCGGCTGTTTCAGCGCTCGCATCCATGGCTGTCCTTATTCTTTTTGCCGTTGCGTGTGTAGGCGCTCCATACCTCCTGCTACGTCGCGCCAGGGCGGCGGCCGTGTCGCTCGCGTCCGAGCAGGGCGTCCTTCGGTCCGATCTCACGGGCGTTGTCGAGAACGCGATCGAATTGGACGTATCCGGCGTCCTCGGCGCGGCGATGACGGGTGTAAACGACAGGCTCACCGCTGGGCTGCAGGCGCAGGACCGGCTGCAGGCGCCATTTCGCGACACGGCGGCGTTGATTGGTCTCGCGGGAGGACTGGCGGCGCTGCTCGTCATCGCGTGGGCCATCGCTATGCATGCAGACGGAGCCATAGCGGCCGGCGCATCCCTGGCAACGCTTGCTGCGTTCGAGGCAGCGTCGGCTGCAGCACGGGTTCTCGATGCCGGCGCGCAGGCTTCCGCATCGGCTAGACGACTTTTGGAACGGCTGCAGGACGCCAAATCCACATACGGCGGAGACACCGTTCTGCAATCGGCGCTGCCCCTAAAGCTCGATCAGGTTCTGGTTGGGGTCGGTTCAGCACGGCGCGTTGGACCGGTGAGCTTGCTGTGCGGTCCTGGGGATCTTGTCGAACTCTCGGGAAGATCGGGCGTGGGAAAATCGACAGTTCTGGAGGCTATCGCGGCGCTGCGACCGATCTGCGCGGGATCACTCACGTATGGCGGGATTGAGCAGGAAACCGTCAGACCGGCGTCGGTTCTGGCGCGCGTCGCCATTGCCCCGCAAATTCCCTCGTTCCTGCCTGGGTCGCTCCGGGAGCAGCTTGTCTATGGCCGGCCGGATGCAAGCGACGAGGACATCAGCGCTGCGCTTGCTATGGTGTGCATGACTGACGTCGTCGTCGGTCGGGGTCCTGACGACGCGTCCGTTTACTCAGGCGGAGAGCAGCGCCGGCTCGGAGTTGCGCGTGCACTCATCGCCGATCCCGAGTTACTTCTGCTGGATGAGCCATTTGCGGGACTGGAAGTGGACCTGTCTCAGCGCATCAGGGTCAACCTGGCTCGCTGGGTCGGGGAAGGTCGCCGCGCCATTGTCTTTACGGGCCACCAAGTCGGTCCGGACTGGGCAGGTTCTCCAGTTCGGCGCATCAAATGGCCAGACTGAATAAAGGGCTGCTACATCCTGCGCCTTGTATGTGTTTTAGGTGTCGCTAAATTAGCGGCCAGGATATTCCGGAGTCGCCCATGCCCGCAGCCCGTCGCAAGCCGAGTGCAGCAGTTCCCGCTGTGCGCAAGCTTGAGCCGCGTGCGGCCGAGGCGGCGCAATTGCTCAAGCTGTTGGCGAATGACCAGCGTTTGACAGTTCTCTGCCGGCTGAGCGGTGGAGAGATGTCTGTGACCCAACTCGGCCAGCACGTGAATCTCACGCAATCGGCTTTGTCTCAGCATCTGGCAAAGATGCGCGCCGAAGGCCTTGTTGCCACACGCCGGGAAGCCCAGACGATCTACTATCGGCTTTCCGACCCTATTGCAGAGCGCCTCATCGGCGTGCTTTGCGAGCTCTACGGCGGGCCTAGCCACTGAAGGCTACAAGACTACCGAAATGCTGTGCCCGGCTTCACGCCGAGCTTCTTGAAGATCATCGCGGCGGGACAAAAGCCCGTGAACGCGGCCTGAAGCATGTTCGCCCCGGCAAATGCCGACAACCAGACCCACAGCGGATGAACGGTCATGGACAAAGCGACGCCGGTTAAAACAACGAATCCTGCGAAAGCGAGGACAGCGCGATCAAGTGACATGGAAGACTCCTTCAGATTGCAGGTTTGCCTGAGTTGGTCAGGTGACCGCCAACCCACGCGGCCAAGGCGTCAGCTTTGATCAAACCCGCCTTGCGATCGACGATGCGGCCATCGCGAAACAGGATCAGCGCGGGGATGCCGGACACGCCGAGACTTTGGACCATCTGACTCTGATCTGCATTCAGTTTCACGAGCCGGGCCTTGCCCGCTAGCGCTCCGGCTGCAGTGGCGAACTGAGGCGCCATGGCGCGACATGGACCGCACCAAGGAGCCCAGACATCGACCAGGATCAGTCCCGTCGATTTTTCAAGAAGAAGCGCAAGCTGGGCATCATTGACTTCCGCTGGTCGGTCGAGGCCTAGCGGCGCTGCACATCGCCCACATTTGGCCGCTGCGGCTGGTTTGTCGGCCGGCACGCGGTTCACAGAGCCACAGGCGACGCAGACGGCCTGATTAGATAGCGCGACACCCATCATCTCACCCCTTCAGTTTGTGAATCCCAAGGGTGTCCATCACGAGCTTTTCATAGAACGGCTCGCTTTCACCCTTCTTGATCTTGCCGATGAAGTAGGACTCGAAACCCGCCTTCGCCATGTGGACCCAGCCACCCTTGGCGGACCAATTCACGTTGCGCGGCGGAATCTGCGGTTGCGCGACAAACGCAACACCACCGTCACCGAAATCGGCGAGACAGATTGCGTTCCACGTGGCCTCGGCATCTGCTGGCTCGCCGCGCAAGAGAGCGCCGATGTTATGGGCCGTCGCGGTCACCATGGATTCGATCATGAACCCAGTCTTCGGTACGCCGACCGGGACAGGCGTCTTGCCCATGGGCGGGATCGCCACCGTCACGCCGATGCTGAAGATATTCTGGTAGGTTGGGTTGCGCTGGTTCTTGTCGATCAGGACGAAGCCCCGCGGGTTGACGAGATTCTTTACGCCACGAATAGCCGAGACGCCCCGGAAGGCGGGCAGCATCATGGAGAAAGCGAAGGGCAGGGCGTGGGTCGTCTTGACGGCCCCATCGTCACCGACTTCTTCCACATGCATCGTTCCTGCTTCGACGCTGGTCACGCGCGCATTGGTGATCCACTTCATGTGGCGGTTGCGCATCTCGCTTTCGAGCAAGCCTTTCGTATCGCCAACGCCGTCAAGGCCAAGGTGCCCGACATAAGGTTCGGAGGTGACGAACGTCATCGGCACCTTGTCGCGGATCTTGCGCTTGCGCAGCTCTGTATCGAGGATCATAGCGAACTCGTAGGCCGGGCCGAAGCACGAGGCGCCCTGCACGGCGCCAACGACGATAGGTCCTGGTTTTTTGCAGAAAGCTTCGAAAGCCTCTGCTACGTGTTCGGCATGCTCGGCCTGGCAGATCGACTGCGTGAAGCCCTGTGGCCCAAGCCCCGGAATTTCGTCGAAGGCGAGATCAGGTCCCGTGGCAATTACCAGATAGTCGTAGCTGAGCGACTGGCCGTCCTCGAGTTCCAGCCTGTTCTCAGCCGGCACAACGCGGGAGGCGCCTGTCGTTATGAAGTTGATGCCTTTCCGTTTCATCACCGGACGAAGGTCAACCTCAATATCCTTGCGTTTGCGCCAGCTGACGGCGACCCATGGGTTTGACGGAACGAACTGGTAGATAGCCCCCTTCGACACAACCGAGATTCTGTCGTTCTTTCGGAGTTGATCGCGAATCTCGTAGGCGGCGATTGCGCCACCGAGTCCAGCGCCAAGTACGACGATGTGAGCCATGATTTCCTCCCGGGTTCTGCGTCATCCGGTATTGACAATATATGCGAAGACGCGCATATGCGCAAGTATGCAAATAAAGACTACGGATATGGCAGGTCGAGCATCGGACGCCAGCGAGTTTCTGAGGACGCTGGCGAACCCGCATCGTCTCATGATCGTCTGCCGCCTGATTGAGGGAGATCAATGCGTTGGCGGCTTGGCCGCCGATCTTGATCTGCAGCAGACGCTGGTATCGCAGCATCTGGCAATCCTGCGGCGTCAGCGCGTCGTGGAGGCTCGGCGCGCCGGTCAGACAATCCGCTACCGCCTGACGAGCGGCATCGCTCGCGCCGTCGCAGAAACGCTGGCGTCCCATTTCTGCGCGCCCCCTACCAACGCCAGCAGGACGAGCTAGGAGCCCTCAATGTTCAAGTCACGCGCAGTCCCTACGGAAACACCGCAACAAATTCACGACGCGATGGCGCGAGGAGAAGTTGTTCTGATCGACGTTCGGGAGCCGACCGAGTATGCCGTCGAACGCATCCACGGCGCGATGCTGTTCCCGCTTTCAACTTTTGACCCTGCTGGTCTTCCCGACGCGCAGGAAAAACAGATTGTCTTGCAGTGCGGCTCTGGAAAGCGATCCGAGATGGCGTTCCGCAAAGCGTTCGCCGCCGGCGTGCTTGTTCGCAGCCATATGGGAGGCGGTATCACGGCCTGGAAAGCAGCCGGTCTTCCGGTTGTCTCGACCGATCCATCGACCGGCAGTGTTCGTGACCCGGTCTAAACAGCAGTGGGAATAGGCATGCGAGCCTTGATTGGAAGTCTGGTTCTGGCGACGGCGCTGTTCGCTGGCGGTTGTGGCGGAGCGCAGACCGATGCCCCGAAGGTAGAGCAGGGTGCTTCGCCCGCGGCGCTGACGATCGCCGAGCGAACTGTGCCCGATTTCCGCATGGTTTCGGCCGTCCTGACCAATCGCGATGTAGGCGATGCGCGCGCCCGAATTGGCGGTCGCATAACGCAGATACTCGTGAAGGAAGGCGAGAAAGTGCGAGCCGGGCAGGTCGTCGCGGTTATTGGTGATGATCGCATCTCGCTTGAGGCCGACGCGGCCGGCGCGGCGGTCAGAGCAGCTGAAGCGACCAGCCAGCAAGCCCAGCAGGATTTGCAGCGCGCTGAGCGTCTCTTTTCCAGTGGGGCGATTTCCCAGGCCGCCATCGACCAGGCGCGATCCGGAGCGAAGGCAGCCGAGGCCCAGCTTCAGGCCGCGCGCGCCCAGGCGGGCGCTGCTCGCGCACTGAACAGCCAGGGACAGGTTGTTGCGCCGTCCACAGGCGAAGTGACCCGCATTCCATCTCCCCGCGGAGCAGTCATCATGCCCGGCGAGGTGGTGGTGCAGATTACGACTGGCGCCCCCGTTCTCCGCATCGAATTGCCCGAGTCCGAAGCTGCAAACCTGAAGCAGGGCGAGTCCATCCGCTTCCTGGCTGACGACAGCGAAGAGCCGAGGTTCGCCACCATTCGTCAGGTCTATCCTGCTGTAAGTTCGGGTCGCGTGATGGCTGACATCGACGCGTCGGGCATTGATCGCCAGCTTGTCGGCGGCCGCGTCCGCGTCATGGCGCCCGCCGGAGAGCGCGTGGCGATTGTGATACCGGACGCCTACATCGATACCCGCTACGGGGCGGACTATGCGCGCCTCAGCCGCAAGGGCGGAATCGTTATTGAAGTGCCCGTGCAGCGTGGATCGCGCGTTCCGCTTGAGGACATGCCCGATGGCGTCGAGATCCTATCGGGTCTGCGAGCTGGCGATGTCATCCTGCCGGTGGAGCGCGCATCGTGAAACTCGGCATTTCGGGCAAGCTGACTGAGGCAACGATCCGGTCGCCGCTGACGCCGCTCTTCCTGCTTACGGCGATCGCGCTTGGCTTGTTGGCGCTGTTTACGATCCCGCGTGAGGAAGAACCTCAGATCAGCGTGCCGATGGTGGACATTGCCGTCCGTGCCGACGGTCTCAAGGCGCCAGATGCTGCCGAACTGATCACCAAGCCGCTCGAGACCATCGTCAAGGCCATCGACGGCGTCGAGCATGTTTACAGCCAGACGCAGGATGATGGCGTCCTCGTCACGGCCCGCTTCAAGGTTGGGACGGAGCGCGACGATGCAATCCTGCGCATCCACGAGCGCATCCGCGCGAACTACGACAAAATTCCCACCGGCATTCCCGAGCCTCTGATCGTCGGGCGCGGCATCAGCGACGTCCCCATCGTCGTGATTACGCTTGCTCCCGAAGCGGCAGCCGCGGATCGCTGGAACGACCAGGCGCTTTATCTGGTCGCAGAGGAACTGCAGACCGAACTGGCCAAGGTCCAGGACGTTGGTCTCACCTTCATCGTTGGCGGTCGTCCTCAGGAAATCCGGATCTCGCCAGATCCGGGCCGCATGGCGCTTTACGGCGTCCCACTGAAATCGGTCATCGACACCGTCAGCAGCGCTAACGCCTCCTTCCCGGCGGGCGACCTGCGCAGCGTCGACAAGGTCCAGTCCGTTGCTGTCGGCAGCACGATTGATACGGTTTCGGAGCTTGAGCTTCTCTCGATCCGCGCCGCCGACGGACGCACCGTCTATCTCCGGGACGTGGCGGACATTTCCCTGGGCGCGCGTGAAGATCAGGCCCGAGCCTGGCGCTTCAGCCACGAAGCCGATGCTGTGCGAATGGCTCCGGCCGTAAGCCTCGCCATCGCCAAACGCGACGGGGCAAATGCAGTTGTGGTTTCCCAGGCAATCGAGCAGCGCCTCCACCAACTGGAAGGCAAACTCATTCCAGAGGGCGTTTCGGCGAACATCTCACGCAACTATGGCGAGACAGCGAACGAGAAAGCCAACGAGCTTCTGTTCCATCTTGCGCTCGCTACCATAAGCATCGTCATCCTGATCGGCTTCGCGATTGGCGTGCGCGAGGCGATCGTCACAGCCTTCGTCATCCCGACCACCATCCTGCTAACCCTCTTCGCGTCCAATCTGATGGGCTACACGATCAACCGGGTCAGCCTGTTCGCCATTATCTTCTCGATCGGCATCCTCGTCGACGACGCTATTGTGGTGATCGAGGACATCGCGCGCCACTGGGCGATGAGGGATGGCCGCTCGCGCTATCAGGCTGCCATCGAGGCCGTGGCCGAGGTCGGAAACCCCACGATCGTGGCAACGCTGACGGTCGTCGCCGCACTCCTGCCCATGATGTTCGTGTCCGGCCTCATGGGGCCGTACATGGCGCCGATCCCTGCAAACGCTTCAGCAGCGATGCTGTTCTCGTTCTTCGTCGCGATGGTTCTGGCGCCTTGGCTCATGGTTCGCTTCGCCCGCAAAACACTAGCCCATGGTGGGGAAGGGCTCGGTGGGCATGATACTGATGGCGGCAAACTCGGCCGCCTCTACCGCAAGGTTGCGACGCCGATCATTGCTTCCCGCAAGGCTTCGGTGATCTTCCTGATTGTCGTCGGCGTGGTGACCATTGCCGCCTGCGCTCTCTTCGCAACCAAGACCGTGCGCGTGAAGTTGCTGCCCTTCGACAACAAGTCCGAGCTTCAAGTTGTCGTCGATCTTCCCGAAGGCGCCACGATGGAAGCAACGGAGCGTGTCCTGATCGATGCTGCGGGCATCGTTAGCAGCATGCCGGAAGTGCTCGCGTCCGACGCCTATGCCGGCACGGCGTCCCCATTCAATTTCAACGGCCTCGTTCGTCACTACTACCTGCGTAACAAGCCGGAGATGGGTGACCTTCAGGTCACGCTCGCGCCGAAGGACAAGCGCAGCAGATCGAGCCATGAGGTTGCCCTGGACATGCGCCAGCGTCTCAAGGCGCTTGAGTTGCCGGAAGGGACATCCGTCAAGGTTGTCGAAGTCCCGCCAGGGCCGCCGGTGCTTGCGACCCTGTTGGCCGAAATCTACGGGCCTGATGCGGAGACCCGCCGTGCCGTCGCAACCGAAGTCCGAAAGATCTTCAACAGCGTTCCCTACATCGTCGATACTGACGACAGCTTCGGCCAGCAGCGTCCGCGTCTTCGTTTGACGCCAGACCGGTCGCAGATGGACTTCTTCGGCGTTGCTGAAGGTGACGTTATGCAGTCCATCGCGGTCACGCTGAACGGTCAGGCCATTGGCTATTCCCATCGCGGGGAAGGGCGCAATCCGATCGGCATCGCGGTCCGCTTGCCACAGTCAGCTCGCACCTGGTCAAAGGGGCTGGCGGCAATGCCAGTCGCTCAGGCGGCTGACGGGTCACGTCTCGTTGAAATGGGCGAGCTTGTTCAGGCGCGAGACGAGATCGGTAGCTATCCGATCTTCCGGCGCGATGGTCTGGCCGCTGAGATGGTTATGGCCGACCTGGCCGGCGCTTATGAGGCGCCAATTTACGGCATGCTCGACGTGCAGGCGGCGATCGAAGCCCACGCCTGGGGCGCTCTACCCAAGCCAGCGATCAGTCTGTACGGCCAGCCGGACAATGAAGCCAAACCGACGTTGCTGTGGGATGGCGAATGGGAGATCACCTATGTCACGTTCCGCGACATGGGCGCTGCATTCGCGGTCGCCATCTTCGGCATCTACGTCCTCGTCGTTGCCCAGTTCAAATCGTTCCGTCTGCCGCTGGTGATTCTTACGCCGATACCGCTCACACTGATTGGGATCGTGATCGGCCACGTCCTGTTCAACGCGCCGTTCACAGCCACGTCGATGATCGGCTTCATCGCGTTGGCGGGGATCATCGTTCGCAACTCGATCCTGCTGGTAGACTTCATCCGGCATTCGAAGGACACCGACAGGCCGCTGCGCGATGTTCTGCTTGAAGCCGGCGCGATTAGGTTCAAGCCGATCCTGCTGACCGCTCTTGCTGCGATGATCGGAGCAGCAGTGATCTTGAGCGACCCAATCTTCCAGGGTCTTGCTATCTCGTTGTTGTTTGGTCTTGCGTCATCAACGCTCCTGACCGTGCTCGTGATCCCTGCGATCTATGTCGCGATGCGCGATGATGGTCGGCCGCTCTCGACGTCCACGCCAACCAAAATTCAACCAACTGCTTCGGTCACAGAGGCTGTGACTTGAGATCTGCGGCTGGCATCGCCTGTATCGGAAATGCATGCCGCCAAAAGGAGACTGAAATGAGCAAGCGGCCCGTTGTGGAAGCTCTGAAGAACGTTCTGGCGGACAATTATGCGCTGTACCTGAAGACTCAGAATTATCACTGGAATGTCGAGGGCGCCAACTTCAGAGGCCTGCATCTGCTTTTTGAGGAACAGTATACGGATCTGACGACTGCGATCGATACGGTCGCCGAATTGATCCGTGGGCTCGGAGAAAAGGCGCCTGGAACGTTCGAGGCCTATGCGCGCGCAACATCTATCAAGCCAGGTAGCGAAAGCGCTTCCGCCGAACAAATGGTCGCCGAACTTCGCGAAGACCAGGCACTGATCCAGAAAACGCTGCAGGCTGCGCTAGAGGCGGCGCAGACGGAAAGCGACGAGGTGGTGGCGGGCTTCATGATTGAACGCCTCACTGTGCATCGCAAGGCGGCGTGGATGCTCAAGAGCAGCATCTGAATGCGGATCTCTATCCGCCATCTGTGCTGGAGTTCGAGACAAGCCCCGACGAGCCGAAGCGGCTGTTGATCGAACCGGGCGTCGGCTATCGATTTGTCCGAATACATGGTTGAAGTTGGCCGTCTCGATGCAAGACGTTGCGGCCGGCGTAGCGGGGCCGAGTCTTCAATTCGCCTGTATTCAACCAGCCGAGCGCAGGTCGAGCGCGAACGACCCGCAGCGGCTTGCAGAACTTAATCGAGCCGATCGCGGGCGAGCATTCATGCTATATGTCGCGCCGGTGCTTCCAATGTGCTTCCAAGCTCAATGAAGGCTCCCGTATTTGTAGGCAAACGATATGCGGACCCTCGCACTCGGTTGAATCGAGTAGTCCGCGCGTGGCCGAAGCGACCAATAAAAAACAGCAAAAACAAAGTGTTAGATGGTGCTGCCTAGGTGACTTGAACACCTGACCCCCGCATTACGAACGGAGCCGGGCGATATCACCCGCTGTTTCCACAACATAGCACGCGTGTCAGATTCTGCCAATAAATCCTCGCTCTACACGCGATTGGCGGA
>ERZ795059.3730-NODE-3730-length-14689-cov-7.815225_pt1 | contig 14689 bp, 14 predicted proteins | sample MGYA00375143_ERZ795059 | MGnify/ENA primary metagenome ERZ795059 (study PRJEB30188, sample SAMN05720168) | activated sludge metagenome | isolation source: Anaerobic digester | place: USA | collected 2015-01-07 ... | reverse complement strand
CCGATCTGGAATATATCAGACAGTCTAATATCGGGATGTTATTACGCATTTGTTTAGGTTAACTATCGAGACAATAAAATGAATAGGAAAGTTGCAATAATTCTAGGGGCGATCACTTTAGCTATTGGGGGACTGTTTGCTTTTTTAGGATTAACAATTGTGAATTCAACAGGATGTAGTCAAATTGTAATTGACACAAATGAGCTTCATTCTGGAATTGACATACCAGATGTTGAATTCATTAACTGTTACTTTGACGAACACAAGAAGATTCGCGTTTCCATTTATAAATTGAAATTAAATACCTTCTATTTGGATGCCTATATTAGTAAGTTTAAATTAATTGATCAAACGACCTTTTCTGGAATAACTCAATTGGAAATAAGCGAACAACCTTCAACCAACAAATTATATGAGATAGCCGGTGTCAAGTGGGGAGACAAATGGAAGTATGTTGTCGAACCAGAAACAGGGATGTTATGGGTTGAAATCATTTATGAATAGACAACGTTTCAAACCACACACCATATATAAATCAAAGGCGTGTTCATTTTGGTTATGATAAATACTGCATATAAATTTTTAAGGCGGCCCGTTGAATAGGAATGCCTTTAATCTGCATAAGCTTTATATATAAATGCGAATCCCGATCAGAGTCACCGGTCTCCGGGACTCTGATCCTTCACCGATCACCAATCAATAAATCTGTGGACTTGAAGAACGAAAAATAATTACTCAATAACCAACAGCGTCCTCAATCCTTTATCTTCCTCTCCAACTCTTGCAACCTCTTGTTAATATCCGGTAACGATTTGAAGACACCATAAGTCCTGAAGAATTCTTTTACATCAAAGGCTGGAGCGCCCAGAAGTTTATCTCCTGGTTTTGTTGATTTTAAAATACCTGCTTGTGCACCAATGCTGGTGTTGTTAGCAATAACAATATGACCTGAAACACCAACTTGTCCACCAATTATGCAGTTTTCGCCAACTTGTGAAGAGCCTGAGATCCCGGTTTGCGCGGCAATGACCGTATTCTTCCCGATCTCAACATTGTGCGCTACCTGAATCAGGTTGTCAAGTTTCACGCCTTTGCGGATGATGGTGGCATCACCAAACATGGTAGCACAATCGATCACGGTGTTTCCGCCAATAGTTACATTATCTTCAATGATGACATGGCCAAGTTGTGGAATGGTTTTATACGAGCCATCCGGTTGAGGTGCAAAACCAAAACCATCGCTTCCGATTACGGTGCCTGAATGAATCACACAATTTTCTCCAATGCGGGTGCCGGCATACACTTTTACTCCCGGATGAATGATGGAATCTTTTCCAATGGATACATCATCTCCAATGTAAGCATGTGGATAGATTTTTACATTATCTCCAAGCTTCACATTGCTGCCCACATAAGAGAATGCGCCACGATAAATATTTTCTCCCTCAATCGATTTCTCTCCAATGAAACTCGGCTGCTCGATACCTGATTTTTGAAATGAAATCATCTTGTGATATTCTTCCAATAACCGAGTGAAGCTCATGTATGCATCTTCTACCAGAATAAGCGCTGAGCTTATGTCCTTCTTCCCAACAAAATCTTTGTTAACAATAACGGCTGTGGCCTGCGTAGTGTAAATGTATTGCTCGTATTTTGGATTCGATAGAAATGCAATGTGTCCCTTCTTTGCATCCTGGATTTTAGCCAGCATGTTTATCTTTTCTTCCCCGTTTCCTTTCACCTCTCCGCCCAGTATGAGCGCAATCTGACTGACTGTAAATTCCATTCTTTTTCCGTTAATTGTTATCCGTTAATCGTTAATGGTATTAAGCATTCTAAATTCTCACCTTTTAGTTAATAGCCATAATCTTCGCTTATACTTGGAATCTCACTCACGATTAACCATTAACGGATAACCATTAACTGCCTAAAGCAAAGATACATTTTTAGGCCAGCAGAGGTAGTTTTTTTTCACGATTTTGCTGATGGCCTGAATAGTAGGTAAATCAGATGCTTGCGCGATGTCTAACAGCTCGCCACTTCTCATCAAAATGTTAATTTGATGGCCCTCGGCATACGCTTCATTGCTTACTGTTCCATGCGAGAATAAGTAAGGTGTTTCGGAACGCAATGTTCCATACGTTTTAATTACCTCCTGATGTATTTTTTCGGCTACGCTTTTTTTGATGGGCTCGGTGCTGAGCATGATTTTAAAAAGATTGCGTTCAAGTAGCATTCCGGAGAGAAGGGATAGTATCCGATCATTGTGATGCTGCCAGTATTTTAGCGCGCCCCAAACATCGTTGTCGTCTAATCGTCCGAAGGTATTAAGGAGATTATTGTTTTCTGTAAAATGACCTGGGGTAATTTCTTCTTTAAGGAAAACCATAAGGGAGTCGGTGGCGGCTAACGATTCTCCGGCTCTTACCAATGCTTGCGCGCGCCTGATGGTATTGACCAACATCCGCTCTGCACTTACCGTAGTTTTATGCAAATACACTTGCCAATACATCAACCTTCTGGCGTGTAGAAAATTTTCAATGCTGTAAATTCCTTTTTCTTCAACTACCAGTTCATCTTTGTGCACATTCAACATCGCTACAATTCGGTCCACACCCACTGTGCCTTCTTGTACTCCTGTAAAAAAACAATCTCGTTTTAAATAATCTAACCTGTCAATATCCAGTTGACTGGAGACAAGAGAATGAAAAAACTTTCTTGGATAGACGTTCCTGAAAATCTTAATAGAAAGATCAAGCGCGCCATTGAATGTTTTATTGAGATGCTCCATAAAACGATACGACATGCTTTCATGTGAGATGTCATGCAGAAAGGTATCTTCTAGCGCATGTGAAAACGGACCATGTCCCATATCATGAAGCAGAACGGCAATTCGAGAGGCCTCAAATTCCCGGTCTGATATTTCAATACCTTTCAAGCGGAGGTTGTCAAGTACTTCGCCCATTAAATGCATGGCGCCCAGAGCATGTTGAAAGCGTGTATGAAGTGCCCCTGGATAAATATAATCGGTTAGACCAAGTTGTTTAATATGACGCAGTCGCTGAAAATAAGGATGCGAAATAATATCGAAGATAAGTTCGCCCGGAATATCAACGACCCTGTTTACGGATTCATTACTATTCCGGGCGAAATAATATCGAAGATAAGTTCGCCCGGAATAGTAATGAATCCGTAAACAGGGTCGTTGATGATCTTCTTCTTGTTCAAGGCAGGTTAATCGTTAATGGTTAATTGTTAATCGTTGGTGTGGGATTGGGTGTGAGCGGTTAACGTAACTAAAAGAATAAAATATTTCATTGTTCACCATACATGGCTCATAAATTGGTAAACGATATTAAATGCTTAAACCCATTAACAATTAACGATTAACGATTAACCATTAACAGATTAAGGATTAACTTGTAAAAAAATTACCTATGCAAAGATATAGCATTTTGTGGGCTGATGATGAGATTGATTTGTTGAAGCCACATATTCTTTTTTTAGAAACACGGGGCTATGATATCACGCCCGTAAACAATGGGTCGGATGCCGTTGAGATGAGTGCTGACAAAAATTATGACATCATTTTTTTAGATGAAAATATGCCAGGCATGTCGGGTCTTGAGGCGCTTACGCAGATAAAAGCGAACAAGCCGAATCTTCCGGTGGTGATGATTACCAAAAACGAGGAGGAACAAATTATGGAGGAGGCGATCGGCTCGAAGATTGCCGATTATTTAATCAAGCCGTTGAATCCCAGTCAGATTTTATTGTCGGTTAAAAAAATTCTTGACAACAAGCGATTAATTATCGAAAAGACAAACCTAAACTATCAGCAGGAGTTTCGAAAAATCAGCATGGCGTTTCAGGACAACCTGAATCATGAAGAATGGGCTGACATCTATAAAAAACTCGTGCATTGGGAATTGCAAATCGATCAGACCGATAATGACGACATGTCGGAGGTATTGGATATGCAGAAGACAGAAGCAAATGCAAGTTTTGCGAAATTTATTATTCGCAATTATGAGTCATGGCTTAATGATCCGAAATCGGATAAACCATTGATGTCGCATCAGATCATGAAGAAAAAAGTTTTTCCGGAGTTAGGAAAGAAGTCGGTGTTTGTGTTGTTGATTGATAATCTACGCTTCGATCAATGGAAAGTAATCGAGCCAGAGCTTTCCGAGTACTTCAATATTGAAAATGAGGAAACCTATTACTCTATTTTACCAACTACAACAGCGTATTCGCGGAACGCAATTTTCTCAGGACAACTTCCTTCTGAAATGGCGAAAACGAATCCGGATATTTGGGTAGGTGAAGATGATGACGAGGGCAAGAATAATTTTGAACATGAATTCCTGACCAATCAATTACGGAGGAATAATCTCTCCATTAAATCATCGTATCATAAAATTAAAAACCTGCAAGCTGGCCGCGATCTGGTAGACACGGTAAATAATCTTTTTCAAAACGATTTGAATGTAATTGTCTACAATTTTGTGGATATGCTTTCACATGCCCGAACAGACATGGCCATGGTGCGCGAACTGGCACCCGATGAATCAGCGTATCGCTCCATTACCAAGTCATGGTTTTTACATTCTCCATTAATCGAAATTCTAAGGAAGATTTCAGAAAAGGATGTGAAGGTAATTATCACCACCGACCACGGCACCATCCGCGTAAAGCGACCGTTTAAAATCATTGGCGATAAAAGTGTGAACTCAAACTTGCGCTACAAACAAGGTAAGAATTTGAACTTTGAAGGGGAAAAGGTATTTCAGGCAACGAAACCGGATAAGTTCTTTTTGCCAAAGTTGAATGTATCGACATCGTATGTATTTGCAACGGAAGATCAGTTTTTCGCTTACCCGAACAATTATAATTACTACGTTAATTTCTACAAAGACACTTTTCAGCACGGTGGGGTAAGCATGGAAGAGATGATCATTCCTCTAATTTCATTAACTTCGAAGAATGTCTGATGCTACCCGTGGAAACATTTCAAAGTGTAGTGCTTGATGATTTGCCGCGTATTGCAAAAGCATTGGCTAAATTTGTAGATCAATACAAGGTTTGGCTTTTTCATGGGGAAATGGGAGCAGGAAAGACTACGTTGATCAAAGAGGTTTGTCAGGCAGTTGGCGTTGTGGATAGCATGAGTAGTCCTACTTTTTCTATTGTGAATGAATACGAAACGAAAGACCATCGAAAAGTTTTTCATTTTGATTTTTATAGATTGAAAAATGAAGCAGAAGCGGTTGATATTGGAACAGAAGAATATTTTTATTCGGGCCATCCTTGTTTTATCGAGTGGGCTGAAAAAATACCTTCTCTGATTCCGCTGACACATGCCGAAGTTTCCATTCAGGTTGAAGACGATACACACAGAACCATAGTTCTTTCAGTACATGACGGAGAAAAAAAAATCAGGCTTTGAGGCATTGGCCAAGACGAGTCTTTTAACGCAAGAGCAATCGCTTGAAGTGCGGAGACGCAGGCATGCATTTTTTATTGGTTTGCCGCGCGAAGTTTCGTTGCAGGAAAATCGCATTAGTCTTACACCCGATGCGGTAGCGTTGCTGGTAAACAATGGCCACGATGTTTGGGTAGAAACAAAAGCGGGTGTTGGTTCGAAATATAGTGACAAGCAATACAGTGATGCGGGTGCTAAAATTGTCTATTCACCTCAGGAGGTTTATCAGGCTGATGTTATTCTAAAAATTGAACCACCTACACTCGAGGAGACAGAATTGATGCATGCAGGACAAACATTAATTTCCGCGCTTCAAATTGGTCATCTAAAAATAGAAGTGTTGCAATCACTAATGAAAAAGAAAATCATTGCGTTGGCGTATGAGTTTATTGAAGATAAGGTAGGTGGCATGCCCATTGTTCGGGCAATGAGTGAGATTGCAGGTAGTTCTGTTTTGTTGATTGCGTCAGAATATTTAAGTACTGCTAACAATGGCAAGGGTGTTATACTGGGAGGTATTACCGGAGTGCCTCCGACCAATGTGGTAATTATTGGCGCAGGTACAGTCGCTGAATATGCGGGTCGTGCTGCGTTAGGATTAGGAGCAAACGTTCAGGTGTTCGACAATCATTTATATAAACTCAGACGCATTAAACATTTATTGGGTCAACAAATTTACACATCAACCATTGATACGTTTACACTGAATGAAACATTGAAATCAGCTGATGTTGTAATTGGAGCATTACGAGCAGAGAAAGGAAGACCGCGCCATGTTATATCGGATGAAATGGTGAGTAAGATGAAACCCGATTCTCTTATTATTGATTTGAGTATCGATCAGGGTGGATGTATTGAAACATCAGAAATAACAACATTGAGCAAACCGATTTTCAGGAAGCATGGTGTGATACATTATTGTGTTCCGAATGTTGCATCGCGCGTGGCACATACTGCAACCAATGCATTGAGTAATATTTTTACACCAACCATTTTACGCGCAGCCGAAGAAGGCGGAGTAGAGGCTATGATTTTTGCACATAAATGGTTTCTGCGTGGTGTATATACTTACAAGGGAGGATTGACCAATGAGCATGTTGCTCGAAAATTTGGGTTGAAACACAAGAATATTGAATTGCTGTTGGCGGCAAGGTTTTAGTTTTATTAATTCGTGCATTCGTGGCAAACTTAAAATGATAAAAATTATGAAAACACAACTTAAAATATCGATCGCTATTCTTTTGCTGGTAGCATTATCATCTTTTCAGATTATCAAAACACAAATCGCCATTACCGTTCGAAATGAGGTAGGGAATACCGAAGCGGGTGTCAAAATAATGTTGTTTGAAACGGAAGATGACTATGTAAAGGAAACAAATGTTGTTGCCGAAGGTGAGACTGATGACAAAGGTGTGGTGAAATTTAAAGAGTTAAAAGCTACATCCTATTTTGTTATTGCCCGCAAAGGTGATAAGGATAACAGTGGAGGCGGAGAGAAAATCGGAACACTTCAAGCCAATCGAATTAATAAAGTAACGATCGTTATTCAATAAGGTAAATTGTATTGAGTCGATCTACCTTACTTCAGCAGCTGGAAAATTATACTTCTTCTCATAATGAGGAGAACGTTTTCAAAAATCAATTCATTGAACTCCTTCAACATCCTCACGCTTTTCAGCGCACACATTTACCCGGACATATCACTGGCTCAGCTTGGATTATTGATGATTCAAAAAGTAAAGCCCTCCTTATCCATCATGGAAAGCTAAATCGCTGGCTTCAACCGGGCGGACATGCTGATGGAGATGAAAATGTTTTGCGTGTTGCTTTGCGCGAAGCGGAAGAAGAAACAGGAGTGAAGAATTATGAAATTTTGAAAGAAGGTATTTTTGATTTGGATATTCATCCCATTCCCAATCGGAAAGACTTTCCAGAACATCTGCATTATGATATCCGATACCTTGTTCAAGCCAATACGGTTGATGAGCTAATTCTTTCGGATGAATCTTTAAACGTTGCCTGGATTCGTTTGGAAGAATTACCTTCCTTCACTGAAAACAATTCCTCTATCAACAGAATGGTTGAAAAAGTAAAGAACTTACTTTGAGCCAATCAACAGCATTCCAAAAGCAATTACCACAATCCAAAATCTGTAGACACTGATGGCTGGAATAATTATCCAGTTCATGTGCATCAATACAGCAAGGAGTACAAGGATAACAGCAATACCTTTAATGATTGATCGTGTTTTGTTGCTCATAAAAAAATCCGTTTGTTCAATGCGAAAATCAGGAATCTTGTTGTGCAAAGCAACTTAAAAAAAATGTAGACCTTCATTGCGAGGAAGGGTATTGCGAAAGCAAGACATGCTGACGAAGCAATCCCCTATCTACGAAGTGCTAAAGTGGAGACACGAGCGCACTTAATTTGGTTCTGTGTAACAAGATATCATTCTTTGGTATTTCATAGTGAGGGGATTGCCACGTCAGCAATCCCGCTGCTCGCAGGAGCTTCCTCGCAATGACGTGTACTTGATTTATCTATCCAACCAATCCTTAAACTCCTGCACGCGCTCGCGCGCAACAATCACATCATTATCATCTGATGTTTTGAGAACAAGTTTTAACCGGCTGTTGGTATAGCTTATCATATCCTGAATGGAATCAGCGGCTACAATATGTTTTCTGTTAATTCGAAAAAAGCGAGATGGGTCAAGAATTTCTTCCAACTGGTCTAACGTAAAATCAAGGATATTTTTTCTTCCATCTTTGGTTTGACAAAAAGTAGCCTTCTCCAAACTGAAGAAAAATAAAATATCACTAACCTCAACTGATTTTAAATGCTCGCCTACCTTAATCACAAAACGCGTTTTGTATTTCTTCGTTAGCATTTGAATGGCCTGACCAATATTATCCAAAACAAGTTTAGAATTCTGACTTGATCTGTTTACGGAATGAAATTTTTTTAAAGCAGCGCCCATTTCATCTTTATCAATCGGCTTCAAAATATAATCGATACTATTCACTTTGAATGCTTTTAAGGCATAAGCATCATATGCTGTTGTAAAAATAACAGGCGATGTTACTGCACATTGTTCAAATATTTGAAAGCTAATTCCATCAGCAAGTTGAATATCCATAAAAATCAAATCCGGTGCAGGATTGGATTTTATCCACTGCACAGCATTTTTCACTGTATCAATCTTGCTTAGTATTTCTGCCTGTGGTTCTAATGAAGTGATCAGCGACTCGAGTCGTTTAGCAGCTTGTGGTTCATCTTCTATAATGAGAACTTTCATTTTGATTCAGGTATGATGGGAAGCTTTACTATGAACATTTCATTTCGAATAACTTCAACTTTTGTATCGCTCAGAAATTCGTAACGTTTTTGAATGTTATCAAGGCCAATGCCGGGAGAGTCTTCCTCCATGATGGTTTTCTTTTGCAGATTATTTTCAATCACAATAAAATGGTCATGACTATAAACGCGAATGGTTAAAGGATTTTCCTCTGATATGATATTATGCTTGATGGAGTTTTCCACTAACATCTGTAACACCAAAGGAGCGACCATACTTTTTACGCCATCCAGTTTAACCTCCAGTTTAAGTTTATCACCAAAGCGAATTTGTTGAAGGTATAGGTATGACTCTAAAAACTTCTTTTCTTCTTCAAGCGATACTACTTCCTTGTCGCGTGTGTCTAATACATATCGATATACATCCGATAGTTGTTTGATAAATTGAACCGCCTTGTCCTGATCTTCATACACTAAATTGGTGAGTGCGTTAAAACTGTTAAATAGAAAATGAGGATTAACCTGATTCTTCAGACTCTCATATTTTGCAGCGATGCTTTCCTTCTTCAGTATCTCAGTATCGATAGAAGCCTGTTTCCAGTTTAACAGAAATGCCCGGCTATGCATAAAGAAGCTGATACAGAAAGTAATGATGGTTGCAATTTTAAATGTCCCGACTAAATCATCTCCAATTAAACGAAGGTTGAATACGAATTCAAATAGGACAAGGATGAAGTAGATGATGCCAATAGTGTAGAGTGTCATGCTGATCATCCCAATGATGAAACGCATAACCGGCCTTTCGAACCAGGAAATTTTTGTATCGACCCACTGGCCTAATGCGGCATTACCCAACCATAGTGCAATCCACATGATGGCATTGAGCAATCCAATGATTAGATATTTTGACAGGGAGTGTAAGCAACTGGAGCATACGAATGTGGGCATAGCAAACCCCGCTGCTGTCATCCACAAAACTGGCTTATAATTTTCCTGAAAGAATTTTTTCATCTTCTGTTCTAATACTATTTCGTTGCGAAGTTATACACTAATGTAACGCCTCAACTGATTTGCCATTTACTACATTTAGATCAACATACGTATCGATACCTTCAAGGTGCTCTCTATTGGCGAATTGCCAAATAAGCCATTCTCTTTCATTTTCCAATAGTGGTTTTCTGAATATGTCTCGGATCCAAAGAGGATGGTCTAAAAGAATAGTCTTTAAGTATTCATCATAAAATTCTTTAGTAGCATATAGAATTGGTTTTTTGTTGTAGTGCTTTTCTAATGCTTGTAAAAAATCATTTACTTCTTTAAGTATTTGTTCTTTGCTCTTATCCGTTTTACAATTCCCGCCAAATTCAAGATCAATTGTGGGAGGTAAATTACTTAGATCATTTGGAGCCGTGGCTATGAAGTTTTGAGCTTGTTCTGTCCCATTTTTGCAAAGACGATAAAAATGATATGCTCCGGTTTTATATCCTTCTTTTTTACTGTTTGTCCAATTTTCTGTGAAAAGCGGGTCTTTGTAATCTCCACCCTCAGTCGCCTTGATTATGACAAACGAAAGATTCTCTTTTTTTAATTCGTCCCATCTTATTTTTCCCTGATGATGGGATATATCAATTCCTAAAACCGGATATTCATTTTTGTCTGGATAGTTGAATCTTATTTTTCCGATAAAAAGTAAATACCCAAGCGTCAAGACAACGACTGTTAAACTGCAGAAAGCTAACCCAACTATAACTATCTTTCTCATGCTGCAATATAGTATTCCAATAACTACCTTATCGTTTTAACTCAATCAACTTCGAAAGCGGGATACCCTCATCTAATTTTCTCCGATAGGTACGAATCCAATAAATAATAAGGGGCACGCCAACCAGACTGGGCCACATCCATTGCAAAATCCCAGGCATAAAGGATAAGACATTTGCGGAGAACGCTGTAACGGATGCGATGAATCCTCCGGTCATATTACCGATGTGTCGGAATAACCAATCGTGTTTCGTCTTGGGTGGATGAATGAAGCCCAGAATATTTTTTGTAGTAAGATAAAGTCCACCGAGACCAAACATAATGGATAGGTATGCAATTCCTTCGGTGGTAAATGCCGCAAGGTAAATTCCCCATCCAATAAAATACAACATAAACGCAGAGCTGATGATGGAGTACAGCCAATCATACCACTTTAGCGTATGTGGATACGTTTTGAAATACAATGTGCGATAAGCTGATACCACCAAAAAGTAACTCAAAACCGAAAGCATAAGTAAAAAAGGTATTGACTTAAAAACTGAAATGACAACGGCTGTAATACAAATCCATGTCATCATCCAAAAGAAAATTTTACCCCAGAGCCGATGCGCCTTACCTCCTTTTACTACAGCAAGTGCAATAGGAGCTGCAATTAATGAGATGGCACCAGCCATAACATGTGAGTAGGTAAGGAGTTTTAGTAATGTATCCACGAGCTAAAAGTTAATCGTTATCTGTTATCCGTTAATGGTTAATCGTTATCCGTTAATCCTGAGATTCGTGTTTAGAATTGTGAAGCATATTATTTCGCGAACGCTCAACTTCAGACTTCAAACTTCAAACTCTGTACCTAGGCTCGGAACTTAAATCGCGAGACCATTAACGGATAACCATTAACGATTAACTTTATTTGCAATTCTTCTTCATCTCCTCAGCCATTTCCTTTCCCCAAACCGGAGCAAGTGGATTATCAGACTTAAAGGTGGAAAATTTTTCTAATGATTTAGTCATGGTTGCGCAGGCTTCATTGGTTGATGATCCAAAAAATTGAGCAGTGCCAAATTGCATTTGCGCCATGCAGGAAAGGGCTCTTGGATTTTCAGGATTTAACGCCAAAGCTTTTCCAAAAGATGCCATGGAAAGACCAGAGTATTGAGGGCCGCGTGATCCCGGATCAACCGTTAAGCGAATCATATAATTAAAACCTTCTAATGTAATTACTTCCGATTCGTTTGGTGCAATTTCTTTTGCTTTGTTCATTGCTGTAAAGGACAGATCTAGGAAAGCATCTTTTTTTGCTCCATCTTTTTCGCGTACGGCCATCATTATATACCCAAAGGATGCATAATAATAAGGCTCCCATTTTGTTTTTTCTGCAGATGCAATTCGCTCGAAGGTATTGACCACCACTTGCAGTTCTTCAATGGTTTGTGCAGTGTAAACCGTGATGATGTTTTTCTGCATCGTTTCTACATACTTGTTGTCGTTCGCAAAACCAAAGTTTACAGTTGCGAGTGTCCATACTGCAATGAGGGCGGTGATGATGTTAAGTTTTTTCATAGTTTGTGTAGTTAATTGTTATCCGTTAATTGTTAATCGTTAATGGTGTTGAGCGATTTTAGTTTTTGTCTAAAGTCTAGAGTCTAATGTCTCAGAGATTCGGTAATTGCGTCATTGATTTGTCTTTTGAAAGTGTGATAAAAATCCCTAGAAATAAAAACCTTGGTGCTGGCTGACGAACAGCACGACTCGCGTAAACTCCATTACTGTCGGGTGTCAAGCTATAGTTGTAGCCGAAGATGTTGTCGCGACCCAGAATATTTGTGCAGGAGAAATAAATAATCAGTGAAGGCTTCGGTAAATAACTCCAGTTGAAACTTAAATCAGCATAGGTAGGAGTCTTACCTCCGTTGAATTGGTCACTGTTCGGATCATTGTATGGTCTTCCGCTGGTGATAGAATACGTAGCACCTAACTGACTTTTAATCGGAAGGATAAAATATTTTGCTACCAAAGATAAATTGTGAGCAGAGGCAAATGTTGGAACAGCTTCGTATGGATAGTTTAAATAATTTCGTTTGGTATCCAGGTATGAATACGAAATCCAATAATCAGTATTGCGTATTGTACCGTTGTCGCGCCAGAACAATTCAAATCCTTTTGCAAAACCATCTCCGTCATTATCCAATACATTGGCATCACCCTGAACATACTTTACAAGCCTCGAATATTTTTTGTAATACGTTTCTACGCGGAAGGTTCTTTTGTCGTTGATCAATTGATAGTTTAAAATGAAATGTTCTGCCTTCTCCGGATCGAGTTGATTGTTCACCCGTACCAATTCATTTTTTGCCGTCTGGCGGAACTTACCGTAGGCAAAAGAGAACTGTCCTTTCTTACCCATTTTATACGCCAGTGAAACTCGTGGATCAACGCTGAATTGCTTGATCAAATCATTATACTCCATTCGCGCACCACCCCGCATCACGAATTTATTGCTGGTGTAAAGATCAACTTCAACAAAAGTGGCTGCTATTAATTCGTTGAAATTAAGGGAATGTGATGTGCCATCATTCAGATTGAAATCCTGCGCGTAGCTTCGTTGAATAATTTCAGAACCCGATTTTATTTCAAACTTATCGGTTATCGATCCGGCAAAAACAGTTTTGGCATGTATACCTTGTTCGGTTTCGATGATGTTGGTTAGTTCAACCATGGCATCGTTTTGAAGATAGGTATAGGATAGTCCACTGCGCATCGACCATTTTTCATTCAAAGCGTTTTGATATGTTCCATTGATGTAGCGATAATCGTTTTGGAGATCATACAAAAACTTTTGGTTGTAATCAGAGATGCTGTGTTCGTATAGAGAGAAATTAGAGTTGTTGAAATTTCCATAAACTTTGAACATTCCATTCTTACCTACATGTTGACGAAGAGCACCACTGGCCTCAATCGATACGGGTGCAGATTTCCAATCAACCTCTTGTGAGATCAAATTCATATACGGTTGTAGGTTGGTGTATTGAACCTTTCCAGAAACAGAACCACGTTCCCACGATTGAGTATGAGCAACATCGCCACCAATTGAGAGAATGCCGAAATCAGTTCGCGAACTTCCGCCTTCATCTTTCGAATCTAAAACCAATGCTGATGAAAGAGCTTGTCCGTATTCTGCTGAATATCCACCCGTGCTAAAGCTTGTACCTTTAAACATGAAGGGAAGAAATCTTCCGCGTGAAGGTGTATTAGGAGCAGAAGGACTGTAGGCATCCAACACCACGTTGCCGTCAATGAATGTACGTGTTTCGTTACCATCACCACCGCGAACAAACAGTCTTCCGCTTTCACCATTTTTTTGTGTGCCGGGTAAGGTATTCAGTGCGCCTGCAATGTCGGCCGTGGCTCCTGCAGTGGTGGCAATATCAATTGCTTTAAAAACGGTTCTTCGCGATGCGTCACTTGCTGTAAATGATCCGGCTGTAATCGTAACGGCTTCCAGTTGGTTTATTTCTTCTTGTAACTGCACTTCGATGAAGAGCGACTTTCCATTGAGTTCAATGTTTTGCTTGAATTCTTTATAGCCGATAAATTTTACGACTAAAATTTTAATACCGGTTTCTGTTGTAGTGAATTGAAATTTACCTTCCTCATCCGAGCTTGCTCCATCATAAGCATCTTCTAAGAAAATGTTAGCACCCGGTATTGCCTCGCCATGCTTATCATTCACCTTCCCGGAAATTTTTGTTTGAGCGATGGCGAGTGAAACGATTCCAGTTAAGACAATTGTAAAGAGTGTTTTCATATCGGTCTTTTTGGCGATTACACGATAAAGGTTCAACCAAAGGGTGAGAGATTAAAGGATAGGTTTCCGAACCGTTTAATAAGAATGATGAGTTGTTAATGGGAAGCGATAGGCATTTTGCCGGATTGCGTTATTTTTGCGATTCATTTCGATAGAAACTGCATAAAATGGCCGATTACAGCAAAGACGAGATTAAGCGTATTGAAAACAAGTGGCGCAAGGAGTGGAAAACACGCGGTGTTTATAAGGTAGAGAACCATTCGGACAAGCCAAAATATTATGTATTGGATATGTTCCCGTATCCTTCCGGGGCGGGATTACATGTGGGTCACCCGCTAGGG
>ERZ795059.3728-NODE-3728-length-14693-cov-7.503211_pt1 | contig 14693 bp, 12 predicted proteins | sample MGYA00375143_ERZ795059 | MGnify/ENA primary metagenome ERZ795059 (study PRJEB30188, sample SAMN05720168) | activated sludge metagenome | isolation source: Anaerobic digester | place: USA | collected 2015-01-07 ... | reverse complement strand
TAATAGGTTTGAAATACGAGCCTTTATTTCCTTATTTTGCCAACACGGAAAATGCTTTTCGTGTGGTTAATGCTGTTTTTGTCACTACGGTTGATGGTACTGGAGTAGTACATATTGCGCCGGCTTTCGGCGAAGATGATTTTAATGTCGGACAAAAGGAAAAAATTCCTTTGGTGCAACATGTGGATATGACCGGTCGTTTTATAGAAGAAGTAACCGATTTTGCAGGTCAAGAAGTAAAACCAAAAGAAGATCCGCAAAAAACCGATGTGGAAATTATCAAATGGTTGGCCGGGCAAAATAAATTATTTAGCAAAGAAAAAATAGAACATAGTTATCCGCATTGTTGGCGTTGTGACACACCGTTGCTTAATTATGCAACCGACAGTTGGTTTGTAAAAGTGACAGATATCAAAGATCAGATGCTAAAAAATAATCAGAAAATAAATTGGATCCCCAGTCATATTAAAGAAGGTCGTTTTGGTGATTGGTTAGATTCGGCTCGTGATTGGGCAATTTCGCGCAATCGTTTTTGGGGAACACCTCTGCCTATTTGGGAAAGCAAAGATGGCGATCGTATTTGTATCGGTTCGGTTAAAGAATTGGAAGAGTTGAGCGGGCAAAAAATAACGGATTTGCACAAACACTTTGTGAATCAAATAGTTATCAAAAAAGACGGTAAAGAATATTATAAAATTCCGGAAGTTTTGGATTGTTGGTTTGAGAGTGGTAGTATGCCTTATGCGCAAATGCACTATCCTTTTGAAAATAAAGAAAAATTCGAAAAATCTTTTCCGGCTGAATTTATCGCCGAAGGACAAGATCAAACTCGAGGTTGGTTTTATACTTTGCATATTTTGGCTACCGCTTTGTCACAAGAAGGAAAATCAGCCATTCCCAAAATCAAAAATGTTCCAGCCTTCAAAAATGTGATTGTAAATGGTATGGTTTTGGCCGCTGATGGCAAAAAAATGAGCAAAAGTTTACGCAATTATCCGGATCCGGAAATGTTATTACAAAAATATGGTGCGGATGCGGTGAGATACTATTTGGCAACTTCCCCGGTCATGGAAGCCGAGGATTTGAATTTCAACGAAGAAACCGTCCGAGAAATTTATGGCAAATTGGTAAATACCCTTTGGAATGTTTATGAATTTTATGAAATGTTTAGCGAAGGTAAAAAACCGGAAAAAATAAAATCAAAAAATATTTTGGATAAATGGATTTTGGCCAAATTAAATGTTTTGGTAAAAGAAATTACCGAAAACATGGAAAATTATCGTTTAGTGCGGGCCAATCGTCCAATTTTGGAATTTGTGACCGAATTGTCACAGTGGTATGTACGTCGCTCTCGCGATCGTTTCAAAGGTAGTGATGAAGAAGATAAGAAATCCGCGCTTTCCACGACTTATGAAGTATTATTTACTCTTTCAAAAGTAATGGCTCCGGTTACTCCGTTTATTGCGGAAAAAATATATTTGTCTCTGGGTGGAGAAAAGGAAAGTGTGCATTTGGAAGATTGGCCGGAAGCGGAAAAAATAGAAAGAGACGTTTTGGAAGAAATGGAAAAAGTGCGCAAAGCGGTGGAATTAGGCTTGTCTTTGCGAGCGGAAAAAAGTCTCAAGGTTCGTCAGCCGTTATCCAAAGTTGTGATAAATCAAAAGATAGAAGAAGGGTTATTAAAAATTCTAGCCGAAGAATTAAATGTTAAAGAAGCTGTTTTTGATAAAAAATTCTCTTTTGCCGAAAATGTTAAAGAAAACAACGGTTTAAAAGTTTGGTTAGATACGGAAATCACACCTGAACTTAAAAAGGAAGGTGTGGTTCGAGAAATTGTACGAACTGTCAACCAGATGCGTAAAGATCAGAAATTGACGGTTAACGATAAAATTGTTTTGATTTTTAATACTGCAAGCGTAAATTTGAAAGAGATTGTTGAAGAAAATTCCGAGAAAATAAAACAAAGCGTTTTGGCGGAAAAAATAGAACAACGAGAAACGCTAAGCAAAGAGATGGAGATTGATGGAGAAAAAATTCAAATTGCAGTGGAAAAAATTTAAAAAACCCGGAAGTATTTGAAAAAAACCCGCTTTAATGCTATGATTAAAGCGGGTTTTAAATTATTTACTAATTTTAATTTATGAAATATTCAACACAAATTTTGATGTTTCTGCTTTTTTTAACTGTCGGTTTTGTAGGTTTTATGACCTATCAGATTTTTATGAACGAGCAAGACATCGTCCAGAGTAATATTGTTTTTAGTATTAGCGACAATGTTTTGAGCAAAAGCACAACTGTTAAATTACCGGCTGTAAACTACGCTCTTTTGTCAGATAATGATATTGTAAATTTGATAAATGACAAACTTATTGCCCCTTCGTTGTTATTGGAAAAAATCTATTTAGCCGAAACTGCCACCGCCCCCAAAACTTTGATGAGTTGGTCTGGATGGAACGGATTATTGGTAAAAGTTTTTAGTTTATATATGGATTGGTTGGGCAAAGACGCAAAAATGCAAAAATTTTCTACTCAGATGGTTACAGGCCTGTCTCCTTATTATGATGCGAAAAAATGCGATTTAAAAAAAGTGACTTTTGGTTATGCACCAAGACTAAAAGAGAAATTAAATTCTCCTCATTTGGGGATTACGGATGGTTATAAAATAATGTTTGGTGATGAAAAGTATGTTAAAACTTTTGCTAGCGCTAAAAAATTAACAGATCTTAGTAACGACAGCATTTATTGGATGGCTCATGAACTAACCCACTGTGAACAATACGCTGGTAATAGAGATAAATATGCGGTTCGTTGGTTTAATGAACTTTTTGATCATGCGGCTGCCGGATTTATAAAAGATTTTTGGAAAGCTCTTAAAAAAGCGATTTGGACCTTAGACTTTGATCCGGTTATTGCCATGCTAGCCCCGGAGAAATTAGCTCAATATGATGATGATATGCCTTTGGAAATAGAAGCTTACGAGAAAGGTATGGAGGTAGTCGGAGAAGTAAGTAAAATTCGTCTTAAAGAACAGTTAAAAGTTACACCGGTAAAAGTCACCCCAAGTCTAGTTCCGATTAAAATAAGCCCTTAAATAAAAAATTTTTAAAACCGCCTCCATGGATAAAGGGGCGGTTTTAAATATTGACAAAAGCCCAATATTTGTTTAAAATAAGCAAATATTTTGTATGAACTGGAAAGAACTAAAAGACAACCCAAAGACTAAGGAAATTTATGATAAAAAACTCTTAATTTTGAAAAAAACAAGAGAGTTTTTTTGGTCGCTTGGTTTTGTTGAAGCACAAACCCCGTTAGCTGTAAAAACCGCTTCGCAAGAGCCATATCTAGATCCTATAGGTATTAGGTATATTCATCCTATCGGCCAAGAATATCCATTTTATTTACACACTTCTCCGGAATATGCGCTGAAAAAGTTGCTTTGTGCCGGGTATGAAAAAATATTTGAAATTTGTCCTTGTTTTCGTAATAGAGAAGATTTTGGCGGAACACATAATCCGGAATTTATTATGATAGAATGGTATCGTTCGCCCGGAAAATTGACGGATATCATGGATGATCTGGAGAGTTTATTCAAAAGTATTGGCCAGACTCTAAATCAGGATTTTGTTAGTAGAAATGATAAAAAAATTTTGATAAATACTACTTGGGACAGAGCGCAAATGAAAGAAGTCTGGCAAAAATATTTGGGAGTTAATCTAGATGATTATTTGACTATAGAAAAAATGTCTATTTTGGCAAAAGAAAAAGGATATCAAGTAAAAGAAAATGAAAAATACGAAGATCTTTTTTATAAAATATTTTTGAATGAAATAGAACCAAAATTGGGTTGGAAAAAACCGATCATTATCTATGATTATCCGGCACAAATGACCTCGTTATCGCAACTTTGTGAAGATAGTAGATATGCAGAACGTTTCGAATGCTATATTGCGGGGTTGGAACTTTGTAATGCTTTTGGTGAACTGACTGATGCGCAAAAGCAACGAGAAAATTTGGAAAAAGATAGAGATTTGAGACAGGGACTCGGGAAAGAAGTTTTTCCTGTAGATTCTGAATTTATTGAGGCGTTGCAAAGCGGGATGAAACCAACCGGCGGTATTGCTTTGGGTTTGGATAGAATGATAATGCTTTTTACAAGCGCCAAAGATATTAATGATGTGATTTTTATGTCTGCTAAAGATCAAGTGGAAAATATATGAAAAAAATAAACAACAATGATCCGTTTTTGGAAAATCAAAATATGCCGGCACCTAAATTGATTCGCCGTTATGAAAACAGGGCTTTGATTTTGGTAAATAATATTTGCGCTCGTGAATGCGCTTTTTGCATGCGAAAAAGGGAATTGATAAAAACGAAATACGTGATAGGAAATAAAGAGATAAAAGAGATAAAGAGATATTTGATGAAAAACAAAGAAATAAAAGAATTGATTTTCTCCGGCGGAGATCCTTTGATCACGTCGGAAGTTTTAGAAAAATGTTTGAAAGAATTGGGAAATTTATCACAAATTAAAATTATTCGACTTGGTACCAGACTGCCCATAACTTATCCAAAAGTCATAAATGATAAAATAATAAAAATTTTAAAAACTGTTAAAAATAAACCGTTTTATTTGATGTTGCATGTTAATCATTCTGGAGAGTTGAACAAAGATACAGTAAAAGCGATAAAAAAATTACAAACAGGAGTAACAATGGTTTTGAGTCAAACCGTATTTTTGAAAGGTATAAATGATGATGTGAAAATTTTGCAAGAATTGTTTGAAAAATTGGTTGAAATTGGAGTTAAACCATATTATCTTTTTCATTGTGACCCGGTCGCCAATGCCAAACCGTTTGAAGTTGATTTTAAAAAAGAAATAAAAATTTATAGTGAATTACGAAAAAAATTATCTGGGCTAGCATTTCCTATTTTTACCATAGAAGCGGAAAATAGTTTGGGCAAAATTCCAGTACCGACTGAATTTTGGAATTTTGAGCAAAATAAGTTCAAAGATTTTTTAGGGAAAAAGTTTAGAGTTTAATCGTGTTCACCCCTGTGAAATCCTGCCTTTGGCAGGTTCATCCCGATTTTTCATCGGGATGAAATTTCACGGGGTAAATAAAAAAAGCGTCCCGTTGGGACGCTTTTGCGTATAAAGATCTTTTTAACAACCGGACGGAACCCAATCGATAAAGCGATTCTGTTGACCGGCCGACAGCACGGAGCTGGTGTGTCCGTGAATAATTTTTTTAGAAACAGGCGTATGAACTGCACGGCGTACGATGCCGGCGTGTTCCATTATCCCGCTTTCCACCTGTTTTTGCCCTTCTCTTCTACTCTGTTTCTTTTTCTTTTCCATACCTTTTTTTGCCATGTGTAGCACCTCCCTCAGTGTTTAAGAGTTTTTTCCAGGCGTTTTTGCGCCGTTTTAGACTTCTTCAGTGCGGTCTTCACAAATATCCCAAGCTTCACCCATTTCTTTGCCAGCCGAATTTAGATTTTTAGCTACCAAGGAAAGTTTTTTGGCAAGCTTAAGCCTGCCTTTTTCCTTATCTTTTGCTGAAGCCCGGAGCATTTCCGCCCCAAGACAAAGCAAAAAAATGTAAACGGAGTTATAACTCAAATTGGCTATATCTTTCGCCAATTTTTTGAGGCTTCTATACCCAGCCAAGTTTTTTGGACGTTGTTCTTTTGCCATTTCTTTCTCCGCTGTTAAAAATTTTTAATGAACGTGCCGTATAATGTAGTTCATTTTTCTTTTTTTGTCAAGATGTTTACAGGCTCTATTAAAGTTGACTTTTTAGCCCTAAAAAGCTAAAATTCATATACTTAATACTTAATACCCCGTAAAATCCGTTTAAAACGGATCACGGGGCAAGCTTGATACATACACATATGATGACTATTCAACAAGTCTTTGAAACAGCTCTGAAAATGGCTATTTCAGCTGATCCGCGAGGTGAAAAAGGAGTCAAAAAATATCTCAGTAGAGTCAAAAAAGAATATGAAGATCTCAAACCGGCAGATAAAAAATATTTTGATACTGAACGACTTTTTAACCCTTATGCGGATAGTCGTTTGCATCTGGGCGACCCCAAGAAACCGGTAAAAAGAATTTTGGCCGGGATTGATATAGGACCAGCGGAAATCCTCTTGGCTTCTCAACTTAATGAAAGAGGTAAAAAAATAGATTTGATTTTGGCACACCATCCGATAGGCAGGGGATTGGCGGATTTGCACGGAGTGATGGATATGGTGGTTGAAGTTTATGAAAATCTCGGTATTCCGGTTCATCTGGCCGAACAAATAACTGAAGAAAGAATGAAAGAAGTAGGGCGCAGTGTTCACCCGGCCAATCATTTTCAGGTCATTGATATGGCCAAACTTTTGCAAATTGATTTGATGAATACGCACACAGTAACCGATAATTTGGTAAGTCAATATGTGGAAAAGTTTTTGAAAAATAAGAAACCGGAAACTATAAATGAGCTGTTAAAAGTTTTACTGGAAATCCCTGAATATTCTGAAGCAAAAAAAGTCGGAGCCGGACCGAAACTGTTTGCCGGCAATCCGCGACATCGAGTCGGTAAATTTTTGATGGAAATGACCGGTGGCACCAACCCGTCACAAAAAGTTTACGAAATTTTGAGTAAAGCCGGGATTAGTACTATTGTGACTATGCATATGAAAGACGATGCTATGAACAAAGCCAAAGAGCAATTTATGAATGTGGTAGTAGCCGGACATATTTCTTCGGATTCTTTGGGAATGAATTTATTTCTTGACGAGCTTGAAAAGAAAGGCGTGGAAGTGCTGACTTGTGGAGGACTTATTCGTGTAAACCGCAATAAAAAAAATAAATAGGTATTTAGTATTGAGTATTAAGTATAAAGTATGGATACTTAATACTAAATACTATATACTTTATACTAAATAGTATGATTTCTCTCATAAAAGGAAAAATTATAGAAAACAATGGCGAGCAGATAATAGTTTTGACTACCGGCGGTGTTGGTTATGAAATTTTGGTCAATACTAATGGTGCTGAGTTTTTTAAAGTAGGTATGGAAACCGAAATTTTGACATATTTGGCGGTCAGAGAAAATGCGATGGAATTGTACGGTTTCAAAAACAAAGAAGAAAAAAACTTATTTGAAAAATTTTTATTAGTTTCTGGGGTTGGTCCGAAAACTGCTTTGCGTATTCTTTCTTTGGGCAGTGTTGGAGAAATCAGTTCAGCTATCGCTCGCAGTGACGTCGCATATCTGACCAAAGTTTCCGGAATGGGTAAAAAAACCGCAGAAAGACTGGTGGTAGAACTCAAAAACAAGGTCGGACCAAGTACAAGTGCAAATTTGGGGCAAGGATTTAGTAATGAAATAGGGGATGTGGTAGAAGGCTTGATGGCTTTGGGATACAGCGGAATACAAGCTAGAGACACAATGCAAAAACTTCAAGCTAATGGTAAAACAAGTGAACAGCTAATGAAGGAGGCATTGAAGATGTTGGGGCGAAAATAATTTTATGTTGTTGCCTTGGAATAAAAATTTTTATGATTTAAGAGAGTTGGTTGACTCTCTTGATTTTAAAATTAAAAAAAATCAAAAAATATATTCCAAGGACGGTGATTTTACCGAGGAAGAAAAAAACGTATTGAATAAATTAGAAAGCGTAAAAAATTATTTAGAGGCATGTGAACAATATTTAAAAGAAAATCCGGACGTGCTGGCTGCGGGGGTGGATCCTTGGGAACATTATAATAAATACGGTAAAGCAGAGGGTCGTTTTTGGACTTCCTATGAACTGGAAAATATGGATATTTTTGTTTTTTCTTGGGCTAGAGTTACGGAAAATGCCAAAAAACAATTTGAAATTATTAAAAAAATAAATAAGAACACCTACTTTCTCAATTGTGACCCTGGTAATAAATTATTTGGTGAAAATATAATCAATTTAGATAATTTATTTTTTGGCGAACAATTTCAATATGTTGTTGATAATGCCAAAAGCGACATAGTTGGTATTGTAGTTGGCGATGCATATTCAGGCGATTGGTTAAAAATTTTAAATCGAGCGCATTTCTATTTAAATAAAGATCAAGATCTCGGAGTATATGCTCCGCAACAGCTTTGGACAAGAGACGGGGTTATAATTTCAGCCCCGGTTCCTCATCAAACCAGACTTTATCCCTATAAAGAAAACGGTCTTTTTCATGTGAATTGTTCCGATGAGACCGTGTGGTTTATAAATAAAAAATTATTAGAAATAATTAAAAATTTTGGCATAAAATGGTCTGAAAATAAAAAAGGTTGTGGAATAGATTTGTTTGTAAATGATTTAGCCACAAATAACGGTTTGTCGGTAGTAGTTGACTATAATGTCAATATCAAACATCCGGTTAGTACTGGCTATGACTCCGTAGACTCCTATAAGGATATGCGAGAGTTTTTTGATAAATATAAAAATAAAGTAAATTATTCTTATTATACAAAAACAATTTCAAAAGACAAAGCTCCGGGTTTTGCGGATGATAAGAAAATTATTTTATACCAACAGTTTTTTAAAAGCACCCCTGAAATAGAATCTCAAAATATATTTTGCTTAATTAAAAATATTAATAATAAAAATATAGACAAAGTGGTCGTTTTGACGGAAAAAGACGTGATTCCCCCAGTTTCTTTGCAAGAAAAGGTTGTTTTTAAAGAAATTGACAAAAGATTGGACTATGAGTCTTGGCTTAATTTTTCGGCAGAACAATACCCGGATGAAATAAAAGTTTTAGCAAATTCAGATATTTATTTTGACCATACCGTTAAAAAATTAAAAGAAATTAAAGATTGGGACAATAAACTTTTTATAATTTCAAGAAAAGATTTATCGAAAAACGGCCAAATTGTTCTGTCTAGAGAAACATATCAAGGAGAAAGTGAATTAATTGACCCTTCTTTTTCTCAAGATGCCTGGGTTTACAGAAAAAAATTAAAAAAATTTAAAGCCGATTATTTGTTGGGGGTATGGAATTGTGAAAGTGCTTTTAGGAATAACGCTGTTAAATCCGGAGTAGAAGTGATTAATTTAAGCAATATTATAAATGCAATACATGTAGATTGGAGGCCGGAAAAAACAAGAGATCAAAAAGCATATGTTAGTGAAAATATTGTTAAAATCACGCCGATAAGCAACGAAGAATTTGATAAGATGAACTTTGAAAAGTTCTATTCTCAATTTGAAGAGGATAAAATTATTGCCGAGTATTTTGGAGAGTACAAAGGTGTTTTGTTGGACATAGGCGCAAACGATGGGAGGACTTTCAGTAATTCCTTGTATTTTTTAGAGAAAGGGTGGAAGGGTTTTTTGATAGAAGGATCGCCTTTTGTTTTTTTGGATTTAAAAAAATTGCATAAAGAAAATAATAATATCGTTTGTATCAATAAGTGCTTATCCGAAAAAGAAGAAATTATTAAATTTTATCACAATACGAAACATCTGGAAACGGAAGGAAGAGATCTGTTGTCTACTGTTGTTTTGAAAAATTATGATAAATGGCGATCAGAAGGACATGAATTTGATATGATCGAGGTCAGTGCCTATAGATTTGAGGATATAAAAAAAGAATTTGGTATTAATAAGATTGATTATGTTTCTATAGACATAGAAGGCAAGGACTTGGCGATTTTAAAACAAATAAATTTAGCGGAGTTGGGGACTAGGCTGGTAGTTATCGAATACAATAAAGACGAACAAGAAAAAGCAGAGATCATAAAATATTGTAAAAATTTCGGTTTGGAAAAAATACTTTTGGATAACGGAGTAAATATAATTATAGCCAAATAAAATTTATGTTAATTTTTGATATCGGAGCAAACGCCGGGCTGTATACTTTCCCCTGGCTTCAAGACGGACACGAGGTTTACGCTTTTGAGCCACTACCTTACAGGTACGATTTTTTGAAGTCAAAAGAAAAAGAATTTCCGAATCTAAAAGTTTTTAATTTTGCCATCGGTTTGGAAAGTGGAACAAAAGAATTTTACATAAACGATCCGGATGTGACCTCTTCTCTCAAAAAGTTCAACGATACGAATTTGATTTTATATCCGGAGATTTCAAAAAATACAGAAATTATAAAAGTTGAATGCATTAAGGCTGCGGAATTTATACGTAAAAATGAGCTTATCGGTAAAACTATAGATTTGGTTAAAATAGATACTCAAGGCGCCGAGTTTGAAGTTATAAAATCTTTTGAAGAATTTGTTAAAAATATTAGAGAAATCAGGTGCGAAGCTTTTTTGACTACCAAAGACAAAGATCTTTATGAAAATGAAGGAAAGGCCGGGGAAATAATAAATTATTTGGAAGATTTGGGGTTTTATCTCGTTGGAGAGGAGATAGAACAAAATAGCAGATGGTGTGATATGGTTTTTAAAAACAGTAAATTTGATTAAAATATAGTTGATTTAAAAAATCTGCCAGTAAAGGCAGATTTTTTAAATTATTGGTTTCTTTGAATGATATACCCTGACAGTTTTTACTCGGTCGGCTATTTCTTGGATTTCTTTATTTTTATCAGGGTAAAGCTCTTTGAAAGGAATCAGTTTGTTATTTAATTCTACAAGTGTATCGGTAGCTGTTTTGAATCCTTTTGTTTTATTTACAATATTACAAATAAAACGTCCTTGATTTTCAATTTCGGCCATAGCTATTTCCGCAGAATTGTAATCTGGGAAAATATCAACTTGAATATCTTTTTCTTTTATAGTTTCACGAATGGATTTTATGGCGTCTGGATAAATATCTTTGTTACCGAGAGTTTCGCAAAGAACTTTTTCAAAATAATTGTCAGATTGGTTAAGTAAAGTTTCTACCGACAATTTAGAATCTCTGGAATCCATAATTTTTTTCAAAACAGGATGGATAACCGCGGCTTCAGCCATTTGAGAATAAGGGTTTAAATAAATAAAAGCATGCATTAATGCCCGGATTTTTAACACATTGTTTAACTTGTCAGGATTAGTGCAGTACAAACCTTTTGTTTCATCTAACCGAAGGTCAAACATAATATCGTAGATATTTGGATCTTCACGGACAAGAGAAAGTATCTCTTTGCCTTCAGGAGTTAGATATAAACCTCTTTCTAAAACAGGTGTTACTTGTTGAGTGTCGCGAGCAGTGTAAGAAAATTTATCTACCAAATCCAACAGTTTTCCAAAAGGGCCTTGATTAAAAATTATATTTTGAATATCTTTTTCATCTTCTTTTGTAAGATCGTGTTTTTTGAAGATTTCTTGCATTTCCGGATTTTGTAATATCATAGAAACCAAGGTTTCCTCATCTAATTTTTCCGGAGATATTTTTTTGGTGGCATCGCCTCCGGCTACGGTTGCACTATCATGTATGGTAGAAGCGATAAAACTTTTTAAAATATCTTTATCCGAGCAATTAATAAGGCCTTCCGTTTGGCTAATGCGTAAAACCGTAAGATTCATTACCGATGTGAGAAAAGAATGATCAAAACGGTCATGTTTAAATTTTTCAATACCCCAATCATTTCCATATCTTTCAGTTTGATCTTTCTCAGGATAAGTAAGGTAACCGAGTTGTTTGATGTCTGTCAGTCGTCTCATACTGGCAGCTCGATCAATAATATCAGTAAGAGAAACATCCCATTCTTTGGCAATAGCCAAATTTTCCAAAATAGAGGGCGGAAAAGGAATAAAGGGACCGTCATATTTGTCAAAATGATCAGCTCCGGAAACTAAATTATCTTGATACATGAAGTGTAATCCAAAGCCCAAATGTATATCAGACCGTTCTTTTTTTAGTTTGTAATCGATAAGTTCTTTCCAAGATTTTGATTTTTTTTCTTGAGCCAATTCGGAAAAATCAAGCGTTTTATGGCCTGATTTTTCAATTTCAAGATCTTTTTTGAATTGTTCAAAAAGCGGACTGTGTTCAGACATATTATTTCAATTTTTCCCGTAGTATTTTCTCTGCCACAACCGGGTCGGCACTGCCTTCGGTGGCCTTCATTACCATCCCGAGTAAAAATTTGATTATCGGATCTTTACCGGATTTGAATTGTTCCACTTGTGCGGGATAATTTTTGATAACTTCCAAAATTACTTCTTCCAATTTATTTTCATCACTGACCTGGCCATAACCTTTTTCTTCCATGATATGCGTCGGATCAATATCGGTATTAGCATCAAGCATTTCACTGAGTATTTTCTGAGCATTGGTTGAATTTACTTTTTTGGCATAAATCAAAGTTATAAGTTCGGCGAAATTTTCCGCGCTTAGTTTCAAAATCCTAATATCTATTTTTCTTTCTGCCATTGCTCCTGCAAGTTTGGTGGTTAACCAACCGCCGGCGAGTTTTGCCAGCTCTTTTTTCTTGTAAATACTATCTTCGCTTTTGGTTTCCGGCAGAGAATCTATCCACTCTTGCAGTTCGGTCATTACATTTTCCGCATAACCGCTCCAATGTTTATTTTGGATTAATAAATCTGCATCAGCATAAGAAAAACCATATTCATTAAAAAATCTTTGTCGTCTGGTGTTTGGTAATTCCGGTAAAACGACATCGGGGCAGAGTTTGAGAGGTTCAAAAACCGGGATATCCGGTTCGGGGAAATAACGATAATCCGCAGAAGTTTCTTTGACGCGCTGAACATAGCTTTCTCCTTTTTCGTCATTCCAACCACGAGTTTCCGGCAACTGTTTTTCTCCTTTTTGCAGAGCTTCAGTTTGTCTTTTTATTTCATATTCAATAGCTTTTTCCATGGCGCGGAAAGAATTGATATTTTTCAATTCAACTTTGTGATTGAGGGCATATCCGTCAAGTGCGGAAATACTTGGTCCTTCAATGATAAATTTTCCTTCTTCTTGCATGGAAACATTGGCTTCGCAACGCATGTGTCCTTTTTCCATATCAGCGTCGGAAACGTCTAGATAGCGAAAAATAGTTTGCAATTCTTGACAGTAAACCTTGGCTTCGGTAGATGTTTGTATATTTGGATTGGAAACTATTTCTACCAATGGTACGCCGGCACGATTAAAATCAACCAGAGTATTACCGTTTTTGTCGTGTAGCAGTTTAGCAGTGTCTTCTTCCAGATGAACACGTGTAATACCGACTCTCGCAGTCGGGCGATCATTTTTGACATTTATAAATTGTAAATCAATAAATCCGTTTTCACCTATTGGTTGATCAAATTGAGAAATCTGATAGCCTTTGGGCAAATCGGGATAAAAATAATGTTTACGGTCAAATTTTGATTTTTCAGCTATTTTACAATTGAGTGCTTTGGCGATTTTGATAGTAGAGTGTAGAGCTTCAATATTGGGTACTGGTAAAGTTCCCGGGTGTGCCAAACAAACCTCGCAAACATTGGTATTGGGAGCGTCTTTATCGGGATTATTGGCGCAAGAACAAAACATTTTACTCTTGGTGTTGAGCTCAACGTGGATTTCTAGGCCGATGACTGGGATTAACTTGGACATAAAATTTAATATTTTCGTATATCGTATTTTTGATACTATATATTACATACTATATACGATTTTACCTTTTTTAAACAGTTAAGTCAATTAAAAAATACTCTGTGGGACAGAGTATTTTTTTTGATAAGTATTTATATTTTTTCCGGAGTTTCGGGTATTTTTTCTACCGGATTTTCCTTAGCGCTAAGATAAAGATAAAGAGTTATCAAAGCTGAAAGAGGTGCAAATAAAGCGGAAAAAGCGGTATTAAAAAACGAGCGAATAAATAAAGCGACGAGGTTTCCTTCTTCAAAAATAAAGGATAAAGGATAAGTAAATGTTCCTTGCAAAACTAAAACGATAACCCCGTAAAAAATCCCGGGCGCTATCAAGAGCCAGAGTATTCTCCACCAGCGACCAACTACCAAATCACGACTACTCTTTAAAGCGGCAACGCCGGTTTTGTCTTCAAAAAGTACGATATAAAAATAAAAGGAAAACCAAATGGCAAAAATAATGGCTGGGATTATAAATAATACAAACCCGCCGATTATCGCCAGAAACATTAAAAATGAAGTCCATATAACAGGCCAAAGGTATTTGCCGGTTTGATGAAGATTTTCTTTCAATGTTTCGATATCTTTTTTTTCCACAAAACTTTTTAAAGCTTTTGTTAGAGCTATTGTAAGCCAAAGAGTTAATAATAATAAAGCTACTGTTAAAGCGGCAATGAAGAGATTATTTATAAAAACCAGACTTCCACGATGTAAAAATTTTTCAATAGTTAAACCCAAAATACCCACTAAACCTAAAGTCAATGAAGTCGTGAAAAGTGAGATCATGTAAGGCAAAAAAACCTTCCAATTTTTGGAATATGTTTCCCAGCTTTTTTTGATGATTTCTGAAGCGGTGATAAGCATATATATTAGTTAAAAATTAATTGGATACGAAATACGAAAATATACGTAATTACGAAACGAAAACAATTATGTTGGGTTCGTAATTTCGTATTTGTTTGTATTTCGTTATCCGCTTAAACTGTTTGATTAATAATATTGGCTAAAAGTTCTTTAGCCTTTTGTCTTATTATATCAATTTCACCCATTGTAGACAAGTAAAATATTTTGGTTCCGGCTTGAGTAAAAATTTCTTGATAACCGGGAGACATGAAAGTAGCGGCGGTTTTCTTTTGAAAATCCAGGTTTTCAAAGATA
>ERZ795059.3723-NODE-3723-length-14713-cov-6.562355_pt1 | contig 14713 bp, 9 predicted proteins | sample MGYA00375143_ERZ795059 | MGnify/ENA primary metagenome ERZ795059 (study PRJEB30188, sample SAMN05720168) | activated sludge metagenome | isolation source: Anaerobic digester | place: USA | collected 2015-01-07 ... | reverse complement strand
TCGGCGCCGATAGAAGCTTCGAAGATGTGGCCGAATTTCAAGCTTAAGCTCTGATACTGCTGTTCGGAAAGAATAAGCAGCGGCTTGAGCTCCTTGAGCTCTTTCTGAATCGCTGAAAAATCTTCTTCCAGTCGAGCCAGGCGCTCCGCCTTGTTCTTGGCCGCTTCTTTAAGGGCCTCTTCGGCGTCATGCGGCTTGAGCGCCGGATTTTCTTTGACCTTCTTGGCTTGATTATTAAAATCATTCTCAATTACCTTGGTCTTTGACTTATACTCCTGCTTGACCTGATCCAGGGTCGAATCTTTGAGGTTGTCATCGACATCGGTCACGATGAAGCTGGCATAATAGATGACCTTTTCCAGTGATTGGATGCCTAAATTAAGCAGTAAGCCGATTTTGGAAGACAGGCCGCGCAAGAACCAAATATGGGAAGCCGGAACTTGGAGAGAAATATGTCCCAGGCGCTCGCGGCGGACAACGCTCCGAGTAACTTCCACGCCGCACTTGTCGCAAACAATGCCCTTGTACCTTATCTTCTTATACTTCCCGCAGGCGCATTCCCAATCCTTAGTCGGGCCGAAAATCTTTTCGCAGAAAAGGCCGTCCTTTTCCGGCTTCTGGGTGCGATAGTTGATAGTCTCGGGCCGGGTGACTTCGCCGTGCGACCATTCCAAGATCTCTTCCGGAGAAGCGAGCTTGAGACGGATGGCATCGAAATCGCTGGTTTTTATAGGATTTAGCATATATTTTTATAACTAGGCCTTATTCCTCCTCGGCCGGAGCGGCCGGAGACAGCTCGGCGACTACTGCTGGCTTGTCATAATCAAATTTTTCGTCCTGCTTAGGCTCTTCATCCAGATCGGTGGTCACCTCTGAAGCCGGGGTTAAGCTATCGCCGCCTAAGAGCTCTACATTGAGGCCGAGGCCTTTAAGCTCACGGATCAAAACGTTGAACGATTCTGGGACATTGAGTTTCTCTATCTCCTCTCCCTTGATGATTGATTCGTAGGCCTTGCTGCGGCCGGGGACATCATCGGATTTGATGGTCAGCATTTCCTGAAGAGTGTGGGAGGCGCCATAACCTTCCAGGGCCCAAACTTCCATTTCGCCGAAACGCTGCCCGCCAAATTGAGCTTTCCCGCCCAAAGGCTGCTGGGTAATGAGGGAATACGGGCCGATGGAGCGTTGGTGGATCTTGTCTTCAACCATGTGGTTGAGCTTGAGCATGTATTTATATCCCACCGTTATCTTATGGTCATAGGGGTGACCGGTCTTGCCGTCATAGAGCAAGACTTTGCCGTCTTCGGGCAGGCCGGCTCGCTTCAGCTCTTCCTTAATCTGTTCTTCGGTGATGCCGTTAAGCGCCGGGGTCACGACTCGATAATTGAGTTTTTTAGCGGCAAAACCCATGTGAGTTTCAAGTAATTGTCCCAAATTCATTCTGGAGATGATGCCCAAAGGAGAAAGAATAACGTCTATCGGGGTGCCGTCAGCCATATAGGGCATGTCTTCCGCTGGCACGACCCGGGAAATAACACCCTTATTGCCGTGGCGGCCGGACATTTTGTCTCCGACCTGGATCTTGCGCAAATTGGCCACGGCCACCTGAATTGATTTCAAAACGCCGGCCGACAGCTTATCCCCCTCTTCGCGGGAAAATATCTTCACATCGACCACCTTGCCGTGCTCGCCGTGCTCTAAATAAAGGGAAGAGTCGCGGACATCCTTGGCTTTGTCGCCGAAAATCGCCCGCAAAAGCTTTTCTTCGGCAGAAAGAGTGGTTTCGCCTTTGGGCGTAATCTTGCCGACCAAAATATCACCGGAAGAAACTTCGGCCCCGATACGGATAACGCCGTCCTCATCCAAATTCTTTAGCTTCTCTTCAGAAATATTAGGGATGTCGTTAGTAATCACTTCCGGGCCAAGCTTAGTATCGCGGACATCAATGGTATAGTTCTCGATATGGATAGAGGAGTAGACATCTTCTTTTACCAGGCGCTCGGAAATGATGACTGCGTCTTCGTAATTAAAGCCCTCCCAAGTCATGAAAGCGACCAAAACGTTGCGGCCGAGCGAAAGCTCCCCATTATCGATGGCTGGGCCATCGCTTAGAATCTGGCCCTTCTTGACCTTTTCGCCGACCTCGACAATCGGATGCTGGTTGATGCAGGTGGAGGAGTTTGAACGGAGGAACTTATTCAAGCGATACGCCTGTTTCTCCTGCTTCTTAGTTTCAATAGTGATCTGCCCGGCATCAGCCTGGATAACAAGTCCTTCCTCAGCGGCAATGGCTATATGGCCGCTATCGCGAGCCGCCCTTTCTTCAATGCCGGTGCCGACTATCGGCGCCTCGCTCTTAATTAAAGGCACGGCTTGGCGTTGCATATTCGTGCCCATGAGCGAACGCTGGCCGTCATTATGCTCCATGAAAGGAATCAGGCTGGTGGCAATGGAGATAATCTGGTTGGCGGCCAAGCCGACAAAATCTATCTTGTTCACATCTTCCACGCCCGGCTGGCCGAACTTCCTGACTTCATATCTGTTGACTATAAAATAGCCTTTGTCATCTGTGGGAATGGTCGCGTCAACGGTGACATACTTTTCTTCCTCAAAAGCGTCCAAGTAGACGATTTCTTCGCTCACCCGGCTGCCCTTGGTTTCGTGGATGACCCGGCGATAAGGCGTCTCTAAGAAACCATAGCTATTGAGCCGGGCATAACTGGCTAAATGGCCGACCAAACCGATATTCGGTCCTTCCGGCGTGGCAATCGGGCAGATGCGGCCGTAGTGGGTAGAGTGCACGTCGCGAACGTCGAAACCGGCGCGTTCGCGGGTCAAACCGCCCGGACCCATGGCCGAAAGGCGGCGCTTATGCTCCAATTCAGCCAAAGGATTGGTCTGGTCCATGAACTGGGAAAGCTGGGAAGACATGAAAAACTCCCTCACTACGCCGATTACCGGACGAGCGTTGACTAGCTTACTTGGCGTAAGCGAGGCAATATCCGAGGTAGACATCCGATCCTTGATAATGCGTTCCATACGGGCCAGGCCGACGCGGAAACGGTTCTGGATCAGGCCGCCGATGGCCCGAACCCGACGATTGCCCAAATGGTCGATATCATCTTCCGGCTCTTTGGTAATATTGAGGCGGATAATCTCCTTAACGATGAGAACCAGATCTTCCTTGCGGAGAATGCGATTCTCCTTCTTGTTGGCTGTCAAATCCAGATTAAAACGGCGGTTGAGCTTATATCTGCCGACCCGGCCGAAATCATAGCGATCAAAACGGAAGAACATGGAATAAATTAGCTGGCGAGCGTTATCCACTGAGGCTAGATCGCCCGGACGGATACGGCGATATACTTCCTGCAAGCCCTCAGCCTCGTTCTTGGCCGCGTCTTTTTCGATCGTCGCTTCAATATATGAAGGCTCTTCCTTACTCTTAGTTAAGTCGACATCTTGGAAGAGTTTGATTATTTCTTCGTCGCTGCCATAGCCGAAAGCGCGCAACAAAGAAGTGACCGCGACTTTACGCTTGCGGTCTATCCTCACCCAAATAACCTTGTTGGCATCGGTCTCTATCTCCAACCAAGCGCCGCGGTTCGGGATAATCTTGGCGCCATAGCATTTCTTGCCCTTAATAAATTCAGCTGTGAACATTACGCCGGCGCTACGAATAAGCTGAGACACGACTACGCGTTCGATGCCATTAACAATAAAAGTCCCCTTATCGGTCATCAGCGGAAAATCGCCCAAGAAAACCTCCTGATTAATCGCCCGGTTGGTCTTTTTATTGAGCAATCTGGCCTTGACGCGCAGGGGCGCCTCATAAGTAATGTTCTTTTCCCGGCTTTCCACTTCAGAAAACTTCGGCTCATCCAGATAATAATCCTCGAGATACAGCTCAAGGTCGCGGCCGATAAAGTCGGTCACCGGATTTATCTCGTCAAATAGCTCGGCCAGGCCTTCTTTCAAAAACCAGCGATACGAATCCTTCTGGATCTCGATGAGGTCTGGCATGGCGATAGCTTCCTGCCGCCCTAAAAAAGATTTGCGTTTTGACATATTGAGAGGCCAAAAATTGGCTAAAAAAACAAAAAAATGAGAATTTTTAGACAAAAAAATCCCAATCCCAAATTGGTTTGAGTTTAAAAATATTTAATTAATTCTTTTGCCTATAAATCACTTTTTTAAATAAAAAAGTGTTAATGTATCTTCATTATACAAATCTCCCTAGGTCTTGTCAAATCCCATTTTAGACAAGGCTTTCTCCACTTCCTGGCGCTCATCCCAGGCAATTTTACTCCCTTGAGCTAAGCAGATGTACTGTTCCGCGCCTTTGCCAGTCAAAAGAACAAGGTCTCCTGGCTCAGCTAAAGCTAAAGCCCGGCGGATAGCCTCCTGCCGGTCTAAGACGCGAAAAAGATTCTCCCCTTCCCTCTTGCCGGCTGATTCAACTCCGGCCGCCACCATATCTATAATCGCCTGGGGGTCTTCATCATAGGGGTCCTCGTTAGTGACTACCACATAATCAGCTTTTTCTCCGGCTATCTTGCCTAAAATAGGCCGCCTAGCCCGATCACGTCCGCCGCCGGTCGATCCTAAAAGATGGATTAGCCGATTGTGTGGCATGAGGTCTATCACCTGATACAGCTTAGCTAGAGCCTGGGGCTCAAAAGCGTAGTCAATGATAATTGAAAAATCCTGTCCCTGCTCGACCTTATCCAGCTTGCCGGCCAGGCTCTTTATGCTTTCCAAGCCTGATTTGATAAGCGACGCCGCAATCCCCTGGTCATTTAAAACCGCATAAGCGGCCAGGGCGTTCTGGGCGTTAAAGCCGCCTAAAAGGCGCAGTGCAATATCCTGGCCAGCCACAGAAAAACGGGTGCCGGAAATATCAACCTCTAAATCAGAGGCGGGCAAGAAAACGAAGTCCTTTGAACGGGCTTCTGCCGGCAAGCTGTCAACTAATTTTTGGCCAGCTAATTCCTGAAAATGATAGACGAGCTTGGAATCGGAGGGAAAGCTTAAAAAATAAGGCGCTTCTAAGCTGTCGCCGTTGGCGATGATTGATTTTCTGACCCGCAATAGCTCTAATTTCCTCAACCCGCTCTTGGGGCGCACGACTACTTTATCTTCATTGACATACTTATGGCGGCAGCGCCGCAAATGAGCGAAAAGCTGCCCCTTGGCCGCCCGATATTTCTCATAACTTCCGTGCGACTCAATATGTTCGGGATAGAGGCCGGTGAAAACCAGCACATCATAGTTGATGAAGCGGTGCCGGAACTGCCTGATGCCCTCGGAAGTCGTTTCCAAAACCGCATAACGGCAGCCGTTCTTCACCATCCTTTTGAGGTAGCTGGAAATGAAAAAACGGCCGGGCATGGTCATTTTCCGGTCGTTTAAAATCTCCTGCCGGCCGTCGGAAAGGACAGAGGTGGAAGTAAAGCCAGTTCGATAGCCGGCGGCTTGCAATGATTTGGCAATAAGATAGACCGTTGAGGTTTTCCCGGCCGTCCCAGTTACGCCGATGACTACCAAACGACGGCTAGGAAAGCCATAGGCGCAGGCCGACAGCCAACTCATTAAGAAATGGTAAGCGGGCTGCAAGGCAAGGAATAACTTATTAGGAATAATCCTTTTTAAACGCTCTAACATATCCTAACGGGAAAAATACATCTCATCGTCATCTGCCAAGGGATTCCGCTTGGCTGGCTTCTCAGCTGAATCAGGTTCTTTGGTTTCTGCCTCTTCCCTGATTTCTTCTAAAATCTCATCCTCATCATCTATTACCTCTTCTTCTTCCGCCTCGCTCAGCTCTAGCTCCGGCGCCGGAGACGTTTGCTGGTCTGGTTGAAAAGCCAAGCCGCTGTCGCCATCTTCATCCTCATCATCAGCCTCATCCTCCAAATAATTGTCAGGCGCTACCGAGGACAAACGATCATGGGCCGGCATAGCGCTAACCCCGCCTGACCGCCAATCAGCATATTGCTCGCGGCTGACTAAGACATCGCGTGGCTTGGCGCCGTTGACCGGGCCGATGATGCCGGCGTCTTCGAGCATGTCCAGGATCTTGGCCGCCCTTCCATAACCGATAGAAAGGCGGCGCTGGAGCATGGAGGTCGAAGCCTTGCCGGCCTTAATGATTATTTCTTTGGCCTCTTCGAATAAATCATCCTCATCGCCATGGTTGCCGTCTAGGCCAACGCCGGCGTTGCCGCCCACCTTCTGTCTTTCAGTGACTCCTTCCAGATACTCGGCTGGGCCGCTCTTCTCTTTTATATAATTGACGACGTCATTGATTTCGCTATCGCTTAAATAAGCCCCCTGGATACGCTTGGGCTTAGCCAGTTCTGCCGTCATAAAAAGCATGTCACCCTGGCCCAAGAGCTTCTCGGCGCCGGAAGCATCCAAGATAGTCTTGGAGTCGACCAAAGAGGCGGTGGCGAAAGCGATGCGGGTGGGAATATTGGCTTTGATAAGGCCGGTGATGACGTCAACGCTCGGCCGCTGGGTAGCCAGGATTAGGTGGATGCCGATAGCTCTGGACATCTGAGCCAAGCGGATAATGGCCGCCTCCATATCCTTGCCGCTAGTCATCATGAAGTCGGCTAATTCATCAATAATGAAAACGATATAGGGAAGCTTCTCGGGAGCTGAAGCATTATATGATTGGATGTTGCGCTTGCCGGACTTATTTAAGAGATCATAGCGGCGCTCCATTTCATTAAGACACCAGCGCAGAGCATTGATAGTCTTGTTGACATCGGTAATTACCGGGGTAAGTAAATGGGGGATACCGTTATAAGTGGGCAGTTCGACCCGCTTGGGATCAACCATAATAAAGCGCAGATCTTCGGGGTTGTTTTGATAAAGCAGGCTGATAATGACGGCATTGAGACAGACTGATTTGCCGGAATTGGTAGCCCCGGCAACAAGCAAATGAGGCATGCGAGTTAGGTCATAGAGCCAGACTGTGCCAGCCACATCCTTTCCCAGGGCAACAAAAAGGTTATTTTTCCTTTCCCGGAAAGCGGAGTCTTCCAAAACTTCTTTCAGGCCGACAATGGCCTTGGCTTTATTTGGCACTTCGACTCCGACCAGAGATTTCCCGGGAATCGGGGCTTCAATCCTAATCGGATGGGCGGCCAGGGCTAAGGAAAGATCGTTATTAAGCGTAGTGATGCGGGACAGCTTAACTCCTTCGGCCGGACGGAAGGTATACTGAGTCACAGTCGGACCGACTTTTGTCTCTCCCATTTCCACTTCAATGCCGAATTTTTCCAAGGTGCTTTTAATCCGGAGGGCGTTAGCTTCAGTGTCTCCGCCAATCGCCTTGCCGGACTTGCCATTCAAAAGCTCGAGCGGCAAATCAATCTTAACGGAGCGCTTGGGCCAGACGATCTTTTCCTGAACTTTGGGCTTGTGCTGATGCCGGCTGGCGGCACTAGGCGCTTCCGATTCTTCGGGCCCTGCCTCAGGCGCCGCTTCGACTTCCGGCAAATCTTTTTCTTCCCAGGCGTTTAATATCTCTTCCCTGGCCTGGACAGCAAACTGCTGCCCAGATTCGTTTTCCCGAGTCGAAGAGCTGAAAAGCAGGCGAAAAAATGAAGCCAACGGACGGAAAGCTCTAACCAAAAAGCTTTCTGAACCGATTATCTTGGACAGAGATGTGTTAAAAACCAAGACGAGAGAGACCAACAGAAGGGCGGCCAGGAAAACCACCCCGCCCCAGAAACCGAAAAGATAAGCTACGGCCTGGCTGAGATAATAGCCGACATAGCCGCCTCCCTGCCCCGATAAAATAGCCTGACGCGCATTCTCTGTCTTGATAAAAAAATGAAAAAGAGTTTGATAGGCGATAAAAAGTCCAAGCAGGCCAAAATAGTCGGTCAAGCGGAGAGGGCGCCTGGATTGCCTGGCTAAAAGCAAGGCCCAATAAAGAAATATCAGAGGCACGAGGAATTTGCCGAAGCCAAAAATAAGGGTCAGCCATTTGGAAATTAAAGCGCCGAAATGGCCGGAAAGATCAAAAAGGCCGAGCAAGCTTAACAGGCCCAGGCCGGCCAATAAGACAATGGCGATACTGCGCTTAGCCCGCTCATCCAGCTCAAAATCAGGCAAGGCGATATAATCGACCGGATTGCGGCTTTTTTTTCTTCGAGGCATAACTTTTAGATGAATATCCAACTACTGATAGTATAACACAAGGGGCGGAAAGAGCTAAAAATATGGGCCTAAATACCCAGGCCATTCTTAATCAAGCCTAACAGCCGAGAAGCCTCTGCCGGATCGCTTTCATGCTTAAGAAAAAGGAATATGGCTGTTCTAAACATAGCCCAAAACTGATATAAATTTATTCTTTCCTTGACATCCGGACTCCAGACAAACGAGGAAACGTCAAAATAAGTTTTGAGAAAAGATTCTCTGAGTTCTTCGGATAAACGAGGCTCCCCCATCCTAGCTTCTATCCGATAATCCAACTGTTGCAAAAAGGAACCGATATCCCGGGCGAAATCTGCCAGGCACATGTCGGTAAAATCTATCATGCCAATGCCTCCGGAGACCGTTTCAATGATATTCTCGGAATGAGCGTCTCCATGGATGAGACAACGGGTGGCGCTTGAAGAAAAGAATTTTTCCTCTACCGCATTCAGGCGATTGTAAACCGCCTCGAAATCCTGATTATACCGGCCATCATAGCGCCGATGCATCTCTTTTAAAGTTTTCTCCCGACCTGGCACGACAGTGGCCAGCCGGGCGTTGCCGGGATTAAAATCGGCTTCCGGGCCAGCCGGCAACTGGTGCAGCTTGGCAAAAAGAATAGCTGATTTTGTTATAATGCGTCTGAGAGCTTCTTTGTCCGCCTGCTTAATATAGTGGAGCAGGCTCTCCCCGGCCAATGATTCATAGAATAGGCCGCGAAAATGATCTGAATAGAAAAGCGGACGAGGCAGGCCGATTGGAGCCTGGACAAAGCCTTTCGACCAAAGATAATTAAGAGCTTGAAAGGCGTTCTCCCTGGGCTCATCACTATGAGCGGTGCAGATTATGTGATGCTTTTCCGCCTGGATCCCGGGCCGGGAAAAATAGACATTGAATCTGATAACAACATGATAGGTTTCGGACCAAACATTTTTCTTATAGGGCCTTACCTCCACCCGCTCAATATCCGAAAACTCGGGATACAGGGGCAAGATTTCTGCCTGAAATAGCTGTTTGACGAACTCCGGATCAAACAAAGATAGAATTTTGTTCATAAAAGGGTCTAAGCCCGCTGGCGCCAATGCCGGTGCCAATGTTCCTCCCAAATTAATTTTTTAATTTTAATATAATGCTTCTCAGCGGCCAACTTAAATTGTCGGGAGCGAGAATCGGATAAAGAGCGTACGGAACGCACTAAGTCTTCCAGGCCTCTTTCAATATCATCCGGGCTCCAGGCATAAGGCCCGAAATCAGAAGAAAAATCCCGACCGCTCGCCCACCAGAAAGTACAACTGGCCAGGCCCCTGACCAGATGCCAGCGATACCAGGCAAAATTCTTGTCTTTAGGAAACTTATCTCCTGCCTCTAGAGCTAAAAACGAAAGCCTCCATAAGTTCTTATGAATCCGATTGCTCCGATCTTGCCAAAGAACATAGGGGCGCTTGGACTGCAACTCGGCCGGCCGGGACTCCCAAGAGCAATCAGTCAAATGAATTTTTTCCGAACCCTTCAAGCCGGCTAGAAAACGGGAAATTGTCATTGTTTTAACCCTTGGGCAACGGGCCAATTTCTCCAGCTCAGCCGTCGGATCTTGATGGCGCAGCCCATAAAGCTCAGCGTCGGTGGCGGTAATGAAGGTCTTGCCAGCCGCTCCGGCTTGGCGGCAAAGCGGCCCCAGTTTATCCGGCGGGTAGGCGCGGGACAGGCGGCGATTGCGGAAAATCACGCGCAAACTGCTGGCCGCATCAAAATAGGCGAGGTCGGCATCAGGCCGACGTGATAAATCTGGGCTATAGGCAATCTCATCCAAGATTATCCAATCATAACCTAGGGACTTAATCAACTCGCCCAACGGCCGGCTATAGGCCATCTCCGGCAAAAAGAATCCTGACAATTTAAGACTGGGGCCAAAAATATCCCTGATAATTTTTTCTTGTTCCTTAATCTGACGACTTGACTCTTCAATCGGCAGTCCGGGCAAAAAACCATGATAAGCCGCTGAGCCGACCAGTTCCAACCGGCCGCTACTGACTAAGCGCTTGAGCCGGCGGAGAAAATCAAGCTCGCCTTCTTCTTGCAGGCGCTTGAGCAGGCAGCCAGAAAAATTCGCCGTCAAAGACAAGCGCTCATTTTCTTCCATAAGCCTAAGCAGCCGCCAATAGCTCTGATCAAGCGCCTGCTTGATCTTGGGCGACTCTAGGTTGGCTGGCTGATAGAAATGAAGGAAGTTTATCCATCTCATAGCTTTAAGCTTCTTTCATAGCTTCTTTATACAACTCAACGTATTTTTTGGCTGGAATTTCCCAGCTGGTAGAGTGGCGCATTGCCCGACGCACTAGGTTTTGCCAATCTCGGCGGTAGCGGTAACTTTCCAGGGCTCGGACCAAAGTGGTATAGAAAACCATTTCATCTTCGGAGCGGAAAGTGAAGCCGGTGCCTCGGGAAAAGGCCGGATTAAAATTAACCACCGTATCATAAAGGCCGCCGATAGCCCGGACAACCGGGATACAGCCATAGCGCATGGCGATGAGCTGGTTGATGCCGCAAGGCTCATGCATAGAGGGCAGGAGAAAAATGTCAGAACCGGCATAAATCAGAGTTTCCAGAGATTGGTCAAAGGGCAGCCAAATTAATTTATTCGGATATTTCTTTTGCCATTTCTTGAGCGGCTCAATGTATTCCTTGCTGCCGTCGCCCATAAACACCAGCTGGATGTCGAGCTTAAGCAATAAAGGCATGATAGCTAAAATCATGCTAAAACCTTTTTGAAAAGTGACTCGGGAAGTGGCGCATATTATGGGCACATGCTTGTCCTGAGGCAGGCCGAGACGGGATTGAAGGACTAACTTATTATCCGCTTTGGCGGCTGGAAACAAAGGGGAATACCTCTTAGCTAACAGCTTATCTTTCTCGGGATTGTAGGTATTATAATCGATGCCGTTGATGATGCCATAAAGACGATTGGCCCGATTCTTGAGAATGCGGTGGAGATCCTGGCCGAATCTCTTGGTCATTATCTCTTCCCGATACTGTTCGCTAACTGTATTGATGACATCGGCCGATAGAATCGCCCGTTTGGCAAAATTAATATCCTCCAGGGCGGGATCGCTAAGATGCGGCACCTTGCTCCGGCCGTAATCTTTTCGCTCGGAAGGTATGTTCCACCAATTGTGGCCGAGTTGAAAAATGAGGTTGTGGATGGTAAAAACGGCTTTGGCCGATTTGAGAGTCTTTGAATAACGAAAATCGGTTTTTAAATAGTGGGGGATAAGCCCGGTCTGCCAGTCATGGCAATGAATGATGTCGGCTTGATATTTCAGTAAGGATAATAACTTCAAAGCAGCCACATTAAAAACAAGGAAGCGGGCGTTTTCTCTGGCTGAACCATATATCCGCTTGTGCTTGGAAAAAAATTTGGTGTTTTCTATGAAATAAACCGGCAAATCTTTCATTAGATAGCCGCGCCAATAATTCACCTTTACTGTCTCCTGGGAATTGAGCCGCAAACTAACATTTTCTAACAGCAGCTCTAAATTATGCTCCCGCTTATCTATCAGCTGGCCGTAAAGCGGGGTGATGATTATAACTTCATGGCCTAGGCGCAGCAAAGCCTTGGGCAGGCTTCTAGCCACATCGGCCAAGCCTCCGGTTTTGGAAAACGGCGCGACCTCAGAAGCAATATGGACGATTTTCAATTTCTTGGACATAAGCGGGAATTTGAAGCGCAGATCGCTGCAGCCAAGGCATCGGCGGCATCATCAGGCTGAGGCAGACAATCCAGGCAGAGAGTCAATTTGACCATCTGCTGCACTTGTCGCTTAGCTGCCTGGCCGTAAGCTGCGACAGCCTGTTTGATCTGGCTGGGAGTGAATTCAATGATCGGCAAATTATTGCGCTTCAGGGCGAGCAAAGCGACTCCTCGGGCTTGGCCGACAATCAAGGCGGTCTTTACGTTCTTGTTGAAAAAAAGCTGCTCGACCGCGGCGAGCTGAGGCTTATGCTCCTTAATTATAACATCCAATTGGCGGTAAAGATCGTCGAGACGGCTAATCAAATCTGATTTGGCGCTAGTCTTAATCGAACCATAAGCCAAACACATCAGGCGGCCTCTGTCCTCTTTAATTAAGCCATAACCAGTATCGGCGATGCCCGGGTCGATGCCGAGAATTATCTTAGCCATAATGTCTTAGGCTAAATTAGTATAATAATCGCTGACATCTTCATTATCCTCCATTTCTTCAAAAAAACGATCGAGCTTTTCTTGCTCAGCCTCGGAAACTTCCATTTTTTCCTTGGCGACATATTCTATCTCGGCTCTCTCCGGCTTCAAGCCTTTAGCTTCAAGAAAATCCTTCACTCTTTGCAGGTCTTTGACCTGGACATAGACAACTATGCCTTCCGGTTGTTTTCTAAAATCAACTATATCCTGATCGATTAGCTCTAATTCAAGCTCTTCATAGCTTAAGTGCTTGGCTTTGACCTCTTCAGTCGGCAGCATGATAACGCCAAGCGGTTCAAAGTTCCACATTACTGCCCCGAAAGCGCCGCCGATTTTAGTGAAGGAATGGCGGACAGAGGCGCCGCTGCGATTTTTGTTGTCGGTAACGCATTTAACCACCACCTGGACGCCAGGGGGGATGATGCCTTCGTAATACAATTCTTCAACCTGGGCGCCGGCCAATTCTCCGGTACCGCGCTTGATGGCGCGCTCGATATTGTCCTTGGGCATGTTGGAAGCGCGGGCCTTGTCTATGGCCGCTCGGAGCGAAGGGTTGGCTTCCGGATCGCCGCCGCTTTTAGCAGAAATAGTGATGGCATTGGCTAATTTGGTAAAAATAGCGCCTCGCTTGGCGTCAACAATCGCCTTCTGGCGATGGGTGGTCGCCCACTTGGAATGTCCTGACATAGAATAAGCTGGTTAGAACTTAATTAGCAATCTCATCCTAGCGCAAATTGAAATAAAAATCAAGATGAATTATAATGAAAATACAAGTAAAATAAAGCAAAAATATGGCTATGCTCAAATTGCCGACGCTGGCTGAAAGCGTCATTGTCGCCCTTAACTTCTTTGTCCAGCATCAACCGCCAAGATTACCGTTAAAAAGTTTCAAGCTACCTCTGGTGGTCGGCAGCGGCAATGCCTATAACACTGGGGTGGCCCTCTTTTCCGGCCAAACGGCTATCCTGGCGGATGAAAGCGACTTTCGCCATAAAATAAAAGGATATTCACCCCTGATAAAAACCGGGGCTATCAAGCAGGCTGTAATTATTTCCGCTTCCGGAGAAAAAGATTCTGTCTGGGAAACTAAGCTGGCTAAGCAGAAAGGCCTGCAAACAACGCTTTTAACCTGCCGGCCTCAATCCAGCGCCGCCAAATTAGCCGACAAAATCATTATTTATGACAAGCTGCCTGAGCCCCAAACCTATAATGTTTCTACTTATCTCGGCATGATCCTTTCGACTAGCGGTGAGAAGACGGAAGCCATCAGACAAAATATAAAAAAGCTGAAGCTGCCCTTGGATTTTCTTAACTACCATGCCTTCGCCTTTATTCTCCCTGATGACCTGGCGGCCATCGCTCCAATGATAGAGATAAAGCGGCACGAACTTTTTGGGTCGAGACTATCAATCAGGGCTTTCAGCGCCGGAGAAGCCAGGCACGCTAAATTCGTCATCCCTTGGGAAAAAGAATTAGTCATCAGCTTGGGAGAAAACAAATACTTCGGTTTAAAGGAACACCGCTGGCAAATCAAGCGGCCGAAAGGTGCTGGCCTGGCTTGGGCCATGGCTCTGACTTATTACCTGGTCGGCCGCATCCAGGCCGGCTTTCCGCCTTATTTCCAAAATCATATCACCAAATATTGCCAAACCGGGCCCAAGGCCTACGGACAAACTAAGCCTTTCGACATAATCGTGAAATAAACTGCTAGATATTTCTAATTTATACAAAAAGCCGCTGTTTAAAAAGCGGTTTTTTTGTATATAAATAATATCCCTCTATTATTTAGCTTTAATCTGGCTCCTGACTTTATCGGCCCCGGCTTTAAGCTCGGCTTTGTTCGCCAAGTAATAATAATTTTTCAGTTGAAAGTCATGGCCAAACTCATATACCAAAGGAATTCCGGTGGGAATATTCAAATCAGCCACTTGATCGACGGTCGCCTGACCAAGATATCTGGCTAGCGCCCGCAAACTATTGCCGGAAGCAGATATTAAAACAAGCTTATTAGATTTCATGGCGGGGATAATTTGCTGTCGCCAAAAAGCCCCTACTCTTTTTTCAACATCGCGCAAGCTTTCGCTGCGTGGCACTGGGATGCCTTTATATAAAGGGCTGCCTGATTGGTCGTAGCGGCTGCCTGGTTTTACTTGCGGCGGACGAACCTGATACGAGCGCCTCCAGGCAAATACCTGATCAAAACCGTATTTTTCAACCATGGCTTGCTTATTCAGCCCTTGCAAGGCCCCATAGTGCCTCTCATTGAGGCGCCAGTCTTTGATAATC
>ERZ795059.3720-NODE-3720-length-14721-cov-5.690236_pt1 | contig 14721 bp, 10 predicted proteins | sample MGYA00375143_ERZ795059 | MGnify/ENA primary metagenome ERZ795059 (study PRJEB30188, sample SAMN05720168) | activated sludge metagenome | isolation source: Anaerobic digester | place: USA | collected 2015-01-07 ... | reverse complement strand
ACACCGGCGGCTGGCAGACGCCTTGCGAGGTCACGCGGATCGAGGCCGTCAGCGTACGCGTGCCGCTCGACACGGCGGGGGAGAAAGCGTACCGCTCCCGTAATCCCTGCGGGCGCAGGAACCACTCGCCGCAGTCCCAGCCGATGATGAAATCCGTCTCCTCGGCGGCCAACGCGCCGTCGGCGGGCCGGTTGTCGCGGCCGAACGCGACCTGCACGTTGTTAGAGGGTGTAGACTCGAAGGTCATCACCAGACGGAAGATGCGCAGGTTGTCCATCCGGTTTGTGGGCGGCAGCGCGGCGTCGCCCGAAGCCTCGCGGTCCGCGTAGGACGGCGCGGGCAGACGCGTCAAGTCGAGCGTCACGGCTGCCGCGGACAGGACCGAAAACGACAGCGAGAGAAGGCAGAGTTTACGCATGAAAAGCCCCCGATATAAATTCATGCGTACCATAAACCCCTGCAGATAAATCGTCAACCTCAAAACAGGAATAAAAGGGGCGAATAAAAGGGGCGATAATGAAGAGTATAAACGCCACGCTCAACCTGGTGAGCTATCCGGCCTTCTGCGGGTTTTCCTTTCCCGGATTGTTTGCCTTCTCAACCGCCGCCCGCAGCTCCTCCACGCGCTCGGCGTGGTCGTAGCGGGCCGCTGTCGCGTTCGCTGTCCAGCCCTCGAACCAGCGAGCCAGTCTTCAAGCCTCACGGCGTTGCCGTCGATGCCGCCGGTCGGCCGCTTTCCGATGCGGTAGGACAATCGATCCGAAGCAAAGCATATTCGCGAAACGCGGGAAGCTCAAACGTGCCGACGTCCTCGCCGGAGGCTTTTGCGGCGACCGGTGACGACAGGCGGTTTTCCAGCGGGGCGGCAAACGTGCAAACGGCCCGGGCCGCATGCTTTCCCCTGATTTCGATTCGCGCGCCCTGCGCGACCGGCTCTTTGGCGTAGTTCAGAAAATGAACATGGAAGGTATTGGCGCTACGCTTGACTTCCGCAAAAACAGTGGCCGGCGCCTGAATGCTGAGTTCGGGCTGCCATAGCTTATTGATCTCTTCCAGCAGGCGGCGGCCGCCATCGGTCGGTGCGCCCACCTGAATCGTCCACCCGGTTCCTTTGATCGGTGCCGTGTCGACTCCGGTCCGGCACACGGCGCTACCGCAGCCGGCGAGCCCATTGACGAGCGGGTTCTCGCGCCGCTGGCGGTAACTGGGGTCGTATGCCCCCGACTCTCCGCGGAAAAGCGCGGTACAGCGGGAACAGTGGCAGGGCGACATAAAGGCATTGTCGAGCATCACGCCGTCAAAGCCGCCTTCGTTGAGCGCGATGCGGATCATTTTTTTGAGATAGGGCTCGAAGCCCGGCGCGTTCATGCAGGGCATCCAGCGGTAATACCCATCGCCGTGGTAGGTGCGCTTCTTGCCGTTCTCGTCAATCGCCGCCCAATCGGCGAGATCGGGAATCTCTTCGAGCATCGTTTCATAGTACAGCGTAGAGAACTGCACGTAGGCCAGCACGCGCACGCCGTGGCGATGGGCGTTCTCGACGAAGCGCTTGACGTTGGGGAAGTCGTGCGACTCGAACTCCCAGCCCATGCCCTTGTAAAACCGGCAGTGGCAGAAGTTCAGCCCCAGCACTGTATCGCACTTCATCCGTGTTTTACTCCCGTTTCCTCGATCCGGGTCCTCCTTCGGGGGCGAATTCAACAAAGCTGAGTCGCACCCGCACCGGTGCCGGCGCGTGGCTCGGGCTACCCTTCACGGTCCTATCAAGATATGCCGCAGCGGCGCGACCGTTCGCCCCTTGTAGACGAATGCGGTCTGCCGGTAGTTGCAGACGATCTCAGAACCGTCCGAGTACACGGTCCGGTACACATCCGTGTCCACACGCTCGTGACGGTCCATGAATTCAGTCTGGAGACGCGCGCGCGCTGTGAACTCGTCATAGCCCTCTTTGATTTTGGCGACACTCGCCTTGAGGGCCTCGTCATTCTCGCAGGTGAGATCTGCCGTGCCCATCCAGGCGTTACCCTTGTCGAGGAAGTTGGAATAGTAGTAGAAGAACGGCCGTCCGCCGAACTCGGTCAGCATCAGGCGCGTGGCGGCATCTTTGATCGTATAGTTGCAGGTGGGCGGAAACGGGTTGCTCAGGATGATGCCGTGATAGACCAGTTGCCAGAAGGGCACGAAGCGGTCGACCATCGGATGCGGCTTGGGCGGCACGATGGAGGCATAGAGCGCATAATCCAAAACGCCGCAGCAGAAATCATGTCCGCCTTCCGAGGCGCTGCCGCCCAGCACGGTCTGTGTCTCTGCCAGCATTTTCCCGACCCAGCGGGCACCCTGGTTGCGGTTGAGGGGATGGCGCGGGTCGTAACAGGCGCGCGGCTGCACAACCGTCAAGACATCCGTGTAGTGCAGGCCGCGGAACCCGAGGTCGGCGAAAGCGCGCACATCTTTCTGCTGGAAACGCTCGAAGGCGCGCTGCGGACAGACATTGTACATACGGCCGCCGCTCCATGCCGCATGGGCCGAGAGAGATCCGTCCGGATTTTTGATGATGTATTCCGCGTCCCACGTGTCGGCGATCATATAGGCATCAGAATTGTTGTTGTGGCAGACGATCTGAAACCCCATCGCCTGCGCCTTCCTGATCAACGCCCTGAGTTTGACCTCGCCGCCCAACTGTTCTTCGACCGGAAAAATTTCCGGATAGCGCCCGTCGTGGCCTTTCTGGTTCCATCCCACAAGGCAGATTTCCGCGCGGTCGATCCCCTGCCGCCTGAATTCGTCCAGTATTTCGCCGACGCGGTCGAAGGTCACCGCGACCTTCATGGACGGCTCTGTTTGCCGCGTCTGATGTTCCACGGGCGTGGGCACGGGTTTCCAGCCTTGCCGGACGCGCACTTCCAGACTGCGTGCGGCATAGGCCAGTTCGGGGCGTGCTTTCAGCCGTTCTTTAAGCGGCACGCAGGCTTTGCGCGCCAGTTGATAGTCGCGGTATTTGCGGGCCATGCCCGAATAGTCCGCCTGCGCGCCTTTCAGAAGATGATACGCCACCGTGAGATCGTCATAAGCGGGCCGGCCCCGATATTCGAAACGCGGCAAGATGGTGTACCGCCCGTCTTTCGCGGTGGTCATCAGGGTAAAGTCATAAGGCGTGCCGGTCACGATCGCCACGAAGGCCGCACGGGGATTTTTCATGCCGAATATCGGCATCGGCATGGCGCCGCGCGCCGTTCTTTCGCCGTTCCGCTCGCGGAAGGTGCCGTATTCACCGTTCGGCATGATGAAATAGCCCGCTTCTCCCGTTTGCGCCGCCGCAAAATCCGGCAGGACGGTCACGGTGTCGAGGCCCGGCGGCAACTCCGCTTGCGGAATATGCACGCGCACGACATCCGCAGCGTCCGGTTCAATCGTCACGGTTTTCTTTTCGATCCGTTTGCCGGTGAAGGTGTACACGATCTCCACCTGCGCAGACATGACGCAACACGCACACGCACAAACGGCGATGCAGACTGCATGCTTCTTCATCGTCCCTCCTCAATCGTTTCAACCGAATTCCGGAAACTGCCGCCACACCCGAGCGTCATGGGACAGGCTCGATCAATCGATCAGCGGATTGACTTTACCATCCGTCTTGTCCGTACCGTAGTTATCCCGTTTGTTGTAGGTGATGTACGCCTCAAAATCCTCGATCTTGCCGTTTTTCTCATAAAACTCGACCACTTCCGGCGTAAGCTCATACGGTTTCGAGCGGTCGATCTCCCACTGCGGACTGCTGCGGAACGCATTCTTAAAGAGATTCTTGATCTTGCGGCGTTCTTCGAGATGCACCATGCAGGCGCGGATGCAGCCGCACGCGCCTTCGATGGCGCGGCCGTAGCCGTACATGCGGGGATATTCGCCTTCGAAAGGGCTCAGCTCTCTGTTCGCTCCGCCCTGAATGCCTTTCTCGCACGCCAACGGATCAAGCTTGTTCCACTCCAGTTCATGCCCCGCGACCGTGACCTTCACTGATTCGTCCATGCTGATGGCGTTGCCGTGGCAGTGTGTGACGCACGCCTTGCAGCGGTCGCAGATTTTTCCTTCGAAGATCGGATCCGGCTCCAGCTCGGCATCGGTCAGCAGGATGGCGAAGCGCTGGCGCGGCCCGAACTCCGGCGTGAGAAAAACCTTGCTCCAGCCGATCTCGCCCAGACCGGCGAGATAGGCCGCGAGGCGAAAATGTACCAGCACATCGGGGTAGGGCTTGCCGTCCGCCGCCGGCCGGCTCCACCCTTTGCGGAAATTGCCGGTCACCGGATTGATGGCCTCGCCGCCGTTGGCGTTGAGCATGGGAATGGTTTCGTATCCCTCGTCCTCGAGCAGGCGCGTCAGGTTCCACAGGACCATCGGCCCGTACACCTGATTCAGCGCGGCGTAACCCATCGAGGGGTAATTGCTGAAAAGCGTGCCCTCCTCGATCCCGCGCAGCGTGCCGCGCGCGATGCGGAATCCTAGCACGATCATCGACTTCGCGCCGGGGAAAATATAGCGCGCGTCCATCTGTTTGGGTGCGCCCTCGAACCGGCTCATCGGCGCGATGCCGACCAGGTCGGCACCAAGCCTCCTAGCGTGTTCCTTGACTTCCTTTGCATCCATCGTATTCATCCTTCTTTCGATTGCTTTGCCGACAAGACTTTAAAGAGCGCGATCGTCGCGATCACCGCCACGCCGGCCAGGCAGACAGACCGAACATAGTAGCCATACAGCCCCGACCCGACGGCGAACATGACAGCATAGACCGCGCAGCAGGCGAGGGACATACAGAGCAGACCGGACGGGACGGGCCAGGCCTCATGAGACTGGGCAATGGGCGTGCCTAATGACGCCGCGCGCGCCTCGATCTTTTTCCAGCCCGGACCGCCCGCGCGGATCAACGTGCAGAAACGGAAAAGCGTCTGGTCATCCACCGGACGGGTCAACAGCGTGACGCCGACCCACGCGACGGTCGTGACAACGATGCCGATAACCAGCCGCTGCCACTGGGCTACAGGCGGACCGCCCAGATGCGGATAGACCAGTTGGAAGAATACAGCCACGCAGAACGAGACCGCCATGGCCGTGATCTCGCTGAAAGCATTGATCCGCCACCAGAACCAGCGCAGCAGGAAAAGCAGGCCCGTGCCCGCGCCGATTTGCAGCACCAGGTCGAAAGCGGTTTTGGCGCTCTCGAGAAAGGGCGCCAGCAGGCAGGCCAGCACCATCAGGCAGACCGTGGTGATCCTGCCGACCAGCACCAGTTGGCGCTCCGTGGCCTCAGGCTTGACAAACCGCTTATACACGTCGTTCACCACGTAGGACGCCCCCCAGTTCAGGTGGCAGGCGAGGGTGGAGAGCAAAGCTCCCAAGAGCGAGGCCACGACCAGTCCGGCAATCCCGGCCGGCATCAGGGTCAGCATGGCCGGATAGGCGAGGTCATGCCCCATGATGCGCGCATCCACGTTCGGAAAGGCGGTTCGCAAGGCATCCAGATCAGGGAAGACCAGCAGCGAGCAGAAGGCGACAATATACCAAGGCCAAGGGCGCAGGCCGTAATGCACGGCATTGAAAAACAGCGAGGCACCCACCGACTGCCGCTCGTTCTTGGCCGAGAGCATGCGCTGCGCGATATAGCCGCCGCCGCCGGGCTCCGACCCCGGATACCAGACGTTCCACCACTGGATCGCCACCGGAATGATGAAAACCGAGACCAGCAGGTCGGTGTCGGCAAAATCCGGCAGGAACCGCAGTTTCGGAATGATGTCCGGATGCGTGAACAGGTTGGCGACGCCGTTGACCTGCGGCAATCTGACGGCGAACACAGCCGCGGCCAACGAACCGATCAGAACCACGGCAAACTGGAAGAAGTCGGCAATGACGATGCCGCGCATGCCGCCCAGCGCACTGTAGATGACGGTGACGACCGCGGTGATCAGGATGATGGCCAACGGAGAGATGTCAAACATCACAACGCCGATTTTGATGGCACCGAGGATCACCAGAGCCGAGGTGATCGTGTTGAAAAAGACGCCCAGATACAGGGCGCGGAACCCGCGCAGGAAAGCGGCGGCTTTGCCGCTGTAGCGCAGTTCGTAGAACTCGATATCGGTCTTGGCGCCGGTGCGGTGCCAGAGCTTGGCGTAAACAAAGACCGTCAGCATCCCGGTCAGCAGGAAGGCCCACCAGACCCAGTTGCCGGAAATCCCGTTCTTGCGGATGATTTCGGTGAAGAGATTCGCCGAGTTGGTCGATGTGGTCGCCGCGCACATCGAGATGCCCAGCAGCCACCACGGCATGGCGTTGCCCGACAGGAAGAACTCCTTGGAGCTGGAGCCGGCGCGCCGGGAGGTGATGCCCCCGATCACGATCAGCACCGCGAAAAACAACACGATAATCAGCCAGTCGACGAGAGTCAGCATATGGCGCGTCCTTGTTTATTCAAACCGGATATCCCCAAAAAATTCAGGCCGGTGATAGTCCGGCGCCGGCGTGTGGACCGGGAGCCATGTGACGTAGTGCTTGACCGACACCCCGCTGTTGCATGTATACGCATTCGCCCGCGCCGTGCGACCGCTCAGGTCGGTCAATGCGTCAAAAGCGAAACAGGCGGTCGGCACGCGCGCCGTCAATGTCCAGGTGACATCCCCCGCCCGCTCGGAGAATGGCTCGCGCCCCAGCGACGTCAGAATCTCCAGTCGCTGCATCAGAGACAGCGGCACATGCCTCCGGTTCGCACGCCGGGGCCCGTATCCCAGATGCGGCGTGCCGATGCAGTTCATTTCGAGGTTGTAGTAGGCCTCGTTGTCGAACGAGATAAAAAATTCGACGCAACTGTCCATGTGGACATCGCCGTGAACGCGCGTCTGCTGCCCCAGCACGCGCGCCTCGCGCACCGAGAACGCCAGCCACAGTTCGTCACCGGCATGGCCGATGCGGAACGAGACCTGCGGACACTCCGGATACTGGGGCCAGTTGACGCAGGCCACGCGGTTCTCCGTTGTCTCGGTATTCAGACGTTCAGCGATGTCGGCCAGACACATGCCCGGCGCGGCGCTAAACTTTTTTACCACCAGAGGTTCCATTCCACGTCTCCTTTTTACCGGTGCTGCAACAGCAACGTTTCCCCTTGGCGGACAGGCACTTCTGTCGTCACACCTGGTCCGTAGCGCCGGCCGCTGTAAAGATCGTGTGTGGTTCCTGACTGCGGCCAGGACACAGTCAACGTGCCGTTTGTCAGCGCGTGGATGCTTGCCAAGTCCCGATGGGCCCAAACGGAGGCGTCGGATTCCGTATAGAGATGGACACCGCTGATTTGCGCCAGACCACGGATCAGTTCAGGCGTTAACGCCGGGACCGCCAGAAACACATCTTTCCCCTCGCGTGTCTCGCGAAGCGCCAGCGCGGGGCTGCCGTCGGGTAAAGTCGCCAGAATCCGGTCGCCTGGCGCAGGAAGGATGCTGAAGAGCGGACAGATGTTCGTGGTGACTCCCCATGCCTTGGAGAGCCCCAACAAAGCCTTCCCGTCGGCGGTCGGCGTAGCCGCCGCCTTGGCCAACTGAACCGGTTTGACGCTGAAACCGGTCACCTCTTTGATGCCGTCGATCGAAAAACCTGTCGGACGCAGGTATCCCGGCGCGTGGCACCAGACACGCATCGTGCCCGGTACGCGGTTTTTCCGCAACCCCTCGCGCTGCGCATCTGTCAGCGACCAAGCCGCCAGGAAAAACTGCAAGGGCGCGTTCAAGCGGCCTGACGCCACATCATCCAGCAGCACTTGCCCATATGGCGCGCCGCACCGGCCAAAGGCAGCACGCGACTGATAGAGCAACGGAAACGCCAACCGACGCGAATCACCTGAGAGATGGTTGACGCTGTCTTCGTCCGCCACCGCGAGGATCTGCGGCGCGTAGGGCTTGTCCGAATTCAAGCGTTCGTTCTCTACCGGATTGAGTCGCTGTTGGATCTGCCACATGGTGGGGTCGTCATGCCAACCCATGTCACGAATATCCAGCCACCAGTCGGCGAAGCCCCGGATCAACGCCTGACCGCGGTTGCGCCGCAAAATATCGATCGACTGCTCGGGCGTTGTCGCGCCCCCCAGGCCCAGCGTCTGCGCAAGATGGGTGCGGCAATCGTCTTCATTCAGCCAGAGTTTGCCCGCCGCGTGAACGCTTTCCGTCACGGTCATGGAGGGCGACGAACAAGCCCAGGCGCGATCGGTATAGCTCAAGGGCGCACAGAGAATGTCGATGTCATCGCTCGCCAAGACACGCGACAGCGCATAGTGCCCCGTTTCGTGCGCGGATGTCCTGATCATACCCATTTCGAAAATATACCCGTAAAGAAAGAGAACAAGCTTCTTACCGTCTGTACCGCGACGGCAGGCGGCGGCAAGGTCGAGGATCGTATCGGCCATTTGTTCCTGACGGAAACGCGCAAAGGCGATCAGATCGGCCTCGGCAACAGGATCGCGCAGCGTGCCGTTGGGGGATCCATGGCGCAGCGCGGCCGCAGGGACAGGAACCACATCGGCATCCGGCCTTCCGCGTTGCTTCTGCCACTGGCGCCACACTCGCTCGGTTACAGGGTCATAGCCACTGAGCGCCAGATCCTGCGACTTCTCGTAGTACCATTCGTAAGTGCCTTGCCCCAGCGGCAAAAGACCGGCGAAGTTCTTTGGGAAGGTCTCGCACAGATGACGGCACAGCTTCTCAAGATGCGCGGCCATATCCCGCCGATACTCGCGGCTGTTGACCGTGCATTTGGCCCCTTTGCTCCCGTCCTCGTAGGTCATCATCGTCTCGGGATGCCGCTTGCGCCACCACGCAGGCGCATCCACTTCGACGCGCGGCACGATCAACGCATCGGGAACCAGTGCGATCACATGCCGGAAATACGCGTCAATCGGCGTCCAGTCCTGCTCCTTCTCGGGCGGCTCAAAACAGGTCGGCATCTGCAAATGGCAGAGTCGGACCCCCGCCTCACGCGCCATTTTCAACTGGCTGTCAAAAATATCGCCCACCGGTGGCCCGAGCGGTTGCCAGCGGCCATCTTCCGTCCGCTGCGCCAGCACGTTGACCAGTGCGCGCACAGAGGAGCGGATTTTGAAACTGCACCGGCAGCGTGTTCCCGCAGGCAGTTTCAGCGCCCCCTCACGGGTGCGCAACTGATAGGTGGGCCACCAGCCTGAGACCATCCCCTGAACGCTGACGCTCACCCCCTCCGGCGTCCATCGAGTCGTCACCTTCGGTTCGGTCCGCTTCGGAGCCTTCTCCTGATAGGTGGACCACACCGCGGCAAAGGTCTTCTCGTCCTCAAAACTTCCGGCGACGAGGCGCTCTTCGCCGCTCGCCAGATCCGTCACCCGAATATCTTTCATCAAGAACTCGGCGGCATCATTGAATTGGATTTTGATCCTCGCCGGCTCCGTACCCGCCGCGCCGGTGTCAATTTCGAAAGCGACCTCACGCCAATCGGTATCGGTCCGATGCGACCAGGCGAGATGCCCCCCAAAGAAGCGCGGCGGAATCGGCTTCCCATCCACATGGATGCGTGGCCCGCCCGGTGTCTGCCTAACCCGGACGTCAACTTGGCGTTCTCCGCTTCCACGATACAAACTCAGGCAGCCGCATAAGGCGCATACGGCGCACAGCATGGCGGCAACTTGTTTGTTCATGCGCGGTACGTTCATTGAAACGTATCCTTTTCGTTTAAAGGTGGAATCTGTGTGGCCTCGCGGGCCAGTCTGATGACGTCCGTGCCGCGATGCACCAGCAGAACCGCCGACAGCTTTCCCTTAGGCGCGGCGAAAGACGCATGGGTTGCGGATTCGTTCACGTCCAAACCGTTCACGTGTTCCGCGATCACCGCGACGGCCGCTTCACGGACCGGCCCGAGCGCGTCGAGGGCCACCTCGACGTTTGCACCCGCCACGCTTTCGCGGTTGTAGATCGTCAACAAGGTGACCTTGCGTTCCGGCTCGTCGAGTACGAACCGTTTGACGCGGACGTTGGCGTCGGAAACCGTAACGCCCACATCGTCCATAAAACGAGCGCTGTACTGGACGTGCTTGATCCGCTTACGCAGGTTGATGACGTCGGACAGGTGCTTCGTCAGCACATTGGGCTGGGCATAGACTAGGAACCGGTTCCCAATCAGAAAGACCTCATTGAACATCTCCTCGGGCGTACGCTTATACGCGGGGTTCTGGATCGACCAATAACCGTCGAAGAAGATGTGTTCCGGAAACGTGTAGCGGGCCAGTTCGGGGAACGAGTCGGACCAGACGCCGGTGGACGACGGCGCGATGAAGAAGGAATCGAAATAGGAGGCATAGGCGTCACCGTAGCCCTCGGTCTCCAAGGCGAAGTCCGGATCGATACGCCGGGCCTCTTCCTTGATGCGTTTGGCCAGCGCGACAACACCCTGCGACCAAGCCCCGTGGTGGGTGTGCCCGTGAGCCGGATTATAGCAATACTTGGCGCTTTCGGCACCGAGCTGGTCGAGAAACATGGCGCCCGCATGGTATTGTTTGACGTATTTTTCAACGGTCCAATCGTACAGGTGATCCTGCCAACCCTGCGAGGCCATGCACATGAAATAGAACAGGCAGCCATAAGGTGAATCGGGTTCCGGGGCCGGCCAGTGGCCTGCCGCCTTCCTGTATTGCGAATACAACGTGCCGTCATAGCGGTGCAAGGCGTTCCGCTTGAAGCCGGCCTCCCAGTCCGGAATCTTCACTGAGGCGGGTATCATCCCGGCGCACGACGTCGGGCACGCCGGCCAGCGCGGATCCCAAGCCTGCCCGTTGATATAGAAGGCCACGCGGCACCCCTGGCGACGGACCTGATCGAGCACCTCCGTGAACTCGCGTTCGGAGCCCATGAGAGGGTCCGGAAACGGGAACCGGTTGCACCGGTGTTTGCCGGCCGCCACACTGGGGATCATCTGACCGCCGAGGCGTACGAAGTCCAACCCCAAGCGCTTCGACAAACCGGCCATCTTCGGGATGTCTTGATCAAAGCGGCCTGACCCGTCAAGCGGCAACGTCCACTCGACCCTGCCGTCGCAACGCTTCAGCCAGGCCGGCGGGTCCGAGGGCGGCGCCCACGAGCAGAACCAGGTGCGGTAGGTGTCGGCGCCCGCGTGCCAGTCTCCCGCATGAACCTGCGTCACGAATTCCGCCGAGGGCCACGTCTGTCCGGCTCGCACACGCGCGTACTTCTTCATCTGGAACGTCAGGCTGCCCTTGTCGTCTGCAGGATGGCTGTACAAACCGGTCATGAGCAGGCTTGGATCATGGCTTGCGAAATAGAGGCCGCAGGCGGTTGTCCCGGCCGCCGCTGGCCGAGAAAAAAGATCCATCCACGCCATGGTGGCGCCGCCTCCCACGTAAGTGCCGTTTAATCGGCCTTGTTTCTGCGGCTCCTCGATCAGCCGTCCCGCCCCCCACTTGGGCCAAGCCAGAACGTTGTCGTCCGTCTTCCGTCCGATTCTCAACCCGCCCAGGACCGGGTAGACGACCTCCACCACCTCCGTTCCCTCAGCCTGGTTGTCGACGGTGATGCGCCAACGGACATCGCTCGCGCCATCCGTCAACGATGCCCGGCAGGTTACCCTGACGTGTCCCCCCCGGGGGCCCGCAAGACGGTAATCCATCTGGAGCGTCTGAACGTCCTTCTGCCGGCTGAGACTGTGGCTGATGACCGCCCCGGGGGACTGCTCAAGCGCCTTCGGGTTCTTCATTGTGCCGGACAGGTAATGGAGCCCGAACAATCCGGGAGCAGGCGCGCCTGCGGTGTAAGCGACGCCCAGAAGCCGATTGCTGATCGACACCACCGCTCCGCTGTCCGGGCTGAACCGCACGGCAACCTGATTGTTGGCAAGCTCCAGCCCATGTGCGTCGCCTTGCCCGGCAACAGACAGTGCCGCAGACAGGAACCCCACGCAAACGGCCACAGCAACACGGCACACATCGTACCTCGCAGAGACCCGTTCTGTGTCATGTTTCATCGCTTTCACTCCGCTTATGCCGTCCGCGCCCCGTCATCCAGCCCCGTCGAAACCAACTGCTGCGCAAGACGAGCCGAGGCGCGAACCGCATCGGTTGCGATCATCTCACAATCCCGTTCATGCAACTAGCGATTAACGCGCAAAAATGTTATGATGAACACGAAATGAAACCTGACTGCCCGCCGCCGCCCCCTGCCGACCGGCACCGCAAGCACACGCCCCGCGTGCTGCTGGTGATTCCGACGGCCAACATCATCCACCGGCAGATCCTGAACGGCATCCTGCACTATGCCCACCGCCACGGGCCGTGGGAATTCCACATGATTACCGGACTTTTCGAGGAGCAGGGCATTCGCCGCACCCGGGAATGGGGCTGTACCGGGGCCATCGCGTTCACCGATACGCGCCGGCATGTCGAGGCGGTACTGGCCGCCCGCGTGCCGGTCGTCTTCATCAATCCGCCCGTATCTCTGATGGACGCGAAAAGCCCGCTGGCCACCCACTGTTGCGTGGTCCGCGATCACGGCGCCTTGGGTGTTATCGCCGCCGACTATTTTCTGGAGCGTCACTACACGCATTTCGCGTATGTCGACGATGTGCCGCGCGAGGCATGGGCAACGGAGCGCGCCAGCGGGTTTGCCGGGCGCGTGCGCAGCCAAGGCTTCGAATGCCAGATCTACCCCGCCCTCTCCGCAAAAGAGCGCCACGACTATGGGCTGGAAAGCCGGCGGCTGAGCGCGTGGCTCAAGGGGCTGCCCAAGCCGGTCGCCGTCATGGCAGCACGTGACGCGCGCGCCCGCCAGATTCTGGACACGTGTATGGACGAGGGCATCTCCGTGCCGCATGAGATCGCCGTGCTGGGGACCGGCAATGACGAGATCCTGTGCGAGACGACCACGCCGTCCCTGTCCAGCATCGAATTGGACGGGGAGAACACCGGCTACGAATGCGCCAAACTACTCGACGGACGCATGCGCCTGCCGGCGGCTGCGGCCGCCGCCTGCCGGGTGTCGCTCAGCCAGGCCCGCGTGATCACACGCCGCTCGACTGACATCTCGTGCATCGCCGACCCGCACATGGCCAAAGCGCTCGCTTTCATCCGCGCGGGATTCGGCACGCGGCTGACGGTGGCGCAGGTCGCGCGGCACGCCAACATCTCGCAGCGTCTGCTTGAGATGAAATCGCGACAGACCTTGGGGCGTACCGTGCGTGACGAAATCCAGCGCCACCGGTTAAACCACGCACGCGCCCTGCTGCGGAACTCTCAGAAGACCGTCAGCGAAATCGCGGCCGAGTGTGGATTCTGCGACCCCAGCCACCTCGGACTCTGGTTCCGCAAAACCTTCCGCCTCACGCCGACCGCCTTCCGTGCCAGCTTCCGCCGCGACCTATAGTGACAGTCGTCGGCGAGAAAAACATCAATCGAACACTGAACATCGAAGTTTCCTTCGGCGTTCGATGTTTCAACCTCCCCTATTTGCCGAACACGACCTTGCGGATCGCCTTCAGATAGGCGCCGTCCGGATCTTCCCGGCAAGGCACCAGCCAGCCGCCTTCGCCGATCTCGTTCCAGGCGTAGATGATCGCCAGACGGTCGCGGGTGACCGCGGCGGGATTCGCCTCCATCCAGACCGCGAGACGCGTCAACAGCTCCTCGAACTGCGCGGGCGTCGCTTTCTCGAAATACCACGACACGTCGACCCCGTTGGCAAAGCCCTCGCCGTTCTTGGCCTCCCAAGGCCGACGGTCCCATCCCTGCGTGGCGAGCGGAATGACCGGTTGTCCGGGCACGGCGCGCCACGCTTTCTGATTGGCGTCCATGATTTCCTGGAAGGCATGCTTCTCCGACACCTTGCTCCAGGTGCCGTTGGGCGTCACATTGTAATGCGTGCGGATCTCGAAGCCGTCCTCGGCCTTGGCGTTACCGCAAGCTGCCACCGCCACGCCCGGGAACCCCGCCCGTTTTGCCGCTTCCTGCAGATACTGCATGCCGAGCTTGTCGGCCCCACCCGGCCCGAAGATCACCAGAACCGGCTTGCCGTCCATGCGCAGGTAACGGGGATGTTTGAACAGCGTGATCCAGTAATCCGCCGCCTGCTTCCACGCTTCGGTGCCGATGATTTCGAAACCGCCGTGATTCGCCACCAGCAGCGAAAACTCCATGCGCGCATTGTTCTTGGCCTGCATAAACAATTTCATCGGCGCATGCTTGGGGTCCTCCTCGATCGCCTTCACGTTGATCGGCCGCTTGTTGTCGTGCCAATACCAGCAGAATGAGAAGTAGGCCACGCCGTGATCGGCGGCCAGATCGATCTGGCGCTCCATCAGCTCGGGCGTGTCGTCGCGCCACCCCCAGACCGGCGTTCGCCCCGCGAACTCGGTCGCCAGCTTCTTGGTGAAGTGCGTCGGCATGCCTTTGGCCCAGGCATTCGAGACCGAACCGTCGTCGTGGGGGCACTTGCCCGACCATCCCGCAAAATAGTAGGCACCTATTTTCATGCGCGGCCGAACCGGCTCTTGCGCCTGCATCTCGATGGCCGAGCATCCGATCACTACAGCCACCACCATCCACAAAACAGACTTCATTGTATTTCTTTTCCTTTCTTTCACTCTTCACCGACATCGTGTTAAACATGCCGCGCGCGCGACCGGCCAGTGCAACACCTGAAGTTTTGAAAACGGCCACGCGGT
>ERZ795059.3718-NODE-3718-length-14730-cov-8.615945_pt1 | contig 14730 bp, 11 predicted proteins | sample MGYA00375143_ERZ795059 | MGnify/ENA primary metagenome ERZ795059 (study PRJEB30188, sample SAMN05720168) | activated sludge metagenome | isolation source: Anaerobic digester | place: USA | collected 2015-01-07 ... | reverse complement strand
TTTTTTATTATTCTTATATTACACACACTTATGACAACTAGGAAAGTTGAGTAATTAACAATTAATAATTCTTTTAAACACTTTTTTTCTTTAATGAATACTTTTTAACCTCTTTAAGAAAATCTTTTGCGATTGGCAGAGAAACTGGTGAATTATAATCGGTTTTCTCCGGATGCCATTGAACCCCAACGATGTATATACTGCTATCGGGAACTATGCGTTCAATAGCTTCAATCAAACTATCAGCGGAATAAGCAGAAGAAATGAAGCCGGGTGCTATTTGCCTGACTGCCTGATGGTGGTTTGAAATAGCGATGGCTGAATCAGCAGCGACAATTTTTTGTAATTCAGTACCTTTTTTGATAAACACAATATGACCAATATAATGGGTGCTATCGTGGCGGTGTATAACAGTAGTGTCCCAATCACTTGGAATATCAACAACAAGAGAGCCACCATAAGCAACATTTAGGATTTGTTCGCCACGGCAAATTCCCAAAACTGGTAAATTTAACTCTTTTGCAATTTCAATAACTTTAAATTCAAATGTGTCCCTTTCTGCATAAATACCGCAGCGGCTACTATCTTCCTGCTGACCGTAAAATGCGGGGTGGACGTCTTCACCACCAATTAAAAACATACCTGAACATAACTTTAATTGCTTTTCGGCTTTCTCAATCCCATCTTTAAGAGATACTTCCACGTACTCATAATTGACAGAATCGGCATTTTTCAGCCATTTAATATATCTGTTTTCGCTATTAGTGGATTCAGGTACTATGACAGCAACCTTGATTCTCTCTTCCTTTGAACATCCAGATAAAGATATTGCTAAAGTTAAAAATAAAGCAAAAATGAATAATGGATTTTTGCTTTTTTCCTGAAAATAGTTTTTTATTTTTTGCATAATTTACCTTTCCATTTGAAGACGAGTTATGTTTTAAGTTTTATCAATAGTTCTTAAAACGAAATCTGTCAATTTTTGAAAATTCAATATATCAATTTTAATTGAAAAAACATAAATAAAAATTGAATTTGATTTAAAAAATCCATTAAATCTATAGAGTTTTACTGCATCTTTTTCTGTTGTTATTAAACTGTTTATATTTTTGTTTTTACAGCATTTAATTATTTTTAAAATATCATTTTCAGAGTATTGATGGTGGTCTTGAAAAATAAAACTATGGGCTAAATGAACTTCTTTTATTGAATTAAAAAAACGCTCCGGATTTGCAATTGAAGATAAAGTAGCAAATTTTTTTTCATTGTCATTTAAATTTTCGCAAAAATTAATTTCATTGAATTTTCCTTGCTTTAACTCGGAATAACAAGCTACTGGATTATATTTTTCTAAATTGTAAATACCATCTTTCTTTACTGAAATATAAAATACTTCAGAATCATTTCCAATTAAACCGGCAATTTCCTTGTAATCATTTTCAGAATAAAGACAAATAATATCCGCTCTTAAAATTGATTTGAGTGGTTCTCTCAAACGTCCTCTGGGCAAAAGATATGGCTTCTCTATTGTTTTTGTATCTAAAATTACTATATCCAGATTTCTGTGAAGTTTTCTATGTTGAAAGCCATCATCAAGAAGAATAACATCAACGTTGAAATTTTCTTCAACAATTCTTGCTGCTTCGTATTTTTTTTGATGAAGAACTACCGGAACATTTAATTTTTGAGCAATAAGGAGCATTTCGTCACCTGCTTCCTCAGCACTTGATAAAATTTGCTTTCCATCAGAAACTATTATTCCACCACTTGATTTCCTTTTGTATCCTCTTCCAATAACAGCAGGGCGTATTCCTCTTTCGAGCAATAATTTAGCGAGCTCAATGGTTAAAGGAGTTTTGCCAGAGCCACCCACTGAAATATTGCCAATGCTTATGACCGGGATTTTTCCTCTGTATTGCTTTATTCTGTTTAAATCGAAAGAGTTATTACGCCTTTCAACAAAATATCCAAATATATTTTCAAAAAGTCTTAAAAACAATTTTAAAAAATTAATAATTTTAAAATATTAGTTCTATTTTCTACTGCAAAATACAAAGAAAATTCATTACAAATTCAATCAATTATTTTTCTCTTTTAAAAAGCGATTGATTTAGCACTTGCGAGCAGAAAGTCACACGAACAACAATTTGTTTGTATGATTAGTGTAGTAATTCATTAAAAAAACTGATATAACTTCTTGTTATTCCGAGCCCCCAGATAAAGCAAGTGCTTCAATAAAATGAAAATTAAATAACTTTACACTGTCATTCTGATGCGAATACAAACTAAGACGTTTACTTTTGGAGAAATGAACTTTTTAGTCATCGGACATCTGCCAGATGTCCGATGACTTCAGTCAACATATAAATACATTATAAATATTTGTAATACATATTGTTACGTGCTAAAAATGCTAAAGTGGTTCATTAGGAGCAAAGATATCATTGGCAAAATAGTTGATACGATAACAGCAAAAAATATTAAATTGCATAATCTTTTTATTTTATTCATATTAATATTCAATAAAAATAACATTAAAAATACTCACAACAAATTTACAAAACTCTCAAATTAAATACAAAATTTCTTTTTTCTAAATATCAAAAATAGCAATTCATTTCCTATTTCCCCAATTTTACTATTTTTTCTCAGTTTTTTTCCTTATTTTAGTCAAAAATTTATAAGGACTTTTATTTGAATGAAAGATAAGCAAACTCCATTAGTTAAACAATATTCACAGATTAAACAGAAGCACCCCGATGCAGTTTTGCTTTATAGAATGGGTGATTTTTTCGAGACATTCGACGAAGATGCGGAAATCACTTCTAAAGTATGCGGTATCGTTTTGACTAAGCGAAATAACGGTGCCGGTGGCGACACTCCACTTGCCGGATTTCCGCATCACCAATTAGAAAATTACTTACCGAAATTAGTCAAAGCCGGCTATCGCGTTGCAGTTTGCGAACAGGTTGAAGACCCCAAAAAAGCCCGTGGCATCGTGAAAAGAGAAGTAATTGAAGTGATTACCCCCGGCGTTGCTCTATATGATAAACTTCTTGATATAAAACGAAATAACTACCTAGCTGCTATTTCAATCAGCAATCTTTCTAAAAGCCATCGGCTCGTTGGGCTTAGCTATGCCGATATTTCGACTGCCGAGTTTTCTGCCGGTGAATTCAACTTAACCCAACTCACTGAAATTTTGGAAACGCTCAGTCCATCTGAAATTATCATAAGCAAACAGCAAAAAAATGAGATTTTGCCTTTACTTGAAAAGCTATCTTTCAAACCCGCTATTACAAAACTCGAACCATGGATTTTTGATGAAGAATTTGGGCGCCAAGGACTTCTAGGTCAGTTCAAAACACAATCTTTAAAACCGTATGGAATTGAAGAGCTTCCAGTTGCTATTGCCTCTGCCGGTGCCATTTTGCATTATATCAACGAAACGCAATTCAATAAAATTGAACAAATCAAAAGCATAAAATTATTTAATCCAAGTGAATTTATGATTTTGGATTACGCTACGCGGCGTAACCTTGAAATCACTTTTTCGGCAGGCGATACAAACCATCAAGGCACATTAATTTCTATTTTAGATAACACGATAACTCCACAAGGGGGGCGACTTTTTAAGCAATGGATTACACGTCCACTTATAAAACTTAGTTCAATTTTGAAGCGCAAGGAAGTGGTAAAAATATTCTTTGAAAATTCAAAAGAGCGTGAAATGCTTCGTGAACTTTTGGGGAATATAGCAGATTTGGAGCGGATTATTTCGAAAATATGCTCTATGAGGGCGCATCCGCGCGATATGATTACACTGAAAAACAGCTTGATTGTAATGCCGAATATAGTTGAAATTTTAAATAATTACGACAATTTTTTAATTCAATACATAGCAAAAAAGATTTCTGAACCTTTAAAATGTGCTTCTATTATAGAAAAAAGTTTGAATGAAGAGCTTGGAACTTCGATTGGCAGCGGAAATGTGTTTCGTCGCGGCTATTCAAACGAGCTTGATAGCTTTTTGGAAGCAAAACATTCCGGAAAAAGCTGGATTTCCAATTTTCAGGAAAATGAGCGGAAACAAAGCGGAATATCTTCACTCAAAGTAAGTTACAACAACGTTTTTGGTTACTATATAGAAATTTCTAATGCTCATAAAGGAAAGATTCCCGAAACTTACGAACGCAAGCAAACACTTACAAATGCAGAAAGATACACTACTCCGGAGCTAAAAAGCATAGAATCGAAAATTTTGAGTGCGGAAGAGAAAATCACCGAATTAGAGCAATCGCTTTTCACTGAGCTGCAGGTGATAGTTTCGATGGAAACCGCCGTCATTCAGGATATTGCAAAAAGCATCGCTGCCCTTGATTGTCTGCTTTCCTTTGCTGAAATTTCACAAATTTACGACTATTGCGAGCCGATTGTTGATGATTCAAATATTTTGGAAATTGAAGATGGGCGTCATCCGGTAGTTGAACGGCTTTTGCAAATCGGTGAAAAGTTTACTCCAAATTCCACTTATCTTGAGCCGGAGAAGGAAACAATCCACATAATTACCGGACCGAATATGTCGGGAAAGTCCTGCTATTTGCGACAGGTCGGGCTGATTGTGCTACTTGCTCAAATCGGTTGCTTTGTCCCTGCGAAATCTGCTCGGGTGGGTATTGTGGACAGGATTTTTACTCGCGTGGGGGCGCAGGATAACATCACAGCCGGCGAAAGCACTTTTCTCGTTGAAATGCAGGAAGCTGCAAACATTATGAACAATGCCAGCAATAAGTCCCTGATTTTGCTTGACGAAGTAGGGAGGGGGACAGCTACTTTCGATGGGATTTCTATTGCCTGGGCTATTGCTGAGTATATCAACAACAATATTGATGCGAAAACGCTTTTTGCCACGCATTACCACGAATTGAACGATTTAGCTGAAAAGTACGAAAGCATTGCTAATTACTGTGTGGAAGTGCTGGAACTTGACAAAAACATTTTATTTACTCATAAGGTGAAAGCTGGTGCGAGCAACCACTCATTTGGTATTCACGTTGCTAAAATGGCTGGGCTGCCTTTGAGTATTATCAACAGAGCTGATGAAATTTTGAAATCGCTTGAAGGAACTTATCAGAACGAAATTAAAACAGATAGCATAAAAACCAAAAAAGCTGTTACAAAGAATGTTGAACCGAAAAAGAAGCAATATATGCCGGAACAGCTTCCATTTTACGAATTTCGAGATGATGCAATCCGCGACAAAATTCGTAATATGGACATTGATAATCTATCGCCTGTGCAGGCACTATTGCAACTTTCTGAACTTCATAAGGAAATAAAAAATGGATGAACAAGAAATTAAAATTTCAAACAGCAAAAACATAGAGGACTACGAAATCCTGATTAGGAAAAGGGGAAACGACGACTTTGCCTCTTACTGTCCTCAATTAAACATAATGTTTAAAGCTGCCACACTCACAGAAGTAAGACGTATGGTAAAAGCAGCAATAGAGGAGCATATTGGATTAAACATTGAACATTGAGAACCAAGCAATTAGCCGATACCAGAAAGAAAAAATAAATTTATACAATTTCTAAAAAAGTAAAATTTATTGTCTAATCTTGACTAATTCAGTTGTAATTTCAGAAATTAGGGAATAAATTAATTCATTTGCATTATTGCATTATTGCAATGTTTAATCAGAGCTTGATTCAATCATCACCTACTAATCTTTTAATTTCTTTATCAAAGTCAGATTCATAATTTTTATCCTGAATTTTTCTGTATTTATCATATTCTTGTTCAGCTTTCAATTTTGCCTCTAAATTTGAAATTTTTCCTTTCTCATTAAGAACAGGGAAACTCGACAGTTCTAAAAACTGATTTAAAAAATTAATCCATTCTTGCATATTTGTAGGAATCTGCCTTTCAGCCCTGCTTTCTGCCAAATCAAGATACGCCGAGACAATCCGATTAAGTTCTTTTATATGCTGTTCATTCAAATAATTTTTAGCTATTGAAACATCAGATTTGAGAATTTTACCATTTGGTGAATGCTTCCAATTAGTTAATCCCATAAATAATTTCGTTGCATCGGCTGATGTATAAATGATTTCTGCTGCTGTTTTTCCAGTGATTGCCCAATGAAACTTATTTTGAACAGTTGCAAAGAAATCTTTTGTTAACGAATCGGAGCTATCATAATCTACTGAAAGTGCGTAAATATCAGTAATTTTTTGATAAAATCTCCTTTCACTAGCTCGAATTTCACGAATGCGCTCAAGCAACTCATCAAAATAATCTTTCCCAAAATGTTTTCCTTGTTTTAAACGTTCATCATCTAAAACAAAACCTTTGGTAATGAACTCTTTTAAAACTTTCGTAGCCCAGATTCTGAACTTTGTTGCTTTATTCGAATTTACTCTATATCCAACTGCAATAATAGCATCAAGATTATAGAACATAGTTTTGTACTGTTTTCCATCATCGGCAGTATGTTCCATTATGGAACATACTGAAATTTCATCTAATTCACCACTCTCAAAAATATTTTTCAAATGCTTTGTAATCGCAGGTCTTTGAACACCAAAAAGTTCGCTTATTTTCTTTTGTGTCATCCAAAAGGTTTCGTTATGATAGAAAACCTCAATTTTTACATTTCCATCATCAGCTTGATAAAATATGATTTCTGATTCTTTTATCATTTGAGTTTATATTTTAAAATAATTTTTTTTCCCCAAAGTTGAGTTTCATAAAATTGAAGTTAAAATTCTGTATTATAATAAGATAGTAATTGAGTATAAAAAAACCAATCCGTTAATTTTTAATTAGCATCCAAGTTTTTGCATAATAGATTCTCTGCTTACTTTTTTGCTTCTGTCACATTCTTTCATCATTTCACCTAATAAAATATCTTCTTTTTCTTCAGCAGATAAAATTTTAGTTTTAATGTTCATTTTAGAAAATAAATCAATAACAAACTCGAAATCTTCTAAATTATTTGGTGTAACAAGGATAGTATCCATAATTAATTATATTTATTAATAATCTTTTTTGACGAAAGACATAACTCAATATTTTCAAATGCTATATTTTTACATTTCTTTTACAAGTTCAGTCAGGAAAAAAGTCTAGCCGTCTGAAACATGATTTACCTGATTTAAAGATTACTTGATTATTCTTTTCTTTATTAATCAAGTAATCCTATAATCCTTTTAATCAAGGTTCAGAATTTAAAGATTACTTGATTATTCAATTCTTTATTAATCAAGTAATCCTATAATCCTTTTAATCAAGGTTCAGAATATTTTTACTAATCATTTTTTTTACACAAATTAAAGTTCAAATAGCTGTTCTACTGGAAATGTTGTGAAAAATAAAAAAAATACTGAATAAGTAAATTGAAAAAAGTATAAAAAAAAAGAATCTAAAAATTTTCACCTTTAGATTCTTTGATTATTAATATTTTTAATTATAAAAGAGCTAAAATATTTTGCTGCACAGCACCAAATATTTCAACTTTTCTTTCATCGCTAACAAACACATCAACTTCAGTTCTGAAGCCCATTTTTTCTTCCGGCATATATATACCGGGTTCGACTGAAAAGCACGTTCCGGGGATAATCACTCTTTCATCTTTAGTTTCAAGATTATCAATATGGACACCGTTACCATGCACTTCTTCTCCAATATTATGTCCGGTCCGATGAATGAAATACTTTCCATAGCCAGCTTCAACAACAACGTTTCTGCAGGCATCATCAACATCGCAACCCCGAATTAAAGAATTATTTGCAAAAGCTTCTTTTACGGTATTAACAGCAGCATCACGGGCATTTTTAATTACCTGAAAAACATTTTCGAATTTATCCGGAACAGAAGAACCAATATATCCCATCCAGGTAATATCATAAAAGATGCTTCCGGGAACATTCTTTTTAGCCCATAAATCAATAAGCACCAAATCGCCTTCTTTCATTTTGTAAGAATTTTCAGCTGTTGGTTCGAAATGCGGGTCTGCAGCGTGTTCGTTTATGGCAACAATAGGTCCGTCTGGGAAAGTCATATTGTTGCTATACATTATTTTCTTCATAAATTCATAAATCTCAAATTCCGTTGGCTCAAGTCCGGCTTTGATTTGACGTGAAATTTCTTTGAACGCTTCATCTTTAACCATTTGAAGCACAACTCCGGCTTCTTTATGGCTTTTTAAATCGTCCATTGAAAGATGAGATTCGAAAATACTTACCAAATCGGCACTTGATTGAACATTAACACCGAAACTTCTGATTAGGTCTATTGTTCCGCCATCAACTATTGAAACATAAGGAATTGCGTTATTCGGTGAATACTGCATCAATATATTTTTTGAATTAGCAAGAATATCCTTAAGTAATTTATGCTGAAGTTTCCATTCTAAATAAATGAGTTTTTCGCCGGGGAGATGGTCGCAGCGCCATGGTTCAATAGCGTGAACAAGTTTTTTGGGTTCGCCTTCACTTGGAATAAAATAGAACCAACGACGTGATGCAAATCTATTGGTATCCATATTTAAAATACGGGCAGCAATTGCATCGCGATTATGAAAATCATAAAAAAGCCAGCCATCTGCTTTTACTTCTTTTAACGCTTTTTGAATAGCTAATAAATCCATAAAACTCCTTTATTCTTGAATAGGTAGAACCTGTATCATATTTAGTTCTTTTTGTATATCGTCAGTTTTTTGCTGTACTTCTTGCAAACTGATTTCTTTTTCTTTAATTCTAAGGTTGATTGTATCAATTTTTGTATTAAGTTCTGCTTTAATGCTTTCCTCATCATTAGTAGTAATTTGGCTTACTCTTGTAACGAAGTTAGCAAGAATATCTTTATCTCTGTCAATAGATTCATTCAAACGAAGTGCTTTGTTTTCAAGATTTCCGAGCATAGATTGAAGTTTAGTAAGTTTTTCAATTCTCTTATGCTCACGATATTCGTTTCTTTTGTTGTCAAGAATAGTGAAAGCATTTCTTATTTTTGTAAATAATTCACTTCTAAATTCGCGTTTTATGTTTAATATCATTACTTCGCCTTGAATAGCAATCAGATTTTCGCGTATATGTCTGAAATCAGAGAGCATTTCAAGGTCGGTTAATGAATTATCAATTTTTTTAGAAATTCTCTCGTAGTTTTCTTGATTTTCTTTATCAAATTGACTTCTGTATTCTTCCTGTCTGATGTTCAAATCATTGAAGACTTCACGAATATTTTGGAATAACTGGTCGCGTTGTTCTCTATTTAATTTGAACCCTTTAATAGTTTGTTGTGCTTTAATTAAGGATTCTCTTGCTTCTTTGAAGTCAGTAGTAGTATTAGCGAGATTAATGGATTCTTCAACAATTTTGGAAAGATTGGCAAAATTCTCATTGCATTCTTCTTCATAAGCATCGCGTTCAGCACGCTGTTTTTCGTTGATTTCATCAAAAGCACGTTGGATTCTGGAGTATTGCTCTTCTCTTTGTTCTTTTTTGAGTTTTAATCCTTTAAATTCACCTTGGACTTTAATAAGAGCTTCACGTGATTTACTGAAATTTTTTGAATTGCTAATAAAACTGAAAGCATCATCAATTTTATTTTTAATATTATGATAATTCTCAATGCATTCCATTTCATATCGCTCGCGTTCAACTCTTTGTCGCTGGCTCAAATCATCGAAAGTACTTGTTAATTTACTTAGCAATTCATCACGTTGCTCTCTTTTTAAACGATGGTCTTTAAATTGATTTTGGGTATTGATAAGCATTTCACGTGCTTTTGAAAAATCTGTAGTATCTTTAGCAAAATTTATAGCTTCATCAACCTGTGATTTAAGTAATGTGTAATTTTTGCCTGTTTCTTCTTCATATTTTTCAGATTCAACTGCCTGCATTTTATTTAAACTTTCTTCAGTAAGTTTTAAAATGCTTTCCAATTCAGTAAAGTTTTCTTCTTGAAGATTCATTCCCCTTAAAGCCAGTCGTGTATCCTTCAGTTTTACTTTTGCAAATTTAAGCTCGGTTGGTAGAACATTATTTGAATAGTTAGCTACCGAATGAACTCGCTCTTTAATATCTTTAAAAAGCTCATCATAGCTATAATTTGTAAAATTTGCATGAGGATATTGATATTTCTTCAAGCTATCAAGCTGAATATCAGAGCCACTGTTTGTTATTGAATTATGACACATCTTGCATAAAAGAACTAAATCATTATGATTTTCTATATTTTGAAAATCACTCATTAATTGATTAGTCAATGAGAAGACGTCAAATTCAACGCCGTCAATATTCTCGTCAACTTTCTTTCCGCATTTACCGCACATCCCTTTTTGTCGTTGTAAGACTTCGAGTTTTTGAGTATCAGTAAAAATTGTTGTTTCCATAAAAAATCTCACTAAAATTGTTTGTAAATATGTAATATATTGTTGTGTAAAATATAAATAGTACTTTGACTATGTATTCCAATTTAATTGTTAATTGTTAATTGTTAATTGTTAATTATTAATTGTTAATTTTATAATTTCCATTTCTTTCAGTTTATGGTTTATGGTTTTTTAGTTTATGGTTTATAGTTTATGGTTTATAGTTTATAGTTATAATGAAATATATAATCACCTATCACTTATCATTAATCACTTTTCATTAACAATTAACAATTAACAATTAACAATTAACAATTAATAATTAATAATTAATAATTATTCACCACAGTTTCGGAGAAAAACCTTCAGAGTTCACAATAGAAGCACTGCTTCCAGTAGCTTTAATTATAAATAATCCGTTCTTTTCTGCCATTTTTTGTGCATCTCCATCTGCCTGAAGATATGCAACTGCTCCAATCACTTTTTTATCTTTGTAAATCGGCATCATTTGTTTAATCTGTTTTAAATCTTCGATAAAATCCTTTATATCATCTGGTTTTAATGTTGTTTTTACTTCAACAACGACTGTTTCATTGTCATTTTGCGCAATTATATCAAATTCAAATTGTCTTTTATTGTAAATCCCACTTATTCTAGTGTTTAGATAATGAACTTCTATACCTTTTTTATTTAGCAACTTAATTAAATCACCGGCAACAAGAGACTCAATCAATTTACCCCACTGCGAAGTAAAAAGATGCTCCAATTTATTTAATTTTTTATCAGTTTCTTTGAACTGTTTGTCAGTTTCCTGAAACTTTATATCAGTTTCCTGAAATCTTTTAGCTGTTTCCTGAAATTTTCTATCAGTTTCCTGAAATCTTTTAGCTGTTTCTTGAAACATAAACCATACTTTTTCAAAAGTTAATGGTTCCAGTGGTCTTTCATAAGTGTCCATAAATAGCTAAATAATTTGTTTAACAAATCTTTGTAATATACAAAAAAAATGAAAAGAATAAAAGATTTAAAAACTTTTCACTCCTTCTCAAGTGCAACTAATGTAATAATTCGTTAAAAGACTTATTATATTGTGTCATTCCGAAACGAAGTGAGGAATCTCATAAGTCATTGATACCACATAGCTTGAGATTCTTCACTGCGCTTCAGAATGACAAAAAGTTATAACCAACTTCTCAATGAATTATTACACTTGGGAATGAGTAATAAAAAAACTTTAAAAAATACCCTAAAATCTAAATTTCTTCTTTTTTGTTTCAGGAACTTCTTCTTTCTTTTCTTCATCAATTCTAATTGATTTAAGAGCATTTATAGCATTTTTACTCAAAGGAGGTAGAGTTTCACCTTTAATGATCAAATCAAGTTCTTCGCCATCAAGCACTTCTTTTTCTAATAAAACTTTCGATAAATCATGAAGTAAATCAATATTTTTATTTAAAATGTCTTCAGCTTTAGATTGAGCATTTAACAAAATATTTCTAATTTCAGCATCAATAGTTTGAGCAGTTAATTCACTATGGTCGCGTGGCTGAGAGATTTCTCTACCAAGAAAAACCTCTTCCTGATGATGAGCAAAGCGAACAGGACCAATTACATCGCTCATACCCCATTCACATACCATTTTTCGTGCCAATTGAGTAGCTCTTTCCAAATCGTTCGATGCACCTGTTGTTAGCTGGTTAAATACTAAGCGTTCAGCTGTCCTTCCAGCGAGCAGCATAACGATTTGAGCTTCTATATAATCTCTTGAAAATGAATGGAAGTCTTCGTTAGGTAAATAAGATGTAGCACCTAACGCTCTTCCACGTGGAATAATAGTAACTTTATGGACTGGGTCAGCATTTGGGAGCATTTTCCCAACAAGAGCGTGCCCCATCTCGTGATAAGCTGTAATTTCCTTTTCTTTGTCTGAAATAACCATACTCTTGCGTTCAATTCCCATCATAACCTTATCTTTAGCGTTGTCGAAATCGAACATAGTAACGTATTGACTGTCTCTTCTTGCAGCGAGCAATGCAGCTTCATTTACAATATTTGCAATATCGGCACCGGAAAAGCCGGGAGTTCCTTTTGCAAGCACTTCTAAATCTACATCTTCGCCAATTGGAATTTTCTTCGTATGAACTTTAAATATGCCTTCGCGTCCTTTCATATCAGGTCGGTCAACCACAACCTGCCTGTCGAATCTACCCGGACGGAGAAGAGCAGGGTCAAGCACATCTGGACGATTGGTTGCAGCAATAATGATTACGCCGCTGTTTTGTTCGAAGCCATCCATTTCAACGAGTAATTGGTTCAATGTTTGTTCTCTTTCGTCGTGTCCACCTCCTAAGCCGGCACCTCTATGGCGTCCGACTGCATCAATTTCATCTATAAATACGATGCAAGGATTGTTTTTCTTTGCCTGTTCAAATAAATCACGGACTCGGCTTGCACCTACGCCAACAAACATTTCAACGAAATCTGCTCCGGAAATTGAGTAAAATGGTACATCTGCTTCGCCTGCTACTGCTCTTGCGAGTAAGGTTTTTCCAGTTCCCGGAGGTCCCAGTAGAAGAACACCTCTTGGAATTTTACCTCCTAATTTTTGGAATCTTGCCGGGTCTTTTAAAAATTCTATTATTTCTTCGAGTTCGTATTTAGCTTCGTCTGCACCAGCTACATCTTCAAAAGTTACTTTTCCATTTGCATTATCAAGTAGTTTTGCTTTAGATTTCCCAAACGAAAAAATTCCTTTAGAGCCGCCCATTTGCATCCGTCTTAAAAAGAAAATATAAATTCCAATAAGCAAAATCCAGGGCAATATTGAAAGTAATGCGCCCCACCAGGGATTATCTCCGTCTTTATATGTCCAGGTTATTCCTTTGGATTCCCATAGCTTTTCTGTTTCGCTATCAAGGACACCAAGTTTTGTAACGAAATGCCTGATATCTCGAAGCTGTCCTTCGGACCTGATTTTTGAAATTTGTTTGAGTTCGCCGTGAAACTCATAATCATTGAGCTGGGTTTTCGTTATTGTTGCTGTTTTAATTTGGTCAGCGCTTAGCAATTCCATATATTGAGTATAAGTAATAGGCCATTCCGGCTTCTTATCCTCATTCATAAACATATAAAGCAAGATAATAGACGAAAGAAAAATTATCCAAATGAAAACATTGCGCATCATTTTCATTTGTTGTTCATTCTGAGATGAAGGTTTGTTCATATCTGAGAAAGGCGAGTTCTTCTTATCTTTATTTTCTTTTTTGTCTTCGGTTTCTTTTTTATTCATTTTTTCCATTATTAATTGTAACATCAATTATACTTTAATCATTAAAATAATAGACGAATATAACTTTAAAAAAGTTTCTAAATAAAAAAAGAATTATTGATCTGAAAGAATGTAGATGTCTGGAAGGTTTCTCCCTATTTCAGCATAGTCAAAACCGTAACCAATTACAAAGAGGTTTGGAACTTCAATTCCTACATATTTTAAAGGAAGTGAATATTTCATATTTTCTGGTTTGGTTAAAAATGTTACTACTTCTAAAGATGCTGGATTTAATTTTTGCATTTCTGGTAGCAGTTTGTTCATTGTTGTACCAGAATCAATAAGGTCTTCAATAATTATTACGTCTCTGTTTTCTAAACTTGCTTTTGGTTTTGTAATTTCTACTTTTCCGGTAGTTGTCATTTGGTTTAGATAGCTTTTAGCACTAATGTAATCAATTTGACAATCAATATTTATTTTACGAAGTAAATCGCTTGCAAAAAACATTGCTCCTTTCATAACAACAATAAAAAGAACGCTTTTACTCGCATAATCCTTATTTATTCTTTCTGCAAGTTCGTTATTAATTTCTTCAATCTTTTCTTTTGAAATAAATTGAACGAATTTCTTTCCCTTTGCTAAAACTGATTTTTTTTCCATAGTTTTTTGTGAAATTTATAAAATTACTTTTTCTAATACTATAATATCACACAAAAATATAAAAAATTGAGAAATAAATTTTAGAATTATTAAAAGGTAAGTAAGAAGCAAGATATTCCATATTTAAGAAAATATGGAATATCTTTTTTTAAGAATTTTTCATTTCCCAAGTAATAATCAGGAAATCGTTAAATCCCTTTTTTCAAGGTTAAAAGACAAAGAATAATCAACTTCATCAAAGATAAAGAAAGACCTTTATTTAAATTGATATGACATAACTAAAAGTGTAATTACTAAACAGTGCTTTTCATTGGTTTTAGAAAAAAGATGTCATTCCGAACCCCCTGATAAAGCAAGAGCTTCATTATAATAGAGATGACATAATTCTTATCAAATTTTTGTGTGAAAGAAATTGTAAAATAA
>ERZ795059.3705-NODE-3705-length-14753-cov-11.681045_pt1 | contig 14753 bp, 10 predicted proteins | sample MGYA00375143_ERZ795059 | MGnify/ENA primary metagenome ERZ795059 (study PRJEB30188, sample SAMN05720168) | activated sludge metagenome | isolation source: Anaerobic digester | place: USA | collected 2015-01-07 ... | reverse complement strand
CTACACTGGATGGTACACTCTTTCCCTACACGACGCTCTTCCGATCTCTTACGATCCCCAAAATCCTTCAAAGCGTTATCAAGTTCTTAATTTCTTTAGAGGTCTCTATCCTGTCTTCCTTTTTGCTTATTTTTATACTTCCGGCTATGCCTTCAACCGCATTATTTTTCGGGATTGGCTCGATCCCTTTTTTATGAGAATTGATCAACTCATCTTTGGCTATCTGCCTTCTCTCGTTTGGGAAAAGCTCTATTCGCATTGGGCAATTCAGGAACTCTTCCATTTTGCCTATTTTTGTTATTATCCTTTGATTGCCGGAATTCCAGTGTATCTATATTTTACTCAAAAAGATGCTTTCAGGGAAGTAATCTTCAACCTCACCTTTATCTTCTATTGTTGTTATACCATCTATTCTGTTCTGCCTGTTATCGGAGGACGTTATCTTCCGGAAGCTATGGCTTTAACCAAAACCTATCGGGGTGGTCCTTTCACCCATATTATGGTCTTCATCTATCGCACTTCCAATCATTTGGGAGGTGCCTTCCCGAGCAGTCATATTGCTATTGCCATTGTTCTAACTATCTCCGCCCTAAAATATATCCGTCCTCTTGGCTATATTTGCACTGTAATAACCTTTTTCCTCTCTCTTGCTACTGTGTATTGTCACTATCACTGGTTTATAGATGCCGTTTTTGGTGTCATAACAGGTATTGCAGGTTACTATTTAGCTAACTGGACCTATTTTCATCTTAAAGAAAAAGGATTCAACTGATGCTCAAGGAAAAAATCCTAATGCCTAAGTTACTCATTTATACAATCTTACTTATCTCTCCTGCTTGGCTCCTGCTTGCTCAACAGGTAACCCCTTTGCCTATAACTTCTTATGATTACACCCTCCCTGCCGGTAATGTCTCTCCAATTGCTATGGGAACAGGTGCCTTAAATATAACCAATGCTGAAGACCCTTTCTGCGCCTACAGCAACCCTGCTTTAATGGCAGATAACAAACTTAGCTCCCTTTCTCTTTCCTTCTGTTTAACTAATCAGGAAGATATTGATTTCTATGAAGCTCTAAGCTTAAGCAATACCTTGAAAGATAAACAGTTCAAATACTTCGTTCTCAATACGGGTGCTGTCTCTTTCAGTTATCAACCTGTTTCTGCTGTCCATAGCAGTCAGTTTAGTAATGATGGTTTAAATAGTGAATATTACGATTATAAAATGGATAAAGTTCAATTCTCCTGGGGTGGTAGAGATGATAATTACCCCAAATTTGCTGCCGGAATTAACTTAAAATACCTTTCAGGCCGTCTTGTATATCTGAAGGAACATAAAGTTGGCAATAGTTTAATTCGTGATGGCTTTATTGATGATAAAGCCAAAGGCGTTTCCGGAGACCTCGGTTTATCCTATAAAATGGGTAATATAGTTTATGCTGCTTCCTTCTATGACCTCCTTTCAATGCTCTGGTGGGAAAATTATGATCCCGTAACTCTTAAAAGAAGAGCCGCTTTGGGACTTGGCTGGGAAGGCACAAACAGCCATTATTATGCCGGTTTGCAAAGTAAAATATCTCAAGAACCGGAAACCACTTTCCATTTTGGCTATGCCTACACCTTTAATTTAGGCAAAAACAATTACTCTACTACCCAAAACCGTAATTCTGTTGACCTCAGAGTTGGTGTTTACAGTCACGATTTTTATGGAACGGATAATATCAATTTTACCCTCGGTGGTGGCTATTACTACAAAAACTTCCGCTTTGATTTCTCGTTGAATAACACAGGGATGAAGCTCTCTGATAGTGAATATCTTTTTTCTTTAAGTGCGGGGATATAATTGTTTCAGCTTTCTTTCTTAAATGCTACTCTTCTCTTTTTTGCCCTAGCTACAATTCTACCTCTACTGATTTGGCTGCTGGCAAAAAAGAAGCCCCCCAAAATTGTTTTTCCTACCCTGCGGTTCATCAAACTAAGCAAAGAACAGGAAAAAAGCCGCAGTAAACTGAAAAACATTCTCTTGCTGATTATCCGGATGTTGATTATCCTGCTGGTTGTTTTAGCTGTTTCGCGTCCAATGCTCTCTTCTCCGAAATTAAAACCCTCCGGCAAACACCCTCCTACAGCAATTGCTATTTTAATTGATACTTCCTATAGTATGGACTATGCGGAAAGCGGAAAAAGCTCACTGCAATATGCCAAAGATGCTCTGGAAAAAATAAACTCTAAAGCAAATCCTGATGATCGCTTCATTCCTCTTAGTTCTGATGAAAATTGGAATCTTATGCACAGTCAGATTTATGCCGGTTCTTTGCCTGAAACCCTGATTGACCAGTTGAAAATCACTTTCAATCCTCTCTCTTTGGAAGAAATGCTGGCACAAGCCGAAACTAAACTGTCAGAAAGCCAAATGCCCAATCGCGAAATATATCTCATCACCGATTTAAGAATTCCCCCTACAAAACTGAAAACCAATATCCCTATTGCTCTTATTCCTTTACCTGAAGCAGCGGACTATGAGAACCTGGCTCTTATTTCTGCCAATGCCTTACCCCAGCTGGTGGAAAAACATAAGCAGCAATTAATTCAGTTTACCGTTGCTAATTATGGCAGCACTAATCGCACAGATGTTCTTGTTAAAGCCGTGATAAACGATATAAAACTTGCTGAAAAATTCATCTCTATTCCTTCCCAAAGTACTATTATTGAAACTATTCCTGTTGATCTTCGTTCTGATGGCTGGCAGAGTGGATATGTTGAAGTTAATGATGAACGCCAGATAATGGATAATCGTTTCTATTTTGCCTTCCCTTTTTACAGTAAACCCCGTATTGCAGTTATCTCTCAAAATAACAATTTACCTGCTATTTTGGCTACTGTTTTAAGGGTCTATAGCTCTTCCACGCTTCAAGTTATTTCTCCTGATGCCCTCTCGTTAAGTGATCTGGATAAATTTCAACTCTTTATTGTTTATGATTGTGGTCCTTTAACCACCCGTTTACGTGAGATTTTTACTACTTTGCAAAATCGCCAATCAGGCATTCTTTTTTGCCTGGGAAATAACCTTTCTGCTGATCTGAAGTCCTTTCTGAATAACACCTTCGGATTAGAAATAAAAGACCGTACCCAAAATTCAATTACTATTGATAACATCAATGCCCATCATTACATCAGTTCCCTCATTTCCCGAAAACCGCTTAAAAATCCTATTCTAACTAACTACTGGCAGGCAGTAAATATAAATGCAGGAGTTCTCATTTCTGCTCAGAACTTTCCTTTAGTTGTAATCAATGGAAAGCAGTCACTTTGGCTTTGGAATATCGCTGCTGATAATAATCCTTTCTTTATAGACCCGGCTTTTCCGGTTTTAGCTTTCCGTACTTTGGATTACATTGCCGGTTCTGAAATTCCGGAAACAAACGCTAAAATTGGCCAAATTCTTACCTTTGATAAATTGCAACTTCCTACCGGTGAAATTATCGCCAGCCGTCGGTATTTAGCTACTGAACCCGGAATTTATATTTTTGAACCTGATACTCCTCGTAGTTATGCTCTGGCAATTAACATTGACTACAGTGATTCCGAAACTAGAACTAATTTCCCCGAAGGTGTAAAAAACTTAGGGGATAAATGGGAAGAAAAACTTTTCTTTTCCCGTTTGGGGCACGACCTCTGGAAAATTTTACTTGCCATTGCTTTCGCTTTAATGATTTTGGAAATTATTATTGTAAAAACAGAGGAGGCAAGGGCAAAATAGCAGGCAGGAAGGAGAAAAAAATGATTCTGGAGCATATTAGCGATCCTAAACAGATACAAGCCCTAACTATTAGTGAACTGAAAATCCTGGCTAAGGAAGTTCGCACTCGCATTGTAGAAGTTGTTTCCAAAACTGGCGGTCATTTAGCTCCCAGTTTGGGAACTGTTGATCTCACTATTGCTTTGCTTCATCTTTTTGATCCTCTTAGCGATAGAATCGTTTGGGATGTAGGACATCAAGCATACGCCTGGAAAATTTTAACTGGACGCAATGCTCAATTTGATACTTTAAGACAGTATAAAGGTATCAGCGGTTTTACTAATCGTGACGAAAGTCCTTATGATGCTTTTACTACAGGTCATAGCAGCACTTCCATTTCCGCCGCTTTAGGAATTGCCTGTGCCAGGGATTTAAATAATGAACAAGGGCATTGTATCGCTGTTATTGGCGATGGTGCTTTAACTGGAGGAATGAGTTTTGAAGCACTAAATCATGGGGGCCATCTCCAAAAGGATAAATTCATTGTTATCTTAAATGATAACGAAATGTCTATCTCTAAAAATGTAGGCGGTTTGCAGAAATATATGGCTCGGATGCTTGCCAGTAAATCCTATAATGTCCTTAAAAAGCAGGTTTGGGATTTCAGTTATACTTTGCCAGCCAACATTCGTCGCAGTTTCATTTATGGAGCCCAAAAGCTGGAAGAATCAATGATGAATATCTTGGTGCCCAACATTATTTTTGAAGACCTGGGCTTTAAATATGTGGGTCCTATAGATGGTCATGATATAGAGCAGCTCCTGAAGATTATTAAAAGAGTAAAGAATTTTATGGTGGGTCCTGTCCTGATCCATATTGTAACCCAAAAAGGTAAGGGCTATCCTCCTGCAGAAAAGGACTCTGCTCTTTTTCATGGAACAGGTCCTTTTGATTTAAAAACAGGTAAACAAATCAGCGACGGAAAACAAACTTGGAGTGACCTGATGGGTTCAACCCTGGCCACTTTAGCCAATAAAGACCCTAAAATAATTGCTGTTACAGCTGCTATGACTGCTGGAACAGGTTTAACCAAATTTGAAGAGACCTATCCTGACCGCTTTTTTGATGTGGGAATTGCTGAACAGCATGCTGTAACCCTTGCTGCAGGAATGTCCACAAAAGGACTAAAACCCTTTGTGGCAATTTATTCCACCTTTCTGCAACGTGCCTTAGACCAGATTATTCACGATGTTGCCTTACCCCGATTACCCGTTGTTTTTTGTATTGATAGAGCCGGTCTTGTTGGCGAAGATGGAGCTACACATCATGGCGCTTTTGATCTTTCTTTTTTAAGCTTTGTTCCCAATATGATTATTTTAACTCCTTCCTCCGCAGAAGAGCTTGTGGCAATGCTTACCTGGGCTGCAAATTATCAGGAAGGTCCCGTGGCTATTCGTTATCCTCGTGGAACTGCAATTCATTCTTCCTTTCATAAATCCTTGACCAATTTTAATCCCTTTCCTGCCATAATTCACTCTAATAAAGGGAAAATTGCCTTAATTGCTTGCGGAGATGCTTTTTTTACAGCTGAGGAAGTGCATAATTTGCTGGCTAAAGATAATATACCTTCACAGCTGGTGCAATTGCTCTCTGTTAAACCCTTAGATGAAAATACCCTTCTGCAAGTGGCATCTACCTGCAAATACATTTTCACTTTTGAAAGTAATGCTATTCTTGGAGGAATGGGAGCATGCATAGCCCAATTGCTTGCTACTGAACAGGTTAAAGTTATCAATTTTGGCTATCCCGATCGCTTTATAGCCCAAGGAAAAATATCTGAACTTCTTGAGGAAATCGGTTTTACGACTCCCCGGCTTTATGACAAAATAGTCCAGATGCTTAAATGAGTAATGTTAGCGAGATTATTTGTGCACCCTTAACTCCAGCCGGATTTTCTGCCATAGCTGTAATCCGCTTAAGTGGGAAGGGTTGTATTGAACTTGTAGCCAAACACTTTTCTCACTGCAAAAAACTTCTTTCTTCCCCTTCGCATAATCTGATTTTTGGTTCCTTTTTTTCAGAAACTGGTGAACTGATAGACGAAGTCCTTCTTTCCGTTTTTAGAGAACCACATAGCTATACGGGAGAGGATGTTATTGAAATATCCTGTCATGGTAATCCCAATCTTGTCAATCATATTCTTCAGACCTTACTTCTTTCCTGCCGTCTGGCAAAACCTGGAGAATTTACTTTGCGTGCTTTTTTGAATGGAAAAATGGATTTGAGCCAGGCAGAAGCAGTTAACGACCTGATTCAGGCACAGGCAACCCAAGCAGAAAAAGCAGCTCTTTTGCAGCTTAAGGGTAAACTGAGCAAATACTTACAATTATTATTAAACCGCATTATGGAACTGCGTATCCGTTTTGAGCTGGCAATTGATTTTGCCGATCAGGATTTACCTTTACCCGATTCCAATGCGATGTATCAGGAACTTATAGATATCATCAAAACCGCAGAAGAACTGAAAAACACAGGCGAACAGGGAAGACGACTACGCGAAGGAATCAAGATTTGTTTAACCGGAGCTCCGAATGTTGGTAAATCCTCACTTTTTAATGCTTTACTGCAACAAAACAGAGCTATCGTAACTCCCCACCCGGGAACGACCAGGGATTATTTGGAAGAGTTTTTATCCCTAAATGGATTTCCTGTAGTTATTTATGATACAGCAGGACTAAGAGAATCTCCTGACGACATTGAAAAAGAAGGAATCACCAAAAGTTACGAATTGATGCAGGATTCAGACCTTATCCTTTATTTGGTGGAAGCTAATACTGTAACTAATCCTAGCCTGCAAATATCGGAATTACTTTCCACATTTACTATTCCTCCTGAACTTTATTCCAAAACCCTTGCCGTTTTTAGTAAGGCGGACTTGCTGCCGGAAAATACACTTAAAATATCCGATGGAATTTATTGCAGTGTAATAACAGAAAATGGCTTGAAAGACCTTACTAAGGCAATTTCCCAGCGGTTAATACTAAGCACCGAATTACCTAATAAACCAATCATCATCAATAACAGACATCTGATTGCTCTATCTAAATGCCTGCAGTCCTTGCATCAAGCAAAACTATCCATTGAAGAAAATCAGGGCTACGAATTTATTGCCTTTGAACTTATTTCCGCTAGCAATGCCTTGGAAGAAATTTTAGGAATTATCACTACCGACGACCTGTTAGATAAAATCTTCAGCGAATTCTGTATCGGAAAATAACTTAACCATAGCATAGTTAACTGAAATTTAGAAATACCTTGACTTATTTGTTGTTCAGTAAGAAAGGAAATTTGTGTATTATAAGAGGTGAAAATATGAAAAAACCTTGGTCAATTTCAACAACAGTAAGGAACCCGGAAAGATTAAGGGATTTTTTAAGGGTATTAAAGCAATTGGAAGGTCAAAGCTTTGATACTTCTAACCAGATAAAATATCAAGTGCTTTTAATTAAAGAACACATTTATAAACCGCTGAATATTCCTGTTGATTACCGAAAATATTATGAAAAACCAGAGACAGAAATCCCTTACAAAGTAGCTGAAGAAATCTTCAATTTACAAAAATATGAAGATCCACCAATGAGAGGAAGGCAATCTGTTAATCCATTGAATAAGCTTGGTTTTTCTATAGCCAGGGATGGATATGGACCAATCACAATTACTGAGCTTGGAAATAAGTTTTTATCAGATTATGATGTAGGTTATATATTTTTTAAAAGTTTGCTTAAGCTACAGTTTCCAAATCCATGGAGTGCAGGTTTTTCAGAACAAGAAGGTTTTAATATAATGCCTTTTATTGCTGTTATGGCTCTTATAGAGAAAATAAATCAAAAATCTAATAAGAAAGGATTAACCCAAATTGAATTCAATATCTTTGTTCCGACTTTAATAAGATTTGATCAGGTTGATGAATATGTAGAAAGTATTTTAGAGTATAGAAGAGCAAAAAACAAAGATAAATATATTGACAACTTTGCGAAAATGTTCTATGGGGCTACAACTATACCACCAAAAAAGATAAAAAACTTATTTGATTATGGTGATAACATAATGAGATATTTTCGTCTTACAAGATATTTTAAGGTCTCAATGGATTCTTTAGGATATAATTGGAGTATTGATTTGGAACCTTCAAGAAAAGTTGAAATACAGCAACTTTTAAATAAGTATAAGGGAGAATCTTTTAAATTTAAAAATATAGAAGATTATTTAGTATATCTTTCTAATATTTCAGAGCCCATATTACCTTGGGAAGAAATGGAGAATTTAATTAAGGTAATTCAATCACTAAAAATTGATACTACTAATTTGATCAAGGAGGGAAAATTACAGATTAATAAAGATCAACAAGAGCTTATAGATATGGATATTAATATTATGAGTAAAACGCAATTAGAGAATTATAATTCTCAGCTTAGAAAATTATATCTGGAAATGAAGAAGTATTCTGAGAAAATAAAGCTTACAGGTAACATAAATAAAGTTGAAGAAATAATACATACCTTGCAAGATACTAAAAGGTTAAAAAACTTTGAACCGGAACAATTTGAAAAATTAATAACAGAAGCACTAATAATAATCAATGACGAAATTTTAATAAAACCAAACTACCCAGTAGATGACGATGGGAATCCTGTTAATCATGCTCCTGGAAATAAACCCGACATAGAATGTTATTACAATAAGTTCAAAGCAATTTTTGAAGTATCATTAAATACACAAAAATTACAATGGGTACAAGAAGGACAACCCGTAATGAGGCATTTGAGAGATTTTGAAAACCAACATCAGGATGATGATATCTTCTGCATTTTTATTGCACCGCGTATTCATATTGATACCTATTCTCAATTTTGGATTTCTGTAAAATATGAATATAATGGCATACCTCAAAAAATAGTCCCAATGACTTCAGAACAATTTGCTTCCCTCTTAGAAACTATCTTAGTTCTACTTAGAAAAGGTAAGAGATTTTCTCATATAGAATTATATAAGTTATATTCAGAGATTGTTAACGAATCGAAGCGATTAGTAAGTTTCTCTGATTGGGTTCAATATATTCATAATATTATTGAGAAATGGAAACAACGGATTACAACTATATGAAAATGAATCACATATATCTTGGTGATTGCATCAAAATAATGGAAAAGGAAATACCTGAGAACAGTATAGATTTAGTGTATGCTGATCCACCATATAATTTATCAGGAAAGGCATTATCTTTAACAAATAATAAAACCGGAGGTGCGTTCTATAAAATGAATGAGGACTGGGACACTTGGGACTACAATGAGTATCTTATCTTTTCTGAAACTTGGATTAGAAAAGTATGGAATATTTTAAAAAATAATGGCAGTTTATATATATCCTGCACATATCATAACATCGCAGAAATTATATTAACTGCAAAAAGAACTGGTTTCAGGCTAAATAATATTATAACTTGGTATAAGACCAATGCTATGCCAAATATCACAAAACGAACTTTTACACATTCAACGGAATTTATTTGCTGGTTTATAAAAGGTAATAAATGGAAATTCAATTATGGAGTAATTAAGAATTTTAATCCTCACAAGACAAAAGATGGAAAGCCGAAACAATTAAGGGATTTTATTGACTTTATTGAGATGCCTATTGTTCAAGGTAAAGAGAGAATAAAAGGAGAAAATGGCAGAGCTATACATCCTACTCAAAAGCCAGAAAAATTAATTGAACTAATCTTACTGGCTTCATCAGACGAAAATGATCTTGTTCTGGACCCATTTTTCGGAACTGGAACTACAGGAGTTGTGGCTTCTCGATTAAAAAGAAATTGGATTGGTATTGAAATTAATGAAGAATATTGTAACATTGCTCATAATAGAATATTTGCAAAGGAGATAAAAGAAAATGCCTGATATCAAGCTATTTAATGGAGATGTTTTAGAAATAATTAAACAATTTGAATCAAAGAGTATTGACTTAATCTTTGCAGATCCACCCTATAATCTTTCAGGGGAAAACTATCTTACTTGCAGAAGCGGAAAAATATCCAAATGTGATAAAGGGTTATGGGATCAAATAGAGAATATTAACGAATTTAACAGGAAATGGATTGAAGAATGCATAAGGGTTCTAAAAGATAACGGGACAATATGGATTTCAGGCACATTACACAACCACCCATCCATAGGTACAATTTTAAAACAATTAAACCTATGGATAATAAATGATATTATTTGGTTTAAACCCAATGCAACACCTCTAATCCAAAAAAATCGTTTTGTTCCTTCAACGGAATTGATCTGGCTTGCCGGTAAATCAAAACAATATTATTTTAACTATGATCTGGCAGTAAAATTAAATAATGGAAAGCAAATGAGAAACTTATGGGAGATACCAGCAGAACGACATAAAACTATACATCCTACAGAAAAGCCGGAAAAACTTCTGGAAAGGATAATTTTAATCGGAAGTAATGAACAAGATATTATTCTTGACCCTTTTATGGGTTCAGGAACAACAGGAGTAGTAGCAAAACGACTAAACAGAAATTTTATAGGTATTGAAATAGATGAAACATATTATTGTATAGCTCAAAAGAGGATAGAAAACACCCAGATAGAAAACAATTTAATCCAATTTCTGAGAAAATTAACGGATAAAAACTCGGGGCAATTAGATTTTTATTCAACAATAGCGAAAATCAGAAATTATTGAAATCTGTGAAGCCAAATTTAAATAGCAAAGGGAAAGGATTTATACTCTCTCCTCTGCATAAATACATATTTAAGGGGGTGTTCAACCAATTGGTTCTTTAAGGGGACTCAATGTATCTTGACAAAAAGGTTGTAGCAAATATATGCTTATGTCATGAGTAAAAAACTTTCCAGCACGCTATCATAAAAGTCCTATCCGCTCCATCAATGTTAATTACAATTACCTTACTCGCAACTTGGATTATAACTTCCTAAATACAAATAATAATCCTATGGAAAATCTTAATAAACAACTAAAGAGGAAATTAAAGAACCTGGATAATTTCAAGTCCTCAGCTTCGTTAATTGCATTTGTCAAACTATGGTTTTCCGATTATTTTATTAGAAAGCAGACCCAATAAAATGAACACTCCCCTTTTTTTAATTATGGAGACCCTGAGGGGGATTGGATTAAAAAAAGGATAAAGCATTATTCCATAGGTTAATTTACACAGATTGTTGCACCTATAAGCACTACTGGTAATAATTCTAAATCAAGTTTGAGCTTTTTAAAAAACGGGCAGGGTAATAAATATCCTGTTGTGTTATTTACCAAATTGTAAGAGAATAAATAATGAATCGGTTTTTAAGAAATAAACAAAACAAGAAATTCTATTTGTTCAAAGGGCTTACCTAGAGATTCCAATTACTAAACGAATCATAAGAGATTTGCTGTTCTGTAAAGTTGAAAAATGAGTAGATGGACGGGAATTTCGTTGACAGTTTTTTATCTCAGATTTTTTAGGGATAAGGAAATTTGGTTACCCTTATTACTTATATTGGTAGAAGAATTTCGTTATTTCTTTTAAGGTATTGAAAATGATGAAAACTTCGCATAAAATAATTATTGGTGATTCAAGATGGATGGAAGAAGTGAAAGATGAAACGGTTCATCTTATTGTTACTTCTCCACCTTATTGGCAATTAAAGGATTATGGTAATCATAATCAAATTGGTTTTAATGATACTTATGAAGAATATATTAATAACCTCAATCTGGTCTGGAATGAATGTAAAAGAGTTTTGCACAAGGGTTGTCGGTTATGTATTAATATTGGTGATCAATTTGCTCGTTCTGTTTATTATGGAAGATATAAAGTAATTCCCATCCGCACTGAGATTGTTAAATTTTGTGAAAGTAATGGTTTTGATTATATGGGTGCCATAATTTGGCAGAAAGTTACTACTTGTCATACTACAGGTGGAGCAACAATTATGGGGTCTTTTCCCTATCCCAGGAATGGAATTATTAAATTGGACTACGAGTATATCTTGATTTTTAAAAAATACGGAGCTTCGCCTCCTGTCAGTAGGGAAATTAAAGAACAATCAAAGTTAACTAGTGAAGAATGGAATCGGTATTTTACAGGGCATTGGAATTTTTCAGGTGAAAAGCAAGATAAACATTTAGCTATGTTTCCCGAAGAATTACCCAAACGCTTAATTAAAATGTTTAGTTTTGTAGGTGACACTATCCTTGATCCTTTTTTAGGAAGCGGGACTACTACTTTAGCTGCAAAGAATTGGAAAAGGAATTCTATTGGCTATGAAATTAACGATAATTTTCTTCCTCTAATTAAAGAAAAACTTGAATTAGAACAGGGCACAATTTTTCAGGAAGAAACTTATGAAATAAGCAGACAGGTAAAATTTGATCTAAATTTTCAGGATGAATTAAATAAATTACCCTATATCTTCAAAGACCCTATAAAATTTGACAAAAAAATTGATCCCCGAAAGCTTTCTTTATTGTAAATTTTACGCTTCGCATATCATTCCCTTATGCTTCCCATATCGTGATATGGGAAGCATAAGGGAATCTGAGGAGCAATATATGCGCGAGAAAGATGTTTCTAAACTGCGCGTTTAATTAGTTCTACGGCGTTTATTTTGTTTAAGCGTTTCAGAGGTAGCAGCACGCTTAAAATAGTGATTAAATAGGCAACAACAGTGATTAAAAGATAATCAGTAAAAATAAATTTCACGGGTAAAATTATGGAATCCCCTCCTCCCAGACCCAATTTCACAATACCCGTGTATTTTTGAATGAGCAGTAAAAGTGAGCCGAAACTCAGACCCAGAATAATTCCCGCGGAACACAAAAAAAGTGCCTGCAGTAAAAATAAGCTCTGCAGGTCTTTATCAGTCAGTCCTAAGGCTTTCAGCAAGCCCAGTTCGCGTTTCTTTTGGGAAATTGTTTTAAGCAGATTGCCCGTCAGGTTAAAGCTGGCAATAATAAACATAAAGAGCATAATTACAAACATCAGGAATTTTTCAAAGCGGATAGCAGAATATAGATTGGGATCAAAACTGCTCCAATCCTCAATCTGGAAGTTTGGAAATGCCTTTTTCAGGGTTTGCAGGGGCTGATTTTTTTGCACTTTAGGAAAGGGTTTAACCTCAATATAATCTGCTTCATTAGCAGAATAAGAAGCAAAAAAAGCAGCATTATCAATCCCTATAAAGCTGAAATTTTGGTCATATTCAGGCATTCCGGCGGCAAAAATTGCCTGCACTTTCAGAAAACGAATACGCGGAATCATTCCAAATGCAGTGGGAACATTGAACATTGGTGACAGAACTTGAATTTCATCTCCTAAATAAACACCCAATTGGGAAGCCAGCCCTGCTCCTAAAGCAATGCCTGCAGATGAAAATTCTTCTGGTGATATATTTCCGGCAACTAAACCCTGAATAATTTCATTGCTGTCGCTATTAGGTTTTTGTAAAAGAGAAGAGACATTTTTATGCCTATTTGGTTCTATACCGAAACAAAGTGTAGGCAGAACTAGAGAATCATATTTCAGCAATAATTCATTCCGAATTACCGGACTGGGAGCAAACTTCATATCTTGCAATTGGTTACATATTGCAGGGTAATCTTTTATGGTCTCTCCTCCTTTTGCCGAAATACGAATTTCTGCAAAAGTGCCTGTAATCCGGTTACGAATATCAAAGCGGAAACCATTCATCACGGAAGTAACACAAATCAGAGCCAAAACTCCTAAAGTTATACCAATCAGGCAAAGATAATGTGCCTTACTGATGCCTCTGGTTTTACGACCGCTTAAGTATTTGCGAGCAAGGTAAACAACGCTTTTATTAATCATCTTAATTATTACTATAACCTGATAAGAGGGTAATTAGTCAAGTTTTGTTTTGGGCGTGATTTTGTTAAAATTCCGGAAAAACGACATCCTGTCGTTTATTATTGGGGTTGACGAGGAAATCAACCTTCCGGGATTTGGGGTTGACGAGGACGTCAACCTTCCGGGATCTGGGGTTGACGAGGACATCAACCTTCCGGGATTTGGGGTTGACGGGGACGTCAACCTTCCGGGAAATTTATATTTTCAAGCTACATTTACAAGCTTTGTATCAGGTTTGGTTTGTTTCTTGCAAGTTAAAAAACAGCAAACTAAGGAAATAATAAGTAAAAAACGGGTATGAAGAAAGAACACTTTGAGGCATTTTTAACTGCTAATGAAAAGCGTATCTATAATTATATATTAACTTTATGTAATAATGAACAAGATGCTTTGGATATTGTCCAAACCGTATTTATAGCGGTTTATAAAAATCTGGAACGCATAGACGAAGCAACTGCTCTTGCTTATACTTATAAAATCGCCCATAATAAATGCCTCAGCTTTCTAAAACAAAAAGCACGCTATGTAAATATTGAGCCGGAGAAATTTAACTGTATTCCGGAAAAAACGGTTATCGCAAACGAAACGGATTACACAGTTCTAAAAAATGCCATTTCTACTTTGCCTCCGCGTTTGGCAGCCGTAATTCAATTACAGTATTATGAAAAAATGTCCTACAAGGAAATTTCCGCCACTTTGGGAATCAGCATAAAAGCAGTTGAATCCTTGCTTGTGCGAGCAAAACGGATTTTAAGGAAAAAAATTTTGCAGGATAGTGAGCCAGGAAGAGTATAGTAATTGGAAACAAAATTTGATAAAGGAGCAGAAAAATGAGATGCAGTAAAGTCCAACGCTATCTGGAAAAACAGCTTGATGGCGAACTGGATGAGCGCTCTGGGTTAAAACTTTTATACCATCTAGATAAATGTCCTGCCTGCAAAGCTTTTCTGGAAAAAGCCAAAAAACTGCAGCTGCTGCTTTCTGCCCTGCCCCAAGAAGAGTTTCCTGCCTGGATTCACGGACAAATTATGGATAAGGTGCACCGTCTTGATAATTGCCGTCCAGGGTT
>ERZ795059.3704-NODE-3704-length-14754-cov-8.125383_pt1 | contig 14754 bp, 15 predicted proteins | sample MGYA00375143_ERZ795059 | MGnify/ENA primary metagenome ERZ795059 (study PRJEB30188, sample SAMN05720168) | activated sludge metagenome | isolation source: Anaerobic digester | place: USA | collected 2015-01-07 ... | reverse complement strand
GAAGAGTATAGTAGAAAATTTAATTTAGATTATACTATATTAAGATACGGTTCGGTTTATGGACCGAATGCTCAAGAAAATAATTGGATTAAAGACATATTAATTCAAGCGCTAAAAAAAAAGAAAATTATCCGTTGTTCAAATGGCGAAGAACTTAGAGAATATATACACGTAGAAGACGCGGCAAAAGCAAGCATTGAAATTTTATCCGAAGAATTTAAAAATGAGAATGTGATTTTGACTGGAAACACGGCGATTAAAATTAAAGATTTATTGACAATGATAAAAGAAATGTTTAATAATGAAATTGAAATTGAATACAGTCCGGAAACGCCTTATGAAGATCATTATGAAATTACGCCATATACATTTAAACCGAAACTCGGGAAAAAATATATAGTAAATCCGCATATAGATTTGGGGCAAGGAATATTGGATTTACTGTATAATTTGAGAGAAGAACAAAAAATTTAGCCGTAGATAAGTAGATTTTATCATAGGAGTAAATAATGGAAATAGGATTGAATAAAATAATGTTGTTTCCTGAAAAGATTAAAGAACTTTTGAATGTTAGCGAGGAGAAAAATGATTTGAGCTATCCGATTAGCGTTGAGTTATCGTTAACAAATATTTGCAACCAGAATTGCGTGTGGTGTTCGGATTATGAATTGAGAAACAGGCTTCCGGGAGTTTTAAAAAAAGAGATTGTTTTTAAACTTATTGACGATTTGAAATCAGGCGGAACCAAAGGAATTACTATTGAAGGCGGCGGAGAACCCACGTTGCATCCGGATTTTTGCGAGATAGTGGAATATATAGTGAAATCAGGAATGTCAGTAGGTATGATAACTAATGGAACAAACTTAAATTATGGTAATTTGATTGATAAGTTTGAATGGATACGGGTAAGTCTTGACGCGAGCGACAGAGAAGAATATTTACAGCTTAAGAAAAAAGATTTTTTTGAAACAGTTATAGCCAATATTGAAAAAATCGCTGAAAAATGCAGTGTTTGCGGAGTCGGCTATATATTGACTCAAGGCAATCTTGATAATCTTGATTCGCTAACTGTAAAATTAAAAAGATTAGGCGTGAAATATATTCATTTCAGACCGGTAATAGATAATCCTGATTTGTTTATTCAGAAAGATTTGAGTTATTTAAAAAAATATGAGAATAAAAATTTTTCAATACTCGACGGAGCTTTTAAAGAAAATTCGGTTCGCGGAAATTTAGAGTTGCCTTGCGTTTCGCATAGCGTAACAAGCGTTATATCAGCAAACGGAGATGTTTTTATTTGCGGCAGATTGAATATATATGATTGGTTGAAACCTATTGGAAATATTTACAATCAATCTTTTAATGAAATATGGAATAGCGATGAACGAATGAAACAATGCAGAATGATATGGAATTCCAATTTTTGCAATAGATGGTGTCCTGAATGTAGAATAACCAAATTTAATATTCTGGTAGCCGATTTAAAGAAGATTGCTACAAAAAATTTTATATAAAGAAAAATGATAAACAATATAAATAAGAATAAATATTTATCTGAAATTAGTTTAAAAAAAAATATTTTTGATAAAAGTGTTTTTCAATTTTTAACTCGATTTCAATCGGAAATTGTAAAACAAAAAAGGATTGCAAAAGATTTTTTGGAAAAAAAAAATTATTGTTCTATCAAATAAATATTTGCGGATCCAAAAAATTATAAAAAGGTATTAATCGCTTTTCAGGGAAGTTTTTTTTATGGAATTAAAGATTTTTTTTGAAAAATTGATGGAAAAAAAAATTCCCTTTGTCCTTATAGGCGGAACGGCGCTGATAACATATGGTTCAAGCAGAGCTACTTTTGATACGGATATAGCAATAAAATTATTTGACGTAGATCGAATAATTAATCTTATATTCGAATTGAAAGGAAAAATTGTAATAGACGTCGATAAAAATGAAAATCCCATTTATGAAAATAGTTTAAATAAGATGAGAAATTTTATAGAAAAAAATAATTGGGGATTTATAAAAGTTTTTTTTTGCGAATTGGAAATTGATATTTTATATGATGTTCCGGTTCCGTTTATGACGCTTTATAATCAAGCAATCGACTTGACTTTTGAAAATTCTAAATCAATTAAAGTTGCAAGTTTAAAACATTTGAAGATAATGAAGGAAAAATCAATTAATAATAGAGATTCAGACGAAAAATCAGATATTGACAAAATAGATTTAAACTTTATTAATAAAAAAATAAAAGAAAATGGCGGTGAAATTTGAATGAAAATTCCTTTCAACGATAATTATAGAAAAAAATATTTTAAAATATTGAATCAGATATTTGATTCAAATATGTGGACTGAAGGCAGGATTTTAAAAGAGTTTGAAGAAAAATTCGGCGAGTATGTCGGGCTTGGCGCAAGGACAATTTCAAACGGAGGTTCGGGATTGCTTGCGATTTATGAGTATATCGGCGTTAGAGGAAAAGAAGTGATTGTTCCGGCAAATACTTTTTGGGCAACGGCTCAAGCCGCAAAATTAGCCGGAGCAAATGTGATTTATGCCGATTGCAATAAGAATGATTTGTGCGTTAGTTATGATGATATTGTAAAAAAAATAACGCCTAATACTAAGGCAATTGTTGTTGTTCATATTGGCGGACATTTTGCTTTTGAAATTGAAAAGATTTCTGAATACTGCAAACAAAAAAATATTTATCTTGTAGAAGACTGCGCTCATTGTCACGGCGCTTGGTGGAATGGAAAAACAGGCGGACATTGGGGATTTGCAGGGAGTTACAGTTTTTACGCTACTAAGACAATGCCGACGGGCGATGGAGGAATGGTGGTAAGTAGAGACAAAGATTTTTTGAAGTGGCTTGAGAAATATAGAAATTACGGTAAGGAAGTAATTGGCGGCAAAGTAGCGTATCCCCTTAAAAATGGATTTAATTACAGGATGCCTGAATTTACATGCGCGCTTGGATTGGCTCAGCTTGAGCAATTGCCTGAGATACTTGAATGGAAAAACAAACTTGCCGAAAAATATGATAAAATTTTTGAAAGACGAATAAAATTTCCTGAAGGTATGAAATCGGGATATTATAAATATATCGTTTTTGATTATAATTTGAAAGAACAAACGGGGCAGGTTTTCGGACCAAATGATTTGGGATATAGAATAGAAGAATTAGATTTTACTTTGGAAAATTCTGAATGGATAACAAAACATCATCAATGCGCGCCTATCTGGTATGGATGGGAGAAGGCGGATAAAAACGCTGAAGAATTAAAAAAAATATTGATTTAGAAAAGGATGCAGTCCAAAGAAATGGAAATTCTTAAAAAAATAATTTGACAATTTATTAGTGTCCTATTAAAAATATTTTTGCAATTTCAGCAAAATTACTTTTAATAAGATAAATAGCTTTTCCGCGAATGCGGCTTAGGCAATGGAAGCAAAGACGTCCGTCGGGCAAAAAAAGTTTTACTATAATTATGAATTTTGAATTAAAATATCAAATAATCACTTCCGTTAAATCCGTTAAATCTGTTTACATCTGTGTTAAGATGTTTTTTAACACTGATTGATTACTGATTCAATAGATTTACACAGATTTTTAATTATTTTTGTTATTTATTGGTTCGAGGTTGGCTTTTTCTATTTTCGTGAACTCGACCCTTTAGAAAAAAAATAATAAAAAATTATCTTGATTTTTTTTTATATTTAAATAAAATACAAAAAATATATTTGGGCGCTTAGCTCAGCTGGGAGAGCATCGGCCTTACAAGCCGGTGGTCGGGGGTTCAAACCCCTCAGCGCCCACCATTTATGCTTTTACTTAAATCTGATTTTTCAATCTATTAAGGCGACGTCGCCAAGCGGTAAGGCAGAGGTCTGCAAAATCTCCACCACCGGTTCAAATCCGGTCGTCGCCTCCATTTTTTTATCCTTAGAATTTACGCGAATTAAAACCGAAAAATATGAGATTTTAACCTCTAATTTAACGAATTATACGAATTTCCTTATGAAAAAATTTTTTCAAAATTGTGAAACGATTTCCGAATATTAAATAAAGCCGAATTTCCGGAAAAGGATTATGAGCAAATTATACGGTTATCCTTTTCCGATGAAATTCGGCTAAGGAATAGTAAATAATAATTCGCCGGAGAAAAATTATTGGTGAACCGCCTGGGAGTCGAACCCAGAACCTACGGATTAAGAGTCCGTTGCTCTGCCAGTTGAGCTAGCGGTCCAATGGAAATAATTAAATAAAAACGTATTATATTTTGAAAAAAAAAAAAGTAAAGGATTAAAATTCAATATAAAAAGTAGCTGCTTATCTAAACCCTTAAAACGGTTTTAATTTTTATATTATTTTTATAAAATACAAATCGTTATTTACTAACCGTTTTAACGGTTTTATTTTATCGGCTGAATATTAACAAAAATTAGAAATTATAATATGAATAAGTTTAAAATTTTAATAACATCATACCCTTTTTGCGATAAAGATAAAACTCCTTTTAAATTATTGAATGATTCCGGATTTATTATTGATAAGTCCGTGATGAACTTGAAACGGAAATTAACTAAAGAAGAATTATTAGAAAGAATTAAAGATGTTGACGCTGTTATTGCCGGAACCGAAAAATATAATGCTGAAATATTGGAAGAAGCAAAAAAACTGAAATTAATTTCGCGACTTGGAATTGGCTTGGACAGCATAGATTTTGCCGAAACTAAAAAACGTAAAATCGCCGTTGCATATACACCTGATGCTCCAAGCAGAGCTGTTGCGGAATTAACATTGGGTTTGATGATAAATGCGGCGCGAAGAGTATTAACCGTAGATAATGATATGCGAAATGGTAAATGGAACCGTTTTGTCGGCGCGGATATTTCAAATAAAATAATTGGAATTATTGGTCTTGGCAGAATAGGAAAACTAATGGTAAAATTTTTAAGACCGTTTGACTGCAGAATATTCGTTAATGATATTGCGCCTGATTATGATTTTATTAAAGAAAACGAATTAGTCTTATGTCCGAAAAATAAAATATACAGATTATCAGACGTTATAACATTACATATACCTTTAACCAAAAAAACTCAAAATATGATAACTTCCAAGCAATTGGAAATAATGAAAAAAAACGCTGTTTTAATCAACGCGTCGCGCGGCGGAATAATAAACGAAGAAGATTTATTTTTTCATTTGACAAATACTTTGGATTTTTATACTGCAATAGACGCGTTTGAAAAAGAACCATATTCGGGAAAATTATGTTCTTTGAAAAATATAATACTTACGCCTCATCTTGGTTCTTGTTCGGAACATAGCCGGTATTTAATGGAAACCGGAGCGGTAAAGAATGTAATAGATTTTTTTTGCGAAATTGAAACAAATCCGAATATTCTATTTTCATAGAATTAACGACAATGAAATCAAGATATATTTTATTATCTCATTCAATAAATAAAAACGTTCCTCTATACGGCGGCGCAGGTCGGATAAAAATTTTCCAAAATAAAAATATTACAAAAGACGATTCCTGCAATACTTTTGAATTATCTTTTTCAAACCATACTGGAACTCACATAGATTGTCCGTATCATTTTGACAATAACGGAAAAAAAATTTGCGATTATAAAATAAGTGATTTTATTTTTTTAAAACCTGTTTTGATTGATATCCATAAAAAAAAAAATGAACCGATCAGCGCAGATGATATTAATATTTTCAAACAAAAAATTAATAATAAAGATATCATTTTGATTAGAACCGGTTTTGAAACATTCAGGAATAAAAAAATATATATTTTTAATAATCCATTTATTTTGCCTGAGGTTTTTGAATTTCTAAAAGAAAAATTTAAATCGGTTAAAGCAGTAGGAATTGATACTATTTCTATTTCAAATATTCAAAATAGAGAGATTGGAAGAAATGCGCATAAATCTGCGTTAAAAACAAAACAAGAAATCTTGCTGATTGAAGATATGAAATTAAGCCCTTTAAAAAAATCTTGCAACTTAAATGAGATTTTAATAGCACCGATTTTTATAGAAGGAGTAGATTCTTCGCCTGCTACGGTTCTTGCAAAAATTAGTTAAAAATATGGTTTGTTTTTTTACAATATTAACTATAATGTTCAATAATTGAACATTGTTTGAGTTTAATTGTTTCGGCGTTAAAATTCGGAGAGTTCATATATATGATAAAAACATTGATAACCGGAGTTACCGGTTTGCTTGGAAGAACTATAGTTTTTGAAAATAAAGAAATTTTAGATATTATAGGAGGATATTATCCTGAAAAAAAATATGAAACTCTAAATAATTTAAAAAATAAATATTTACTTGATATTAGAGATTTGAAAAAAATTAAGGAAATTGTAACTAATGAAAAAATTGAAGTTATAATAAATTGCGCGTCGCTTGCTAATGTCGATTACGTTGAAACGCATAAGGAAGAAGCGTATAACACTAATTATTGCGGAACAAAAAATATAGTAGATTTATGCAAGGAATATAAAATAAAATTAGTTCAAATTTCCTCTAATGCCGTTTATGACGGGAATAATCCTTTGTATAATGAGAATTCAAAAAGAAATCCTATAAATTATTACGGTAATTTAAAAGTAATGGAAGAAGATTATGTAATGACAAATTTAGAAAATTTTGTCATTATCCGACCGATATTGATGTATGGATTGAATGATTCGAATGAACGGGAGAATCCTTTTACTTGGCAGTTGCGAATGCAGAAAGCAAATAATGAAATAAAACTTGTAGATGATATTTTTTGCAATCCGTTGCTTTCTAATGATTGCGCTAAAATAATAATTGAAATAATAAAAAAAAATATAAAAGGAATTTTTAATGTGGCAGGCGGCGAGATTTTGAGCAGATATGAGTTTGGTAAAAAAATATCGGAAAATACCGGCTATGATATTTCGAAAATAATACCGGTGTCGAATAGTTTTTTTAAAGAAATAGCGCCGCGCCCGAAAGATACTTCATTTGATACCAAAAAAATTAAAGAAATGTTTAAACTTATACCGGCGTCTATCAAAGAAGGAATTTTGTATTTAAATACTGTTTGCTAATTTGCCAATATGATGAAAAGTGTCATCATATTTACTTTGCTTATCTAAAGCAATATCGACTTTTTTTTCAATCCGTTTTACATCTGTCTTGAGAACGCTGACATCTGTTTTAAGTTCAGCGACATCTGTTTTGAGTTCGGCAACGTCTGTTTTCAGTTCAGCGACATCAGTTTTAAGTTCAGCGACATCAGTTTTGAGTTCGGCAACATCAGTTTTGAGTTCAGCGACATCAGTTTTGAGTTCGGCGACATCAGTTTTAAGTTCAGCGACATCAGTTTTGAGTTCGGCAACATCTGTTTTGAGAATACTGACATCAGTTTTGAGTTCAGCCACGTCAACTTTTAAAACATCTACATCTGTTTTAAGTTCGTTGAATTTTTTGTTGGTATTATCGTTAACTCGATTTACAACGGTGTCAATTAATACTTTTAAATTATCATTGGTTATTGTTACATTTTTTTGTTCTGACATTTTTAAACTCCTTATTTGATAAGAAATTGAAATTTAAAAATAATCTCTACATATAATATACCACCAAAATTTGAAGTTGTCAAATTAAATTCTATTATAAAATTCTAAAATTTTGATATATTTTGAAAACGGGCAGGAATTTCTTATCGATTGATTGCAGTAAATTTATAATTCAAAAATGAGATATTAAATAATTAAATAAAGAGAGATATCATTATAAAATCTAAAATGAAAAAAATAGATAAAATATGTATTATAAGTATGGACTGGTTTGGCGGTCTTGAAAAATATTATCAGAATGCTTTTAAAAATATATGTAGTGTTTGTGATATCGCCTATTATCCTAAACAAAATGATTTAGATATAATACGGAAATTAAAACAATTATCAGTTTTTGATTTTACGAATAAAAGTTTTCCGAATTTTATTGATAAACTTTTAAAAAAAGAATTTAGACGAAGATTGTTTGATAATTTAACAACTAAATATGATTTCTTTTTTATTATAAAAGGTGATTATTTTGATGAAAATTTGCTTACAGAATTGAAAGAGTTCAATCCCGCTATTTATTCGATTTATTTTATTGATAATCCTTTCTGGTCGCTCGGAAAAATAAAACAATATTATCCGAATATAATAAATACATTGAAATTATATGATTATATTTTTTCATTTGATTCTTATTATATTCCGTTATTAAAAAAATTGAGTGAAAATGATAAGGTGCATTATCTGCCGTTCGCATGCGATTTGGATTGCTATTATCCTGATAAAATTAAAGAAAAAAAATATTTACATAATGTTTCATTTGTTGCATCGGCAAATTATGAGCGAGAAAAGTTGCTATCTGAGTTAACACATAATATTAAAATATTCGGGCCGGGTTGGGATAAAAAATTGTATGAAAATATTATTGATAAATCTTATTCAACAGAAGAAATAAATAATATTTATAATTCTACAAAAATTAATCTTAATTTGAATGCTCTTAATTCAATATATGGAACAAATGCCCGAACTTTTGAAATTATTGGTTCTTCAGGTTTTTTATTGAACGATTATAAAGAAGAACTTGAAGAATTGTTTGAAATTGATAGTGATTTAGTGTGTTATAATAGCGCTTTAGAATTAAATGATAAAATAGATTTTTATTTAAAAAATGATTCGTTAAGATTTAAAATTGCTAATAGTGGTTATAGCATTTTAAAAAATAATCATACATATAATCATAGAATAAATTATTTATTAAAAATTTTACAAAATAATGAATGAGAATAAATTTATAATTAGATATTATAATAATGATGATTGGAATAAAGTTTCTGATTTGTTAGTAGGTAGAAATTTTCAAACAATTAAAGCATTAGAAAATTGTTGGGAATGGCAAATTGAAAATAATCCATATAACAATACTGTAAATAAATCAAGATTTGTAGTTGAAGATAAAGAAACAAATAGGATTATTTCTTTTATTGCAATTTTTAAAAGCATATTGATTATTGAATCAAAAGAATATCTTGTTAATACAGCTATGCATTATGTTTCTGATGAAAGTTATAAAGGTACAGGTATTCCATTATTTGTTAAGCTGTTGCAAGAAAATGATTTTTGTTTAACAAATTTAACTAATGATGATAGAGATGTAAATAAAATAAAAAAATTATTATTAAGAAATGTTATTAAAATGCCAAATTCTTACTATTTTAAATTTAAAGCAAAATTCCTGTTAAAAAAAATTATTATTAAAACAATAATTAATTCTATTTATGGATCAATATTTAATTTTTTATTTAACAATTATAAAAATGAATCCAAATTAAGAGTAAGTGAAATAAAAGAGTTTTCAAAGGATATAAATTCAATTTTTATAAATTTTAACAAATATCATAAAATTTATTTAAAAAAAAATCCGGATTATTTAAATTGGCGTTATTTTAATCATAAAAAATTTAGTAAAGAAACTACTAAAATATGGGGTTGCTTTTTTGAAAAAAATATTGTAGGATATATTGTTTTTTTTCAATTTAAAGGTTCGATTTATTTAATGGAATTGGAATATGAACCAAGCAAAATTGAAATTGCAGAAACTCTATTATATTATTTTTTTAAATACGCTTCAAAACATAGCGTGAAAGATATTCATTGGAATTATGCGCCTAAAATATTATCTGGCTTGATTAGAAAAATGAACTTTATTAAAAAAGAAGATAGTTATTATTGTGTAAAAACTTCCGCTCAATTTCAAAATTTAGATTTTGAAAACGAATTTTTTGGCGGATTTGCTGATTTTGAAGACAGTCATTATTTAAATTAGGAGTAATATATGGGAAAAATATTTTTTAAACTTAAAAAATTTCTTTATTGCCATTTAATTTAGTTAAATATTATTTAAGAAGAATAAGTCCGTATATTCAATACCAATATATAGATTATGAAGAAACTTTTTATAATATGCTTAATTTCATAACTGATATAGGACATCAGAATATATTTAGAAAAGGACATTATTACGAATTTGGATTGGGAAGCGGAGATACTTTTCTTCAATTTTATCATGCATTAAAAAGATATTCTCGAAAAATAAGATGTAATAATATTAAAGATGCAGAAATACAAATGTTTGGATTTGATTGCTTTGAAGGATTACCAGGAGCGACAACTGATTATGATTCAACTCCATTTTGGGATAAAGGTTCATTTGCTTGTTCAAAAAAAAATTTTGAAAATATTATGTCAAAAAATAATGTTGAAAAAAATATTTATCATTTATATGAAGGTTTTTATGAAAATATTTTAACCGACGATTTAAGAAATACTTTAACAAATAATCCACCAATGATAATTATGATGGATTGTGATTACTATTCTTCAACTAAAATAGTGTTGGAATGGTTAAGACCATTATTAGTTGATGGAGTTTTTTTCATTTTTGATGATGTATGGAGTTTTTTGGGTCATCCAAATTTTGGCGAAAGAAAAGCCATTGCAGAATTTAATTTAAAAGGAGAAGGAATTTTAGCCCCCCATCATTTTGGAAAATGGTCAGATAAAGTTTATGTATATACAACTGCTTGGCGAGGTTCAAATTATCAAAATTTTCTAAAGAAAAAACAATGAAAAATTTAGAAATTAAAATTAATCATATTGCTTATGTAGTAGAAAACATAGATACTTATTTAAAAAAAAATGTTTTCTTTTTAAATTTTGCAGAGATTAGTAAAATAATGATTAATAAAATACAAAAAGTTCGGCAATGTTTTATAATTTTTTTTGATTCACCTTCTATTGAAATTCTTGAACCATTAAATGAAACGTCGCCTCTATATTCTTTTTTGAAAAAAGGTGGTGGTTTTCATCATATTTGCTATGAAACACAAGATATTTTAGAAACTATTCAATATTTTAAGAAATTAAACGCTGTGAATCTTTGCGAACCTTATGACGATATTGCATTTCTTAATGCAAAAATTGCTTTTGTTTATTATCAAAATTCAGTTATTGAATTGATTCAATATAATAAGGAAAATACAAATGAATAATAATGAAATAATAAAAAAAATAATTTGTCAATGTTTGAATATTTCCGAAGTTTCAGATTACGAATTAAATAAAAATAATTTTCCGCAATGGGATTCTTTAACATTTTTAAATATTATTATATCCTTACAGGAAAAATTTAAAATAAATTTTAACCCTGATGATTTAATACAAATGAATTCTTTTAAAGAAATTGTTGAAAAAATCAATGAAAAAAATAATTAAATCCATTCTATCCTTTAATAGTAAAAATATTATAAGTTTAAATAGTAATATTTTAAAATTTTTGAATGATAGGTTTTTAAAATATTACGCTGATGAAATATTCAAACAAAAACAATATGTTGTTGTTTTATATCATAATATCACTGATGAATTAAAAAATAAATCTATTGGTGTTAATGTTACATCAGAAAATTTTAAATCGCAGATTTTATTATTAAAAAAGTTTTTTACGATATGCCGATATTCTGATTTATATAATATTGATTATTCAAAATTAAATAAACCGCCTTTAATAATAACTTTTGATGATGCGTATAACGGCGTTTATAAAAATGCTTTTCCTGTTTTGAAGGATTTTAAACTTCCTGCTGTAATGTTTGTCAGTCCATATTTTGTTGAACATCAAAAGTATTTATGGTGGGATGTTGTTTATGATTATCTTTTGAATCTGCCGGTTTCAAATCAAAATTACAAATTGTTCGATAATTATATTTATACAAAATATTCAGAAGAATCTTCATGGCATACATTTAAATTCATTTCAAATATTTTTGTTACATATCCGATTGAAAAGATTTATGAGATATTAATAAAATATTTTCAATATGAAAAATTTTCTTATACTGAAATGAAAGCAATGAGCTGGGATGAATTAAAAACTATTAATGAATCTGTTTTTGAAATAGGAAATCACAGTTATAATCATTCTTTTCTTCCTATGATATCTGAAACAGATTTTGTTAACGATATTAATAAAGCAGAAAAAATTATTCAACAAAATCTAAAAGTAAATACAAAATTATTTGCTATTCCTTATGGAGACAAAAATTCTTATAACGAAAGTATAATTAAAATTTTGCAAAAAAAAGAATATAATTCAATTTTTATGAATTATGGCGGAATAAATAATTTTAGGAATTTAGATAGTATTCAAATTAATAGAACTGCTTTATATGATTACCCATATATTTATTATAAATCATTAATATGAATCACACCGAAATAATTGAATTATATAATAAAATTATTAACAATGAAACGAATAATATTGAGTTCGATAGAAATATTTCGATTTGTATTTTATCAACTTTTACGGTTAAAATAGTCGAACAATATTTGAAAGTTGAAGGATATTTAAATAACTTAAATTTTCAAATTAAATCTTTTGAATATTCACAAGTGTTTTCTGAAATTTTAAATGAATCAAGTGAATTAAATAAAAGTCAATTTGATTATCTAATTATAATGTTTAGATTGGAAGATATGTTTCCTGATATTTGCTTGCATTATAAAATTGATAAGGAATATTTAAATAAAATATTTTCGGAATTTACTAATATATTATCACCGTTAATAAACAACCATAAAAATAAAATAATTTTATTTAATCAAAGTGTTCCTTATTTTTCTTTAGATTCATTTAACAGTTCTAATAATTTAAACAAATTCATTCAATCATTTAATTTTAAAATATTAGATTTTATTGATGAGTTTAAAAATATTTATATTTTTGATTATAATTATTTTTCAAATAAAGTTGGTATAGATTATTTGTTTGATGTTAAAATGTGGAATTTTGCTAAAGTAGTAATTAATACAAATTATTTGAAATATCTAACAGAAAATATTTTTTGTATTATAAATAGAATGCAAGGTAAATTTAAAAAGTGTTTAGCGCTTGATTTGGATAATACATTGTGGGGCGGAATCTTAGGTGATGAGGGCATTGATAATATTAAACTCGATACGAATTTTCCGGGAAATGTATATTATGATTTTCAAAAATTTATATATCAATTATATAAAAGTGGTATAATTCTTGTAATAGTAAGTAAAAATAATTTCGATGCAGTTGAAGAAGTTTTTCAAGAACATCCGTGTATGTTTTTAAAGAAAGAATATTTTAGTTCTTTGAAAATAAATTGGAAGGAAAAATATTTGAATCTAATTGAGATTTCTAATGAACTAAATATTTCGTTAGACAGCATAGTTTTTTTCGATGATAATAAAATTGAAAGAGAAAAAATGATTAATTTTTTACCGGAAGTATATACTGTGGATGTTCCGGATAATTCTTTTTTTTATGTTGAAACTCTAAAAAAATTAAATTTTTGGGATATTGAAAATAATACTGCCGAAGATATAAGCAGAGGAAAATATTACGAATTAAAAAAGAAGCGTGATGAAGAAAAAAATAAGATATCGTATGAAGATTTTATTGAACAGTTAAATATAAAACTAAAATTTGAACAGTATTCAGAGAATAATAAACAGCGAATATATCAATTGTTTCAAAGAACGAATCAATTTAATTTAACAACAATCAGATACAGCATAGAAGAACTTGATACAATAGCAAATCAATCAGAATATGAAATAATTAGCGTATCAATGATGGATAAGTTTGGCGATAATGGTTTAATTGCGGCATTAATTTTTCATTTTAGGAATGAAGATGAATTGATAATAGAATCATTTGTTATGAGTTGCAGAGTAATGGGATTGACAGTCGAAAATTTAATTTTTGAAGAAATGAAAAAAATAGCAAGACAAAGAGAAATCAAAACAATTATCGGAAAATATAAAGCAACAGAAAAAAACAAACCTGTTGCAGATTTATATAGAAAATTAGGATTTGAAGACTTAACAAGACAAGAAAATCTTTATTTAGGGGAATATTTTTTAAAGATTTAGTAAACGATATAAATTTTTTTTCAGAATGACCTTCGGTTATAGATTGGAAAATGAAGGTATTGGAGATATTAAATAATGAAAAAGTTACCGGTTAATAATGCAGTATTTGAAGATATTATAAATAATAATTATATTTATATTGATAAAACCGAATATATTTATAAACTTATTGATTTCGGCAAACAATATTTTCTATCGCGGCCTCGTAGGTTCGGAAAATCAATGCTTGTTTCAACACTTGAAAATATTTTTAAAGGCCGAAAAGAACTTTTTAAAAATTTATATATTTATGATAAACTTGATTGGAAAGTTTATCCGGTTATTAAAATTAGTTTTTTAAATCTTGCATATTCAACTCCTGAAGAATTAAAAGTAAGCTTATATGGAATGGTATTGGAAGTAGCAAAATTATATGAAATATCTATAAATAATAAAAATTATAAAAGCGCATTCACGGAATTAATAAAAAAATTATCTAAAATTGAACAAGTTATAATCCTTATTGATGAATATGATAAACCGCTAATTGATTATATTGAAAATACTGACCAATCAAATAAAAATAGAGAAATATTAAAAACCTTTTATTCTACAATAAAAGGCTGTGAAGAATATTTAAAGTTTGTATTTATTACAGGCGTGAGTAAATTTTCACAGACGTCATTATTTTCGGATTTGAATAATTTAAATGATATTACTATAAATGATAAGTATAACGGAA
>ERZ795059.3699-NODE-3699-length-14771-cov-5.608997_pt1 | contig 14771 bp, 12 predicted proteins | sample MGYA00375143_ERZ795059 | MGnify/ENA primary metagenome ERZ795059 (study PRJEB30188, sample SAMN05720168) | activated sludge metagenome | isolation source: Anaerobic digester | place: USA | collected 2015-01-07 ... | reverse complement strand
GCCTTTCGCTCCGCGAAAGAGCGCCCTTTCGCGGAGCGAAAGGCGACAAAAGAGCAGTTTTGTTTTTGGACAGGTTTTAAGCACCTGTCGCGGAACAACTTCGTAGGGCGGAAGCCATTCCGCCCCAGCCGACTGAAGTCCGCTCTACGAACAAATCGCGGAGTTGATCTCACCTGTAAATTAGCCAAAGGAGACGCATTCATGACATCCTCGTCTGGTTCGCAGCGGTCGTTGTTGTCTCGCCGGGACTTTGTCCGTCAGGGTGAACTCCTCGCGGGTGCCGTCACGTTGGGCGGCGAGGGCGCTGCGGCGCTGGCGGCGGAAGGGCCGCCGCCGAGCTTGCCGCCGGCCACGCCCGGGGGGCTGCCGCGGCGGATCTTGGGCCGCACCAACGTGCCGCTGTGCATGTTCACCTTGGGCACCGCGCCCTGCGGCAGTCTCCCGCCGCCCGAGATCGCCAAACTGGTCAATGCCGCCTTGGACGAAGGCGTCACCGCGGTCGACACGTCCGAGATGTACAACAACTCGCAAGAAGGCGTGGGCCTGGCGCTGGGCAAGCGCCGCAAGGATGTGTTCCTGTCCACCAAGGTGTTCGCCAACAACATCGCCGACGCGGAGAAATCGCTGGCCAAGTCGATCAAATTGCTGAAGACCGACTATTTCGACGTGCTGTATTATCACGGCCTCGGGAACCTGGACATCAGCCGCGCCTGGGAGGCCGACGGCGTCTTCACCTGGCTGCTGAAGCAGAAGAAAGCCGGCAAGTGCCGCTTCGTGGGCGTGTCGGGCCACAACCTGGCCGCCCGCTTTCCACACTTCTTGGAATCGGGTGAAGTGGACGTGGTGCTGGCGATCGTGAATTTCGTCGATCGCCACACGTACCACTTCGAAGAGGAAGTCCTGCCGGTAGCCCGGAAACACAACGTGGGAATCGTCGCCATGAAGGTCTTCGGCGGCGCTCTCGGCATGGATTACAAGAATCCCCAGCGGGCTCAGCTCGACAGCCGGCACGTGCCCCTGGCGCTGCGGTATGCCCTGAGCATCCCCGGTGTCGTCTCGGCCGATTTGGGCGTTCACACGGTCGAACAGATCCGCCACAACGTGCAGATGATCAAGAATTTCAAGCCGCTGTCGCCGGAGGAGACCGCCCAAGCGATCGACCTGGGGCGGGGCCTGGCCGCCAACTGGGGCGAGCACTTTGGGCCGGCCCGCGAGAAGGCCACCGCGTGACGATCGCCCGCTGCCCTGCTCGTCAGGCAGGTGAGAGAGTCTTGTTGGCGAGGCCGAGAGAGCGCTGTGACCGTCACGAAGGCCTCCGTCTCAAGAACGGGTGCCAGTGATTTGCCTAGTTCACGAAGTGTCTTTCGATCACCGCGCGGCCGTAGCGGGCCGCGCCTTCCACACAATCGAAATCGAACAGGCCGCCGGCGTAGAAAGTCCGGTTCTCGCCCTGAATCGCTTCCCACCGGTCGTAGTAGCCGTTCTGCATGTCGCCGGCCGAGACGTGTTTGAAATACAGCCAGGCGTCGTACGAGTGCCAATCGTCGTCGACGTTGATCTGGCCACCGAAGGCTTGGACGTAGCGCTCGACGTGTTCGCGCAGCCGGCGCTCGTCGTCGGGCGTCGGCTGGCTGCTGGCCAGCCGGGCGTAGAAGACCATCAACTCGTTGTCCCGATGCGCTTGGTAGACGAGCATCGGTGCGCCGATTTCGGGAAGGGGCAGGTGAAATGCGACTCGCTCCGGAAGCACGGCGCCGGAAATCTCGAACGAGGCGACCGCGTAGGGGATGAACCGCAGGCGGGACTGGAGATCCGCCTCCTCCTCGGTCAGCGTCATGATCCGCTCCAGCTCCGCCTTGACCAATGGACAGGCGAGAATCAAGTAATCGAACTCGGCGCGCTCTTCGGCATTCGTCACCTGCTGATTCAACAGCTGGACGGGGTGCGTGTAGGTGACGCCGATCCGATCGCCCTGCCGCTGGATCGAGGTCACTTCCACGTTGAGTCGCACGTTCAACTCCCAAGCCAGCCGTTCCCACAGCCGTTGAAACCCGTGCCGGAACCGTTTCAGCAGCAGGCACTTCGGAATCCAACGGGCAAACGGCGCGGCGCTCAGCAGGAACGCCACCATCCCGCATACCGTTCCGTAGCGCAACACGTAGGGCGCCGGGATCTCGTCCAGATTGCCGTACCCAAACGCCGTCACCGGCATCTCAAACGCGCGGGCCAACCCCTCCAGACGATGATCGCGCAGCCACTGCAACATCGAAATGCACAGCTCCGGATGCTCGCTGATCCCCGCCCAGCCCGGTCTGCGGAACAGTCTCCGCATCCGGAATCGAATCCACATATAGCGCAGGCACTCCCACCAGTAGCGAAGATGTGCCGAGAACGTCGAACCGCCGGCGACGTAGTCCAGCAGACGGTGATAAGGCGCCGCGGGTTGCCCGACGCAATCCAATGAAAAGGCGGCCACGCCGCACAGCTTTTCCAGCCGCACGCCGACGCGGCGCGCCAGCCGATGGACCTCGCGATAGTCGGGCGACGTCATCACGGCCCCCAGATCGAAGGCCTGGTTGTCCTCGGTGATCGAGCAGCACAAGCCGCCCACGCGGCCCAACTTCTCGAATACGGTGACGTTCTTGTACCCGTACCGGCGCAGGTAATGGGCTGCCGTCAGTCCCCCCGGCCCGGCGCCCAAGATCAAAATGCGTGCGTCGCGATCGATCCTGGTCATGGCAATTCCTCCGGCCTCGTAGAACGTCAATGACGACGGCTTGAGCCCGCACGGTCCTGGGCCCGACGGTTCGCTCAGACCTTGATGATTATACGCCGTCCTCTGGACAGCCGGCGATACCTGCAAAACGGCCAAAGTCCCAGAATCCACATCGTGCCGCTCGGCCTCCTGGTGCGACGCGTCTACGATGTCCCGTCTCCATGAGAGCGGAGCCTCGTCTCCCAGAGACGCGGACACGTGAAACCACCTCGCCACGCAACGTGTCCGAGTTCGGATGCGAACCGGAATTTCTTTGACTTTATGTACTTTTCCTTATCGACGAGGTGCCAGCACAAACATGTAAACGGTAATCAGGAGTGAGTGCTAGGGTCGGCAAGAATCCCGAAATTGTGATGGAGACGGGGATCCACAACCACACTCAGGAAGAGGCGACGGCCCTGGTGCATTTTGGCGCTGACCAACCGCAGACATGGCTGATGGTCCGCTTGCCCGCGCCGGAAGAGAAAAAACAGTAGAATCGAGTTTAATCCGTTCCGAATGGATTGAAACCTGTTCTGCTTTGACTGAGTCGGCAGGTCGCCTCGGGGAGAATCATCAACCATGCACGCCGCCAAACGTCTGCTCGGTCTGGGACTCTCTGCGCTGGGCGTCCTGGGGATTGTCATTTGCCTGGCGGGAATCGGCGGCGTGTGGATCGCCGGTTCCCGTTTGCAGCGGGTCAACTCGCAGGTCTTCCGCCGAGCCGACGAATTGGTCGTTCAGGTCGACCAGCGTGCGGCGCAAGCCCGCGAAGCGGTTGGCGGGACACGCGAGCTGGTCGACCAGTTGAAGCAGAGACTGCAGGAATCGGCGCCGGAACTGCTGGCCGAGCGAGTGGCGTCCCTGCCCGAGATCGACGACCTGCAGCGGCGGCTCGCGGCGGCGATGGAACGCGCTGACGGCCTGGTGCAGCTCTCGGCCTCGACGGCTGAACTGATCGAGCAGATGCTGGCCATCGTGGGCAGCATCGCGGCAGAGCGGAACGTGGATCTGAAAAGCGCCTCCGGACTGACGCCGACGATGCGATCGGCACGCGAATCGCTGGCCAATGTCTCAGAACGCCTGGGGGATGTCCAACGCCGCCTGACCGAGCTTCAGCGGAAGCGAGATGTGGACGTCCATCTCTCGGAGATCGGGAGACTATCGCTCGGCATCGTCGCCAAACTCGACGTCGTGCAGAAGCAGATCGCCGTATTCCGGACCCGCCTCGATGAAACGAGGAGTCGCCTCGGCGAATTGCAGGGCAGGATCCGATGGTGGATTCTCGCCGGTCAGTGGCTCATCGTGTTGCTGATCGCCTGGGGTGGCGCCGGCCAGGTTTGCCTGTTGCTCCAAGGCTCGCGCCTGGTGCGGACGCCAAGGTCTCCGTCGGCCTGAATCACGGCTTCGAAACCGGACCCCATGCCCGCGCTGCAGACGAAACTGGCGGTGTCCTCGTTCCAGCAATCTGCGGCTCGGTGGGGTCTCGGAGTTCACGGCTCGCCCATCTCGGGAACCGCTCCCAGAAATCCCGCGGCTTCTAGCAGAAGTCTTTCCGGAGCACTCATCTTGGCTCGTTGCTCAAGCACCGAGCGGGCCAGAGCCGGCTTATCGGTCAACAGGCCGTCCACCCCTCGGCTGATCATCGTCGACATAGTGGGGGCATCGTTGACCGTCCACACGTAGACCTCCTTGCCGCCGGCATGCGCGGTCCGCACCAGCCTCCGATTGGCGAAACCGGCGTTGACCGCCAGAAAATCCGCCTCGAACTCCTGCAGATTGCCGGCGGAAACGGACATCAGTAGCCCGACTTTCCAATCCGGCCGAATCGACTTCATCTTCAGAACGCCATCCGTCTTCAACGACATCAGCATGATCTCGGACGCCATCTCGCGCGATTCGACGATCTTGGCTACCCGTTCTTCCAGCTGCTGGTCATGACCGTAGTACTTTAGTTCGATATTGACTTTGATTCTTCCTTTGCATTCGTCCAGCACGTCGCCCAGCGTGGGAACGCGTTCGTCCTTGAACTCCGGCGAAAACCAGCTACCAATGTCGATGCCCTTCAGGTCCTCCAGCGTTGCATCCCAAATCTTGAGGTCTTTGCCGGCAATCTTCATGAAGTCGCTGTCGTGCAGCACGACCACTTCTCCGTCTGCCGTTTCCTGAACATCCAGTTCCACCCAATCGGCTCCGTCTTCGATGGCCTTCTTGAAGGCGGCCATCGTATTTTCGGGCGCTGCCTTGGAAGAACCACGATGGGCCATGATGCGGACATCGTCTTCCAGGCGGACGGTCCGAACGGCAAGAACGCCGATTGCCACAGCAGCCACGACGCCGACGCCACCGGCGACCAGCAACCTCCGACGTGTGATCCGCAACTCGGCAGCTTCGTCCATCTCCTCGGCGAGTTCCAACCACCAATCGCTGCGTCCCTCGCTGCCCAGGCGCCGGTAAAGGCTGAACATGATCGCCGCAAAGGTCGTGGTGCTCAGCAGATTCACCATCAGACTGACAACAGCCCATAGCAGCACGGTCATCCCAAGGGCGATCGCCAGCCAGTGGAGAGAACCTGTGGAGCCTGGTATCACGAACCGCCCTACAACGCCCACCACCGCGGTTGCCAAGGCTGACAAGACGATCATCACCACCGCCCAACCGAGGACCCACAACAGAATTCTCCAGCGATGCCCTCGGGCTCTTACGGTGCCGCGCCGCAGGGCGTTGGCCGGGCTTACGTCTTCGAACAAGACCAGCGGCAAGGCGAAGAACCACCCCGTACACAGACGAAGTAGCAGCACCGCCAGACCTGCCAGCAAAGCGCCGCCGATGCCGAGCGCCACCCCGAACACGGGCGGCTTCTCCTTCAGGTAATAGTTGATGTCGTATTCGGTGAGGAGACTGAAATAGACCACGGCTGCGATCGCCAGGAAAGGAGCTGCCGCCAGCAGCGTAAGGGCAACGATTCGAGCTGTCACCTGAATGACCGGCCAGGCGTTGCCTCCGGCGAATCGTAGCGCACCCGCGACCCCGAGTCGTCGATCGCCGGTCTGCGCGCAGAGGACGCCCATTAGCGATGCCTGCTCGAGAGCCACGATTGCGAGCCCGATCGCGCCGACCACAATTCCACAGATCCAACCCACCGGACCGAGGAAGAACATCAGAATGTCGATGTCGGATAACACCGCGCGGCCGGATAACGCAATCAGAACTCGAAACAGGATGCCCGCCAGCGGCGTCAAGACGATAAACGCAATGACCTTGAAGGCAATGTCGGTCAGGACCAGCGCTTTCCAGGACGATCGAAAATCGCGCAGGGTGGCGATCCACAAGAAATGTGTGTTGGATTCAGCAGACATCAGCTACTTCTAACCTCCCAATTGTGCCCGGCAATTTGCAGGGCTTGCTCGAACGAACGACCCAATTCCGAGACGATACCTCGCAAAGGGAACAACGCTGGAATGTCGCCGACCTAGTGTGACCCGGTTATCGCAGCTGTCAACCGTGCGTTCCGCCGCACGTTGTCAACAAATCTCCGGCTCATGAATAACCCGGGCAAGCGGACCGCGAGGTAAAGTGTGACGATCATGTCGCTGTTGCCGTCCCCTTGAAACCGCCGGGCCTGCTACTGCCTACGGCCAGAGAAAAAGGGGCTCATCGGGCGCGGGGACGTCCGTCGATGACCAGAGAGGATATGTCGCGCGTTGACGGAGCGATACATGAGGAATGCAGGGATGAAGCCAAGCTGTAGAGTCGGATTGGGAATCCTGGCGATCTTGTTCTTGTCGGGACCGCTCACCGTCTGTGCACAGGAACCCTGTTGCGGAGAGTGTGCCGATCAAGTCGGGGAACCGCGTCTGAAGTTCCTCGACGACCTTTGGCGCCTGGGACGCACGGGATCATTTCGTGATCCTTTTGAAGAGCGGATCGAGACGGACCGGCACGATTTCACGCAATCCACGACCACCGTGGGACGTGGCGTGGCGCAGGTCGAAGCGGGGTACACCTATTTCTACAGCGACAACGAGGAAGAGATCGAGCAGGCCCACACGACTCCGGAAATGCTCGTTCGTCTCGGTCTCACCGAAGACATCGAATTCCGCATCCGCTGGACCTACGCCTGGGGGTTTGTCGACGAGGGGGACGATGTGGATTCCGCCGAGGACCTGCGGTGGAGCTTCAAGCTGCGTGCGACCGATCAAGACGGTTGGATTCCCGAAAGTGCCCTCGAACTCCGCTTCACTGCACCGACGGGCGGCCGCGCCTTTTCTACCGAGCAAGTCGAATTCGGGCTCGACTACATCTATGGATGGAAAATCATCGAAGGCAGTGAACTGTACGGGTCAACAGGGTTTGGAACCCAGGCTTTGGGAGATTTCGGGCTGGTGCCAGAGGAGCCGGCGAGTGACCGCTTTATCGCTTGGACTCAATCTGTTGCGCTCGGCACGGAAATCACCGAGCGGACAACGATGTACAACGAGTTTTACGGCATCTTCTCCTACGGTCTGGAAGATGACTACGCCGAAGTCTATTTCAACATCGGCGTCGACTACTACGCCACCCACAACCTGGTCCTTGACCTGCGCGTCGGCGTCGGCTTGACGCCCGATTCGGACGACTTCTTCAGCGGCGTCGGCGGCGGCTATCGGTTCTAACCGCAAGCCGTGACTCCTAGGCCACTGGGGATCAACCGTGAGCGTGCCCACGGTGGTCATGGTCCCGCCGGTGATCGTACCGCCTCCTCGGACGTAAAAGTGGTCCCCGCCGGTCCCGGTCACGACGACGCTTCCTGCACCGCCGGCCGAAATCGTGCTGCCGGCTCGGACGGAAACGCCGTGGTCAAACAATGAACTAAAATCGATGGAGGGACTATAGGCGCCTCCGCCTTGGCCGGTGACAGTGACCGTCCCGCCGCTGGAAGTGATGCGGGAGCCGGTATTCTCTACCAAGACCCCCACATCAGCCCCCCGCCTTGGCCCAGCCGCCTCCGCCCGTTCCCGTCACGCTCACCGTGCCCGTGGCACCCGCAGTGATCTCACCGCCATCGGCGCAGAAGGTCCCCTTTTCCCGACCGGCATTTGACCGGATAATAGAAGGTGGCTCCCGACTCATGCATCATCCTGGTGAGGGGTTCATTCATGGCAGATCCACAAATTCCGCCTGCACGATTTTCGCCGCTGAATTCCCGGCCGCTGAGTCTGTCGCAGCGCGTGGCGGCGTGGTTCGAGTTAATGGAAACGAGCGAGCAGTTCCTGCTGGGAGGGATCCGTCACCGGATCGGGCCCGAGGGCGATCTGCCACACGCCGTCCGGCGTTGGTATCGTCAACAGATGGAGCAACACGACCAGACGATGATTGGATTGCTGGAACAACTCGGTCGTCGCGAGCGAGACTGCCGCCATGCTCAGTGAAGCCGTCGCCTCGTCGCTCCGTCACCTGTTGCACGCGCTGCATTCGCTGAATTTGCCGTCGGCGGTGATGGGCGGAGTCGCGGTGGCGACCTGGAATCACTTCCGGGCGACCAAGGACGTCGACGTGTTGTTGGGGATCGGCGGCCAGGAAGCGGGCGAGATCATCGCGCATCTGGGCCGGTTCGGCTTTCGCCCGAAACGGGATCCGCCGGTGTTGACGATCGAGGGAAATCGAATCATTCAGCTTGTCTACCAGCCGCCCGATGCGTTTCTTGATATTCAGTTGGATCTGATGTTGGCGGATTCTCCGTTCCAGCAATCAGCCTTGTCGCGACGCGTCTCGGTGCGACTGCCCGCGGTGGACCAGGAAGTCGGGGTCGTGGCGTGCGAAGACCTCATCATTCTGAAACTGCTCGCCGGGCGGATGATCGACCGCGCAGACGCGGCAGCTCTGATCAGGATCAACCGCAACGAAATTGACCTCGAACATCTGCTGGAATGGGTCAGACGCTTGGGACTGGGTGATGATTTCGAGGAGATTTGGCACGAGGCGTTTCCCGGCGAGTCGGTATCGTGATCGCGCGGCGTCGGCGCCGGCTTGACGCCCGATTCGGACGACTTCTTCAGCGGCGGCGGCGGCTACCGGTTCTGACCGCAAGCCATGTGCAAGGCGTCGAACTCTACTACAATGTCCAGGTCACGCCCCGGTTCCACTGGACCGCCGACCTGTAAGTCGTCGAGCCGGCCCGCAACCGGCGTTCAAAACACGTAAGATACCTTGCCCAATTGATTGAACATTGTCGCAGCCTGGTTATGTTGGTCGTAGAAAGCTGGCACCGAAAATGGCAAAGAAGAAAGTGACTCGTCTGGTCCGAGACAGTGCGTACGAACAGATCGGGCCCGTGTACCAACTGCTACAGATCGATGTTCTCAACGAATCGCTCAAGAACAACGGGATCGTCGACCCAGAGGTGCGTCGGAAGATCTGCCGCGATTTTGTGTTAGGGATCGGCATGTTTCACGACCAACATTGGTTTGTGGCCGGCGGCAAGACCGTGTATCCACTGCTTTGCTTTTCGCAACGGTTTCTCGATGTCGACACCGACGTCGGCATGCTCGGCGACGTGTTGGCTCCCCCGGAATCCTTCGCCTTTCACGAACACGCGTGCGGTAGGGTCCATGCCTACTTCGAAGAGCGCGCCGAGGAAACGGGCGATATTCTGTCCGGGTGCGTGGGCTTTGAAATCTCCGAAGCGAAGCGGCGACAGGTTCGCAAGCGGTTGGAGCGGCGCATGACGGTCGACGAGGCGCAGTCGTACTTTCGTGACAAGGACGAACGAAACGACGGATGCGAGTATTTCGGTACGTGGGCCGAGGCATTCCAGAAGATCATTCAGGCAGCCATGAAACCCGACGATCAGATCTGGTGGTACACCGCGGCGCGGAAAGACTGGGACAATTTGAGGGGCGAAATGGGAGTCGCGTTGGTTCGAGGTCAAAACGTCGTGACGTTCCTCATCGTCGGCAGGAGTTGACGATCGCGCAAGATGAGGCTTTGACTTTTCGCCTGAGACCCCACGGTCGGTGCGCAAACTGGAGTGCCGATGGTGGGCAGAGCAGATTTGCCCGTCGCGACGTTGCCTGCTCCACGTGGAAAGGACAGCCTTGACGCAATGTGGCCGAGTTTGGAAACGATGAAATGACTGCCGATTCGATTCGAGACCGGATTATTGAACTCTTGCTCGCCGAGAGACGGGACTTCAAATCGCGCTTGGGAGCACTCACGGTGCATCCGATCACGGGAAAGCCAATCCGTCAAGGCGACTTCATCGATCCCTATCCCAACGGCGCCACAGAAAGGCAACTGAATTCGTTCTCGCGGACATGCTGCATTTCGCCTTGTTCCTGCTGGAAGATCGCTTGGGCCTGCAGCACGAACTCGCCAAGTCCAAGGGGATCGACGTTGCCTTGTCCAAGTCGCGGTTGCGAACAAGCAGTTGACCAGATCAGGTTTGGGGGAGCGTCCTTCGTGGTCGGCGCGCCTGCGCAGCATGTTGGCCCCGAACTGGGCGATTCACAGGAAAGCGGACGTCGCCCATCGCTCCGCACGGGCGAGTCGCGATTCACCGTTTTGACGGCACGCTTCGGCCAGCTTGACCGGAAGATCCATGGCCGCCAGTGCCAGCAGCGATCGAGCGAGTTTGGCGGACTTGCCGGAATACCGCTCGGATTGCAGTCGGCCGCGCAGGTTCTCGGAGGGCGCTGTTTGCAGGTCCGTCAACAGTTCCAGAAGCAGACCCAGGAGGTGATGTGCATCCGACGGCAGGGTGGGCACACCGGTGAGGAACGCTTCGAGAAGCTGCGCCACAGTGCCGGCGTGCAATGGGGACACGCGGGCCACTTCGGCCAACGACTGCTGGACGCGGTTCAATTTCACCCAGCCGCCGGGAAGCAGTCGCACGAGCACGTCCGCCAACCGTGCCGGTGCGGCCCGGCCGTCTTCGATGCCGGCAATCAGGGCGTCCAGGGCCGCGCCGCGCGAATCGCTGTCTTTGCTCACCAGCGCCACCGCGAGGGCCAGGTAGCCCATCTCCGTCCACGGCCGGTCCGGCTCCAGCAACGGTTCCAGGAACACATGGTTCGGCTCGAACGCCGACGGCGCAGCATTGACTCGATTGGCCAACGACAAGACGCCTCCGGCCAGAAAGGGATCGGCATTCAGCGGCCAGATCTGGCCAGTCCACTGGTGTACCCAGGGCGCGCCGAATTCGAATCGCGAGCCGCGCAGCGTGGCCTCGTGCAACGCGACCGTGGGGCGGGCCTCGTTGCCCGGCGACTCGACCAGTTGCGGACACACCACGATCCGGAGATCGACCGCGCCGCTGGATTTCCAGTGGTACGCGTCCTTGCCTTCCTGAGAAGTCCAACTGTATTGGGCCGCGGCGATGCCATCCGGCAGGTCCGGCCCGCGCACGACCAGCGTTAGGGCCTCCAGCGTTCCGCGCGGCTGACGAGCCCGTCCCGCCGCCAGCCAGAGGGCGCCGGTGTCGTTTTCCACAGCCGGATGGTCTGCGCCGCCCATCGCCCAACGGACCGCGCAGCCCGAAACGTCGGGCAGCGACGCGGCATCGCGCAGGGCATCAGGACGATGGTCGGGGGCGAGCCGCAACAGGGCCTGCAACAGGTCAAACGTGGGTGGCTCGATGGCACGCTCTGCGAGCTGACGCAGACGGGCGACCAGGACCCGCGGATCGATCCAGCCATGCGCGTGGGTGGGAGCAGCCAGCAGCGGAGCGGCATGCCGCTGGACGGCTCGGTCCTGGATTTCCCGTAAACGATGATGCTGGAACTTGCGGATCAACGTTTCTCCGCTCTCGCGTTCGTCGAGTCTGACGGCGTTGCCTTCCAGCCAGCTCAAAATGAGTTCTCGCAAAGGTTGCCGTGCAAACAAGCTGTTGACCAGCCCGGGGTGCCCTTCACTGGGGCGGGCGCCTCGCAGCCGTTTCGTCAGCGGCGCGGCGCGCACTGCAAGATCGGCGGGCCGCTGGTCGCACAAGCGACTGATGCCGTCCAGGATCCGTTCGAGTTCGTCGGCCGAATCGATCGCTTCGATCGCGTGCGCCACGGCGTCCAACAACTGGTCGGCGCTCTCGATCGGCGCGATGGGCGCGACGCCGGTCAAGACGGGAACTTCCAGCAGGTCGAACTCCAGGGGAGCCGGCAGACGATGCGAACGAAGGCACTCCAGCGCCTCGTCCACTCCCGCCAACCGCCGCCAACGTTCGTCGAGACGTAGGGTCCGGTCCGTCAATTCCTCTGCGGACGAGCCGCTTGCGGCCGTGGGTGATTCAACGCCCTCGCCGGTAACCGGGCTGGTGGAAAACGATTGCAGGATTGCTTCCGCTTGCCCGCGGACGCTGGCGGCCAGGCCGTCGAGCCGCTCGCGCAGAGCGATGGCGTGGTCGGCATGCAGCCGAGGACGCCAACCTTCCAGCATTTCAATCGCTTGCTTCTGCACTTCGGCGGATTCGTGAGCCAACGCCTCGATGGCCACGTTGACCGCAGCCGGCACTAGTTCGGGCTTCCGAGTCGCCAGCTTGGCGGCCAGCGTGAGAGCCGCCTTCGATTGGCCCTTTGGCTTCAAAGCGAACACCGCCGGTACCGCAGCGAAGAACGCGTCTGCATCCAGCGATCCGGCCTTTTCCAGCTGCGACAGCACGTCCAGAGCGAACGTCACGACATGCGTCGCGCGGCTGGCCAGCAACTTCAGGTAGTCGGCCTGCCGCGGGTGGATTTCCTCGGTCGTCGGCTGCAGCCGGTCGTGGAAACGGATCAGCCCGGTCAGTGCTGCGTTGGAGGGCGCGTGGCCGAGCCCGTCCAGACACGCATCCAGGAGGCGAAGGCGATCAACGCGTCCTCGTTCGGACAATCTCAGCAGGGCGGTGCTCCAGCTTTCATGAGCCGGATTCCGGCCGTGCTGCTCGACCGGGTCAAAGTAGAAGGCGGTCACATCAGCCTCAAACAGCAGCCAAACGTCTTCCAGAAGTTCCGGTTCGTCAAGGAGTTGCTGGCTGATGGGAACGGTGCGCTGATCCCAATGCCATTCGTAGGCTCCGAATTCAATCACTCGTCCGTAGGCGTTTGCGGATGGTTTCTGACAGAGCCCTGCCTTGATGAGCGCGCGGAGGAAACGCCAGGTAATGTCACTGACCGGCCCCGTCATCTTCCGCGTGACCCAGTCGTCAATCCACTCCGGCCGACGGTCGGTCAGCACTCTCACTGCGGTTGGGGCATACCGCCGGTCGAATCGGCCGGAGACCTTTTGAGCCTCCGCGCGCGAACAGAACGCCAGAGTCGCGATCCCCGCCGTCTGGTATTCACCGCTCCAATGCGCCCAACGGCTGCGCGAGCCATGAATCTTCGCTGCGGCCTTGGATAGCGTCCGGCGCTGGCCCTCAGAAAGCGACTCGGCGGCCTCCGCCACCTTCACCGCGTCACCGCGGTTAACCAGTTCTTCCAGCTCATCAGGCGTCACCATCGTCGCTCCCTTCCGCGGATTCCGCGCCCTCCACGAACATCCGCGCGGCCAGAATGTGTTTGCACGGGCCCCGTTCGCCCTGATTCTTGCTGAACCAGGGACAGGTGCAGCGGTCGCCGTCAGGTCGCAGCCGCACGTGGTGCTGCACTCCGGTACCAGCCACGCTCAGATCGTAAGCCCCGCCGCCGAGGTCCGACAAGACCGAGACGCCCTGCCGCTCCAGCAGCTTGCGGGCGTCCTTCAACCGCGGCTGTAGCGTTTCCACCTGCTCCAGATCGAAGGGCAATTCGCGATGAAAATAGCGGCCCGCAGTCACATCGTAGCCCGCCAAGCCGCGGGAGCCCAAGACGGCCAGCGCGTCTTCCACCTCCTCGACGGTCAGCCCGATTTCGCGGGCCAGCGACGCGCTGTCGATTTGCGACTGCCACGCCAGCCGCGCTTGAACGTAAGGCAGCGCCTCCTGCCAGCGGCGGCCGGCCAGTTTTTCCAGCACCTGCCCTTCCCCGGAAAATCCCCGATACAACTCCGGGCTGAGCATCAGGAAGAACCGTCCCGTGGCAAACATCACCTCCCACGCGCTGGTCCCGGTATCGCTGTCCGACCAAATCCGGAGACCCCGCGCGGCGTTCAGGAGCGGATCCAGAACCCTGATCCGATTCATACCGTGCAAGGGGACGGCGCCGGGGCGCGACAACTGAGTCAAGCGAAGGGCGGTGCCAGTCTGGACGACGTAAGACAAGCGTCGAGGCCCCGTGCCGCTAGGCAGACTCCGCAAGAATCGCCGCGCCTCGGCCGGTTTGACTTCCAATCTCAGTTCCAGGCATGGCTGGTACGCCTGTACCTCGCTGAAGCCCTTGATCCATCGGACCGGGAGGTTGACCTTTTTCTCCACCACGGACTCGCCTTCCCGAGTCAGCGTCACGCCCTCGCGGCCCACGCTCAACATGGCCGCGTCCTGTTCGCCGAGCCGCCCCAGCGCGGAACGCATCGCTTGATTGAAATCCACGTTGGTGGTCCCGCGCCCCTGGATGTCCCGGTCAAACGCTTGCGCCGGAAGGTCCACGCGAGCGTACACACCGCAGCACCCGCTGAAGCCTTCGAACCGCAGCATCTCCGAACTGCTCGTGATCACCGGGTCGAAGTTTGGCGGCCGGGGCTGAAAGAAATGCGTGCGTACCACTTCGCAGAGCACCCATAGCAGATCGCCCACCACGCGCGGCTCCCGCAACCGCCCCCGAAAAAAACAAGGATGCTCCTGCCGCCGCCCGCAAGTCGCCAGACACAAGCCGAACGCCTCGTCGGTCGGCCCCACGAAGGACGCGAAGGGATAGCGGTAAGTGTAATCGAGCGCTGCGACCGTCATGAATGCCTCCGTCCCAAATAACGGGTCCCTGTAGTTTACCCCGTGGTCCAATTTAAGCGAGGCAGGGGGGCCCTCCGTGGCCGTCGTTTGGAGCCACGAGTCCACGTTTTGCTACTTTCAGGGGGATTGGGGTCAGACCTCGTTTTTCGTTTGTTTCAGCCGCAACTGCAGCTGAATGGCGTCGATCTCGCGGCGCAGACGGCT
>ERZ795059.3697-NODE-3697-length-14774-cov-5.556016_pt1 | contig 14774 bp, 14 predicted proteins | sample MGYA00375143_ERZ795059 | MGnify/ENA primary metagenome ERZ795059 (study PRJEB30188, sample SAMN05720168) | activated sludge metagenome | isolation source: Anaerobic digester | place: USA | collected 2015-01-07 ... | reverse complement strand
GCTCTCGAGCAATACCCGGTAGGCCGCCTCGTCGTAGCGGTCGAACTCGTCGACGCGCACGTCGCAGCGGTATCGGGCGAGGTCGAGCTCGGCTCGCCTGATGCCCTGGAGGCAGAGCGCCCAGTAACCCGAATCCTGATCCGATCGCGGCAGGATCACGCGGAAGGTGAAGTTCTTCTTGAGCGATAGCTGCCTCGCGAGGACGTCGGGCTCGTAGCCGAGCGACGATATGATCTCGCGTATCCTCGCCTGCGTCTTGGAGGAGACGCCGCCCCGGTCGTGGAGTACGCGGTCGACGGTGCCTATGGACACCCCAGCGAGGCGGGCTATCTCCTTTACGGTGATCTTTTCTTCCATGTCTCTATCTATCCGCGTTTGCCGCTTGGCGTCAGCCATGCGGGTAGGGCGCGCCGTAGGCCGCGCGCTCCGCGTAGCCAGAGGACGACGCTCTGCAGCACGATGAAGATGCACAGGAGCAGCCCGCTCACGATGGACTGGAAATTCGAGTTGACGCCGGCGGCGCGTATGAGCTCGTTGATCGTGAGCAGGGTCAGCGCCCCGATGGGCGAGCCTATCAGGTTCCCGACGCCGCCAGAGAGCATCGTACCCCCGATGATCGAACCGGCTATCGCCTTCATCTCGAACCCGGCCGCGTTCCCGATGTTCCCCGCTCCCGTCGTCATTATGAAGACGAAGCCCGCGACGCCGGAGAGTAGCCCGCTGAGCACGTAGGAGCCGAATTTGGCCCGCTTCACGTTGATGCCGAGCATCAGCGCGCTCTGGCTATTGCCACCGACGGCGTAGAGGTTCCGCCCGAAGCGCGACCATCGCATCAGTACGGCGAGCAGGGCGATGAGTGCCACCGCGACGACGGTGCCCGGCTTGATCGCGAGCGGGATGAAGTTGCCGAGCCGGTTCGTGGTGCCGAGCCACGGGACGACGAGCTCGAAGTCCCTGAGGAGCACGAACTCCGGCAGGGTCACGTTGAGAGGATCCTTGTGTATGGTCGTCAGGAGCCCGTTGGCCAGGAACATGCCCGATAGCGTAATGATGAACGGCTGGATTTCCAGGTACGCTACGAGAAAGCCTTGGAGGAGGCCGAACGCGAGGCCTATGCCCAGCGCGAGGAGCATCGAGCCTCCGACGCTCCCCGTCCCGGATTCCAAGAAAACCGCGCAGCACATGGTTACGAGGCCGGTCACGGCGCCGACCGAGATGTCGATGCCGCCGCCTATCATGACGATGCTCAGGCCGAGGGTCAGGATGATCAGCGGGGCGTTCAGGTTGAACAGGTCGAAGAAGGTCTGGTACTGCAGGAAGCTGCTCGGGTAGCAGATGACCGCGAAACCGTACATGAGTACGAATATGGTCGCGGCGATGGCGAAGAGCAGGTTCGAGTTGCTTATAGCCTCTTTGCGCTGTGTCGTGTTCATCGCTTCCACCCTAGGCCTCTTCCCGTTCCGGGTCTCGCGGCTTCTTGGCGACCGTGGCGTCGAGCCTGGCTCGAAGCCGCGCGACGCCCTTCGCCGCGTAGGCTCTGACCACGGGCGACGATACGACCATCAGCACGAGTATGAAGACGGCCTTGAACGCCTTGATCGTCTCGGGGTCCACCTCGAGGCGTAGCAGGGTCCGGTTCAGTACCTCAATGGTATACGCGCCGATTATCGAGCCGGATACGCTGAACCTGCCCCCGCCGAGCGGGTTGCCGCCGATCGCGACCGCCAGGATCGCGTCCATCTCGCAGAATTTCAGCAGATTGACGCTGTCATGGCGACCGGCCTTGGTAACGGCTATGAAGCCGGCGACGGCCGTGCAGACGCCGAGGATCATATAGGTCAGGAGCTTGATCCTCACCGGGTCGATGCCGTTGAGGCGCGCGGCCCTCGGGTTGATCCCGACGGCCTCCGAGTACAGCCTGAGGTTCGTCGCCTTGAGGAACACGGCGACGACTGCTATGAATACGGCGGTCAGGATTATGGGCGTCTGGATCGGGACGCCCGGTATAACGCTGCCGATCTGGCTCGTCAGGTCGTTGGCCAGTATCGGTGACAGCCTGCCATCGATCAGGAACGCTATCGACCTGCCGGCGGTGAATAGGATGAGCGTCGCGACCATCGGCTGGACGTTGAACATGGCGACCAGGGAGCCGTTAAAGGCGCCGATGACGATGCCGACCAGGCAGCTGATGAGGAACGCGACCAGGATGGTCGTCCAGGTGATGCTCGCCGAGCCGAGAAGCACGCGGACGAATACGCTCGAGCTTATCGTCGCCGCGACCCCGACGCTGATATCCTGGCCGCCCGACGAGGAGGTGACCAGGGTCATCCCTATGGCCAGGATCACCAGTTCCGACGCGCCGAACAGGATGTTCGGTATATTGCCGTACAGCGCCCCGTTGATGAGCGTGACGCTGAAGTAATCCGCGCCCTTGATCAGGTTGATGAGGATCAGGATCGCCAGCACCGAGAGGGGCAGGAGCACCTGGAATCCGTGGGTTCTCTTCTTCATGTCCGCTAGCTCCCCCCGGCGATGACGCGCATGACGACGTTCTCGGTCAGGTCGCCGCCCGTGAGCTCCCCGACGATGGACCGGTCCCTCATGACGATCAGGCGCGAACAGGTACGGAGCATCTCCTCGATCTCGGAGGATATGAAGGTCACGCTGACCCCTTCCTCGGCGAGCTTGAGCACCAGCTTCTGGATCTCCACCTTGGTCCCGACGTCGATACCCCGCGTCGGCTCGTCGAGTATCAGGTACTCGGGATGGGTCAACAGCCATCGGGCGAGGATGGCCTTCTGCTGGTTGCCCCCCGAGAGCGATTTGATCGGCGTGGCGCTGGACGCGGTCTTTATGTTCAGGCTCCGGATGTACTCGTCCGCGAACGCCTCGGCCTGCTTCCTCGAGAACGGCTTCCAGAACCCGTGCAGGACCTGCAGCGCCAGGATGATGTTGTCTCGCACGGAGAGGTCAGCGATGATGCCATCGCCCTTGCGATCCTCCGGCAGGTAGCCGATGCCCAGCCGCATCGCGTGGATGGGCTCCCCGATGTTCGCCTTTTTACCCTTGATCTTGATGTCGCCGCCGGTAACCTTATCGGCCGCGTAGATCGCGCGGACGCTCTCGCTGCGCCCGGAGCCGAGCAAACCGGTGAACCCGTTCACTTCGCCTTTCCGTATGGAGAAGTCGAAGGGCCTGACCCCCGCCGCGCTCGATAGCCCCGTCGCCTCGAACACCGGCGTCTCGCCGGCGCGAGTCGAAGGCTCATGCTTCCGTATCCTCGCGACGTCGTCGAGCGCCTTACCCATCATCTTCGATACCAGCTCGAACTGGGGCAGGGCCGACGCCTCGTACTCGCCTATGAATTCGCCGTTGCGCAGCACCGTGATCCTGTCGCTGATCTCGTATACCTGGTCCAGGAAGTGGGTTACGAAGACGATGCCCACGCCCCTGGACTTCAGCTCGCGCATCAGCGAGAAGAGCTTGCGAACCTCGTCCTCGTCGAGCGACGAGGTCGGCTCGTCCAGGATGAGGATTTTGCAGTCCATGTCGATGGCGCGGGCGATCGCTATCATCTGCTGGATGGCCAGCGAGCAGCTCGACAGCTGCTGGGTCGGCCTGGCCGGGATGCCGAGCGAGTCCAGGAGCCTAGCGGCCCGTTCCCTCATCCGTTTCCAATTGACGAAGGCGTAGCGGCCCCTGCCTATGAACATGTTCTCCGCGACAGTCAGGTTTGGGCAGAGTGTAATCTCCTGGTACACGGTGCCGACCCCGAAGGCCTGAGCATCCTGGGGCGACTTAAAATGGATGGCGTTTCCTTCTATCGCTATCTGGCCGGAGTCCTTCTCGTAGACGCCGGTCATCACCTTGATCAAGGTGGACTTGCCGGCGCCGTTCTCCCCCATGAGGGCGTGAACCTCTCCCGCCCGAAGGGTGAAGCTGACGTCGTGCAGGGCCCTGACCCCGGGAAACGACTTGCATATGCCCCGCATCTCAAGCACATTCTGCGTTCGCACTCGTTCCTCTCCCTGATGCATCGAGAATAAAAACGTGCGGCGCGGCAAGTCTGACTATACCCAGCGCCGCGCCGCACGCCTCAAGCGGTTCTATGACTATATACGGTTACTTCGTGATCACGCCCTTGCCTGGATCGGCATTGATGCCCTTGCTCAGGATGAGCTCGTCGGTGATCGTGGCCGTATCGGCGTAGATCTCTTTCTGATAGACGATGCCGGTGGGGCTCTTCTTGCCGGATTCCAGGGTCTTGATCCAACCGGAGATCTCGGCCGCCTGGCGGGGGCTGCACTGGATGTCGCAATCCCAGTAGCCGGCCTGTACGTTACGTAGGGCGAAGCGGTTGAAATCGAAGCCGATGATCTTGACCTTGCCGTTCTTGCCGTGGCTGATGCCGGCGGCGTCGAGGGCCTGGACCGCGCCCTGGGCCATACCGTCGTTCTGCGCGTAGATGACGTTGAAGTCCTTGCCGGCGGCTATCGCGGCCTCGACTACCTTGCGGGCCTCTTCGGGGCTCCAGCTGTCGCCGCCGGTCCCGTCCGCGACGATCTTGACCTTGCCTGAGTCGCGGGCCTTGAGCAGGGCGCTGCTACGGCCAAGCTCGGCCGCTGAACCCATCTGCCCCCGGATGAGGATCACATTGTAGGCGGGTAGCTTCTGGCTCAGAAGCCAGTTGACGGCGGTGGTTCCCTCGGCGGCCATATCGGAGACGAGGGCGGCCTTATAGTTCGAGGCGTCGGTCTGGATGAGGCGATCGAAGAGGAATACGGTTACGCCGGCGGTCTTGGCAGCCTTCAGTACGTTATCCCAGCCGGACGCGTTCGCCGCCGAGATAAGGAGGTACTTGACTCCGTCGCGGATATAGCCCTGGGCCGCCGCGATCTGCTCGCTATTGTCGCCGGTGTTGGTCTGCTTCATGTCATAGCCGTTGGCCCTCGAGAAGACGGCGTTCATGTCCTCGACGTTGGCCTGGCGATAGCCGGATTCTTCGGGCGGCAGGTTCACGATTCCCACCCGGATCAGGGAACCCTGGGCGCTGACCGCGCCGGCGAAAGCGACCAGGAGTACTAGGGCCGTACAGAATACTTTCGTTAACCGAGATTGAGATGACATTTCATGCCTCCGATACTACGGAACAACTTCACGTTCTCTGGCGGCAACGCCGCGCATTCGCTTGACTTTCGAAGCCCTCGGGTAGTAACAACGCTGAAACCGGAATCCTGAGACCGCTCGCTCCTCCTTCCATCGTCGATACCGAGTCGGACGATTCTGTCCGCTCATCGGGATTGGGTGTATGTACGAAACACTCTGTTCTCTGTAGCGTGTACGTACACGGTGCTACTCGTATGGTACTATCATTCGTATTTCTGTCAATCTTTTTTTAGTTCGGATAGGTTTTTCGGCGGTACCGCGCACGCAGTCCTTATCGATCTTGGCTTCCGGCGAATGCTTCGATGTACGAAGATGGCCTAATAGAAATAAACTAATACCGCCAAGGGATGATTGAGGCATGGCTTTTCCGGGGTGACACTATAGCACCCGGGAGGAGCTCAACGCTTTGGACCAGAACGAAACCGCTCGAGAGTTGCTCGCCCTAAACATGAAGCGGCTCAGGGCCGCTGTCGGGATATCGCAGATGGTTCTGGCGCAGCGGGTCGGCTGCTCCACCACGCTCATAGGCAATATAGAGATACAGAAGCGGTTTCCCTCGGCCGAGAACCTGGATCGTATAGCCGGCTCCTTCGGCGTTCCGGTCTACGAGCTGTTCATCCGGGACTCCCCGGCTATCGATAGGGTCGCTTCGAACTTCGAGGTCAAGGAAAGCATCGAGCGCAAGGTGCTCGAGGCCATCCACGGCGTGCTCGACGAGAAAGGGTTCTACTACCAGTGACGCCGGAAGGCTCCGTATAGAAGTGTCGTAGCGGCCGGTAGCTTACTCCGTCTCGCCGCTTGTCGCCCATAATCCCCGGCCGCCTCGCCTGGCTTCCCGCTCCGCGGTGGAGAATTCGTCCTGGAACGGGAACGGGTACTTGAGGTACGCGAAGCCGTAGCCGTCCGATACGATCGCCAGGTTGACGCAGGTTCCGTCGTCCAGGAATACATAGGCGAGCAGGCGCCCGTAGTAGTCGCGCCCCTCCGGCCCGAAGGCCAGGCGGACGTCCCGCCCGAGGAGGCGCCGCTCCGCGTAGGCCGCGGCCTCCTTACTGAAGCGTTCCACCGGCTTGCGCGGGTCGACGCTCTCCGGGGTATCGACGCCGATCAGCCTGACTTTCTCCTGGCTGCCGCCCGGCAGCTCGACGACGAGGGTGTCGCCGTCGACTATCCTGGTAACGGTCGCGCTCGTCATGTCGCCGAGGCGGCGCGCCAGGGCCTCGAGCGAACGGAGCCTGTCCGGGACGGTGTAGAGCTCGGAGTCCGCGGACGCCGTTGCCCGGCGCGCCGCCTCGTCGGCTGACGACCCTTCGCGGTCGCCGAAGGCCGTCTCCAGCAGGGCGACGAGGGCCAGCCCGCAGGCCGCCGCCAGCATCGCCGAACGCCTCGCTCGTTTCCTGGTCATCCGCATATCGTATAGCCAATCGCCCCGCTCGTCGATATCATCGTCGTCATGGACCCAGTATCGCCGGCGCTGATCTCCGCCGCAATCCTGACGCTCGCGGCCATCGTCGCTCTGGGCGTATCGAGCGGCAAGCACGTGAAGAACGCCTCCGACTTCGATACCGGCGGGAACAGGGCCGGTCCGGTCATGGTCGCCGGCACCCTGGTCGGTACGCTGGTCGGCGGGTCCGCGACGATAGGCACCGCCCAGCTGGCGTTCATGTACGGCCTGTCCGCCTGGTGGTTCACGCTCGGTTGTTCGATCGGCTGCGTCGCGCTCGGGCTCGGGCTGGCGCGGCGCATGCGGGCCTCGGGCGGCGGCACCATCCAGGAGATGATCAGCCGAGAGTACGGCGGCGTCGCGAGGGTCGTCACTTCGCTCCTGACCTCTGTCGGCATCGTCATCAACATCATCGCGCAGATCCTGGCCGCCAATGCGCTCCTTTCGACACTGTTCGGGCTCGGGCCGGCGGCCAGCGCCCTCGTCAGCGTCGGCCTGATGGCCTCGTACGTGCTGGCCGGCGGCATCCGAGGGGCCGGCGTCCTGGGCCTGGTCAAGATGGCGCTGATCTACCTGACGGCGACGGTATGCGGCGTCCTGGCCCTCCGGTTGTCGGGCGGCCTGGGCGCGATAGCCTCGGCGCTGCCGGCGGATCGCTACTTCAGCCTGATCGCCCGTGGCCTCGCAGTCGATCTGGGCGCCGGCCTATCCGTGGCGCTCGGGGTGCTATCGACCCAGACCTACGCCCAGGCCATCCTGACGGCCAGGAGCGACGGGGCGGCGAAGAACGGCGCGCTGCTGTCGGCGATCATCGTGCCCCCGGTCGGGCTCCTGTGCGTTTTCGTAGGCTACCACATGCGCCTGACTCACCCGGAGATGCCGGCGGCCCAGGCCTTGCCTCGCTTCATCGTGGAGCGGCTGCCGCCGGCCCTGGCCGGCGTCAGCCTGGCCGCGCTGCTACTGGCGGTCGTCGGTACCGGCTCCGGCATGGCGCTCGGCTTCGGGCGTATCGTCTCCAACGACATCTATAAGCGCTACCTCCGCCCGAGCGCGAGCGGCGAGCGCCAGCTCCTGGTCTCCCGTCTGGTGATAGTCGGCTCCTTAGCGGTCTCGGCGCTCTGCGCTCTCGGCGGTCTCGGAGGGATCATCCTGACCTTCGGTTTCCTGTCGATGGGCCTGCGCGCGGCTGTCCTGCTCGTGCCGATGCTGTGCGCCCTGTTCCTTCCCGGGCGCATGCGCCCGTGCTTCGCGATAGCCTCGAGCGTGGCTGGCCTGACCTGCATGATGGCGTCCTGGGCGATTGGACTGCCGTTCGACCCGCTGTTCGCCGGCATGGCGGCCTCGGTCGCGTCGGCCATCGTCGGCCTGCTCGTAGGCCCAAGATGATGGTCGGCCGAGCGAGGCAGGCCTCGCCCCCGGTAAGGCGGAGCGTCCGACGTTCAGACCGATCGCCTCCGCCTGGATAGCGCGGCTCGGCCGACTATGAACAGCGCCCCGAATAGGAGCAGTATCAGCGTCGACAGGGCCCGTTCGGCGTGTGCGGCGCCGGAGCGGGCCTGGTCTATCGCTTGCATCGCCCAGTACTGCGGGAAGGCCGCCGCCATCCGGCGAGCCGACGCGCCCATGAACTCGGCCGGGAAGAAGACGCCGCCTAAGAGGCTCGTGGCCAGGATGACGAGGTTGGCCAGCAGCATCGCCCCCGAGCTCGAGTCGGACAGCTCGCAGAGGAGAAGGGCCAGCCCGACCGAGGCCACGTTGAAGGCGAGTAGGATGGCCAAGAGCCGCTCGGCCCCGAGGCCCAGATCGACCGGAAATACGAATGCGATGAAGCCGACGAACAGGATGACCTGGGCGCAGAGCACCGTGAAGGCCGCGGCGCCATTCCCGATGGCATAGGCGAGGCCACCCGTCGGCGAGGCCGCGATGCGTAGGGCTGCGCCCTCTTCCCTGTCCCTGATGGTCAGGCTGGTTATCATCGTGGCCTGGAGCATCGAGAAATAGACGACGAGGCCGATGGCCTGGGCGGCGGCGAACGACTCGTCGCCGGTGAGGCGAAGCAGGAAGAACATCGCCACGAAGCTGGCGATCGGAGCGGCGAAGTAGACGAGGAAGGCGAGTTTGTTTCTGAATGCCCCGATCATGAAGTTTTTATAGAACAGCGCGAAGGCTCTCATCGTTTCCTCCATAGCCTAAGGCAGGCGAGCGTCATCAGCGCGGCGGAAGCCGCCAGGCTGAAGGTCAGGGCGGCGGCGATGTACTCGCCGGGACCCGGCATGGCTAGGTCGAGCATGGCCAGGTTGATCCAGCGTAGTGGCGAGAAGCGCGCCAGCTCGTGCAGGAAGCCGCTCTCCGGTATGATCGTATAGCCGCCTCCGATGAAGACGAGCGCCGGCACGAGCGCGTTCATCACGCCGTTGGCCGCCCTCTCCTCGCCGAAGATGACCGCCAGCGAGACGCCGAGGCTCGCCGCCAGCAAGGCCTCGGCACAGATGAGCAGCGCCGAAAGCCAGAGCCGCTCGCCGTAGTCGATCGACAGGAGTACCGAGGCGAGCGCCATGACTGCGCAGCCGAGCGCCGCGAGCGACAGCCACGAGCCGAGGAAGGCGCCGAGCGTCGCCGACAGGCGGCCGATGGGCGCCACGCCGAGCCGAACCTCGGTGTTCGACCGCCTTTCCTTGAAGACGGCCCACGAGGCTATGAAGGAGCCCTGGAACACGGCCATCGTGAGCAGGGTGACGCCGAAGTACTGCATGGCATCGAAGCCCTGGCCCCCGGCGGCGAAGATGGCGGTGAAGGCCTGGCCGAAGACGAAGATAACGAAGATCGGGCCGACGATGAACAGCGCCATCACTCCTGGGCTTTTAAGGAACAGCTGTACCTGGTGCCTGGCGAATACTAGGGTTACCATGTCGTCCACCTAGTCCCGCAGGGAACGGCCGGTAAGGCTCAGGAATACCGTCTCGAGCGATGGCGAGTCGGTCTCAATATCGGTGACGATGAGTCCCTGCCGGTTGACCTCGGCTGTCAGCTCGTTCAGGTTGGTCGCGCCGACCTCGCTGGTCACGCAGAGGCGCAGCTCGTCGAGCTTGGCCGTCGTGACGCCGCGGATGCGCTTGAACGCGCCGAGGTCCACCGGGTCGGGCCGCTTGAGGGTGAAGGTGACGCCGCTCGAGTCCTTGATCAGCAGCTTGAGCCGTTCCTGGCTGCCCTGGGCTATGATTTTGCCCTTGTCCATGATGGCTATCTCGGTACAGAGGTTCTCCGCTTCTTCCATATAATGCGTCGTATAGATGATGGTACGGCCGCGGCGCCTGAGCTCCTCGACGGAGCGCAGAATATGGTTGCGCGACTGGGGGTCGATACCGACCGTCGGCTCGTCCAGGATGACGACGCGCGGGTCGTGGGCTATGCCGCAGGCGATATTCAACCTGCGCTTCATGCCGCCGGAGAATGCTTTGGCCGGTTTCTTGCCCGTGTCGGAGAGGCCAGCGAACGCCAGCGCCGCCTCGGCGGCCTCGGTCAGGGCCTTGCCGCGGAGGCCGTACAGGCTGGCGAAGAACTTGACGTTCTCGATCGCGCTATAGTTCTGGTAGAAGGCCAGGTCCTGGGGTACGAGCCCTATCATGCGCTTGACGGCCTTCGCGTCGAGCGGGCCGGCCGTTCCCGCCGGGCCGTCGAAGAACGATACCGAGCCGCCGTCCTGTGCCAGGAGGCCGGTGATCATGCGGATGAGGGTCGACTTGCCGGCGCCGTTGGGGCCGAGCAGCCCGAATAGCTCGCCATCGCGTATGGTCAGCGAGACGTTGTCCACGGCCATGGTAGGCCCAAAGCTCTTGCTCGCGTTCCGAATCTCTATCATCTCGTCCTCCTCGCCCTATCGTGGTTCGAGCATAGCGACGGCGGAGCGCGGCGGGTAGTACGTTTGGTAACGCGCCGGAGTGACTAAAGTCAGGCCTAGGAGAAGTCCCTGCGGCCGGTCACGCAGTAGATGGCTATCTGGGTGCGCTGCTGGAGCCCGAGCTTGTCCAGGATGGACGAGACGTAGTTCTTGATCGTACCCTCGGACAGGCCGAGGCTGTCGGCCGCCTGCCGGTTCGAATAGCCCTCCGCTATCAGCCTGACGAGGGAGCGCTCCCGCTCGCTCAAGGCGGATAGGTCGCCTGGCGCGTTGGCCGAGGCCCGCCTGACGGCCTCGAACACTTCGTCCTGGAAGACCGTGTGCCCCTGATGGACGAGCCTGACCGCTTCCTTGATCTCGTCGCTCGAGCAGCCTTTGAGTAGATAGCCCGACGCGCCGCTCGCCAGTGCTCCGCGCACGAGCTCGGTCTCCTTGAAGGTGGACAGGAGTAGGACCCTGCACGTGCCACCGACCGCGATCTCGGCCGCCGCTTCAATGCCGTTCTTCCCGGGCATGCGAATGTCGAGGAGGGCCACGTCGACGGACAGCGAGCGGCAGGCGCGCACAGCCTCGAGCCCGTCGGCCACGGAGGCGACCACGGTAAAGCCTTCATCCCGCCCGAAGACTATCTCGAGCGCCTCGCGGATCAGCGGGTCGTCATCGCCTATCAGTAGCCGTATCGCCATCGTTCGTCCCTCCTCGCGGGAAGAGCATGATAACCGAGAATCCCCTCGACGAGTCCACCAGCATCGTACCGCCGGCCTCGCGGGTTCTGGTCTCCATGCCTTCGAGCCCCATGCCCTGCCGGACTACCGCGCCGGTCGAGCCGTCGTCCTTGAACTCGACCTTGTAGAGCCGGTTGAGCGCCGTCACCGAGCAGGAGAAGAGACTGGCCCGTCCGTGCCTGAGCGTGTTGGTCATAGCCTCGGTCAGGTTGTCGGCGGCGACGCGCCATAGCTCGGCGGGCATGGCCTCGAGCGGTCCGTCGAGGGAGAGCCTGGTCTCGAGGCCGTGGCGGGAGCGGAAGTCCTCGAGCGCGGCCCGGAGCCGCTGGGCGCCGATCGCCTCGGCCTCGGGCTTCATCGCGCGCAGGCTCAGGCGTATCGACGATAGGCCGTCCTTGAGGGTGGCCGAAACCCGGTCTACGATGCGCCTGGCCCGTTCGGGCTCGTCGTCGAACAGGAGCCTGGCCGCGTCCAGTTGCATGATGCCGCCGGTGAGCGTATGACCCAGCTCGTCGTGGAGGCTGCGCGCCAGCCTCTCGCGCTCGCTGATGGCGGCGAGGCGCTCGGCCTCAGCGCCGACGCGCCTAAGGCCGTCGAGCCGCTCCTGGGAACTGGCCAGCTCGCGCTCGAGCGAGCCGACTCGGCTACGCAGGCGGCGCTCGCGTATCGAACGGACCGCCGAGTCCGCGGCCCAAGCGCAGGCGACAGCCCAGACGCCGAGGTAGACCGGCGTCTGGCCCACCTCGATCAGCGGGGACGGCGCCGCGGCGAGCGCCGCGGCTACGACCCATGGAACGGGGCGCCAACCGTCGTCAGCCGGCGCGGCTAGCGGACCGCGAAGCGGCGCGCCCATGATGACGGCTGGCCAGGCCAGGACGCAAGCCGGCTCGGCGCGATAGGCGGTAGCGCATAGAGCCAGCTTGGCGGCCGCCAGGACGAGCCAGACGGCGGAGCGCGGGGCTGCCTGGCGCGCCGTACCGGGCCTCGGCCACGGTCCGGCGGCTACCAGCGTCTGGAACGCCAGGAAGACGGCGAGGGCGGGCCCGATCGCGTCGGGGCGGCCGATAGCGTACCGGACGAGAATGACCGCCGCGATGATAGCCTCCAGGGCCGGCACGTCAGCCTCCGTGGGCGCGGCGGATCCTCGTCGGTAGCGGCCCTATAGTCGACCCTTCGGCTAAATCCATCCGAGTACGCCGGCGAATACGGCGAGCATCGCCGCGTCGACGATGAACAGCCCGCCTATCAGCCGCCGCCTGGTCGCGGGCTTCCAGTCGTAGGCGAGATTGGCAGCGAGGAAGAAGGGCACGTAGGTGGTGATGAACACCGGGAAGGCTCCCCACCAGGGGTAGACCCAGTGAAAGGCCGGGGTGGAGGCGAGGAAGATTTCGAAGACCGAGAAGAAGGCCGCGTTCGCCACGGCGAAGAACACGCGGTTGTTGACGCCGAGCACCTTGGCCTTCGGGTCGTCGGGAAGGATCTTCGAGAAGATCAGGCCCGCGACGGCGAACATCATCGACAGCTCCCAGCCGACTCCGACGAGCAGCAGGAACGAGGTGCCAGTCGGTACCGTCCAGAGCGCGTGGCCCGAGAAGTGCTGGATGAGGGCGTTGACGATCTCGTAGAACCAATGGACCGCGTACAGCGCTAGTCCCGAGGCCACTCCACGCCAGTTTTTCTTCTGGATCTCGTTGAAGTAGACGTACGCGACGAAGGCGAGTATGGGGATAAAATACCACTGGAAGGTTGCTGGGTTTCGCAGGATGGCCAGGGCCTGGTCCGTCAGCTCGGGATGGTTCATGGTGCCTCCTTATCGACGCCGCCAATGATAGCACGGTTCGGCCAAGCAGGCACTCCATAGCGTAACGGCGGCGGCCGGGCCCCGGCCGCCGCGAGCGATTCCTCGCCTCTCGTCAGGCGCGCTCGGCCGTCACGCCCTTGTAGGCCTTGAGGTCGGTGAAAAGCTCGGCCTTGAGGGGGTTGCGCCTCGTCTTCAGGATCCTGTACAGCCAGTAGGCGAAGACCGCGACGTTGGCTACGAGCGCCACGAGGCTGACCAGGAACAGCGCCTTCGGGTTCCCCGAGGCCTTGACCGCGAAGATCGAGTCGTCTATGAACCACGGCGCGCTCATCGCGAACATGCACCAGAACGCGAGGGTCTGGGCGCGGTGCTGGAGCCAGGCGCCCTTCTTGATGAAGAAGGCCGCGAAGGTGCAGGACAGGAGCAGGGCCAGCCCGCAGTAGAACGAGTGGTCGCCGAGGCAGTTGTAGGTGTAGGCGAAGTTCCACAGGTCGTAGGCGATGATCCAGAACCAGAGCATGTCCGGCCAGAGCATGTCTCGCGACTTGCCCTTGCCGGCGAAGATGCCCATCCAGCCGGTGATGGTGACGATGTTCAGGATACCGGCGATGCCGTTCATGACGTTCCAGGGGCCGCCTATGGTCAGGATGCCGCCGACGACGCCGTTGAACGAGCGGCACTCGAAATCGCGTATGACCGCCTCGAGGATGTTGACGGCTAGTATCAGCGCCGGAAAGGCCAGGGCGTAGCGGTGCTTGGCCACCTTGGGTATGAAGCGTATGGCCATGAAGCCGATGCAGCCGGCGAGCGCCGAGTAGACCTTGGCCCAGTGGAACCAATCGTCCATGCTCGTGCCCGGGCCGGCGGATTTCGGCCAGAGGGTAACGGTGAGCGCCAGAGGAAGGACGACGAAGAGGGCCAGGCCGGCCCACTTGCTCGATCGGCCGAGCTCGTTGAGCAGGACGAGGCCGGCGAAGACCGCCAGCCACATGAGCAGCGAATACCATGGGATCGATTGGTATAGGAACATGGATACATCCTCGAACGCGCGGAGGCGCGTCGTATCGTTGAGCCGCGGCGACGCCGTGATCGCGATAGTTGTACAGATATTGTAATATAGTGTCAAGTTTATCGACAACAAGGTTTATATAGACAATATAGTCATTATTCATGTATAGGATAATGGCGTGCAACTCTCGGACCGGATGGATACGGGGGCGCGGCGATAGCCGTTCGGCTCGCGCCTAGGTATAGTAATAGCCAAGGAGACGATCCTATGACCATGAACGAGCTGTCCGCCTTGGGCTTGACCGTCTTCGCCGGCCTGTCGACCGGCGTCGGCAGCCTGATGGCTTTGATGTCCAGAAAATTCAACCCTAAATTCCTCGCGGCGTCGCTCGGCTTCTCGGCCGGCGTCATGATCTACGTTTCGATGATAGAGATTTTCGTGAAGGCCAAGACCGCCCTGACCGGGTGGTATGGCCTGAAGCCAGGCAACGTCGTCACCGTCGCGGCGTTCTTCGGCGGCATCGCCGTGATCGCCGTCATCGATAAGCTGATACCATCGTACGAGAACCCGCACGAGATCCACAACGTGGCGGCCTGCGGCGACGAGAAGGCCTTCTGCGTCGACGAGCAGAAGCTGAGGCGCATGGGACTATTCTCGGCGCTAGCGATCGCCATACACAACTTTCCCGAGGGGCTGGCGACGTTCATGAGCGCGATCAGCGACCCAGCGCT
>ERZ795059.3692-NODE-3692-length-14786-cov-5.271061_pt1 | contig 14786 bp, 9 predicted proteins | sample MGYA00375143_ERZ795059 | MGnify/ENA primary metagenome ERZ795059 (study PRJEB30188, sample SAMN05720168) | activated sludge metagenome | isolation source: Anaerobic digester | place: USA | collected 2015-01-07 ... | reverse complement strand
ACGCTCTTCCGATCTTTTTATAAATTTGCTCAGATAAGAAAATTATGTTTACTGGAATCATAGAACACCTGGGAAAGGTGAAGAATTTGGAGAAAGAAGGCTCCAATTTGCATATTACGATTGAATCGGCACTTGCACAAGAGGCCTATATTGATCAGAGCATAGCTCACAATGGTGTTTGTCTTACTATTGTTTCCCACGATGAATCAAGCTATGTTGTGACAGCCATTCAAGAAACTTTGGACAAGAAAAATTTGGGCTCATTAAAAATCGGCGATCTCATCAACCTCGAGAGATCTATGTTACCTGATAAGAGGATGGATGGCCACTTTGTACAAGGTCACGTGGACACCACCGCCACTTGTATTGAGGTTGCTGCAGTTGATGGAAGTTGGTATTTTCATTTTGAATTACCCGACGAATATGCACATTTGGTCGTTTCTAAAGGTTCAATCTGTATCAATGGTACCAGTCTTACTTGTATTCTACATGATGACAAACCAGAAATATTTAGCGTAGCAATCATTCCATATACTTTTGAGCACACCAATTTTTCTGTAATCAAAGCTGGCGACAAAGTCAACCTGGAATTTGATATCTTGGGCAAGTATGTTACGCGTTATTTTGCGTTGAGAACGGTTTAGTCCTATATTTACCCTATGATTATCAAAGTGGTTTTTCCTCTGGCAATACCGGAACTCTATTCCTATCAGGTTCCCGCAGAGTTACAGCATGAAATCAAAGTTGGCATCAGGGTTGAAGTTTCTCTGCGAGACAAACTATACTCTGCCCTTGTCTATGAAATAGAAACTGAAGAAACTGCTGGAATTACCACTAAATACATCATTTCCGTTCTGGATGAAATTCCCATTGTGTCGCAAAAGGATCTTATTTTATGGAAATGGATATCAGATTATTATTGCTGCACCATTGGAGAAGTCATGCAAATGGCTTTACCCGGTGGCTTGAAGTTGGAAAGTGAAACCAAGGTCCAAGCTGGTGAAGTGGACTATCAGGATATTGATCTCAACGACGATGAATTCATGGTTGCTGAAGCCGTAAACGTCAGAAAAGAAATCACGATCTCTGAAATTAAGAATATTCTGGATAGGAAAACCATTTATCCAATTGTAAGAAAGCTCCTGGAAAAAAATGTTATTTCCATTACTGAAACGCTCATTGAAAAATATTCAGAGAAAAAGATTAAAGTTGTAAGCTTCACACTAGATTACAAAAGCGAAGGGAATAAGGTCAAAGCACTCGACATGATTGCAAGATCTGAAATGCAAACAAATGCCTTATTGAGCATCATTTCGCTTTCAAAAAATACAGAAAGAGTGCCTGTAAGCGATGTATATGAAATGAGCGGCGGTAATTTATCTATTTTGAAAGCATTGGAAAAGAAAGGAATACTTTCAATTGAAGAAATATCTACGAGTAGAATTACCAATTACCTATTAGATGATGAAAAGCTACCGCCACTATCCATAGAACAAAAACAGGCCATTGAGACCATTGAGCATGCGCACGCTGAAGATAAACCAGTTCTGGTACATGGAGTGACAGGGAGCGGTAAAACCAGGTTGTACATAGACCTCATCCAAAAGTGCATTGCCAATGGCAAACAAGCTGTTTTTTTATTGCCAGAAATTGCACTGACAACCCAAATGGTAGACCGCATCAATGCCATCTTTGGCCAAGATTTGATGGTTTATCACAGCAAACTCAACAGCCAAGAAAGGGTGGAAGTATGGTTTGAAACTGCCAAAGGAAGACCTTTGATCATGGGTGCCAGATCGGCATTGTTCCTTCCTTTTAAAAGTTTGGGCCTCATCATTGTGGATGAAGAGCATGACCCTTCCTATAAACAAGATAATCCTGCACCCAGATATCATGCCAGAGATTGCGCCATAGTCATCAGTAAATATCATGAAGCATCGGTCGTTTTGGGCAGTGCAACTCCGTCAATTGAATCTTTTGAGAATGCTATGAACCACAAATATCAACTAGTGAAATTGTTGGAACGATATGGGGCTGTAAACATGCCACAAATAGAAGTAGTGGATATGGCTTATGCAAAAAAGACGAATAGAGTAAAGTCTCTATTCAGTTTGCAATTATTGGAAGCAATCACTCAAACAATTGAAGCCCAAAAACAAACCATCTTATTTCAAAACAGAAGAGGTTTTGCACCTATTGTACAATGTGGCAAATGTGGTCATACCTCGATGTGTGTCAATTGTGATGTCAACCTCACCTTGCACAGATACTTTGATGAATTGAGATGCCATTATTGCAATTATCGGCGCAAGAATCCAATCAAATGCCCTGAATGCGGAAGTGACGACCTCAAAGAAATTGGATCTGGTACAGAAAAAATAGAACAGGAAATCAAAATGCATTTTCCTGCGGCAAGGGTAGCACGACTAGATTTTGATACGGCCAAAAGTAAGTCCTCTTTTGAGAAGATACTTTCATCATTTGCTAGAAGAGAGTACGACATTCTCATTGGTACACAAATGGTTACCAAAGGTTTTGATTTTGATCATGTCACACTGGTTGGCATCGTAAATGCAGACTCTTTATTGATGTATCCAGATTTCAGAGCCAATGAGAGAGCCTACCAAATGATGACCCAAGTTGCGGGCAGAGCTGGCAGAAGACTAGAACAAGGCAAGGTGATCATTCAAACTCACCGGCCCGATCATCCCATTTTGACAGATGTGTTGAATCAGAATTATATGAATATGTTCCAGAGGGAAACCAAAGAGCGAGATGAATTTGCTTATCCACCTTTTTATCGAATGATCATTTTGGAACTGAAACACAAAGATGCTGCCTATCTGGATAAGGCGGCTGACTTACTGGTTGAAAAATTGAAAAAGAGAATAGAGAAAAGAGTGATTGGACCTGCTTCACCAGGCATAAATAGAGTACGCAATTTGTATATCAAGCTCATTACCATTAAATTTGAAAAAGATCCTAAGGTCATGAGATTTATCAAACAGCTCATTTTACACACAAAGGCTGAGTTGATCAATAAAGATGGAATTAAAGGATTGAGAATCAATATTGATGTAGATCCTTATTAATCAAATAGTTTAACAATTATAGTTTGAGAATATTACACACAGCCGATTGGCATTTGGGAAAACAGCTACTCAAAGAAGATCTGAAAGAAGATCATGAGTTATTTTTTGAGTTTTTGCTTGAAACCATTGTCAGTCAGGAAGTGGATGTACTTTTGGTTTCTGGAGATGTTTTTGACTATGCCAATCCATCGAATGAGAGCAAGAGACTGTATTTGGATTTACTTTTTAAGCTCAAGAAACTAAAAAACATCAAAATCATCATCACTGCTGGCAATCATGATTCGATTTCATATTTAGAAAGTGCAAAAGCGGTATTGTCACTATTGGATATTACTGTTATAGGAGATTTAGAACACGTTGATTTGATACCTTTGGTTGAGGATGGGCATGTGAAAGCAGTTGTAAGTCCAGTCCCTTTTTTGAGCGATCGTGTTTTGCGGCGTGGCGCTGAAATGACCAATCAGGAAGAAAAAATCAGCATTGTAAAAGAAAGTTTGATGGAAGTATTTACTTCTTGGAGCCTAAAAGCCAAGGAGTTATATCCGGAAATTCCAATCATAGCTTTAGGTCATTTATATGTCCAAGGAGCCAGTATATCTGAAAGTGAGAGAGACATTCAAATTGGAAATCAGGCTGGAGTCCCTGCTGCTAGTTTTGATGCCCTTTTTGATTACTTTGCGCTGGGGCACATACACAAACCACAAATTTTGACTCCTAGGGTGAGATACTCAGGTTCTCCAATAGCTTTGAGCTTTTCTGAAAGGACAGACAATAAAGTAGTCATATTACTGGAAATCGCAGAGAAAGGAATTCAACAAACAAGTCTACCCGTTCCAAAAATTCGTGATTTGGTGAAGTTTTCGGGAACCTTATCTGAAGTAATTGCTAAAGTGGAGGATTACAAACCACTGTGTAAATTGCAAGCTTTTGTTGAAATGGATGTCTTAGAAACTGATGAAAACCCATCTAAACTATTGGAATTGAAGACGTTTGAATCAGATTTCAAAAGTGATACTCTAAAGATTATAAAGAGTAGATTGACTTTTACGGGCCAAAACAAAGCAGTTCCCAACTTCACTTCTGGAATAACCATAGCAGAGTTGAGTCCAAAAGAAGTATTTGGCAAAAAAGTGGAAGCTACTAGCATGTCGGATGAAGACAAAGAAATGGTTTACCTGGCTTTTGATGAGTTGCTCGAGCACGTTTTAAATCCTGAGAAGATATGAGGATCAATAAAATTTCCTTAAGGAACATCAATAGTTTAAGAGGTGACCATGAAGTTGATTTTGATAAAAGCCCTTTATTGGATGCAGGTATTTTTGCCATTGTAGGTCCAACCGGCTCAGGCAAATCCACTTTATTAGATGCAATTACATTGGCACTTTATAATAGAGTTCCACGCTTTGGTCACATCACAAAAGCAGAAATAGAAAAGAGTGGATCTGTAATCACTCATTTCCAGAAAGAAGCTTTGGCAGAAGTAACTTATACTGTCAATGAAAAAATTTATAGATCTTCCTGGTCAATCATGAAAAACAGAAATGACAACCTCAATCCTGTATACATGGAATTGGTTGATGTTACTAATGGGGAGGTCATAGTTTCCGACAAAATATCTGAAGTTCCTGCAGTTAATGAAAAATTTATCGGATTAAATTATGATCAATTTGTAAAATCGATAGTCCTTTCTCAAGGTGAATTTGCTCAGTTTTTGAAAGCAGAAGCGGATAAGAGAAGTGAACTTTTGGAGAAAATAACTGGAACTGAGATATATCGACAACTTGGCAAATCGGCTTTCGAGCGTTTCAGAGAAGTAGAAGGTGAAGGTAAAACCTTGGAAATCAGATTGAAACAAATTCAAATCATTCCAGAAGAAGTAGAAGCTCAACTTAATGAAAGCATAGTGAGTGGCGAGCAAGAAATTTCTGATTTACGACAATACTTCAACAAAGTTTCTGAAGGCGCAGAAAAATTAAGAAATTATGAAAGTGCAAATCAGAGACTGCTCGCGCTAGAGCAAATTGCAGACAGTAATTTAAAAAATCAAAAAGCATTTGAACCTGAGCTTCATCGCATTCAAAAACATTTAAAACTTGCACCATATGTCAAGGAGTTGGCAAGACATGGTCAGCTAGAAAAAGATATTCTTGGGACAAATGACTACATCATCGATGCAAATAAAAAAATTGACTTACTCAAAAATGAAATCAAGCAATCAGAGATAACTTTGAGTAGGGTGCTTCAAAAAGAAGTTACTTCAGCCAATTTCAGGCCCTTTATGCAACACTTTGAATCGACCTATAACGAACTAAAACAGCTAGAGCGTTCATTAGGAGATGAAGGTAAATTATTGAAAAATAATTGGTTAGCTAAACTTTCAGCAAGTAATGATTCAAAACTTAAGTCTTTTAGTGAATTAAAAGATTATCCAACTATAAGTTCAGAAGTACAAAAGTATAAAGCAGATATATTAAAACTATTTGGTTCACAAGTTCCTTCAGAAACTGGGGATTTGCTCAATGCTGTAAATGAAATTAATCAGGAAATTCTCACCTTAAATGGGACTTTGAGCAATTTAGGTTTTCAAATAGAAAATGTAACCAAGATAACTCAGATAACAAGCGAAATCCTAGAGCTACAAGATCAGAAAACTTTAGCTGCAGAAAAACTGATAAACAGCCAATCTGCTCTTGAAGTTGCTTTCATAAACTATGAAAAAGCATCCAAAATAAAAGACGATGCCACAAAATCAGCCAATTTAGCGCAATACAAAGAATTACTCAAAAATGGTGAGGCATGCCCGCTTTGCGGTCAAATAGTAACTGATATTGGACTGCATCAACTAGCGGACCTCGGTCTATTAACACTCGCAGAATCAAAAGCGAAAGATGAATGGCAAAAGCAGGAAAAAATCTATAAAGAAGTGGATGGCCAAGTCATGTTAGTTACTTCCCAAGTGAAAGCCAAAACGGATCACTTACATGATCTAATTTCTAAAACAGGAAATCATTCCCTCGAAGAATTGCTAGCTAAGAGGAATAATTATACATCAACTTTGGCACAAAAGCAATTGCAACAAAAAAACCTTCAAACGCAAATAGAAGCTGTCCAAAAATTGAGAGTTATAGATGATTGTCTGGTCATTTTGGGCGATTTAAACCTGAAAGCAGATCAATATTCCAAAAATAAAAATAAGCTTACAGCACTACTTTCAGGATTTGAAGCAAATGAAGCAGCAGATGTATTGGGTTTCACAAATAAGCTGCAAGAACTTTTATCAAATGATTCGACTAAGGTAAAACAAATAGAAGCTCAAATCGAGACCTATGAATTAAATCTTAAGAAACTTGAGACAGAACACGTACAACTAAAGGTTTATCTAATAGAAGAATTGAAAAAAGGTGGATTTGAAAGCATTCAAGAGGCAGAAAGTAACATGCTGAATGCCTCCACTTTTGAACAACTGTCATCGCAAAAACAAAGGCTGGACGAAGAAAAAGTAAGGAACGATACAGCTTTAGCCACAACTCGGCAAGATGTTTTACAATTGAAAGAAGGTGGTTTGCCGGTAGAGGATATGGCAACTTTAGCTGCAAAAAAATTACAGTTAGAACAACAAATCGAAGCCATTTCCAAATCGATCGGTGGTGCTCAACAAGCTTTGAAGTCAAACAAAGAGCAAATTGAACTCAAACATCAATTAATGTCAGAATTTCAAACTTTTGAACAAAAAATAAAAAGATGGCGACTTCTTAAAGAATTAATAGGTGATGCTTCAGGTAAAACATTCTCTGGTTTTGCCCAACATCTTACCCTTGAACACCTCATCCTATTGTCAAATCAAAGGTTAAAAAGTCTGACGGATAGGTATCTCATTGCAGCACCCGAACCCCAAGGAGACATTGAAGTCATTGATCAGTACCAGGCAAATATCAAGAGATCTGCTAAAACATTATCTGGTGGAGAAACATTTCTCATATCACTCTCTTTCGCGCTTGGCTTGAGTGATTTGGCAGCACGAGATTTCACATTGGAATCGCTGTTTATAGACGAAGGTTTTGGTACCTTGGATAATGAAACATTGGAGTCAGCATTAAATACTTTGGAGTTGTTACAATCAGAAAGTAATAAAACCATCGGCATCATTTCTCACGTAGATTCCCTGAAGGAAAGAATTCATACACAAATCAAATTGATGAAGGATGCATCGGGAAACAGTATTTTACAAATCATTGGTTAATCCAATCAAAAAATCTGAAAATGTCTTGGTGGATTGGCGATAAAGTAAAAACAAAGGCTGGCAAATTTGGCATTTATGCAGGCAAGAACCCAGAAGGAAAAGCTAAAGTAAAGATTGGTGATAAAATTTTGATTGTTGCACATGAGCGGTTATCCTTAGTTACAGACGAGGAAACCATTGATTGGGATGCCTTTCATGAAGAATTGCGACAACATGACTTAAAACTAGAAGCTGATTCAAACCCAAAAGGAAGAATTAATTATAAAAAGCATCAAGTAGATTTACACATTGAAACCTTTGCACCCCATCTTCAAAATGAAAATTCGGTTCGCATATTAGACATACAAATTGAAAAATTTGAAGCTTTTTTAAATGAAGCCTACAACCATAAACGAAATCCCGTAACCGTCATACATGGCAGGGGAGAAGGAGTACTGAGGAAACAAATTTGGGCAATGTTGGAATTGGATCCCAGAGTCAGTCTTAAAAAATTGATCAACAATGATGGTGCAGTGGAAGTTTGGTTTAATTACTCTATTTAGCGAATGATGGAAATGCCATCAAATTTCTTAATCCTCATCAAATAATCCTTAACTGTCTCTTTCGTAATCAAGACTTTTTTGTAGTCTAGTGAAGCATGTATAAGCAATTTCTTATTGCCCTCAACTACAACCAAGCCCAAATGATCAAAATCCAACCCAGCCTTTTTTGATTTGAATGCTACAATATCTCCATGTTTGAGAAAACGATCTTCAAAAGCATTTTTGGAATAATATGGAAAACCAATTTTCATCTCGTTGAAGGTCAATTCATGTTGTTTGATGGCTTTGGCCGCGATGGAATCTTGCTTTAGGGCTGTATAATATTGAGGATTGCTACTCATAAAATGCAAATTTGGTTCAAAACATAAATCTCCGCCATTGTTGAGTTGAGTGAACATCCCTTGCCTTCCAATGCGTACTAGCCACTCGGATAGATAATGAATTCTGGAGGGATAGCCATTGATGATGCCCCTTCTGTATCTAAGACTTTGCAATACGCTACGAAATGCACCTTCATCTTTAGCCAAAGTCAAAGCGATCGCGTTTTCGACGAAGGTAATGCAGTCCAATCCGGTAAAATCAATGACAAGGTGCTCAGGCGTTTTTTCCAATGTTCCTGCAACATATGGTGTGCCGATAAATAGTTTGGCTGTTTCAACCAAATTATACTTAAAATCCTCGTTGTAGGTGATTTGTTCTTTGGCTTTTAAAAAATCAGAAACAGCTTGACCAAAAGTCCATAACCTGAAAACCATCAAAAATATCAAGACTAGAAAAACCCGATTTCCCATTTTCAAAAATAAAATTCAAAAAAACAAAGATAACTTAATTGACTAGATGAATGGCAACCACTCAAAAGGTAAAGCTTAATTTTAATCGTGAGTAAACAAGAGACGAAGTTTAAAGATGAAAGCTAAATGTTATGGTATTTCAATTAAAACAAGCGTCATCCATAAGAGGTATATGAATGACGCTTGCCCAATCTAATAAAAAAATTTAAGCATCCATATTATTTGGAATTTCTGAATGTATATTATACCAATCTATTTTCCTGGACAAAAACATAACCATGGCTAAAATAAAGAAAATACCAACTGAACCTACTAAAAGCGCTAAGTCTTCTAATTGTAAAAGCGTAAATACGTAACCATAAATCAGCACGAATAAAAATCCTATGATGATGGTAGGTCTCCATGATTTGAGTACAAAATATGTGTACGTCATAACCAAACTTAAGACAGCAGCAAATGATATAAAGTAGGACTTATTGAAACCTATTTGCTCAGATAAGGAAAGTAAAAGTGTATAAAATACCACCAAACTGATACCAATCAAAGCATACTGAATCGGGTGTATCCTTACTTTAAGGAATATTTCCGAACTAAAATACATGAGGAAACTCAAGAAAATGATTAAAAAGGCATATTTAATGGAACGCAAATTTTTATGATAATGATTGGCAGTTTCAATCAATTCGACTCCGGGAAGATCATTTTCCATGTTAGGGTTGACATAATCTGGGTTGTTTTGAAAAACCGTTGAAGAAGTAACATAGGTGTCATCTATCCATGAATCCGGCGTATTTCTATTGAATTCAGACGCTTTCCAAGTTGAACTAAATCCCGTGGTGGTAATACGTCTATCTGAAGGGAGATTACGACCAATGAAAGAAGGTGAAGCCCAGTTTGATTTTACCTCAAATTGAGATAGTTTGGCAGTTGGCTCAAAGCGCAAAGAAGAAGTACCCCTGAAATTGAGCACACTAGACCATACCAATGTGTCTTTGAAATCTGTCAGATTAACAGGCGTATGAAATCCACTTTTTACAAATTCTGCGTCATTTGTACCTGGAAAACTTTTCACAACAAGTCCATTGATATTTGACTTGATACCTGCGACAATTGCTTGAGGGTCAGATAACCCAACAATGATATATGCTTTATTCAAGGCGTATTGTCGCTCTTCATCCTTTATGTTATTTAAGTCAAAAGTTGCATTGATTTTACAATCATTATCATAAACAATGGTATTGAAAATGCCTTTAGTTCTAACTTCGGATTTTAAGTTATTGTCCATGCCGACGAGTTCGGGTGCTAAATAAAGTTTGAAGTCTTCTACGATACTTTTTTTATCGACAACTTTAGTTTTTGAAAACGGGATAACGAGTACGGGACTTGTTAGTGTTTGGGCATTTCCCCATGCTCGACTGATATCTTTTTCTACTTGTTGTTGCAGACCTTGTCTTTCGTAAATCAGATCTGTGATCCAAAAAATAGGGATATTCAATAAACAAATTAAGAAGAAAATAAATCCTAATTTGAAAAGCAAGGCCCATTGAGGCTTTTTGTTTGATTTAATTGTTTCGTCCATTTTATAAGTGTTTTAAAAGTACTTTGTATTGCAAAGTGGTTATTGAAAAAAAATTAATGATGATTTTTGATAAGTTGCTCAAGTGCTTGGATATGTTTCTTAAACTCCAAACTGCCCAATTTTGTAATTCGGTAAACGGTATTTGGTTTTCTCCCCAAGAAAGACTTCTCCAGAGAAAGATAATTTTCCTTTTCTAAACTCTTCAGATGGCTAGCCAGGTTTCCATCTGTTACCTGCAAAGCATCTTTCAGTGCATTGAAGTCAATGCTGTCTTCTACCATCAATAAGGACATGATACCCAATCTGATGCGGCTTTCAAAAACTTTATTGAGATCTTGAAATGATGCTTTCACCTTTCGTATTTTATATACATAATCAATCCATAAATGATGTGCAAAAGCCCAAAACCAATGGCCCAAAACAAAAGTCCATATCCAGGAAAAAACATAGAAACCATGGCTGTTGTCATGACAGCTAAACTCAAAGCTCGGATTTCACTGAAAGTGTAATTACTAGCTGCAAACAATGCCAAACCATAAAAAGCTAAACTGGTTGCCGCCATCAGGTCATAATAACCTCTAAAATAGAGAACCAGAACAAAAACAGCACCTAAAACCAAAGGAATTGCCAAATTTTTCAAAACTCCATATGCAGCTTCACTGAATAATTTTTCATTGTCCTTTTTAGCTTTTTTGGAAGAAAAATAAAAACCTGTGCCTAAAGCAGCAACGAGCACAATTCCAAATACTAATGCTAATTTGACTATATCAGGGCTAAATGTGTTTCTTCTGATGTCGTCATAAAGAACATTGGGAGCTGTATAAATGATTCTTCTTGCTACAAAAGCTCCGATCAAGGCATATGTTCCTGCCAACATACCTGAAACACCACTCAATGCATGAAATTTCGTTCGCTTTTTGAGAATGTCACTGATGTCAGCTAGATGAGATAAATAATCATTTTGTTCCATGAAAAGTACTTTGTATTGCAAAGTTACTTTATCTTTTTCATATTTGGCTTATTTTTTTTAAAAAAGAGTAAAAACGAATATTTAGTGCAAGGAGTTCTTTTATAATTGCCCATTTTGGTGACTTGTCCATTTGACTAAAAGTTTAGAATTGTTCAAGTAATCCATTAGGGTAAACCCGTATTCAAAAGATTAATCGATCAAATAACTCAAAGTTGTGCACATATTTAGAAATCGAAATGTATTTTTGCCCAAAATCCACCTGAATGTATTTTGGAAAGCATCTCACGACATTTTTTGCCGTATGCTTGCTCATATTGATCTCTTTTTGCAACTCTTTGGCTCAGGACACTACTCCTCCAGTGTTTACTGTGTTACCAAAGAGCGATTCTATATTTTGTAACAATCCAAATCCACTTTTAGCTTTACAACAGTGGTATAATGGATTTGCCGGAGCGGTTGCTTCTGACAATTCAGGAACGGCTACAATCATTCCAGATAAATCTTTAAGTCAGGTCCAAAACGAATTCAACGTTTTATTCAATTTGAGCTGTGGTAAAAACCGCCGTGTTTTTGTAAAATTTATTGCGAAAGATCCATCAGGTAACATGACTGATACATCTACGGTTTATTTCAAAATTAATGATGAATCTATCATAATCGTCAAAATACCAGATTTTACTGCATCTAAAACATGTGTCATTGGCATCCAAGATTCCTTGATCACTTGGATCAAAAATTATGGCAACGCTAGGGTAACCAATGGTTGTGGAGGTGCTGGAGGAATCACTTGGGAATCCTTTATTTATCAAACATCATCAGGTGATGTAAGTTCAGGAAGTTTTCTGAATGGCCCTTTTCCTGTAATACCTGCAAATGCATGTGATTGGAGGCTGGATATCAGCTTTTTTGTAAAGGATAGTTGCGATAATAAAAGAACTTTAAGCGGTAGATATCGCATAATAGACAATGTACCGCCAGTAATTGATGATACCATTCAGGACCTCACAGTTTCTTGTTTCAACATTCCAGACACCATTGTAAATTTTAAAGACTACTGTGATCCAAGCCCAATCATAAAGTTTACTGAAAATATCATTAGAGTAGGTGACAGCCTTTCCTGTTTATTTTACAATTATGTCATCAATCGAACCTGGACAGCTACTGATCAATGTGGTAACAGCACCACCGCATCACAAAAGATCACAGTTTTGGATCAAGCTCCTCCGATCATAGATGCACCAGACGAATTGAGTATTTCTTGTTTGCAGAAAGATAGCATTCAAATTAGTTTAAGAGGAATTGCAGATCAGTGTGCCAAATTTTCATGGAGTTTTCGGGATTCTATCTCCGGAGATTCATGCAAAAAAATAATTACCCGCGTTTATTCTGCTATTGATATTTGTGGCAATACATCCATGAAAACTCAAAAGCTTTATGTTTCAGACACATTAAAACCAATATTGAATAAAGTTGCTGAAGATTTGATTGTATACCACAAGGACAGCACTCAAACCAACCAAGCCTTGATGGCATGGCTTCAAAATTTGGGTGGTATGTTGATGTCAGATCAATGCAGCCAAACAGATACTGCCATTGTCTTTTCTAATAGCTATCAACCTGCTCAAATTAACACTCTAAAGGGGAAAAAACCTGCTCTTAAAGATTTCACTTTTTGCTCCAACGCTGCTGATACCTTAGTAAATCATAGTATAGACTTCATCTTGATAGATGCTTGTGGAAATTACAATTTGAGTTCTGCAAGATTCATCATTTTGGATACCATTCCGCCTACTTTAACCAATTGCAAATCAACTTTTGGGACATTCGTTTCTTCCGCAGCTTGTGGACCGATAGTAATTGGAGCACCAACCGTTACAGATAATAACCAATTCAGCAATAACATCAGTACCCAATTGATGATTGATGATTCGCTTTTGATTGATTACACACAACAAAATCTCCAATTAAATTTAACTGGAGGCGCGCATACACTGACTTTTATAGCCAAGGATTGTTCCGGAAATACATCTGTTTGTCAATCAGACATTTTCGTTTTAGATACCATTCAACCTACTTATCGGTTGAATTTATGCACACAAGACACATTGTTTTTGAGATCAAATCTATCTGAAAGCATCATAACTGATAAGATTAAAATCACTTGGTTTAAAGGAAGTGACTCTATTGGCAGTGGTCGAAATTTGACTGTGAAAGCGGAAGCAGGCGTGTATACTTTGCAAGTTTCTGACTCCCTTTGCAGTTTATCAAAACAAATGACAGTTGCTGTTGAATCCCAAATGAAACCACTTTTGACGGCCGATTCTTCTACAGTTTGCGCCGGAGATTCAATCCAATTTACGGCGGAAGATTTTGGAAGCAATGCGATTTATTATTGGTTTGAAAATAGGGGAGCGGGTTGGAATATGGTAGATTCTACAACGTCGCCGTCGAGATTTTTCCAAGTCAATAAAGATTCAATTAGTGTGTATTTACAAGTAAAAGCTGCACTTTGCTTATCCATTCCTTCAGACACACTCAGCATCAAAGCCAACAATATAAGTGCTCCTATCATTCATGCAGATGTAGATAGCGCATTATGCGAAGGAGTTAATTTGACTCTATCCATTCAAAATATTGGAATTGAAACTGAATATTTTTGGCAAGGTCCAAATGGCTTCGTCAAGGAAGGAAATCAAGTATTAGTAAATGATTCTGTACGAGTTACTGATACAGGAATTTATACAGTTTATGCCCGTAATAAAGGCTGTGAATCAGATACTGCAAATATCCTCATAACGGTTTTGCCAAAACCATTCATTGGGCAAATCTCCAGCAGTCTTTCTATTTGTGGAGGAGATGATGGATCGATAAAAATCATAACAGCTGGAGCCTTTGACTCGATCAGATGGTTTAAAAACAATCAATTTTTCGTATCTACAACAGTCGACAGCCTCATTTTATCAAACGCATCTGGGAATATCCAAGGTAATTACTCAGCAGTTTTATACAGCGGGGTTTGTAATTCTGATACCGCAAGGATAACCATCACTGCTTCTACAAAACCAATCATTACGGACATTCTGGCTAGCTCGGAGAAATGTGAAGGAGCTGATGGATTTATCAAAATCATTTCTGAGAGTAATTTTGATTCAATTCAGTGGTTGAAAAACGGGCAATTATTCAGAACTACTTCTATGGATAGCCTCATTTTATCTGTCAGCGAAGGCAATTATGCGGGTCTATATGCTGCGGTTCTTTTTAGTGGAGGCTGTACTTCTGATACAGCGTCGATAAGACTTTCAATACAGTCAAGACCTATCATAACAACCATTATGAGTAGTTCATCCCTTTGTGGTGGATTAGACGGATTTATAAAAATTACCAGCTCTGGTGTCATTGACTCAATCAGATGGTTTAAAAACAATGAATTTTTCGAAACTACCATAGTTGACAGCCTCATATTATCAAACGCATCTGGGAATATCCAAGGTAATTACGCAGCAGTCTTATTCAACGGAGTTTGTAATTCTGATACCGCAAGGATAACCATCACTGCTTCTACAAAACCAATC
>ERZ795059.3691-NODE-3691-length-14786-cov-5.931098_pt1 | contig 14786 bp, 10 predicted proteins | sample MGYA00375143_ERZ795059 | MGnify/ENA primary metagenome ERZ795059 (study PRJEB30188, sample SAMN05720168) | activated sludge metagenome | isolation source: Anaerobic digester | place: USA | collected 2015-01-07 ... | reverse complement strand
GATTGGATGGTGTGACTGGAGTTCAGACGTGTGCTCTTCCGATCTTGTCGGATTGCCCACCCCAGGGCCGGGAACTCGTCCCTTGCGGCCTGGGCTTTGATCTGTGCCTGGACGTGCGCGCGGAGTACTTGTTGTGGTGGACCGACGCCATGCACGTACCGGCGCTGGTCACGACCAGTCCGAACGGAACGGCCCGCGATCAGGCGGGAGTGCTGGGACTGCCGGCCACCGGAGTGCTCTTCGGAGACACAGGAATCGGCGGCGACGCGCGATCCGGCGGCCGGTTTGCCATCAACGGCTGGTTCGATCCCTGCCGGGACTTTGGGTTCGAACTCCGTTACGCCGTCTTGGAGCAAGAGGGCTCGACGTACACGGCCGCCAGCGAAGGCGATCCCATTTTGGCGCGCCCCTTTCTGAACGCCGACAGCGGCGACCAAGACGCCGGACTGATCGCTTTCCCGAACGTGGCCGAGGGCAACATCACCATCGATGCCAGCACGCGGTTTGGGACTGCCGAAACGCTGCTGGTCAAGACGCTGCTGGCGCAATGCGGCCGGCGACTGGCGTTCCGGCTGGGCTATCGCTACGCCATGTTGGAAGATGACTTGACGATCTCCGAAACGATGGTGTCCGCAGAGACAGCGACGGCCGGCACGACACTCGACTTGTTCGACCGCTTCGCGGCCGAGAACGCGTTCCACGGGGCTCAACTCGGCCTGATGGCCCAGCGGCAGATGGGTTGCTGGAGCTTCGAGTTGTCCACGTCGGTGGCCCTGGGGACCGTACACTCCGAGGTCGCGATCGACGGATCGACAACGACACGGACCGCCACCGGCGCGAGTTCCACGGCCGCCGGCGGATTCCTGGCGCTGCCCACCAACATGGGCCGCTACGAGCGCGATTCCTTCAGCAGCTTGAGCGAAGTGGGACTCAAGCTGAGCTATGCCTTCGCCTGCCATTGGCGGGCGTCGCTGGGCTACTCGTTCCTGTACTGGTCCCGCGTCGCGCGGGCCGGCGATCAGATCGACACGACGCTCAGCGCCGGAGAATTTCCGCCCAGTCAAAACACCGCGTCGCTGCACCCTGAATTCGGGTTCGCCACCACGGGCTTCTGGGCCCAGGGACTGAACTTCGGCGTCGAATACCAGTATTAGAACCGCCGCCGGCAGATGGCGTTAAGGCGGCGGACGTTCGTACAGGTCGTACAAGGCGAACAGCATTTCGCGCAGATTTCCCCGGTGCTCCGCGAACAGTCGCTCGATCTGCTCCGCGCCGCTCCAGTCGGCGTTGCCCTCGCCCAGCAACCGGGCCACCAGTCGCTGAGCTAGTTCCACGCTGGGCTCCGTCCGCCACAGCGGGGGCAATCCCAAGTCGCGGTGTGCCGTCACCAGCAGGCCGGCCCCGCGCCGGCGGCAGTGCCACTGCAGCCAAACACGTCGCCACCGTCCAAGTTGTTCGCAGCCGTCGATCACAACCTGTGTTGATCCGTTCCAGTTGGCGATGTAATCGCCCCAGCGCACTGCCGCCGGACTCGTGCCGCAAGGACGCGAGGCGGGTTGATGGAGCGGGTAGCATTCGACGCGGCGTCCCGCCGCTTGCAGTTCGGGCAGCAGCGTGTGTACGATCGTCGACTTGCCGCTGCCATGCGGCCCCGTAATCTGGCCCCACCAGTTTTGGTCCCGCAGCCGAGCGAGCAGCGCGCCCGCGCCGGCGCCGGCGGGAAACAGGTATTCGCCGGCACTGGGCCGCGTAAACCGCGTCGCGAACGGGTTGCTGGGCGGCGACAAAGGCGAATCGGTGGGCACGTCGGTCCCTCTCTGCAAAGCCCGTAAGGAACGGCGAATCAACAAGCCGCGCAGGTCCTGAGGATCCTGGCCGGCCGCGCGAGAGTGTAAACCGGATACTCCGCATCCGTCAACAAGCCGACGCGGACTCGCGGACTGCAGTCCGCCGGCGGCGGGGAGAGCGGCCGGTGAGCGGGACGAGATACTCACGACGGGCCGGATTCGGGGCAACAGGCGGCGATGGCCTGGTGGAGTTCTTCTTGCCGGACGGGTTTGGAGACGTAGGCGTCCATGCCCGCCTCCAGGCAGCGCTCGCGGTCGCCCTTCAGCGCGTGGGCGGTCAAGGCCACGATGGGCACTCGGCCGCCGCGCTCGCGTTCCTGCCGCCGGATCGCCTCCGTGGCCTCGAAACCGTTCATTTCGGGCATCATGATGTCCATCAGCACCAGGTCGAAATGCTGTTGGGTTGCGGCCGACACGGCTTCCAGTCCGTTGTTGGCCACCGTCACCGTGTGCCCCCATTTGCTCAGCAGCCCGACGGCCAGCTTCTGGTTCAACAGGCTGTCTTCGGCCAACAGGATGCGCAGCGGTCGCATCGGTGGGACGCTCACTGGCCGTGTGCGCCCTCGCGCGACGGACGGTGGTACGTCGCCGGGGGCGGCGGGCAGGACCCTGCCGATCGTCTGGCGCAGCTCCGAGGGCTTGACGGGCTCGGTCAGCTGGGCGGTGAAATGAAACGTGCTGCCGCAGCCCACTTGGCTCTCCACCCAGATTCGCCCGCCCATCAAATCCAACAGCCGCACGCAAATCGACAGGCCCAGCCCCGTGCCGCCAAACCGTCGCGTGGTCGAGCCGTCGGCTTGCGTGAAAGCCTCGAAGATCGCCGCTTGCTTGTCCGCCGGGATCCCGATCCCGGTGTCCATCACATCGCCCTGTAACTCGACTCGGCCGTCGCTCCGCGGACGGCAGGCCACGCGGACCACGACCTCGCCGGCCTCCGTGAACTTGATCGCGTTCCCGACCAGATTGAGTATCACTTGCTGCAACCGCGCTGGATCGCCCACGAGCGTTTCCGGAGCGTCCGCCGGCACGTGACAGGCCAGCTTCAGATTCTTGCGCTCCGCGCGGAAGGCCAGCGACTTCATCGTATCGCCCACCAGTTCGCGGATAGAAAACTCCGACGATTCAAGTTCGACCTTGCCGGCTTCGATCTTGGAGAAGTCCAGAATCTCGTTGACGATCCCCAGCAGCGACTCGCCGGACTCCAGGACCATCGTCATCAACTCGCGCTGGCGGTCATCCAGGTCCGTGTCCAGCACCTGTTCGCTGATCCCGATCACCGCGTGCAGCGGGGTGCGGATTTCGTGGCTCATGTTCGCCAGGAACTCGCTCTTGGCCCGGTTGGCCGCTTCGGCCGCCTCTCGGGCGGTCTTCATCGCCGTGATGTCGGTGATCGAGCCCGCCATGCGGGTTGGCCTGCCGGAGGCGTCCCAGATGGCTTGCCCGCGGGCTCGAAACCAGCGGTATCCCTGCGACTTGGTCTGCAGCCGGTACTCGACATCGTAGTCGCCCCGTCTTTCCAGATGGGCCTGCAGGGCGGCCAACGTCCCTTGGCGGTCATCGGGGTGCAGCCGCGACTCGAACGACGCAAACACATCGGCTATCTCGTGGTCGGCGTACCCCAGCAGTTCCTTGAAACGCGGCGAGTAATACACTTCGTCGCTCGCCACGTTCCAGTCCCAGATTCCGTCGGTCGAACCACGGACCGCCAAGGCGAACCGTTCCTCGCTGGCCCGCAACTCGGCCGTGCGATCCGCCACGACGCGATCGAGACTGCGATTCACGTCCGTTAGCCGGCGATTGGCTGCGTGCAATGCTGATTCCGTGGACAGGTAGGCCGAAACGGCAAACACGCAGGCCGCGGCGTAGGCGATCAGCCGCGCGACGTGCCACCACCACCAAGCGGCGTCCCAGAGGACGGACAACTCGAACAGGATGCCGGCTCCGGCGAACAACTGCGTCGTCACGGCGAACAGCCAGTCGTCGCGCCGTGGATCGCGAAAGAACCGCCGGACGAAGAATACTGACGCCATGGCCATGCCCAACCCACCGGCGATGTTCAGCACCCGCGCGGGGACGGTGAAATGATCCCGCTGGATCATGCTGGGGATTAGCGAAGGCCACACGCAGGAAACCAAGCCAAAGGTGATCGCCGCCAGGAACACTACGACAGGAAGACCGCGGGCCCACTGGGGTGAAACCGGCCGCCGCAGCCAGACGCCCAGAAAAAGAACGCCGCCTACCAAGGTGGCCGTCGAATGCAGCCAGACAAAACGATCTCCCGGTTGCACGGCTGCATGGAACAGGTCCAGGGTTCCCATCCCGATCAAAGCGCAGGCCGTCCACGTCCAGTGGGGCGCCGATGCGGCGTGACGCTGCCTGGCCACCAGCACCCCGGCGGTGGCCAACGCCATCATGCCGCCCATCGTTTCCAGCAAAGAGTGCAGCGGGAGGTGAAACAGGCGGGCCGACGGCGCAGATAGGCGGATCACCGCCACGCCCAACACCGGCAGGACGATCGAGAGGGCAACACCCCACACCGTCGCGTAGATTCGTGGAGGGAAACGCATCGTAATCGCTCGATCGGCGCCGCACTTTTGGAGAAGCATATCGTTGAATCGCTATTGCCCGCACGGCGTCGTTTACACTTTATAGAAAGACGACCGCGTGGGACCAGTCGCACGGGCGGATGATTCCTGCAGACGAAAACCACCGGAACAAGGAGAAGCCTGATGACGATCGAACAAGGGTTGCGAGCGGCGGCGGGTACGGTTGTTACCACCAGCGTTTTGTTGGCCGTGTTTCGCTCACCGTGGTGGCTGGCCATGACCGGATTCGGTATGCTGATCGTGGATCGTGCCGGAGTTCGTCGCTGTCGTGCGACGCGCGTCCGGCCACCGTTCCATGATCGCCAATGTTGCGGAAAGCGGAGACGTCATGCCCGAAATCAGCCGGTTTCTCGGAATCGTGGTCCGAATGTACTACCGCGACCATTACCCGCCGCATTTCCACGCGGAATATGGCGAGCACGAAATCACCGTTGACATCCATAGCGGCATCGTCCAAGGCAGGTTTCCGCGGCGGGCATTGACCGCCGTACTCGATTGGTACAATCTTCACCAAGACGAACTGGCTCGAAACTGGGAACTCGTGCAGACGCGGCAGCCCTTGGACCCGATCGAGCCACTGGAGTAGATCCATGTTCCTACACGTTACCAAGGCTACACACATCGCGGACTATCGCGTCTACGTGGCATTCAACGACGGCACTGGTGCAGAACTTGACCTGTCTGACTCGTTGGACGGACCCATCTTCGAACCGCTCCGAGACGTCGAGTACTTTCGGTCGTTCTCGATCGTGGGGCACACACTCACATGGCCCAACGGCGCGGATTTCGCGCCGGAATACTTGCATTCACTCGCCATGGCTCCGGTGAGCACGTAACCAAAGGATGAACGGGAGCGATCCCTGGAAGGAACCTGCAAGGCATCGTCGGGCAATATTGCTGCTGAGTGTCCAAGATCGTAAGATACTTGTGACGTCGCACGGCGTGCGCGAGCGTCATACGCATCCCCTCCCGGAGCGGACTGAATCCGATGATCGTGTACCAGCCGGCAGTCGCTGAGCACCTCGTTCTGCACGAAGTTTCGTGGGAGGCGTATGAATGCCTGCTGGAAGCAGTCGGGGACCGTCGGCTGCGGCACTCCTACGACGACGGGACCCTGGAAATCATGTCGCCCCTCAAACGACACGACCGCGCCAAAAAGGTGCTGGCACGCCTGATCGAGATGGCGGCCTACGAGTTGGACATCGAGATTCAGGGCATCGGCTCGACCACGCTCCGCCGGTCGGAGCGACGCCAGGGGCTGGAACCCGACGAGTGCTACTATGTCGCCCATGAGGCAGAAGTCCGCGACAAGCCGGACTACGTGCCGGGACGTGACCCGCCGCCCGATCTGGCGGTGGAAGTGGACGTGACCAGTTCCTCGGTCGACCGGATGCACATCTACGCGAACCTGGGAGTGCCGGAAGTCTGGCGGTTTCAGGATGAGCAGCTGACGTTCTGGCGTCTCACACGCCGAGGCAAGTATGTGCGTACCCCGCGCAGCAGCGCCTTTCCGCTGTTGACTTGTACCTTGCTGAATGATCTGCTGCGCCAGCGATTCGAACGGAGCGAGAATCAACTGGTCCGGGCACTTGTCGCCTGGCTTCAGAAGCAAAAACCGCGACGTCACAGCTGATCGTCATGCACCGCGAAGAAAGACGTAAAGGACGACGCAGGCCAGCGTGACCGCCGAGATGAGCTGCAGACGGGTGGGCCATTTCCACAGCGCAAGCATCCCGGCCGCAAAGACGATGGACGCACCCGCGTCGCCCCAGGCTACCAACGGAAATACGTAGCCGGCGCTGGAAAACGGCCACCAGGGCTGCAATTCCCAGTCGGGCAGGGTCGCCGTGCCGGAGAAGACGAGGTCCGCCAACAGATGGCTCAACGCCGCGAGGATGGCCACGCCGACCCAAACGGCAAAGCCGCTGAGGCCGTGGGTCTCGCGGACCCGCAACGGCCCAGCTGGCAGGGGCAGCCGCAGCTTTTGGGCGAGGAGCCGGGCGCAGCGCGTGGCGGCGTCGAACTGATAGTCCAGAATTCCCATCAACAGGCCAGTCAGAACGCACGCCAGCACGTTGTGCCCCCACAGGCGGTGGCTGGCTGCAAAGGCGGCGGGGCCGGCGACGATCGTCAGCCCGTCCCAATCCGGGCTGACGGCGGCGACGGCGGCCAGGGCGACGATCGGCCAACCGTAGCGGCGGTTGATCCCCGCCGCCAGCGTTCCGGTGATCCCAAGCATAGCATGCTCGAAGGTAGTCACGTCGTTTTCCTCGCTCGCCATTATCGTCAGTTTACTATCAAGGCCAAGATGTTTGCGGATCAGGTCATCCCAAAATGCATTCAGGTTCTTTTATATTGTTCGGCGCTTGCTACAATACTGCGGCGGTTCAGGACCGCCGCGGCACGATTCTGCCTCGGACCCCACACCGAAGAACGGAGAAAACAAGTGAGGCTGTTGTTGCTGTTCAGCGTTTTGATGATCGCTTCGGCGTCGCAAGCCGCCGAGACGATTGCGTATAACCGCGACGTGCGGCCGATCTTGGCCGACGCTTGTTTCAAGTGCCACGGGCCGGACAGTGCTTCGCGGCAGGCGGACTTGCGGATGGACCAGCGCGAGGCGGCGTTGGACGCCGGGGCCATCGTACCCGGCAAGCCGGACGAAAGCGAGGCGATCCGCCGCGTCTTTTCGGCGGACGCCGACGAAGTCATGCCGCCTCCGGAGCAGCAGCACCAACTCACGCCGGCCCAGAAAGACCTGCTCAAACGCTGGGTGGCGGCCGGCGCCGAGTACCAGCCGCACTGGTCGTTCATCGCGCCGTCGCGGCCGCCTTTACCGACGGTCAAGAATGCGGCCTGGGTCCGCAATCCGGTCGACGCGTTCATCTTGGCCAGGTTGGAGGAAAACGGCTTGGAGCCCGCGCCTGAAGCGGATCGTCGCACGCTGGCCCGGCGGTTGAGTCTCGACTTGACCGGCCTCCCGCCGGCGCCCGATGTGGTCGAAACATTTGTCAACGACGCCTCGCCGGACGCCTACGAGAAACTCGTCGATCGATTGCTGCAATCCGAGCGTTGGGGCGAGCACCGCGGCCGCTACTGGCTGGATGCCGCCCGTTATGCCGATACGCACGGCATCCACTTCGACAACTACCGCGAGATCTGGGCCTATCGCGACTGGGTGGTCGACGCCTTCAACCGCAATCTGCCGTTTGACCAGTTCACGATCGAGCAACTGGGCGGCGATCTGCTGCCCAATCCGACGCTCCAGCAGCGGATCGCGACGGGCTTCCATCGCTGCAACATCACCACCAACGAAGGCGGTGTGATTGCCGAGGAATACGCGGTGCTGTACGCCCGCGATCGGACGGAAACGACCTCCTGGGTCTGGTTCGGCCTGACGATGAACTGTGCGACGTGCCACGACCACAAGTTCGATCCGGTCAGCCAGCGCGAGTTCTACGAAATGGCGGCGTTCTTTAACAACACCACGCAGAACGTGATGGACGGGAACATCAAGGATACGCCGCCGGTGATCGCGGTTCCGCTGCCCGAAGACCGCGCCCGCTGGGACACGCTCGGACCGGAAGTCGCCGCCGCCCAGAAGCAGGTCGAGGACCGCCGCAGCACCGCACGTGCCGACTTCGACCGCTGGCTGTCGGAGGCGAAGCCCGCCGAATTGATATCCGGCGTTCCGGTGGATGGCTTGAAGTTCCATGCGCCGTTGAGCGACGGCGCGGTCGATCGTGTCACCGTGACGATCGACGGCCAATCGAAATCGCTGCCGTTGCCGACCACCCTGGGGTCGGACGACGGCCACGTCGCGGCTACGGCCTACAAGGCCACCCCCGGCCTGACCATCGAAGTGCCCGAGGCAGGCGATTTCGAGAAGGACCAGGGGGTTTCCTTTGGCGCGTGGATCAAGTTGGCCAAGGTCGAAGCCAGCGGTGCCGTGCTGGCACGCATGGACGACCAGCACGACTACCGCGGATGGGATCTGTGGATCGAAAACGGCCGGCCCGGCACGCATATCATCAGCAAATGGGACGAGGACGCGCTGAAAGTGGTGACCAACGAACCGCTGAAGGCCGGACAGTGGAGCCACGTGCTGGTGACCTACGACGGCTCCGGCAAGGCGGCCGGCGTGAAGATCTACGTGAACGGCCAGCTGCAGGGAATGCGAGTACTGAAGGATCAGTTGCAGAACTCGATCCGCACTGACGTACCGTTGAAGGTCGCCCAGCGGAGCACGCAGTCGCGGCTGGACGATATCGTCTTGCAGGACCTGCGCATTTACGGCCGCACACTCAGTCCTCAGGAAGCCGAACAGATGGTGACCGGCACGCGGATGGCTTATCTGGCGACCAGGCCCGCGGACCAGCGGAACGATGCCGAACGCGAGGAACTGTTCGCCTGGTGGCTGAAAGCCCTGGATCCGCCATATCGTGACGCGGCCGCCAAGCTGGCCGCGCTGCAGCAGGAGCAGAACGCAATCAAGGGCCGCAGCACCGTGGCGCACGTGCAACAGGAACGCGGCGAGCCGCCGACAGCCTATGTGTTGTTCCGCGGCGAGTACGACAAACGCCGCGATCAGGTCCAGCCCGACACGCCGGACGTTTTGCCCTCCATGCCGCCGGAACTGGCGAAGAACCGCCTGGGGTTCGCCCAATGGCTGTTCCGGCCGGAGCACCCGCTGACGGCCCGCGTGACGGTGAACCGGTACTGGCAAGAGGTTTTCGGCGCCGGCATCGTGCGGACGGCGGAGGACTTTGGCGCGACCGGCGAGCTGCCGTCGCACCAGGACTTGCTGGACTGGCTGGCCGTCGAGTTCCGCGAGGGGGGCTGGGATGTGAAGCAGGTTTTCAAGCTCCTGGTCACGTCGGCCACCTATCGCCAAGCCGCGGTGACCACGCCGGAAAAACGGGAAAAGGATCTCCAGAACCGGCTGCTGTCGCGCGGGCCGCGGTTCCGCATGGATGCCGAGATGATCCGCGATTATGCGCTGGCCGCCGGCGGCCTTCTGTCGCCCAAGATCGGCGGGCCGAGCGTCAAGCCGTACCAGCCGGACGGCGTCTGGGAAGCAGTGGCCATGATCGGCAGCAACACGCGGGAATATCGGCGCGATGCGGGTGAGAGCCTTTACCGCCGCAGCCTGTACACGTTCTGGAAACGGAGCGCCCCGCCGGCTTCGATGGATATCTTCAACGCGCCCAGCCGCGAAGTGTGTGCGGTCCGGCGCGAGCGGACCAATACGCCGCTGCAGGCCCTGGTCACGTTGAACGACCCGCAGTTCATCGAAGCCGCCCGCAGCCTGGCGCAAAACGCGCTGCTCCACGGAGGCGACTCGACCGGCAGCCGGCTGGACTACCTGGCCAAGCGTCTCCTGTGCCGCCCGTTCCGCGCTGAGGAATTGCCCGTGGTCCAAGCGTCGCTGGACGGCCTTTTGGCCCATTACGCGGCCCACGCGGACGATGCGGCTCAACTGCTGGCCGTCGGCGAATCCAAACCCGATCCGGCACTGGCTCCGGCCGCGTTGGCCGCCTGGACCATGTTGACCAACGAACTGATGAACCTGGACGAAGTGTTGACCAAGTAATCGAAAAGAAGCCCGGCTCTTACTGGTAGGCCGGAACAAGCAGGTAGGCCGGAACAAGTCCGCGCAGTTCCGGCGGCGATGGCAAGACAAAGGAACGGCACGAAATCCTGCCGGAACGGCGCGGACTTGTTCCGGCCTACTTTTTGCTGCCGGAACTGCGCGGACTTGTTCCGGCCTACGAGAACCGGCCCCATCCAAGGACTATCCCATGCAGCCCATCCACGAATACGGACGCCACATCACTCGCCGCCACTTTTTCGCCCAAGGCTCCCACGCCCTGGGCTGGGCCGCCCTGGCCTCGCTGCTGGGGCCCGACCGTCTGGCGGTCCCGGCCGCCGCATCCGCAGCCGCCGACAAACCCAACTTGGCCCACTTCCCCGGCAAGGCCAAGCACATCATCTACCTCCACATGGTCGGCGGACCGTCACAGATGGACCTGTACGACTACAAGCCCGTGATGCAGGAGTACTATGACAAGGACCTGCCGGAGTCGATCCGCATGGGCCAGCGGCTGACCACCATGACATCGGGCCAGAAACGGTTTCCCATCGCGCCGTCGAAGTACAAGTTTGCCCAGCACGGCCAGTGCGGCATGTGGGTCGGCGAATTGCTGCCCTGGACCGCCAAAATGGTCGACGACATGTGCTTCGTGCGCAGCATGCACACGGAGGCCATCAATCACGAGCCCGCCATCACCTACATCCAGACGGGCAACATGAACACCGGCCGCCCCTGCCTGGGCGCCTGGATGTCGTACGGCTTGGGCTCGCTGAACGAGGACCTGCCGGCCTTCGTGGTGCTGGTCGCCCAACCCACGAACACCGAGCAGGTGCAGGCCATCTCCGCGCGGCTCTGGTCGTCCGGTTATCTGCCGGGCGAGCATGCGGGCGTGTCGTTCCGCTCGGCCGGCGATCCGATCCTGTACATCAATAACCCGCCGGGCGTGCCGGCCGAGGTCCGCCGCAGAACGCTGGACGGACTGAAGACGCTGAACGAAATCAACTTCCAGGCGTTGCACGACCCGGAAACCCAGACGCGGATCGCCCAGTACGAGTTGGCGTTTCGCATGCAGGCCAGCGTGCCGGACCTGACCAACCTGGCCAGCGAGCCGGAATCGACGTTCGGGCTGTACGGCGAGCAGGCCAGGAAGCCCGGCACGTTTGCCAACACGGCGCTGCTGTGCCGGCGGCTGGTCGAGCGGGGTGTGCGGTTCGTCCAAGTTTATCACAACAACTGGGACACGCACTCGAACGTGGCCGGCCGACTGCCGGACCAGTGCCGCGACGTGGACCAGGCCTGCTACGGCCTGATCCAGGACCTCAAGCAGCGCGGCATGCTCGATTCCACGCTGGTCATCTGGGGCGGCGAATTCGGCCGGACGATCTACTCGCAGGGCGGCCTGTCGAAGGAAAACTACGGCCGCGACCATCATCCCCGCTGCTTTACCATCTGGATGGCCGGCGGCGGCGTCAAGGGCGGAACGATCCACGGCGAGACCGACGATTTCTCCTACAACATCGTCGCCGACCCGGTGCATCTCCGCGATTTCCACGCCACCATCCTGCACCTGCTGGGCTTCGATCACGAGCGGTTCACGGTCAAGTACCAGGGGCTGGACCAGCGGCTGACCGGCGTCGAACCCGCGCGCGTGATCAAGGAACTGCTGGCGTAGAACCGTAACAACCGCTCACGTAGGCCGGACTCTCCGAGACCGGCGCTCGTGGTGCCGGCTTCAGCCGGTCAGAACCGCCTGAAGGCGGCACTACGAGCCGTCTGGGTCTTGGTAAGCAGGACGGGCCCCCGCTACAATCAGCTGCCCAGCCACGAGGTGTTTTATGGCCCGCAACGAACAACTGATCCGTCAGCACAAGATTCTGCAGATTTTGGAGCGATATCGTTTCGGACGTACGCTGGACGAGATCCGGCGGGAGTTGGTCGAGGAGCTGGGATTGACCTCGCTGCACCAGCGTACGGTGCGGCGGGACCTGGAAGCCCTGCAGGCGGCGGGGATCGACGTCGCCGACGAAGATTCGTCTCGAGGAAAAGTGTGGAAACTGGGGCCCGGCGTGCGGGGCACGCACAAGGTGACGGCTTCCGCCACCGAGTTGATCGCGCTGTCGCTCAGCCGTGACTTGCTGTACCCGCTGGCCGGCACGCCGTTCTGGCTGGGCATCGAATCGTTCTGGAGCAAGCTTCGCGACCAGTTGCCCGACGCCGTCTGGGACCACTACGAGGCCTATCGCGAGGTCTTGTTTGTCCGCGGCATGCCGGCCAAGTCGTACAAGCAACAGCACGGCACCTTGCAGACGCTGCACCGCTGTATCCAGGAGCACCGGGTGGCCGAGATCGAGTACCAGCCGATCGGCAAAGACGCCCGCCGCCGCCGGATCGAGCCGTATGCGGTGGTGTTCTATCAGTCCAGCTTGTACATCCTGGCGGCGGCGTCCGAGATTGCCGCCGGCCGGCCCGACCGCATCCGCCACTGGAAACTGGACCGCTTTCTCCGCGCCGCGGCGCTGGACGAATGGTTCAGAGTGCCCGCGGATTTCGATTTGGAGCAGCACCTGGGGCAGAGCCTGGGGATCTTCGCCGCGGCGGGCAAACCGCGCGACTTCCGCATCCGGATCAGCGCCCGCGCGGCGCCTTGGGTCACCGAAGACCCCTGGCACTCGGACCAGCAGGTCGAACGCGCCGCAGATGGCAGCCTGTTGTTGACCGTCAAAGCGGCCCACGAGTTGGAGATCATCCCCCGCGTGCTGAGCCTGGGCAATGAAGCCCAAGTCGTCTCCCCGGCCAGTTGCCGCCGCACCATCGCCCGCATGATCCGCGCCATGGCCGGGCACTATGCAGACGTGCCGGTGGAGACGGGGACTTAGGCGCTCCGGTTGGTGCTAATACGTTCCGCGGACCACCGGTGCGATTTCGGACTCGTACAGTTCCTCCAACAGCCGATGCGTCGCTTGGCCCAGGGGCAACAGACCGGAGGCCGCCGCGTTGCTTTCGGCCTGCTCCACGTTCGACGCGCCGGGAATGACGGTGCTGACGGCGTCGTGGTCCAGGATCCAACGCAGCGCCAGTTGCGCCATCGTCTCGCCGGGTTCCGGGTCCAGGATGGCTCGGACTTTCTCCGCCAGCTGAACGCCGGTCTCGAAGGGAATGCCGGCGAACGTCTCGCCGACGTTGAACACCTGGCCGTCGGCATTGTAGTGACGATGATCGCTCGGCGGAAATTGATGTCCCGGCGGGAACCGCCCCGCCAACAGGCCGCTGGCCAGGGGCACGCGAGCCAGAATGCCGACTCCGTCTTGCCGGGCCTGTGGCAATAACTCCTCCGTGAGCTTCTGGCGGAAGATGTTGTAGATCACCTGGAGCGTGGCGCAGCCGGGGTGAGTCATGCACAGCCGCGCCTCCTCGACCGACTCGACGCTGCAGCCCCAATGCTGGATCAGTCCCTCGCACTTGAGCGTCTGGAGATGATCAAAGACTTCGCCGCGACGGTATTCCTCGGTCGGCAGGCAGTGCCACTGTTGCAGGAAGATGGAATCCACGCCCAGGTTTTGCCGGGACAGTTCGGTGGCCTGGCGGGCCATGTCCAGCGTGATCCGCTCCGGCCACTGCAAGCCCAGATCGACCCACAGCTGGCGGCCCACCTTGGTGGCCACGAAGACCGTCTCGCGGGTCTCCTTCAGAAACTTGCCGATCGTCCTTTCGCTGAGCCCCATCCCGTACACGTCCGCGGTGTCGAAGAAGTTGACTCCCAACTCGACCGATCGGTGTAGAATCCGCACCGCGTCCGCTTCCGAAATCTGCCCCCAATCGGCGCTGCCCAGCTGCCATGTTCCCAGGCCGACCTCGGACACACTGATTCCCGTCTTGCCCAATTTGCGGTATTTCATGGCTCTGGCTCCTTGGAAGCGCGGCTCGGTTTGCAGACAGTCTGCCGTCTGGCTTAAGGCGAGTCAACCCGGCGTACACAAGTCCTCCTGCGAGTCGGGCTAGTTTCAAGATGGCGCCGCGCCAAGCGAAAAGACAGGGCCGAGAAGGTGGCTTTCCTGAGACCGCCGGCGATCCCTCGTCGGCTGCTGAGTTGATTCCAGCCCCGTGACCCCGCGGCGTTCCGTTGACGGATTGCTGCGGATCGTCGTCGTGGCGTCGGCCGGTTTGTTGCTGGTCTACCTGCCGACGCAAGCCATCGATTGCTTCCGCCCAGTTCTGCACTTGGGTCCGGGCTGGGCCAGCAACCAGGGTGCGGTGGGCACGGGGAGTTGGGGGGCAGGGCAGTATCGGCGGGCTGTTCACATCCCGGCCTTCGCCGCCGGGACAGGTTTGGCTTGTGTGCGGTTCTTTCCACCGCCTGGCTGCGGTGACGATTCCAGTTGCGCCGCCAAACGGCGGTGCTCGGCGGCCAGTTCGGCGTCGCCCAGTTGTTCGTACAGGTCTCCCAGCTTGCGATGCAGGGCGGCCCGCGGGGGCAGCGCGCGGAGTGCCTTTTCAAGTTGGGTGACGGCCTCGCGCGGTTTCCCCATCTTGGCCAGAATGGTTCCCAGGGTATCGAAGATCTCCGGATGATTCGGGCTCAATCGCTGCGCCGCCTCGGCCAACTGCAACGCTCGCTCCAAATCCGGCGGGTCCTTGTGGGCCAGCCCCCAGGCCAGGTTGTTCAGCACGTCGGGCATGCGCTCGTTCCGCTGGCGGGCCTGCTCCAGGTGCAAGATCGGAAGAGCGTCGTGTAGGGAAAGAGTG
>ERZ795059.3686-NODE-3686-length-14800-cov-5.545812_pt1 | contig 14800 bp, 13 predicted proteins | sample MGYA00375143_ERZ795059 | MGnify/ENA primary metagenome ERZ795059 (study PRJEB30188, sample SAMN05720168) | activated sludge metagenome | isolation source: Anaerobic digester | place: USA | collected 2015-01-07 ... | reverse complement strand
TTTAAAAAAACGACATAGAATATGACAACCATAAATAACGAAATAGTGAAATTTGATTGTATTATAGTCCTTGCTAACGAAATGGACAAAGAAGGAAATTTGAACTTGGAATCAGTTTCAAGAATTAAACTTGCAAGTGATTCATATTTCAATAACCCATCAACAACATTAATAACTTGTTGCTGGAATTATTGATGTAATTCCAATGATTATGCAAAAACTGACATGGGATGCAAATATATCTGCATTTACTATGTGGATAGTTGTCGGATTTCTAATTGCAACAATTGATTTAAAGATGAATTCGATAATTAAAGGTATTTTGATTGCTTTTTTGGTGTTATTACCAACTGCTATTTTGATTGGTTCGAAAGAGCCGGTTTCATTGATACCAATTGCTATTATGACAACTATTTTAGGTGGATTACTTGGATTTTCAATTAATAAAATATTGAATTAAAATAGTTCATAATTAATTAAAGCGGAGAAAAATAAAATTTTTCTCCGCTTTAATGTAATAATATTATTCGGTTGCTCTAAATCTGTACTAATTTATTGTCTTTTCTCCGTTTGAGTGTACAAAAAGAACGTTTCCGATATTCTCAAATCCTTCAAAGAAAGAGAAATCTCCTTCTACTTTAAACGTATTTTCATTAAAGCCTATCATTGTCAGTCCGGCATCTATTGACCTTTTATTAATAATTTCCTTGACGGAAACGTGTTCATCACGCTCAATAATTTCGATATTGGTTTCTGTAATGGGCATACGTCCGCTATTAATCAACTCATACATATTTTGCTTAATTTCATCTATTTCGTGAGCGTAGCAGATGTTGAAAATTTTTATATTGGCTTTTTTCCAACTGGGGTGTCCCATAATAATAAATCCGAGCAAAATCATCAAATTGGTGCTTTCGGTATCGAAACGACTTACCCAAATATGAATACCGTTTTTGTACAGAATGGGCTTGCGACTTGTGCCCAAAATGCAGACATCAAATCCTCCTGCGTTTACCATACGGAAATTGGTCATTATATCGTTCAAATCGTTTTCCGGTTCGCTTTTCATATATTCAAAAATCACCATATTGTTTTCCATTCCTGCAATTCCCGGAGTTTGAATAGACTGCGCTATTGCCGATGTGGTTGAAGGCGAAATAAGCGTGTCGATATAAACCTGATTGGAGGTGTCGAGGTTGCTCAACAAACGGTCTAGTTCAATTTTTGCCTGTTCAGTGGTCTTTTTTGAATAGTAGCCGTCAATCAAATGCAGATAGGTGCCAAATCCGTATTTATAAGAAATCCAGTTGAGTAGTTTTAATGCAGAATCGCGTTTGAACGTATTTCTGGAAATACAAATGGCACTGGGTCTCCATTCATCTTCCGAAGCAGCTTGGTCGGACGAACTCCTTTTTCTTTTGTTTTGAAGATAGATTTGCAAGCCCCTGTTCATTTGAAAAAGCGTATTGGCGAATATTGCCGAAAAGCCTTTGCGGTCGCTGTGGTAGCGCTCAATGTAGATATAAAGCCCAATTATGGCTATGTAGGCTATAAGCGTGTAAAGAACGCTGATTTGAAACATTGCCCATACCGAAATAACAAATCCCGCCAAAGAAATATACCATTTCGATTTGAATGTAGGTCTATAGGCAGGAGATGAGCCGAAGTGGTGAAGAAAAGAGATTAAACAGAGACTTCCGTAGGTAACCAAAAAGAACATTGAAATGATTTGTGCCACCGAATCGACACTACCGAATGCTACAAAAACCAGCGCTATTACGCAAGTAACCAGTGAAGCGTTAATAGGTTCATTGTCTTCTTTTCGGGTTTGACGCAACCATTTGTTTGTGCTCTTTATCGGAAGCGAATTGTCTAAAGCCAAAGCTTGCAATGTGCGAGGTCCTACCATAATAGAACTCAATGCCGATGTAAAGGTGCAGGCAGCCAAGCCGAGCGGAATTAGAATTTTTCCGCCAATAGCAATGTTTGCCATAATGAGTTGATTTTCAACTAAATCTTTTGGCAACGCAGAGTTGGCAAACTTCAGGCAGATAAGCAGATATAAAATTAATCCTGTAAAAGTGGCTGCAACGGTGCCGATAGGTATCGATTTGCCCGGGTTTTTTAAATCGCCCGAAAGTCCCACTCCTGCAGTAATTCCCGTAAACGCAGGAAATATAATGGCTAACACCAAAAACATATTTCCGCTGTTTTTTAATGAAACATTGGCACTAAAATAGTCGATACCGGCTCCGTTAACAGGCTTTCCGAAGAAAAACATAAGTAGAGCAATTAAAACAAGAGTTCCTGCAATGTACAGCACTTTTAAACCCATATTTGCCCCTTTTTTCAGAACCAATACAGAAAGCAAAATCATTGCCGGAATACTGATTACTTGTTTGGGAAGCACAAAGTCGAAATTGACATAAAGATAATTAAACAGAAAATCGAACGCTTCCGTAAATGCCACAATATAGAAAGCAACGCTAATGGTTTGCGAAAGATAGAGCAACATGCCCAAAGTGGCTCCAATATTGAGTCCGAATGAGCGCGAAATAATAAAATATTCCCCTCCGCCTTCTACGCGTTTGTTGGTTGCTAATTCGGATATGGCTAAAGCGGTAGGAATGGTCACCAAATGTCCGATTGCAATCAGGATAAATGTTCCCCATAAACCGACAGACCCCACAGCGTACCCAAAACGCAAAAAAACAATAGCACCGACTATGGTAGAAAGAGCGGTAAAATAGACGGCAGAAGTTCCAAATTTTTTAACATCACTCATAATAAGATTGTTTTAGTTATTGTTAAAGTGGCTCTCTTATAACAAATTATTTTAGTTGTTTAGCTTTAAATTTCAAACTACAATTATAGTGTTTTTTTCTTATAAAACCACCATAAAACCATTTAATTTTAACAATGTTTTATTTGTTTTATTAATTATTATTTTTTTTGACTGTTCTATAAGCTTACAAACTTTCATTTAATTTCAAACAATTTTTATCCAAACCTTTGTATTTTTCAGTTAATACGACAAAATCATTTACTTTTATCATAGCATCTTTATTGAAATATTTGTGAATTAAAAAAATCAGAAACGGACAAACCAAGTGCTTTTGCAATCTTTTCTATATTAACTGCTGAAACGTTTCGTTTTCCTTGCTCAATACTTGCAATATAAGTTCTGTCAAGCTCGCATTCAAATGAAAATTTTTCTTGGCTTAACCCTTTTGAAATCCGTAACTCCCGAAGTCTTATTCCTATTTTCTTTTTAATATCCATACTAAAACTGAAAATACAAAAATATATATATGTCGATTTTCATACAACGGACTATAAGTAACAATTGTGTTGCGAAAAAATCAGAAATCAGATATAAATAGAAGCCTCAATGTTGTGTAAAGATATTTGCACAACCATTGAATCACAAGATAAGCTATACTAATTAAATGATTGATAAAATCAGAGAAAAAGGCATTTTTGATGCCAATTTTTGGGATAATTGTAACAGGATTTTATTACTCGTTTGGCAGGTTTTCGAGTACGTTTAAGTAGAGTTGGGCGCGATGTTGTGCCATTTCCAGATTAAGGTCGGTGTAGTTGCCGCACTCTTCTGCCGATTGCCCGGGGATTTTACCTTCAAAGTCAATGATAAAGCGACAGCACTCTTTTGTGCGCTGAATAATGTCGGTTTTGTTCGGCTTGCCGGCTACAATCAAATAAAATCCTGTGCGGCAGCCCATAGGACCGAAATAGAGGGTTTCTTTCAGTGTATTGCGGAAAAAAGTGGCACCAAGATGCTCAATGGAATGAAGTTCGGTGGTGTTCATCACCGGCTCAAAATTCGGACGTGTTACTCGCAAATCGTAAGTGGTAAAGGTAAATCCGTCTTGTGTGTCAATGCGTGAAATGTGTACGCCCGGCAGCAGAGTGAGATGATTGACGGTGAAACTGGTTATTTTTTCCATAATTCTTCTAATTTATTTACGGTGGCTAAGGCATCTGCGCCATAAAGGTCGGCACCTATTTCTTTGGCAATCTGTTCCGTAACTACGGCGCCACCTACAAAAATAGGGCAAATATTCGGCAATTTTCTAAGTTCGGCAATGGTTTTTGCCATCGCATCTACGGTGGTGGTCATTAGTGCGCTGAGACCGATAGCGTCGGGCTGGTGTGTACCAAACGCTTCTACCACTTTTTCTATGGCTACGTTTTTGCCCAAGTCAATAACTTGAAAACCATGACTTTCCAGCACTATTTTTACAATATTTTTGCCAATGTCGTGAATGTCGCCCTGAACGGTTGCCAAAATAATTTTCTCTTTTTTCGTGTCAATTTGCTTGAAGTGCTTTGCCAAAATGGCAAAAACAGCTTTGGCAGTTTCGGCAGAATTAATGAGTTGCGGTAAAAAGAGCGTTCCTTTTTCAAATTTTTCTCCCACTTCTGTCAGAGCGGGAATAAGTATTTCGTTGATAATGGTTTCCGGTGTTTTGTCTTTTAACTCTTTGTTGGTGAGCGTTTCGGTGGTACCTTTCAAACCTTGCACTATTGTTTGGTAGAGACTTTGTTCCGATTGCTTTTGCACGGGAAATTCCACCGGTGTAGCGTTAGAGGCGGCAATGTATGTGGCGCAATTATCATCGTATCCGGCTAATGCGTTGAAAGCCTTGAGCATACGGACAGAGTCGGTGTCGTTGGGGTTCATTATGGCAATGTCCAATCCGCTTTGCAGCGCCATGATTAGGAACGTGCGATTGAGGTAGGCGCGTTGCGGCAGTCCGAACGATATGTTGGAAAGCCCGATAATGGTAAGCACGCCCAACTTTTTGAGTTGCGCTAACGTTTCGAGCGTTATTCGTCCGTGTTGTTGGTTCGACGAAATAGTCATTACTAAAGCATCGAAAACCAACAAATGCTTACCGATGCCGTATTCGGCAGCTTTGGCAATAATTTTTTTAGCAATTTCCAATCGTCCTTCGGGCGTTTCGGGAATGCCGTTTTTGTCCAACGTCAGGGCAACGCTCACAGCACCGTATTTGGCGATAACAGGAAATAATGCTTGCATAGATTCTTCGTTACCATTGACGGAATTTATCATCGGCACGCCGTTGTAAATGCGTATGGCGGCTTCTATGGCGGCGGGGTTTGCGCTGTCGAGTTGAAGTGGCAGTTCGCATACTTCTTGAATTTTTTTCACCGCTTCCACAATAAGCGTTTTTTCATCGCAGTTGGGTATTCCGACATTTACGTCCAAAAAATCGGCTTGGGCGGCGGCTTGTTGTAGAGCTTCTTGTTGTAGAAAATCGAAATTGTTTTCCAGCAAAGCTTTTTGTAGCAGTTTTTTACCTGTTGGGTTGAGCCGTTCGCCACACAAAATACCTTTTTCGAGTTTCAGCAAACGTGTCGCTGAGCAGATATAAGTGTCGCTTATCGGTTTGTAACTCTTTGTCTTTGTTTGTTTTAGATGTGCAATGCAGCGTATTGTTTGCGGTGTAGTGCCACAGCATCCGCCGACAATGGTTGCTCCTGCCGCCACAATTTTTTCAGTCCAAAAAGCAAAATCGGAATCGTTGAGCGAGTAGGAAATTTGTCCGCAGCACATTTCGGGCAAACCTTTGTTGGGTTGTACCAAAATGGGCAGATGGGTAAATGCGCGCATTTTTTCCACAATCTCTATCATGCGGTCGGGACCTGTGGAACAGTTCACTCCCAAAGCATCTACCTGAAGCGATGTTAGCGTGAGGGCGACAATTTCGGGCGTGGAACCGGTTAGCGTGCGTCCGCTTTCTTCAAAAGTCATGGTGGCAAACAGCGGTAGCGTGCAGTTTTCTTTAACGGCTAAAACGGCTGCTTTCATTTCCAGCAAATCGGCGTAGGTTTCTATCAGGTAGCCGTCCACTTTGTCGCGTGTGTACTGCACAATTTCTTTTATATTGTTGTAGGCAGCTTCAAAGGTCAAATCGCCGAGTGGTTCCATCAATTTGCCCGATGGACCGATGTCGAAAATTACTTTTGTGGAACTGTTTTCGGCTACTTTTCGTGCGTTAGCAATGGCGGCATCAATGACTTCTTCTAATGAAAATTTGCTGTCTTTCAGTTTAATGCGGTTGGCACCAAACGTATTGGTTGTAAGGTATTCGGCACCGGCTTTAAGGTACTGACGATGAATATCTTGCACAAGTTCCGGCGACAGCACGTTAAGGTCTTCAAACAGAATTCCCTCAGTTTCTTTTCTGCCGGTCAGCATGGTGCCCATGGCACCGTCGAACAATTGAATATGTGTTATTGGTTGTAGCATGTTGTACCTTTTTTAATGTAGTCGCATTTCGATTGGATAAAGCAATTTTTGCATGAAAATCGGTAGTTGTTAAGCACAATGCCGCATAGCGATTTTTCCGGAATCATTATGCCCGATTCGGTGGTGTAGATACCAATCAATTTTTGTGCGTCTAAGTAGTTTAATATCTGTTTGTTATCAATTATGTCCGACCCTGAATAGCCCGGGCAAAACAATACGCCCTTTGGTTGCAAGGTGTTTAATTTTTCGTCTGCAAGATGCTCTAAAACAACATTTGCGGCGGCATTGATGACCACCGCTTGCGATAAATCTGTTTTTGTGGTCGCTTGTATGGCTCTGTCGCAGCCCAATCCGAGCGTGGCAGCAAATAGCGCAGCTTCGTTTAAAAACGGTCGGAGAGAGGCATAAGCTTCTTTTTCTAAAAATGTTGGCGTATCTGCTAAATCGGCAATTTTGCAATAACGGTATTTAAAATCCGCTTTCGTTAAAACGGTATCCAACGCTTTGCGAACAGTGAGTAACATCTGTTCGTCGGCTTGCCCATCAGAACAACCGATATAACGTAAAGTGTTATTTATTAGCGAAATATCCGGTTGTAACATACGATATATTTGCCATCAATTTTTTTATGAAATGACTTTTGTTCATCGAGTAAAGATGCAAACCATCAATGTCGTTCGTCAGCAAATCCAAAATTTGGTAGCTGGTGAAGATAATTCCGATTTCTTCTAAAGCCTGTTTGTCGTTACGGTATTTGTCAAAATAGTTGCGTAATTGTATGGGAATCAGTACGCCGGATACTTGTATAATTCGGTCTATCTGTTTGTAGCTGGTGACGGGCATAATACCGGGCAAAATGGGTACTGTGATGCCGGCTTTACGTGCTTTGATAAGGAAACGGTAAAAGACATCGTTGTCGAAAAACAGTTGTGTGGTGAAAAATTCCATGCCGGTATCCTGTTTCTTTTTCAAATTGTCAATATCAACTTCGAATGAAACGGCTTCGGGGTGTTTTTCGGGATAACAAGCGCCTGCACATGAAAAATAGTCGCCGAATTGCTCGTATATAAATGCGGCTAAATCGGAAGCATGTTCAAAATCCGATTGCAAATTATTCGTGTTTTCGGGATTGTCGCCACGAAGTGTCAGCACGTTTTTAATATCCGATTTTTTCAACTCGTTGCACAAATTGATGATGTCGGCTTTTGTCGATGCAATGCCGGTAATGTGTGCCAAAGGTTCGCTTTTTGTGTTTTCTTTGATGAATTTGGCGATGGCAGCCGAATTATCGGTAGTTGTTCCCAACGCTCCATACGTAACGCTCATAAAATCAGGATTTAATGTTGCTAAATCTTGTATGGTTTCCTTCAGGTTACCTATATCCGTTTCGCGTTTGGGCGGAAACACTTCAAAAGAGAGTGTTTTCTTTTGTTTGAGTATGTTAGCAATTTTCATTGTATCTAATTTTTAATCAGTTGCAAAGTTACTATTTTAGCATCACTAAATCAAAAAAAAAGCGAACTTTCAACAAGTCCGCCTTTTTATCGTCTTAAAATTGGTCTTAAATTGTACCGCTAATGAGAATCAATACCAGCAGACTTAAGATGGCGTAAAATTCAGGAAAAGCTGCCATAATCATTGTTCCGGCAGTAACGTTGTGTCCCGAACCTGTGGCGGCAATACCGTTAGCGCAAATTTCTCCTTGACGGATGGCTGAAAGCAAACACACCAATCCCATGGTGAGACCGGCAGCAAAGATAGCGGCTCCCTGAAGGGCAGTCATGCTTTCCACGAGGAAACCTTGAATCAAGAAATAGCCGACAAATCCGTAGATACCTTGCGTTGAGGGTAGCGCAGAAAGCAAAATGTACGTACCCAATGCTTCGGGACGTTTTTTTAGCGATCCGACTACCGCATTACCGCAAATGGCTAAACCGTAAACACTACCGGTGCCCGATAGTCCAACCATCAAAGCAACGCCTACATAAGCTAAAATCAAATTGTAATCCATAATGATAAAAAAATTAGTTGTTAAAATTGATAATTATAGTTTTGTTGTTTTTGTTTTAAAAGGTTTGTAGGGATGTCCACCGCCTTCAAATCCTGCATTTTTGTAAAATTCCACAAAGGTAAGACGCAGCGGATGTACTATAGAACTGATGATACACAGTAAAATATTGAGTGAGTGTCCAAAGAGCAAAATGAATAGCATCGGCAGCCAGCGTACGAACGGTGACATATCGGCTGTGAGCGATATTGCCAACATATTGAACACGCCACCTAAAATACCGCCGGCTAAACCTAATGCGAACAAACGAATGTACGATAACACGTCGCCCAAAAGTCCGCTGACCGTGCCATAAGTACCCCAAAGTCCTGAACCTAAATTAACAAATGGATTTTTGCCGGGTGAATTGTAAAACAAAATAACAAATGCACAAACTGCGGCTATACCGTAAAGCACATATAGTACCGTTTGAGGCAGCGCAACGCCCAATACCGGCAATAATAGTGCTAAGCCGTCAAGTATAATGATAAGCCATGCACAATCCGCTGCTGCGTATTTGAATCCGAATTGAATGGTTGTTTTCACTACTTTGAGACCCATGGCAAAAAGTATTTGGAACAATCCGACAGCAACAGCTACAACCATCATTGGGTCGTAGCCGCCCAGTTTCGCTGCATAGTTGTTTGAAGTGATGAAATAGTTCTTTACATTTGCCAGCCAAGGCCAAGTTACCGATTCAAGCGAAATTCCGAAGAACATACCCGTGAGCAAGCCTACTACTACGGTAGCTCCTCCGAGAAATTGCGCCAAAGTAGCTACACTTTTAAATTTTGGAAATTTATATTTAACAATGGTAGCTGCAATCAAAATTAGTAAACCGTAGCCGCCGTCGCCCAAGCAAAGCCCGAAAAAGAGCATGAAAAAGGGAGCGAGGTAGGGTGTCAGGTCAATTTCGTTATAATTGGGCAGCGAATAGAGTTCTGTAATCGGCTCGAACAGCTTTGTGAAAAAATTGTTTTTCAGCTTGATAGGTACGTCTTCGTCAATTTTTGGTTCAAAAACTTTGTAGTAAACTCCTTCTGCTTCGAGCATGGCGTTGAGTTTTTCTTCGTTTGCTTGTGGGCAAAATCCTTCGAGCAACATTACTTTTTCTTCCGCTTCGGGGGTAGTGCTGAGTTCTACTTTCTGGAAATCAATAGTCTCTTCTACTTGTAGAGCAAAATTTTCCAAATTGTTGAAATTGCCGTGAACCCATGCTTCCATTTTTGCTTGGTGTGCCGTCAATAATAGGTTTTGCGCTTCAACATCGAGTTGCAGTTGTTTGCTATTGCGAGCATTGAGCGTAACAGCTTCCGCATCTAATGTGATAGTGGTATGATTGACGGTTACGAAATAGAGATTTGAACCGATTTCGTTGATAATAAAGGCGTTAAAATCACTTTCCCATTCCGTTTGAAAATTTCGTTTCGGGCAACAGAAAAATTGTAACACATAGCCGTTTTTTGCCAATTTTGCCAATTTTTCAGAATCGTATTTGCCCCAAACTTGCATGCGTTCAGCTTCTTTTTGCGTAGCGGCAATGACCTGTTGCAGGCGATTTTTTTCGGCTTGCAGCGCGTCCCATGTTTTTAGCAGTTCCGCACCTTCGTAAGTGGAAACTTCTTGCGGAGTGGTGTTGGGCAGTAAAAATGGTGCCGCTTCAGTCAGAGTCTTTTTTATTTTTGCTGACAACTGCATTTTGTCGCGCAGTTGGTCATTATCAGCTATGCCTTCGGCTTTTTCAGCCACGTGCAATACGCCGACCTTCCGTAATTTTTCGAGAAAATCGGTGTAGTGTTTGTGGTACACCAGAAAGACATATTTTTTCATTTTAACTATCATGGTCTATTAATTACAAATTTATCAGAAATCAATTGCCGGCTTCTTTTAGTGCTTCTGCTTCGCGTTTGGCTTTTATTATTTTTTGCAATGATTTTGAGAGATTTTCTTCATCTTCCATAAAGCGTTTTATTTTGAGAATAGCATCTTCGTAGCCCGGAATTTGCACTTTTTCAAACAAATTTACTTTTTGGGTAGTTTTTTTACGCGCAAATTCCAATAATTGTACTTTTTGAGCCGAAAATTCGTGTTCAATACTTACTTGCGCCAACTCTTTGAGTTGCGTTAAACCGTCGGCGTACCATTTGGGTGCGTTGAACAGGCTGAATGGTCGTGTGGTGAAAATTACTTCTTCTAATACCGGAATGCGCACGCCTGCTATTTTTTTTACATTCATTTTAACATCTTCCACACGGAGTAGAGTAGTGTCAAATTCGCCCCATAAAGCCAACATTTGGTCGTAGGCGGCGATACGTTGTTCCACTTCTTGCTCCAAGCGGATAATTTCGTCTTTTGCTTTTTTCACTTCCATTCGCAGCGCGCTTTCCTTGTTTTTTATTATCGGCAAAGCATACACGCGCATTTTCAGGCTCTTTTCAAGCTCCTGAAGCGATGTTTTGTTGTATTGAAATTTTATTGCCATACTGCTGTATTGGTGTCTTCTTCGTTGCTTATGGATGTATCGTTGTCCGAATAGTATTGAATTTTGCGTTCCATATAATAGGTGGGAACTCCGTTAACATAAGCGGTACGGGTTACCCAATTTGCCAATGAGTCGTAGGTGTAAGTAAATACGTATCGATTTTCCAACTCGTTTTTGGCATTGTATTGTTTCATCTCCTTTTGGTCACCGTTTTTGTCCATTTCGTATTCGTAGCGCGTCAAAAAATTACCTTTTGCATCAAATTGAGTTTGCTCTTTGATATGGTCGTTCATATCGTACTTAAAGTAGAATTTACACACAAAATTACCTTTGTTGTCAAAACGATTCATTTCAATGCGGTTGCCGCGTCTGTTGTATTTGTAATTGCTACTGATAATCAAATCTCCTTCAGGTGTGTAGCGGTGCATACCAATGCGTACACCGTTTTCATCGTAGGAGTAGATGTATTTGCTTTCAACCTCATTTTCGGAATAACACCAATATTCCAATGTTTTGTTACCTCGGGTGTTGAATGTGCAAAATTGGTTTTCCCAGAAACGCCATCTCAGTTGTTCGCCTTTTGTAACGTCTCCCGATTCGGTGATTAATGCGGCATAAACATTGCTTTTGATGGATTTTACAGGTCCGTTCAATGCTAACACTTTTAAATCGTTACTTTGTTGGCATCCACACAGTGCCAATGTTAGTAAAAACGCAAAAAATACTTTTGTTTTCATGGCGAATTGTTTTTAATAGGTTAATATTAGATTTTCGGTTTGTGCAAAATTTACTCGTAAGATGTTTGTTTCCAATATTTTTCTACCAACGATTGTCTGATGTTCACCTCTTCGGGTTTAAAATGTTTGGCAAACAGTTCCCAAGCAATATCAAGCATTTGCGTGGTGTTGATATTGACATCAATAGCCAAAATTTTATCCGAATAGTCTTTTGCAAAAGCCAAAGAGCGTTCATCGTAATCGGTCAAATCGAAACCGTTTTCCAATTTTGTTTTGGCGTTGGCAGCGTCGGCGTAAAGGCGCACGGCAGCGTTCATCACTTGCGGATGGTCTTCGCGTGTTTTTTTGCCCGCAACTAGTTGTTTCAAACGCGACAGCGAACGGAACGGGTCAACGATAACTTTACCTATATCAGAATCATAGCGCAAGTAGAGCTGACCTTCGGTGATGTAGCCTGTATTGTCGGGAATAGCGTGTGTAATATCGCCACCCGAAAGCGTTGTTACGGCAATAATCGTAATGGAGCCTCCTTCGGGGAACTGCACTGCTTTTTCGTAGATTTTCGCCAAATCGGAATAGAGCGAACCAGGCATAGAGTCTTTAGAGGGAATTTGATCCATACGGTTCGATACAATGGCAAGTGCATCAGCATAAAGCGTCATATCGGTCAGCAGTACCAGCACTTTTTCATTTTTTTCTACTGCAAAATATTCTGCGGCAGTCAATGCCATATCGGGAATAAGCAAACGTTCTACCGGCGGATTTTCGGTAGTGTTTACAAATGACACGATGCGGTCGAGTACGCCGGCGTTGTTGAATACATTTTTAAAATAAAGGTAATCGTCGTTGGTCAAGCCCATACCGCCCAAAATAATTTTGTCGGCTTCGGCACGCAATGCCACGTTAGCCATTACTTGGTTGTAGGGTTGGTTGGGGTCGGCGAAGAATGGAATTTTCTGACCGGAAACCAGCGTGTTGTTCAAGTCAATGCCCGCGATACCGGTAGCAATTAGTTCTGACGGCTGCTTACGGCGAACTGGGTTTACGCTTGGACCGCCAATTTCTACTTCTACGCCTTCTACTTCGGGACCGCCGTCTATCGGACTGCCGAATGCATTGAAAAAGCGTCCTGCCAATTGGTCGCTCACTTTCAGAGACGGAGTTTTACCTAAAAATATCACTTCGGCATTGGTTGGAATACCTTCTGTTCCTTCAAATACCTGCAACGTAATATCGTTGCCCATAATTTTCACGACCTGCGCCAACTTGCCGTCTATGGTTGCCAATTCATCGTTGCCGATGCCATCGGCTTTCAGCGAACAAGTTGCCTTGGTAATGGCTGTGATTTTAGTGTAAATTTTTTGAAATGCTTTTGTTGCCATATCTTATTTTTCTGTTTTTATCTGTTTTTCCGCTAAAACGGTTTTCAATTCTTTCAAATATTTTTCAAATTGTTCGCTATGGAACTCGCTGTAATTCATCTGTTTGCAAATGTTGATGATTTTTTTGAAATAGTCCATTACGTTCAAGAAGTTGTCAAAATCGTAATCGTGTTTGCAAATGTCCATTACAAGATTAAGCATAAATTCTTGACGTTCGAGCGGGCAAACGGCATCGACTTTATCGAAGGCATCTTGTTGCAAAATCACAAAGTCGATAACTTCCGATTTCCAGAAAGTTTCGTGATAATTTACCGGTACGCCATCGTCGCCCAAAATATTGATTTGCTCTTGTACTTCCTTGCCACGTTGCAACAAGGTTTTCATTTCGTTTACTTTTTTAATCCAATTGCCTTCTACTTTGGTGTTTATGTAGTCTTCAAATTCGGGATATTCGATATATTTGGAATAACTTTCAATGGGATTGACAGCCGGATAGCGTTTGCGGTCGGCGCGACTTTGTTCCAAAGCGTAGAAACAGCGTGCGGCTTTTTTGGTGCCTTCGGTTACCGGCTCTTTCAGGTTACCGCCTGCAGGCGAAACTGTTCCGATGAACGTAATAGAGCCTGTCGAACCGTTGTTTAAGTAAACATAGCCGGCGCGGCTGTAGAACGTTCCGATAATAGCCGATAAGTCCATCGGGAAAGCATCTTGTCCGGGCAATTCTTCCATACGGTTACTCATTTCACGCAAAGCTTGTGCCCAACGCGAAGTTGAGTCTGCCATCAGCAGTACACGCAGTCCCATTGAGCGATAATATTCGGCAATGGTCATGGCGGTGTAAACGGATGCTTCACGCGAAGCTACCGGCATATTCGATGTGTTAGCAATGATAATGGTACGTTCCATTAGTTTGCGTCCGGTGTGCGGGTCTTCAAGTTTGGGGAATTCCATAAATATTTCCACTACTTCGTTGGCGCGTTCACCACAAGCAGCCATAATAACGATGTCGGCTTCAGCTTGTTTGGAAATGGCGTGTTGAAGCACTGTTTTGCCCGTTCCAAAAGCTCCGGGGATAAATCCCGTTCCGCCTTCAACAATAGGATTAAGTGTATCAATGATGCGAACGCCCGTTTCGAGCAGTTTGAATGGACGCGGTTTTTCAGTGTAAGCTGTGATAGCTTTTTTTACCGGCCATTTCTGTATCATATTAATGTTGTGGTCGTTGCCTTCTTCGTCGGTAATGACGGCAATGGTGTCCTTAATTTTATATTCGCCGGCAGCAACAATCGATTTTATGGTGTATTCGCCTTGCATAACAAACGGTACCATAATTTTGTGTGATTGGTGGTTTTCGTCCACTTCGCCGAGCCACGAAGCTGCTTGTACTTTGTCGCCAACTTTTGCCAGCGGCTTGAACGCCCACAGTTTTTCTTCGTCGAGCGGGAAATTGTATTCGCCGCGTTTCAAAAACACGCCGGTTAGTTTGTCAAGGTCGTTTTGTAAGCCGTCGTAGTTGCGGCTCAGCAATCCGGGACCAAGCGTTACTTCGAGCATGTGTCCGGTAAATTCTACAAGGTTACCTACTTTTAGTCCGCGTGTGCTTTCAAAAACTTGCACAAACACGTTGTCGCCCGTTACTTTAATGACTTCTGCCATTAATAGCGTTCCGTCTAAAGAAATGTAGCAAATCTCGTTTTGGGCTACAGGGCCATCTACTGCCACTATTACGAGGTTGGCTATGATGCCTTTAACTGTTCCTTTTGTTGTCATATAGTGTTATTATTGTATTTTGTTTTGTCAAAATTTTACGTCCTTTTTCAAATCGTTTAGCAGATTACGGAAAATTTCATTGCC
>ERZ795059.3681-NODE-3681-length-14809-cov-6.505287_pt1 | contig 14809 bp, 12 predicted proteins | sample MGYA00375143_ERZ795059 | MGnify/ENA primary metagenome ERZ795059 (study PRJEB30188, sample SAMN05720168) | activated sludge metagenome | isolation source: Anaerobic digester | place: USA | collected 2015-01-07 ... | reverse complement strand
GGCCGTTCAATTTTTAAGAAAAGAATATTAATCATTAATATTATTTTTTAGATAAGAGGGCATGTGTTTTATTATTTATCGCAATTAAAAGGATTGTTTTCAGGATTTAATCTCTTCCGCTATATTACCTTTCGCGCTGGGATGGCCGGGATTACCACGTTTCTTTTATGCTTATTGTTAGGGCCTTTTTTTATCCGAAAATTGAAAGAGTGGAAAATTAAAGAAATCGCTAAGCGCGAGGACTGCCCTGGTTTAGACAAATTTCAAGAATCAAAAGAAGGCACTCCTACTATGGGCGGTATTTTTATTATTAGTAGCGTTTTGTTATCTGTTTTATTGTGGGCGGATATTTTTAATCCTTATATTATTTTAACATTTTTGACATGCCTTTGGCTCGCGATTTTAGGGTGGGTAGATGATTATTCCAAATTGACACGACGAGGTAAAGGACGGGGGCTTTCCACAAAAACCAAATTATTTTGGGAAATTTTATTAGGGTGCTTTGTGGGATTTTATATTTATCTTAATCCACAGACATCCACACAAATTGATATTCCTTTTTTAAAGAATGTCATTTTTAATTTAGGGATTTTTTATATTCCTTTTGTAGCTCTTGTTGTCATTGGAACGTCAAATGCTGTTAATTTAACGGATGGGCTTGATGGTTTAGCCATTGGCTGTGTTTTGATTGTTAGTATGACATTGGCTGTTTTAAGTTATGTGACAGGGCATGTTCAATTCAGCGAATATCTTCTTTTGCCTTTTATTTCAGGGACGGGAGAATTGACAGTATTTTGTTCTGCTATCGCTGGGGCTAGTTTAGGATTTCTATGGTTTAATTGTTATCCGGCGACAATCTTTATGGGAGATGTCGGCTCTTTGGCATTGGGCGGGACATTAGGCATTATCGCGGTAATGATTAAAAAAGAATTATTATTGATTATTTTAGGAGGTGTTTTTGTCTGGGAATGCGCGTCTGTTATTATTCAAGTCATTTCTTTTAAGACAACAGGAAAGCGTGTTTTTAAAATGTCGCCCTTTCATCATCATTTGCAATTGTCCGATTGGAAAGAATCTAAAATTATTATTCGTTTTTGGATTGTCGCAATTGTTCTCGCCATGGCAACATTAATGACATTAAAGATTCGATGATTGATATTCGTCATAAAAAAATTACGGTATTGGGGGCCCAAAAAAGCGGCTTGGCTTTATTGCGGCTTATTGATCGTTTTCACGGAATCGGAAAATTATCTGATAAAGGAAACAGTTCTTATTTGACGGCTGATATTCGCTCGTGGTTATCAGAAAAAAATATTTTATGGGAAGAAAATGGGCATACGCGTTCTTTTATAGAAGATAGTGATTATGTGCTATTGAGTCCGGGGGTGAGGATTGACAGTGATCCTGTTATTTGGGCGAAAGAGAAAAACATTATTGTTTTAGGAGAAATTGAATTCGCATATCAGTTTTGCTCCAACCCTGTCATTGCAGTAACCGGTAGTAATGGAAAAACGACAACGACGACGTTAATTCATAAGGTTTTAGAAAAGGCAGGACTACGTTCGTGTTTATGCGGCAATATTGGTTTTCCATTTTCTCAAGCGGTCCTTGAAAATAAAGAGACTGATTTCTTTGTTTGTGAAATAAGTTCTTTTCAGCTGGAATCGTTATTTCCGCTAACTAGTGATTATAAGAATAAAGGATTAAAAGGATTTAAGCCTTCTATTGCGGTTTTTGTTAATTTTAATCAGAATCATCTTGATCGTCATAAAGATTTAAATGAATATTTTGAGGCCAAGGCGAAGATTTTTCAAAATCAGGATCAAGATGATTTTTCGGTATTAAACGCGCAGGAAGAACGCATGAAATTATTGTCAAAGAAGATTCTTTCTTGTCCTGTTTTCTTTGATGGGCATGCCACGAATCCTAATCAGGCCGCTGTTATTGCGGTCGCCGATATTTTAAAAATAAAAAGGACTATTTGTGAAAATGTTTTTAAAGAGTTTAAAGGTGTCGAGCACCGCTTAGAATTCATCAGAGAATTTCAAGGCGTTGATTATATTAATGATTCTAAAGCCACAACGGTTGATTCAGGCCGCTGGGCTTTAAAGAGTATGGAGAAACCAGTCGTGATGATTTGTGGTGGGTCGAATAAGAATTTGGATTATGGGGAATTGAAAGATCTTGTGAAAAAAAAAGTTAAGAAAATGATTGTTTTAGGGGAAATCAAAGAATTGTTAGAACAAACTTTTAAAGATGCCACAGAAGTTGAATTGGCGAGTGGCTTTGACGATGCTATTGTGCGCGCTAAAAATACTGCTCGGCCTGGAGATTGTATTTTATTAAGCCCGATGACGGCGAGTTATGATATGTTTAAAAATTTTGAAGAGCGTGGACAAACTTTTAAGAAAATTGTTATGGCCCTAAAATAATAAAAGGTTTTTATGAAAAATCTTCGGACATCTTTAGCGATTATGGTGTTATGTCTCATTAGTTTTGGCATTGTGATGATTTATAGCGCGAGCGGGATTTTTGCGCTTAAAGAATTAAAAGACAGTATGTATTTTCTTAATCGGCATTTGATTTTTCTTTTTATAGGGGGCATTCTGACCATTGTGATGATGTCTTTTGATTATCGTGAATTAAAACGCTGGATTAAGCCATTGTTAATTCTTTCGATTATATTATTAGTTCTTGTTCTTATTCCTGGAATTGGAAAGGCAAGTTCTGGTGCGCGACGTTGGTTTAAAATAGGTTTTTTTAGTTTTCAGCCATCAGAGTTTGTGAAATTAGTTGTTCTGATTTATATGGCTGATTTTCTTTCTCGGAAACAAGCAAAGGTTTCTGATTTATGGCGAGGATTTTTGCCTCCTTTTTTTGTTATGGGTGTGATTTGTCTGTTAGTCGTTAAACAGCCCGACCTCGGCAACGCCGTTCTTATTGCCAGTTCTATTTTTGTGATGCTTTTTATTGCCGGAACAAGAATTTCTTATTTGGGCGCCATTGTTATGATGGCAATTCCAGCGTTATATTTTTTAATTACGAAGGTGGCGTATCGTATGAAAAGAATTATTTCTTTCATCGATCCATGGAAAGATAGTTTAGGTGTCGGGTTTCAGTTAACGCAGTCTCAAATCGCTTTAGGCGCCGGAGGCCTTTGGGGCGTCGGATTAGGTCACAGCACGCAGAAGTTATTTTATTTGCCGGCGGCGCATACAGATTTTATTTTTTCTATCATCGGTGAAGAATTAGGCCTTTTAGGGACATTGATTGTAATCTTTCTTTTTATGGGATTTATTTGGCAAGGGGCGCGTATCGCTAAACGCACCACAGATTCTTTCGGATATTTTTTAGCGACAGGCATTGTTGCCATGTTAGGAATGCAGGCCGTTGTAAATATTGGCGTCAGCATCGGTGCGCTACCGACAAAAGGATTGCCGCTTCCTTTTATTAGTTATGGAGGGTCTGCTCTTATTTTTAATATGATGGCTGTTGGGATATTATTAAATATTTCTCGTATCGAAGATTTAACAAAAGAAAAAAGCGAATAGAGGTTTTTTATGAAAATTGTTATCGCCACGGGAGGAACAGGCGGGCATTTGTTTCCGGCGCTTAAAGTCGCTGAAGAGTTACGATTGAGAGGTGTGGATGTTATTTTTATCGGCGCTTTGGCTATGGGAATTGAAAAAATCAAACAAAGAGGTTTTTCTTATTATCATATTCCTTCGAGAGGTTTTCAAAAAAAGAATATCAAAGATATTTTTTTGGTAGTTGTTTCTATTTTAAAGGCCTTTAAAATCTCTTGGCAGATTTTAAGAAAAATTAATCCTGATAAGGTTTTAGGTTTTGGCGGTTATGCTTCTTTTTCTGTTATGATGGCGGCTTGGTTTTTAAAAATTCCAGGAATGCTTCATGAACAAAACGCGATTCCGGGTCGCGCCAATGAATTATTGTCTTTGTTTGTTAAAAAAACAGCTTTAAGTTTTGAAGACAGTAAAAAATATTTTAATCCTGAAAAAATTGTTATTACAGGGTGCCCGACGCATATTACGCCGCAAGGAGTTCTTAAAGAGGATGCTTATCGTTTTTTTGGGTTTCAAGAACATAAGACGACATTATTTGTTTTTGGAGGAAGCCAGGGGAGTCATCGTATTAATCAGGTTTTTATTGAAGCGCTCATGTTATTAAAACAACAAATGACGATACAAGTTATTCATGTGACTGGTGTAAATGATTTTGATACTATCAAGGCACGATATGCTTCGATTGATATTTCGAAGGCAATTTTTCCTTTTTTAGATCGGATTGATTATGCTTATCGCATTGCGGATCTCGTCGTCGCGCGATCTGGAGCTGCGGCGGTCACGGAAATTTGTTTGTTCGGCTGTCCGTCTCTATTTATTCCTTTTCCTTATGCGATTGGAGATCATCAGAGATATAATGCCGAAATTTTAACTTCACGCCGTTTGGCACATATGATTGAAGAAAAAGATTTGACTGCGTTAAAGCTTCAAGCAACGATTTGTGATATCATCAAACAGAATATTTCACGAGAGGATTTGACTGAAAAATTACAAACGATTGTTTTTTCTGACGCGGAAAAACGCTTGGCGGAAGAGGCCATTAATTTATGACAAGAAAAATATTTTTCTTATTTTTGATGAGTCTAATGCTTTTGATGTTTGTCTCATCGTCTTTTTCGAAAGAATGGACAGAGGAAAAAGAAAAGCATTTTATTTTTTATTATAAGAATGCACCGCAGGAATTTATAAAAGAAGTTAAGCGTGCTTCTGAAGATTATTATGAGGAGATTTGCCGCAATTTAGGGTTTTATCGTTATAAAGGATGGATCGGTAAGGGCCGCGCGAAAATTTATATTTATGATAATATCGATGATTATCGGCAAGCGCCACAAATCGCGTCTTGGTCGCACGGCATGGCCTTTGCGCAGCATAAGATTATTCGCACCTTTCCATCGGCGCATGGATTTTTTGATTCTATTTTACCGCATGAATTAGGGCATATTATTTTACGTGAATTTGTCGGTTTTGACGCGGATCTTCCTTTGTGGTTTGAAGAGGGCGTGGCGATGTATCAGGAAAAGGCAAAACGCTGGGGAGCTCATCAACAAGTTAAAAAATCCTTAGAAGAGAATAGTTTTATCCCTTTATCCGCATTAACGAATTTTAAGATGGATCGAGTCGTTGATGCGACGACGATAGATCTTTTTTATGCGGAATCGGCCAGCATCGTTAATTATTTGATTCGCGAAGGGGGCATAGAAAAATTTAATCGCTTATGTGATGAGCTTAAAGAAGGACGGCCTTTTGAGTGGACGCTAAAATCGGTGTATGTTTCGTTTAAAACTGTCGATGATTTGAATAAATCGTGGGTAAAATATCTTAAGAGTCTATGAGAGAAAATTATCATTTTGTTGGCATTGGCGGTATTGGTATGGGCGCATTAGCGTTATTATTATTAGAAAAAGGCCATTGTGTCAGCGGGTCTGATTTAAGAGAAAACGATTTAACGGTCCAATTAAAACAAAAAGGCGCTCGAATTTTTTTAGGTCACGATGCAAAAAATGTAACGGATGTGGATTTTATTATTTTTTCTTCTGCCGTAAAAGAGGATAATCCGGAAATACAGGAAGCTTTGCGCAGAAATATTCCTATTATTCGACGGGCAGAATTATTGGCTGATTTAATGCGGGAACATCAAGAGATTACGATAGCGGGGGCGCATGGAAAAACAACAACAACCTCGATGATCGCGAATTTATTAAAGGTCGCGCAGTTTGATCCGACTATTGCCATCGGCGGGATGGTCAATCAAACCAAACAAAATGCTTTTTTAGGGCGAGGAAAATATTTTGTTGCGGAAGTTGATGAAAGCGACGGATCCTTTCTTAATTTTGCTCCGGATTATTCGATTATTACGAATATCGATTATGAACATCCGGATTATTATGAAAGTTTGAAATCTGTTTTAGAAGCGTATGAATCTTTTGTGTCTCGGACGAAGCTTCATGGTGTTGTGATTGGTTGCGCTGAAAATCCACATGTCCTTAATCTTTTATTGAAAAATAAAAGAAAATATATGACTTATGGTTTTTCGAAAAAATATGACGTGTCCGCGCGGAATATGCGCTTAGATCATTTTTCTTCACGATTTATTTGTTATCATAAAGAGAATCCTTTGGGAGAAATTATTCTTTCTGTCCCGGGGGAACACAATGTTCTTAATGCCTTGGCGTGCGTTTGTTTAGGGTTAAAATTGGAGATTGATTTTGCAACGATTAAAGAAAGTCTACGAGCATTTCAAGGCGTTCAGCGTCGGTTGGAATTGATTGGTGAAATTAAAGGTGTTCGGATCATGGATGATTATGGTCATCATCCGACAGAAATTTTAGCAACATTAAAAGCGGCAAGCCATTTTGGACAGAAACGTCTTATTGTCACGTTTCAACCGCATCGTTATACAAGATTGGAAAAATTGTTTAATGAATTTACAGAATGTTTTGACCTGTGTGACCATTTGATTATTACAGATATTTACGCGGCCAGTGAAAAGCCGATTGAAGGCATCTCCGGGGAAAAGTTGGCGTTAGCCATACAACAAAAAATGAAAAAACAAGTGTGTTATCTCAAGAAAAATGATATTCTAAAATATTTGTTAGGACTTGTAACTTCCGGCGATTGTTTTTTAACATTAGGGGCTGGAGATATCACGCAAATTTCCAAACAACTTTATCAAGCGTTGAAAGAAAAATTTTAAGGAGAACAGGCGTGGATGTAGAACAATTTGGTCGCATTGGGGTTTTAATGGGCGGATACTCTTCCGAACGAGAGATTTCTTTAAGGTCGGGGCGCGCCATTTATGAAGCGTTAGCCCAAGAGGGATGCCGTGTCGTTGCTGTCGACCTTATTGATCAAGAAAGAGATAAAATAAAAAATACTCTTTGTGAAGCGAAAATGGATTTAGCTTTTATCGCTCTTCATGGTCGTTTGGGAGAAGACGGTGAGATCCAAAAAATTTTAGAAGAAATGGATATTGCTTATGTCGGGTCTGATCCGCAGGCGAGCCGGTTTTCTTTTGACAAAGAAATATCGCAGAAAATTTTTAAAAAGAATCAGCTGAATGTTCCGGATCATCGTGTTATTTCTCAAAAGGAGGATCTTGCCAGAATCGTTTTAGAGTGGAAAATTTTTCCTGTCGTCGTTAAGCCGACGTGCGAAGGGTCAAGTATAGGGGTTTCTTTAGTAGAAACGAAACAAGCCCTTTTACTTGCGATGCAGGCCGCTTTTAAGTACGGTGATAAAATTTTGTTAGAAAAATATATTAAAGGCCGTGAACTGACCGTTGGTATTTTAGATGACTGTGCGCTTCCTGTTATTGAGATTTGCGTTAAACGAACATTTTTTGACTACACGGCAAAATATGAAAAAGGAGAGACACAGTATTTAATCCCAGCGCCGTTGGATGAAAAAATAGCCATAGAGATTCAAACAGCCGCTCTTAAAGCCCATCGCGCTTTGGGATGTGAAGATCTTTCCCGTGTTGATTTTATTTTATCTGAAGAAAATGTCGCTTATATTTTAGAAGTCAATAATATTCCAGGATTTACAGCAACAAGTTTATTGCCGAAGGCCGCTAAACAGCTTGGAATGACTTTTAATCAATTGTGTTTAAAATTAGTTCAATTAGCTTATGGCAAAAAGACGAAAAACAATATCTCTTTCCGCAGTTAAATGGCCGTTGATTATTTTATTGACATTGGCTATTCTTATTGGCTCTATTGTCTATGCTTGTCGTTTTATAGGCGGATGTATTTTAAATGCGGACTATTTCAAGGTCAAAATTATTTCCATCGATCCCGCGCTTCAATCGATTAGCCGTCGCGATCTTAAGTATGTTTTAGGAAATAATATTTTATTTCTTGATCTGAAAGCGATTGAAAAAGATTTGTTGAGGAAATATCCTTTTGTCTCTCAATTAAAAATCGTCAAACATTTTCCTAATCAGATTTCGATTGAGGCCAAACAACGTTTTGCTGTTTTGCAAATTAAAGGGAGCCGTGGCTATTATGTTGTGGATACAAGTGGTGTGGTCATGGCTATAGCGTCAGAGCAAAACCCCGCGTTGCCTGTTGCGTTAGGGCTTGATTATCCCGGACGCTTGGTTTTAGGAAAAACTTTAAGCACGCGAAAAACAGATTGGGCTTTACGTATTGCCGCTGTCTTTTCTATGATTCCCGAGCTTTCTTCTTATCCTCTTGCGTCCGTTGATGTCGGCAATTTGTTTAAAATCGAATTGACTTTAACGAATAATTTGCGAGTTATTATGGATGATGAGCGTGTTGAAGAGCGTTTAACTGTTTTAGGGAAAATGTTATCACGCGGGAATTTAAATTTAAGCCGTATTAAATATATTGACTTACGTTTTAAAGAACCTGTTTTAGGGACAAAATAGGATCGTTATCTCATGAATGAACAATTTTTTTGTGGTTTGGATTTAGGCGCTAGTACACTTAAAGCTGGGATCTTAAAAGTTTCCCATGGAAACCATTTTGATTTGATTGATGCTTATGAAGTGGAAACGGTCGGATTTAAAGAAGGGACGGTTTATGATCTTGGGGAATTTTCCGAGGCTGTTTATCAATCTCTTAATACAATGTTCAAGCGTTCACATGTGGGTCTGCGTGATGTCCAGGTGGGCATAAGCGGAGAATATCTTCAGTCTCGCCTGGCGTCTACGATGATTCCTCTTACTGATAAGGGAAGCAAAGTCATTACAACAAGGGATTTAGATAAGGTTAATAAACATAATCGTTTGTTAAGTCTAAAAATGGATGATGAAATTTTGCATGAAATTTTGCATTATTATCAAGTGAATGATGATAACCCGTCTATTAATCCCTTAGGGCTTTATGGTCGCAAATTAGGAGTGGAGTCGTTACTTATTATGACAGAAGTGAATCGTATTCGTAATTTAACCCGCGCGGTTCATGAAGCGGGTTATGATGTGAATAATATCTTTTTTGATAGTTATGCGGCCGCAAAAGTTGTTTTAACAGAAGAACAAAAACAGCAAGGATGTTTTTTTGTTGATATGGGGGCTCAAGCGACAAGTCTTTTAATTTTTCAGCAGGGCGTATTGAAATCTTTTATAAAGATTTTAATCGGCGGGAACCATTTTACCAAAAGCATTTCCCATAAATTAGGCCTTTCGTTTGAATTAGCCGAACAGATAAAGAAATCTTATGCCTTGGCGGTAAGTTCTCAACCTCATTTAGAGGAAGAAATTTTGATTAAAAGAGAAAACGCGTATATTCCCATTAAGCGTTCGGCTATTTATGAAGCGATAGAACCAGAGATTATGAGTTTAATGGAACAAATTCAGTCAGTGATAGTTACATCGGGATATCAAGAGAAAATAAAAAATAAATTAATCATTGTCGGAGGCGCTTCTTTATTATCAGGATTGATAGAGCGGATGGGACAAGAAATGGCTTATAAAGTGGAATTAGGAAAAATTCGTGTTTCTTTGCGAAAGAATGTCGGAGATGTCAGTTCTTTTTCGGGTGTTGTTGGTTTAGCTTTTGCCGGTTATGAGAAGAGTTTGGGTGTTAAGGCCTTTTTAAAGAACAATAAGTTAAATTTGCGGCAAAAGTTTTTTATGAAATTAAAAGAATTGTACGAAGATTATTTTTAACATAGCATTAAGGGCATAAGAATCGAAAAAGAAATTTTGTTTTAATAATCTTGAAATGCGTTATGATATATTTAAGAGTAAGAAATAACTGTTTAAAAGGAGATGGTTATGCCTCATAAAATATTAGTGGTTGATGATGAACGCGTGAGCTTGTCTTTGATTAAATTCGGATTAGCGGGGGAACGCTACAATATTATTATGGCGCATGATGGACAAGAAGCATTGCAGAAAGTCGAAGATGAAAAACCGGATTTGATTATTCTTGATGTCCAGATGCCGAATATGAACGGTTATGAATTTATGCAGGAATTAAAACAGAAGCAAGGGATTAAAACAACGCCTGTGATTATGGTTACTTCTAATGAAACCATGGAAGACTTATTCTTATTAGAAGGCGTTAAAGCGTATTTCGTGAAGCCTGTTAAATTGGCGGAATTAATTGAAAAAGTTCGACAGTGCCTGGGGCCAAATCCTCTTTAGAAATTCAGTAGCTTGTTAAGAATCAGCATAGCGTTATTTCTTCGTTTTAGTCATTTCTCATGAAAAATGTAAAATCAATAATCAAGCCAGAGCTTTTATCTCCTGCCGGTGATTGGCCTTCTTTAATGGCCGCGGTTGCAAGTGGCGCGGATAGTGTTTATTTTGGAGTTAAGGGTTTTAATATGCGGCATCAGTCATCTAATTTCGATATTCTTGAGTTAAAAAAAGTTATGGGCTATTTGCACGAACATTTAAAAAAAGGATATTTGACTCTTAATACGATTGCGATGACAGACGATATTTTAAAGATTGAAAAAGTTTTAAAAGAAGCAAAAAAGGCTTGTGTGGATGCGGTCATTTTATGGGATATGGCTGTTTTAGAATTAGCGAGAAAAATAGGATTGCCAATACATTTATCGACACAGGCCAGCGTTGCTAATAAAGAAGCCATTAAATGTTATGCGCGATTGGGCGTTCGACGGATTGTTTTAGCTCGGGAATGTTCGTTGCGAGATATTCAGAGGATTATTAAAGAAATGGCACAAGAAAAAATACGTTGCGAAATTGAAACGTTTATTCATGGGGCGATGTGTGTGAGTATTTCAGGACGATGTTTTATGTCTTTGTATTCTCATGGAGCTTCGGCAAACAAAGGCCAATGTATCCAGCCGTGTCGGCGAGAATTTTATATTCAAGACGTGGATAAAGAAACGGATTTTATTATAGGAAAAGATTATGTGTTAAGTCCCAAAGATTTATGCACCATTGATTTTATCGATGAGCTGGTTGCCTCTGGGATACATGCTTTTAAAATAGAAGGGCGCATGCGCTCACCGGAATATGTGCGCGTGGTTACGTCTGTTTATCGTCAAGCGATAGATGCGTATTACGAGAAAAAATGCACGATTGAGGTAAAAGAAAAATTAAAAAAAGAATTAAGGTCTGTTTATAATAGAGGATTTTCTACTGGTTTTTATTTTGGGCGTCCGGATGAGGCCTGGAGCCAAGGATTAGAACATTTGTATGAAAAAATTTTTGTGGGACAAGTCACGCGATTTTTTAAGAAAATTAGTGTCGCGGAAGTTCGTATTTATAGCGGAACAATTCAAAAAGGCGACGATATTTTATTTATGGGGAAAAGGAGTCTTTCAGAGATTGTGACGGTAAAAGAAATGCGTAAAGAAGATCAGCCAATTGATCGCGCGATTAAAGGAGACATTATCGGAATTCAGTTGCCGTTTACGGTTAAACCCAAAGATAAAGTTTTTTTATGGAAAAGAAGGAATTAAAACTGAATTTTATAGTCGATAGAGAGACTGAGAAAGAAATACATTGTTCTATAAGATAAAAATCCGTTGCTCTTTTATAAATTTATATTACAATAAAAAAATTCAATCATGCCAAAACGAGAATCGATCGTTTATTATATTTAAAATTAAATTGTAACAAGAGGAGGTCAGCACGTGGTTCGTAAAATTTCCCCCAACGCCTTGAAAGTCCTTGAAAGGCGTTATCTCGCCAAAGATTCTGAAGGAAACGTTATAGAAACTCCCGAACAAATGTTTCACCGTGTCGCAAAAACTATCGCCGCTGTTGATAAACAATACGGCGCGAATAAAAAACAAATTGAAAAATTAGAACAGGATTTTTTTGATGTCATGAGCGATTTGGAATTTATCCCAAATTCTCCGACGCTGATGAACGCCGGCCGTCCTTTAGGTCAATTAAGCGCGTGTTTTGTCCTTCCGATTGAAGATTCGATGGAATCTATTTTTGAAACATTAAAAACAACAGCGTTGATTCATAAGTCCGGCGGCGGAACAGGATTTTCTTTTTCGCGTTTGCGTGAAAAAAATAGTTTTGTCCAGAAAACAGGGGGCGTGGCATCAGGCCCGATTTCATTTATGAAAGTTTTTGATGGCGCGACCCAAGCGGTTAAGCAAGGCGGAACACGCCGTGGCGCTAATATGGCGATATTACGCGTTGATCATCCGGATATTGTGGATTTCATTACTTGTAAACAACAGGATAAAGAAATCAGCAATTTTAATATTTCCGTTGCTATCACGGAAAAATTTTGGACAGCCCTTGAATCAGGCGAAGATTATGATTTGGTTTCTCCTTATACAGGCCATGTGGTTAAGCGCATCAGCAGTCAATATATTTTTGATTTGATTATCGAGAGCGCGCATAAAAATGGGGAGCCAGGACTTATCTTTATTGATTTTATGAATGAAACAAACCCAACGCCTCAATTAGGAGAATATGAAGCGACCAATCCTTGCGGTGAACAAGTTCTTCTTCCATATGAAAGCTGTAATTTAGGTTCGATAAATATGCTGAATATGGTTAAGAAAGTTGATGGGAAAAATGAGATTGATTGGGATAAATTGCAGCGTATTGTTCGTATAGCTGTTCATTTTTTGGATAATGTTATCGACGCGAATCGCCATCCAGTTAAAAAAATTGAGCAACAGACAAAATTAACACGTAAAGTGGGATTAGGTGTCATGGGATGGGCTTCTTTATTAGCGCGATTAGGTATTCCTTATGATTCTCAAGAAGGCGTTGATTTGGCCCGACAAGTGATGTCTCTGATTTTAACAGAATCGCGCATTAAATCATTAGAATTAGGAAAAGAAAAAGGGGTTTTCCCTGCTTTTGAGCAAAGTATTTTTGCTGACGGCGGACAAAAAAGAAGGTTTAGAAACGCGACATTAACGACCATTGCCCCGACGGGAACAATTAGTATTATCGGCGGGCCGTGTTCCTCTGGGATTGAGCCAATTTTTTCTGTGTGTTATTACCGCAATGTAATGGATAAAACAAAATTAGTTGAGACGGATTCTGTTTTTAAAGAGATTGCGTTAGAGCGCGGATTTTACAGTGATGAGCTTATGGAAAAAATCGCGCAAAAAGGTTCTATAAAAGATATTCCTGAAATTCCAGAAGATGTTAAACGCGTGTTTGTGACATCCCATGATATTTCTCCCGAGTGGCATATTAAAATGCAGGCCGCCTTCCAGGAATTTACGGATAATGCGGTTTCTAAAACGATTAATTTTGCGCATGAGGCAACAAAAGAAGATGTTAAACAGGCCTATTTATTGGCGCATCAATTAAAATGCAAAGGCATTACTGTTTATCGTGATGGAAGTCGAGAAGATCAGGTTTTGAATGTCAGCAAAAAAGAAGAAGAGAAAAAAGACAATTCTATGGATGTGGCTCCTGTAAATCAGGCGTTGGGATTTATCGAGCCGAAACCTCGTCCAGAAGTGATTTTAGGCCATACGACCAAAACGTCAACAGGTTGCGGAAATCTTTATGTTACTATTAATTATGATGAGGATGGAAATCCTTTTGAAGCTTTCACTCAAATGGGAAAAGCCGGCGGATGCGCGTCCAGTCAGTTAGAGGCGATTGGGCGTTTAGTGTCACTGGCGATGCGTTCGGGCATTGATACAAAAGTGATTCATGAGCAATTGCGTGGAATTCGTTGTCCTGTCCCATCTTGGAATAAAGGAACGCGTGTGTTGTCTTGCGCGGATGCGATTTCTCAAGTTATTGAAAAACGGATGAAAGAAGAATCTCCGTTAAGAGCAAAAAAGTCTGACAGTGTCTTAATTACGAATGAGGGCGTTGAAACAAAAGCTACCCGGGAATTAGTGACATCTGGGGTTAAACGTAAATCAAAAGGAAATATCGTCGGTGTTTGTCCGGATTGCGGCAATCCGCTTCATCATGAAGAAGGCTGTTTAAAATGTTACGGGTGCGGGTATTCGAAATGTTAGTTTGAAAAAGTTTTTAAGATTTGTTGTTTTAAAGAAATAAGAAAGAGGATCATTGTGGATAATCAATTTACCATCAGTCGTTCTGTTGCCGATAAACTTGGAATTGGAATTTTTAAATATTCTTTATCGCCTACGGCCCGATTCGTTAATGTGAATGAGGCTTTTGTGGGCATGTTAGGATTGTCTTCTTCGAAAAAATTATCGGGAAAAAGAATTACTTGCCTGTTTAGTCATTCTCAATCGGCTGAAGAATTTCTAGAAATTCTTAAAAAACAAGGAAAAGTCCGATTTTTTCAGACATCTTATAAAAATAAAAAAGGCGAATTTGTTTGGGTCGCTGTTTCCGCTTGTTTTGTCGATAATGGGAGAAAAGATAGTTATATTGAAGGATTTATTGAGGATATTACTCAGCAGATGAAAGACCGTGAGAAAATTTCCAGGGAAATGGATTTTTTACAAAGTTTTTTGGATCAAATGCCTGACGCTATTTATTTTAAAGATAGAAAAAACCGTTTAACAAAGGTTAATAAGTTCTATGCGAATGGTTTTAAAATGACATCGGATGAATTGATTGGAAAAACAGATTTTGATTTTTTCCCTAAAGATCAAGCCCAGGCCATGATTAATGATGATAATAAAGTTATGCGCACTGGGACGCCGATCATCGGTAAGATTGAGCGCACGCTTTTACCCAATGGGACATGGAATCAGGTTATCACAACCAAAGTTCCTATGTATAATCGACAAGGAAAAATTATTGGGACTATGGGTGTGACGCGCGATATGACTGAACACGCGAATTTAGAAGAAGACCGGTTAGCTAT
>ERZ795059.3676-NODE-3676-length-14824-cov-8.960593_pt1 | contig 14824 bp, 7 predicted proteins | sample MGYA00375143_ERZ795059 | MGnify/ENA primary metagenome ERZ795059 (study PRJEB30188, sample SAMN05720168) | activated sludge metagenome | isolation source: Anaerobic digester | place: USA | collected 2015-01-07 ... | reverse complement strand
TTACTTCGCGAAGTTAACCCGCGCTATATTTTATTTATCATACCATCTCCTTGAATAGCATTATTATTATCGGACGGCTCTTCATCTTTTATTCCTACGCCGCGTCCGGCAGCTTTTATAACTATAGTTTTTTCGGTTTTTAAAATCGAGTCGAATATTTCGGGATTGCCCTTAGAATATTCGTTATAGATTTGTTTTGTGTTTTCAATAAACTGTTTTAAAGTTACTTGAACAACAGCTTCGCACATTCCGTCTTCTGTTAAATCAAAATCAATAAATTTCGCCCCTTTGATGAACGCTTCGTTTTCAATTTTTCTTATAGAATCTTCCGTAAATGCGTTTTTAATTAAATCATTTCCGAAAACCCAGGTTCCTTTCACTTCGCGGGCAAGCTTCACAAGCGCGTCTGCTTCAGCCGCTGTTTTTGCCATTAATTTTTGTTGAGCGGTTAATTTTTTTATTTTTGAAAAAATCTGCGATACCTTTGAATCATATTCAGACTTATTAATTTCTTCAATGTTTTTTGGTTCTTTTGGCAAAAGGGAATCTTTAACCGCGCCAAATCCTTTAACTCTAATAGTTAATTTATTATTTTTCTGAACTATACTGTCGAAATCTTCGTTTTTTCCCTTGTTATATTCTTTATGATAGTGTTTTATGTTTTCTACAAATTGATTTATCGTTATAGCGCCTTCGCATTCATATAATCCCGGAGCTATTTCATTAGGTTTTCCTATCTTTGCTCCTTTAACAAAACTTTCAAAAGATATTCCTTTTAAACTTAAATCAGCAGCGGCGTTTCTGATTAAGTCAAATCCTTTAACCCAAGTTCCTTTGATTTCTTGAGATAATTTCGCAAGAGCGTCGGCTTCAGCCGCATTCATCGCTAATACTTTTTGTTGCGCCGAATATTTCTGCTCATTCGCTGACGAATTTTGTTGAGCCGGAGTTTCATTCGCATAAACGGAAAAATTCAAAATTAGGATTATCAAGCTCGTTAAAAATATTTTTTTTTTCATAAATCTTGCCCCCTTTAATTATTTCGGATTATTTATTTTTCTAACCGGCATTATCATAAGATACTGCAATAAAAATTTTTCATGCAAAGTATTCATAATATACGCGTAATCTCCGTATGTTTTATTAAAGTCTCTAATTTTTTCTAAATTTCTATCGCTTATATAACCTCCTCCGCCATCCCATCCGCGAAAATCCCCTTCGTCTTTTTTGAAAATGACAAATGGTTGAAAAACTCCAATATAATAAAAAAACATCCATCTATCTTTAAATCCTACAATCCAGTTTTTATCAATTATATTATGATTACTGCTTGGATTTAAAGCGAAACTCGAAGCTTTTTTTAGTTTTTCTTCTTCAAAAGTTTTCATATCCGCAGTTAAAAAGACAAAGTTCTTATCTAATTTCATATCAGAATTTTGAAATTCGATTTTTTTGTTATCGTTATAATATAGCGAGCATATTTCATCAATCGTAGGCAGGCGCCAGTCGTCAAAACCAGCGTATTTTGAATTGTTCATCGCGTCTAGTAATTTTGTGTCTATAACATTGATTTCTCTTAGTTTTTGAATTTCTTCCGGAATGTAAGTTTTATAATTTATTGCCGATTTAGGTTTTTTTTGGGCTTTTTTGAAGTATTTTTCATTTATTATTGCCGCCTTTTCTATTAAATTTTTAGCTTCATCAGTTAAGTTTGCCGGCGAAAAATTATTTGCCCACATTAATCCCGCGGTTTTATCGGTAAAACTCAAATCGGTATTTTCAAATTCATGACGATGCTGCGGGATTATTAAATGCTGCAAATAAACTTCTACGGAATTTTTATTCATATTGAACGGATCTGAAGAAATATGTTTATCCTCAATTGATTTTAAATATCCGCGTAATTCTTCCAATGTAAAATTACCAGCAATATTCCTTATATCTCCGGCAAAAACAGATATTTGAAAAACCAAACTAGAAAACATACACAACATAATTAAAATTTTAAGTCTTCCAATTAACATATCAATCCTCCAAAATTTTTTAAAAACTATATTCAATATAATCAATGAAATGAAAAATACAATATAGCGGCGGCTAAAAACCGTTTCCTAAAGAAAACGGTTTGCCCCTTAAAGTATTAGATTTGTAACTGATTTTTATTCCGAAAATGTTTTCGGGTTTTTAGAAGTTTGAACATAATTAAATTCAACCCTTTCAGGGTTGGATATTCAAGTTTTTTAATACCGCAGGTTTTCTGCTCTCCGCGCAGGCTACCTGAGGTTACTTGAAATTCAACCGCATTCGCGGTTGAAGATTATTAAAAATAGATCGTATTTTCTTTAGAAAACTAAAAAAATTAGCATTCTGTTAGATTTGAGGATTCAAGACAATTTGAAAGTCAATTCTTATTCAGATAAATAATGAACTTTAACTTATAGAATAAGTTTTGAATATTAATGGTTTTTGCGGCTATTGAATTTTAGATACCGATACCGAACCTGACTGAAGCGAACCAGCCGCCGAATTTTAATTTGTCCGGACAATCATTATATTTGTAGTATTGAGTGAAATGCTTGTAGGAATTATTAACCCCAAGAAAACATTTATTTGAAAAATAATATTTAATTCCTGAATCCGCGCTGAAAACTCCGCTGAAGTCTGATTCCTCAAAAGCTTTGATTATTCCAAGACCGGCATTAGCTCCAAAATATAAAATAAACTTATCCGATATATTCAGATTATATCTTGCTCCCACAGTCGCGTCAGAGACAGACGCATTTCCTTTTTTTTCAGACGAACTCAGACCGGCGTTGCAACTGAATATTTTATTCAAGCGCCGCTCAAAATAAAAATCAACAGCCGAATATTTATACTCGTCAGATTTAAAAACAGCATTATATTTCATATCGGTTTTTAAACGCTTGCTTAAACCAAGAGATATTTCATTTTTAAAGTAGGTTTTTGATGCGGAGGTTTTATCTGAAATGTCAGATTTATTTTTTTTATTCAGCATATCTTGAACGCATATTTTTTCTCCGCTTGCAATTTCTTCAAGAATATCATCAGAAAAAATCAGCCCATGCTTGTAAAGTTCCGAAATTTTCAAAGTATCAACCGGACCATAAGAAAGATTGTTTCGTATAACATAATAAAATTTTAATGGTTCAGAATAACCGTCAATAACCGGAACAAAAAAAATAAAAATTATTATTAAACTTAAAAATAACTTTTTCATTCTATTAATAATACGTTGCAATATGCTTTTAATTAAAGACTTTTCCATAATTTTTTATGCTCCGCAATATTCAAATTCAATAATTTTTAACGCTGAAAGCCGCGAGCGTATTTCTTAAAAGTTTCGTTTTTTTTGCAATAAATAGACATACTGCTCCGCCGGAGCGAATAATGAGATTATCTATTTTTCCACTCCAGAGAATCGGTATATAGAAAAAAAGTTTTAATATTCTGCAACCGCGAACGCGGTTGAATTTCAAGTAACCGCAGTTAGCCTGCGCGTTAAGCGCGGGCTAACTGCGGTATAAAACAGCATACGTATCCAACCCTGATTAATGGTTGAATTTTGTGCTGTTTTGAAATTCGACCCTTTTCAGGTTTGAACGGCTATCTGTCGTTTTTATTCATCGGTAATATAATTTTCTTTATTGCAATTTGCAAACTCGCCCTGTAAAGAGGCGTTTGTAAGTAAAATACGCCGAATGCTATTGCGTTGAAAATTTTTTTTCTTATCGCGATTTTTCAATCTGAAATCACGGTGGATATTTTTAGTTCAAGATTATCTGCCCAAGCGTTATTGTTTGTGGTAGCGGAAACTCCCCACGCCAACGCCGTAATATTTTTTAAAATAAAAGAGTTATCATTTATAGAGATATCAAAAAGAACCGTTGAATCACTAAGATTTACCGCTTTAAATTTTATCATTCCGTCGCGGAATTTTACCGTATATCGATAATTTGAATAAATCAATGATTGAGTATTTTCATATAAAATATTTCTATCGGCGTCGTTTTTTTGTTTATAGATTTGAACAAGAGATGCCGATGGATAACTCCATTGCGCAGTCATATGTTCGATATAATAATACGTATCGCCGGTATAAGCTCTTACGCAATGTTTTAAACCCCAAACAGAATATGCGATATTTCCATCGTAACTCATAGTAATTTCTACCGCATCAGCGGAAATATTAAAATATCTTTTTAAAGTTGACGAACCATCCGTAGTATTTGCTCTTAACCCTCCGTCATAAACCCCGGGACCGCTATTGACAATTGTCTGCGTCCAGCCCGACGGAATCTGATTATCATTCAAATCATAAAACGCATAATACGAATCAAACGAGAAATCAGTTAAAATTTGAAAATCATCATACAGCTTTGGTCCGTAAGTATGCAATCCGATTTTACCGGAGCCGTTCAAATAATTGTCGATATATTGAAAGATAAAAAAATCATCAATATAAAAATTATACGTGTTTCCGGTTTTTATCATTTTAGCGGTATGTTCCAAACCTGTATTCCAGTTGTATGGAATCGTCGAACTAACGGGCGTAGTCCTTTGCGAACCGTTCCACATAGAATAAGAATAAGTAATAGTTGTTTGATTCTCAGTCAAATTATATCCGCCGATGCCAAGCGTTAATTCTATTCTTTTATTAGCTGATTCAAATAGTTCAAACTGAGCGACCGCAGAAATATATGTCGGCTGCAAAGGTTCAGTAACGCGATTAAATTTCACTGATACGGCGTAATCTCCGGACGGCTGATATTCATCTTTCAATATAATGTAACTATGCGGATGATAATTACTTCCGGCGCTTATATTCCAATCTGCGCGCAGTTTTCCGTTTATTATCTGCCACGAACCATAAGTATTTGAAAAGATATTCCATTTTGACAAATCTCCGCTGAAATCGTCAAAAAAATAAGATAAAGCAGTCGTATCAGAACCGGTTTGAAAATTTGAATTTAATTTAACAAGTATAGGCATCCGAATATTATACCATGACCCAAGATATAATGACTGATTAATATCGTGCGCGGAAAACTCCGGATAAGGCAGTCCGTCGTTTGAATAATGCAAATAATAATGTCTTGAGCCGGAATATAATCTTGCTCCATTCCTTGTCAATAAAGCGACGCTGTCATGCTGAAGATTGCATTCGGTTAAAAATTCTGCGAGTTTGGCGCTGTCTGTTATTACCGTTTTTAATTCATTCCAATCCGCTATTTCAGCGGCGTCGCCGAATTCCTGTTTTACTTTTTCAATAAGATTATCGGTCTCCGAATAATAACCTGCGGTCACGGCAAATGCTTTTGCGGTAATTGTTTGACCGCCAGTTAAAGGTTCGACAAACACATTATCAAAACCTGCAATGCAATGGACTGAAGCCAGCCCGATAGTTCCGGTATCAAAGGCATTATCAACGACGTCAATAACTTTTTTTTCGTCAATAAAAACTTTTATCGAATTTTCAAGGGCTTCTATCCGAATACTATAACCGTTGTAATTCGGATAAGTTAAATCAGGCGAAAAATTCTGAATTAATTCGCAGCCGGATTGAGAATAGTTATAAAGTCCGCCATACCCGCCCGGTTGAATCCGAACGCAGTAACCGGAAGGACAGTTATCATTTGAAAAAATATTTTGCTGGATTCTGAAATAAATATTAATACTTGTCGATTGATAATAATTTGAAATATGCCGCGCGTTTAGCGACAATTTATAATTTTTCCAGTTATAACCGTTCGGATAAATAAGCGAATTATATTTAATGTCAGAAGCCGTATTGGATTGCCGCAATTCATTGTTAACAACTGAAAAATCCGCGGTGGAGGAGGAATGCTTAACCCATTTGTTATAGTTTCCTGTTGCGAAAGTATCCGCAAACAAATAATTAGATTCGGGAGAAGGCGTAATAATTTCATTGCTTGAAGGTTCGGTTATATACGCTTCGTCAATCCAGAATTGAGTAGAACCAATAAGTTCGATTTTTACAATGTTGTTGCCCTCCGAAAAATTTGAACCGGCTATGCTGTAATTATTCCAATATTTGTCGATAAACGCATTTGACAAATATAATAATCCGTTTATATAAATATTCACATAACAATACGATTCATTGAACGAAGTTGCGCCGAGCGCGTGAAAAATAAAATCATTTTTTCCGGTAAACGCAAATTGCATATAGCCATTGACCGCAAGTATTTTCCAATGCGCGGGATCGTTCGGCGGAATATAAATATTATCATAAGCGGAATATATCGAACCAAACAGCATATTTAACGCGTCCGGATTTGTTGAATTAAGCCTGACATATCCGGCCAAACTCGTGTCCGCTCGACTTTCAGTTTTAAAAATATAATTATATTTAATTAAAATATTTCCAGACAAATCCTTAGGCGCGAAATTATCCGTGCGCGAAGAAGCGGAATAAAAAGTATTGTAATTATAAGGGCTATCCGAATACGACGACCATTGATAAGTTAAAATTGTTTTGTCGGCGGACCATAAAATAATATCCGGCGGATTAACGTTAAACGCGCTTCCCGCCAGCCACTTATTCTCTCCCGAATGATTAAACGATTCAGGATTCATCGGTTCGCTGAATGTTATTGAAATAACCGGTTTAACGGAAACATTATTCGAGTAATACTCCGGAGAAATATTTATTATTTGCGGCGGAGTTACATCATTAATATATTTGTCGTCGATAATAAAATTAAAATTAATATTGCCCCCGTTGTTGACGGAAAATGGAATCGAAATGTTTTCTTTAACGTCCGCAATTTTAGAGTCGGGATAAACAATATACGATATTTGAGAATTAGTTATTCTGTCGGGAGAAACCGATTCCGCATTATAACCGGCAATCAACGAGTATTCGCCGGATTGTATGTCGGGAATTAAAAATTGCCCACCGTTTTCAGAAATCTCGGCTGACATAACAGGATACCCTGAAAGATATTTGTTTGAATATGAATACAAATAAACAAACAAAGGTTTTAAAGAAGAAACCGTTCCGCGGTTGCCTGAATAAGAAATTGTTCCGGTAAGCATACCGCCGGTTAAAATATAATGAGAATATTTAATTATCGAAGTTTTAGGACTTTCTCCATATTGATTCAAAGCGGTTACGGCAAAATACCAATCGTTATTTGACAGACCGGAAAATTCAAATGAACGAGAAGACGTATCGTTCACAGTATAAAAACTCGATAAATTATTTTTATCAATGCCGTAATAAATTCTATAACTCAAAGCGAATTTTGATTCTGACCACTCGGTAATAATGGACTTGCCGACTAAATGAAGCCGGAATCTTTCCGGAGACGCAGGAACTGAGTTCACCTCTTTTAAAACAAGGTTCCGGGTTATATTTTGAGAAGAAGATAAAACGCCAACCGGTTGTTCGTCTGATTTTATATAACCGTTTTTATCGGCAAATACCTTTATTTTATTTGAAAAAATCAAAGGGACGTCTGGAAAAACATATTCGCCTCTTTCATTGGTAAATGTTTTGAAATGTTTAGTGGTAAGATTGCCGGTAAGCAAACGAAGATTAGTCAAATGCAAACCGGATTCGGCAATATTAAAAATCAAAGACGCTGAAGTATCGTAATTTTCATAATTTCCGTAACCGACTTCAAATGATAGATTCAGTTTTAAACCGGAAGTCAAATACGAATTTCCTGAAGGAGAATTTTTTTTTATAGCGTCAATATTCGACCCGATATAATCGTAAAGTTCAATCATTTTAATATTCTGCGATTGAGAATTTTTTATTGGAACAATCGAGGAATCATATCCGTATTGATTTGTCCAATAAATGTCTGTTTTCCATATATAGTCGTCCACTTGAGCGCCGAAAGGAATCGCGGCAAAAAAGTATCCTCTATCTTCGCCTCCCCATAAAGAAACGGATTTATAACCTGAAGGCGACGCAGGAGGCGACGGTTTTATATTCGCGTCAAACACTGCAATTTCTTCTTCTTCGCTATACGACCCGTAATTTACTTTTGCTTTTAATTTATAAGCGCCGTAATAATTGCCGTCAAGTTTTAATTGATTTATAATCGCGGTTTCATAAATAACGTTTGAAGACGAGCCTATAATAATCGACCACCCGTCCATATCCTGGCTTTTATAACTCCATTGATAAATTGCGTTTTGAACATCGGCGATAGTTAAGGATTTCAAAACATACGAAACTGAAATATTAGAGAACGCCGAATAATTCATTATAGTTACTTCGGCTCCTTGAACCGGCGCGCCTAAAGAATTTGTTACGGTTCCCTGAATAAACGCAGAATCTACCAAACTCAACGAGAAGTTTAACGTTTTATAAATTGTATCTTGAACCGTATTAAATTTTACGATTCCGGTTTTTATATAATAATTTTTTTTCCTGCAGGTCAAATCTATTGTGGCCGAATGAAAAGGTATAACCGCAGATAAAGAATAAAAACCTGAGCTGTCGGTAAAAACCGTTCTTTCAGCGTTCTCGCATAATATTTCGGCTTCCTGAACCGGTTTTAAAGTTAAATCGTCTATTACTTTGCCGGAAACAATATATTTTACCAGCGGACGTTCCATAACAAAAGCGATAGGCGCTATTTTAGGAATCGAAACGTTAGATTTAGTAGTAAAATAGTGAACGCCGTTTTCATATTTTAAAATTCCTTCGCCGGCCAACATCCAATCGTCATTATAAAAATAATATACTTTTAAAGCAGATGCAGAACCGGCGTAGGCTTCGCCGTTTAAAATAGATTTTATAGTTTCCCAATTTTCGTATGGACTAAATTGAAATCTGAATTTTGGTTCAACAATACCGGAAAAACCGGCTTCGTCAGAATTTACAAGAGTAGAACCTTCGCCTGTTAAAATTGAAATATCGGCGGCGGCGGCTATTATACCCTGGTCAATTTCTCTTAATTTTTGCAAATGAGGAATATTGAAAGATTTATTAAACGCCGTTAAAACAAGATGAACGTTTTTGGATAAACTCCAGTTTTTAATAGTTATTTGAGCTTTTTTGTCGTTTGATTCATAAACGAATTGAGCCGGAGAATTTGATCGGAGCAAATTGTATGCTTTACGAAAATATCCGATAACTCCGGAAGGACCGGAAGTTCCGAATTCGTTTATTTTCTCGTCAAGTTTCTGAATATAAAAATTCACTTCTCTATTTTCCGAAGCGTTTATAATTGTCGAGGACTGATAATACCCTGATAAGCGGACAAGAAGATTTTTTTCGGATTCGGGAAAGGAATTAAAAGAAAAAAAACCGGAACTATTTGTAACAGCGAGTTGATTGCCTTCGGTATCGCAGATTAACGCGTTATTCACTGGAGAATACTGCTGATTGCCCATATCCTCATAAACGGTTCCGCTTACATTTATTTGAAATTGTTTGTTCGAACTCTGGGATTCGCCTACATTTTTTCCGCCGCAATTATTAAATAGAATAAAACAATCAAATAGAATAAAAATTAGCTTCAAAAAATTTATGGCGTTTATCTTCATAAAATCATCATTATCGAAATTCAGAAATAAAAATTTCAGGTAAATAATTTTAAAATTTTACTAATTAATTTAGAGCAAGTCAAGAAAATATATAATTTTTATTTTTCTAAACAAAATCGACGAGTAAAATAAAAGTCCGATAAAAAGAAAGCTTCGGATAAGAAAAAGCCGGCAGCAAAAGTCGAAATCAAATGCCCAAACTTTAAAATAATAATAAAAGCCGTTAAAAATCCTGCGAGCGAAACTAAAAACATAATTTTGTTAATTTCGCGGATATGCTCAATATTCAACGGGATAATCGGCTCGCCTATTAGCGGTTTTTTTACAAGTTCGCCGAAATAATAATTTTCGCCGCCAATTTGAATTTTTAAAATACCGGCAGCCGCAGACTCACCCCAGCCGCTGTTTGGACTGCTATGACAGGAATGATATTTTTTTACGCTGCGATATGTGAACTTAAAATTTCTGTAAAATATTGCGATTAAAATAATTATGCAGGCCGTTAAACGCGCGGGAATAAAATTTAATATATCATCTGCTTTTGCAGAACAATAACCTATTTTTCTAAATTTTTCATTTTTATATCCTACCATTGAATCAAGGGTATTAACCGTTTTATATATTATTCCGCCAGCCGCGCCAAATAAAGCAATATAAAATATAGGCGCAATTATCCCATCTGAAATATTTTCAGCGACTGTTTCAACCGCTCCGCGTATTATTTCCGGTTCTGGCAAATTAGCTGTATCGCGTCCAACAATAAAAGATAATTTTTTTTTTGCATCTGCAATATCTTTTTTTTTTATTGCATAATATACTTTCATACTTTCATCATATAAAGACCTCGTTGATAAACAATAAAAATTAATTACTACATCAAAAATGATTTTTAAGTTTGACGGCAAAAAATTTTTAAGTAAGTAATACATTCCGCTTACGCTGATTATAACTAAAAAAAATAAAATAAAACCGGAAACAAAATAATTATATTTTTTTAAAATCGAATAATAGAAATTTATTGTTCTTCCGATAAATCTAACTAAATGCGGCATTTGATGCGGGTCGCCAATTATCAAATCCAGAATATAAGCTGTCAAAAATATATAAGCGCTCATACAATTTCCAATAGTTTATTTATTAAAATTTTGTTTTCTTCTTTTTTTTTAACCGCAACGCGCAAATATCTGTTATTTAAACCGTTAATATTTGAACAATTGCGCAAAAGAATTTTTTCTTTCAGCAATTCATTACAGATTTGTGTTGCATTTATTTTTTTATTCTTAATTTTCAAAAGAAAAAAATTAACATCGCTGTTCAAACATTCAAATTTATCAGATAATTTTTCGAAAAGTAATTTTTTTTCTTCTGTAATCAATTTATGAATTTTTGAAAGATAGTTATCAGCATATAAAAAATAAAAATCCACCGCAGTTTCAACCAGTGAATTAATCGGCCAGGGCGGCATATTTTTTTGAAATTGAAAAATTATATCTTTTGAAGACCTGACAATGCCAATACGCAGCCCGGGCGCAGCCAGCGTTTTAGTTAATGATTTTATTATGATTGCATTTTTATAATTTTTTTTTACTACTTTTTTTTCTTTATTATCTACAAAATCAATATATGATTCGTCAATTATGAAAATAGTATCGCTGAATTTTTTTATAATTTCATCAAGGTTTTCAATGTAATATCCGATTGGATTATTTGGATTGCTTAGAACAATAAATTTGTAATCAGGAATAATTCTTAAAAATTTTGCATAACATTTTTTTGAATGAAAATAATTGATGCTATTTAGATTCGGATAATTTTTTAAAATATGATAATAGTCGCTGTAATTCGGAAGCAGTAAAAGAATTTTAGATTTAAACGGAATTATTTCGTTGAGTTTATAAATAAAAACCGAAGAACCGCCAGCAATTAAAACATTGTTGAAATAAGTATTGTAGAAACCGCTGATTTTTTTTCTAATTGCTTTACAGTCAATTTCCGGTAGAACGCTTATTCTATCAAGCTCTATTTTAAGCATTTTCAATAATCTTTTATCAATTCCCAATGGATTAAGATTATTGCTGAAATCTAAAATATCTGCGTAGCTGCAATTTAAATTAGCCGCAGCGTTTAATACATTTCCGCCATGATTTAAGTTAATACAATTTTTCAACGCCTGCATTGTTCCGTCTTTTAATATTTTAATTTGACTGCGGTTAGGATTATTTTCAGAATGCAGGTATGCAATATAAACTGATAAAAAAAAATCCCTTGATTTGAAAATTTCAAATCAAGGGATTTCCCGTTATTATCCTTTGTTTGTTTATAATCAACCGGCTTCCCGCAGTCAATTCATTTAATTCCGCTGCATTAAAATTAAAATATGCAACTGACTTAATATTTTAAAGATATTCTGACTTTCGGCTTCCTACCGGTTTCGCCTTCCCGAAATTCTTCAGTGGCTTATTTCAAAATATAATTTTGAATATTGAAACCTTCGTTCCGATTACAGCTACGGGCTAGTTCGGGATTTTCACCCGATTCCCTTTAAAATATATTTTTTCATAATTTATATCATTTTTTTCTTTTGTCAAGAAATTAAAAAAGTTTTTTTTAAAACTTAATACCAATGTTTTTTATTGATTTTTTCGGGGTTTATTATAAAATTTTGCAATTATATTTTTAAAATAGTTTACTCATTTGAGAACAAAATTATGACAAACGAAAATCAGATTGAACAAAATTTAATAGACAAACTTAAAGAATTAAAATACCAATATCGTCCCGATATTCGCGACCGCGCCTTGAGAAAAATTTTCGCGAAAAATTTCAAACGCTTAACCGCGTTAATCTTTCGGATTCTGAATTTATGCGGCTGCGCGAGAGCATTATCAATGCGGATGTTTTTGCCGCTTCACAAATGCTTCGTAACTGTAATACATTTGAGCGCGAAGACGGCACTCCTTTACATTACACATTGGTAAATATAAAAGAATGGTGCAAGAATTCTTTTGAAGTTGTAAATCAACTGCGAATCAATACTGAAAACAGTCATCAGAGATATGATGTGATTTTATTAATCAACGGCGTTCCGGTTGCGCAGGTTGAACTTAAAACGCTTGCAATCAGCCCGCGCCGAGCAATGCGGCAAATAATCGATTATAAGAATGAACAGGGAAACGGATATACTAATTCATTGCTATGTTTTATTCAAATATTCATTGTGAGCAACCGCAGCGAAACATGGTATTTTGCGAATAACAACAATAATCATTTCAGTTTTGACGCGGAAGAACGCTTTTTACCTCTTTATCAGTTTGCTGACGAAAACAATAAAAAAATTACGCATCTTGATGATTTTGCCGAACGGTTTCTTGCTAAATGTTCGCTTGGCGAAATGATTAGTAAATATATGGTTCTTGTTGCAAGCGAAGAAAAACTTCTTATGATGCGGCCTTATCAGATTTATGCGGTAAAAGCAATGATTGACTGTATTCAGCAAAATCGCGGCAACGGCTATATCTGGCATACTACCGGAAGCGGAAAAACATTGACTTCATTTAAGGCGTCCACTTTATTGAAAAATATTTCATCTATTGATAAATGTCTTTTTGTCGTTGACCGTAAAGATTTAGACAGACAGACACGCGAAGAATTTAATAAATTTCAAGAAAACTGCGTTGAGCAGAATACAGATACGGAATCGCTGGTCTGCCGGCTTCTTTCAATTGATTACGCGGATAAGGTTATTGTTACAACTATTCAAAAACTTGGATTAGCGCTTGATAATACTAATAAGCGGAATTATACGGAGCGCTTGTCGCATCTGCGTAATGCGCGAATGGTTTTCATTTTTGATGAATGCCATCGTTCGCAATTCGGCGAAAATCACAAGGCAATAAAAGATTTTTTTCCGAAATCTCAGCTTTTCGGTTTTACAGGCACGCCGATTTTTGATGTGAACGCTTCATATCGGCAGATAACGGGGCAAGAGGCAAGCAACAAAACTACAGAAGATATTTTTGAAAAACTTCTGCATTCCTATACTATTACCAATGCTATTGACGATCGTAATGTATTGCGGTTTCATATTGATTATTTCAAGCCGGAAAAGAGCGGGAATCCTAATCAGGAAGAATTGAAAAAAGCAATCGTTTTGGAAATTTTAAAGAAACACGACGCCGCAACTGCCGATCGGCGTTTTAACGCAATTCTTGCAACATCGTCAATAAACGACGCTATCGAATATTATAAACTATTTAAAAAGACACAGAAAGAAACAACAGATTTCAAAGCGTTGAATATTGCCTGCGTTTTTTCGCCGCCTGCCGAAGGCAACAAGGATATTCAACAGATTCAGGAAGATTTACCAACAGAAAAAGCTGATAACGAAATTGAACCGGATAAAAAAAAAGAAGCTCTAAAATCAATTATTGCGGATTATAACGCGCTGTATAAAACCAGTCATGATATAAATAAATTTGATTTCTATTATCAGGATATTCAAAAGCGCATAAAAGATCAGAAATATTCGAATCAGGAATATGCGCGGGAAAATAAGATTGATATTGTTATTGTCGTTGATATGCTTCTTACCGGCTTTGACTCCAAATATCTGAACACGCTTTATGTTGATAAAAATTTAAAATTTCACGGACTTATTCAGGCTTTTTCACGGACTAACCGGACGCTCAACGATACAAAACCCTACGGCAATATTTTAGATTTTCGCAATCAGCAAAAAGAAGTGGACGAAGCAATTGTCCTGTTTTCCGGCGCGGAAACTGATCGTCCGAAAGAAATATGGCTGGTTGATCCGGCTCCGGCAGTAATTACAAAATTTGAATCAGCGGTAAATAAACTTAAAGATTTTATGTCATCGCAAGGACTTGAATGCGCCCCCGAAGAAGTTGTTAATCTTAAAGGCGATGAAGCGCGCGGTCAGTTTATTAATCTTTTCAAGGAAATACAACGCATTAAAACGCAACTCAATCAATATACGGATATTTCCGATGATAGCAATAATAAAATCGAAACTATCATTTCAGCGGACGACCTTCAGGCATTTCGCGGAGTATATCTCGGAACAGCGCAGCAGTTAAAAGCGCAGCAGAGAAAATCTGAGAATGAGTTTGACGCTGTGAATCAGCTTGATTTTGAATTTGTACTTTTCGCCTCTGCGCTGATTGATTACGACTATATCGTAACGCTGATTTCAGAATATACCAATTTCACATAACCAGAAGTCAAATCAGCTAAGTCATTAAAAATAAATAAGAAA
>ERZ795059.3671-NODE-3671-length-14844-cov-5.878491_pt1 | contig 14844 bp, 8 predicted proteins | sample MGYA00375143_ERZ795059 | MGnify/ENA primary metagenome ERZ795059 (study PRJEB30188, sample SAMN05720168) | activated sludge metagenome | isolation source: Anaerobic digester | place: USA | collected 2015-01-07 ... | reverse complement strand
TACGTCGCAATGCAGGCATTTGTTTGTTGGATTGACGTCGCCGTCGGCGTAACAGACCGACTCGATCAAACAACCTTCGCAAACGGTCGTATCGTCATCGCCGGTATCGTCGTCGCTGGTGTCGTCATCGTCGGTGTCGTCGTCGTTTTGATCGTCGTCCACCGCGTCGTCGTCCGCCTGGTCGTCATCGGCGACTCGTTGTTCATCGTCATCGTCGTCGCCGCAACCGCTTGTGATGAGCAGACACAGAACAAGAAAAATGATTCCCGGCTTCCGACACAAATAGTTCATCTGCACCCTCCCTGTACCAGCCTGCAAATCGATATTCTTATACCATTGGTTGCGAAAGAATACGAACGCAAAGGATAGGTGAAATAATTGTACCGGCCGCAGCAACGCTCAGGTTTTCAGATCTACCTGCTGGATGGTGCTGGCTCGGCCGTCTTCGGTGAGATACACTCCGGTGGTCCGCACTTTACCGGCTGTGTCGCCGGTCGAATCCTGCAACTCGAAATGGGTGGAAACCTTGCGCAGATTAATCGCGCCGACGTTCTTTTCCGCCAGCGTCGAATACTGATCGCCGCCGGTTGCGTCTTTGGTCCAGACGCGCAGGTTGTTGTAGACGGCATCGGATTTGTCGATCCAACCGTTGCTATCCTGATCGTGCGCGGCCAATTCAGCAAAACCGTCGCCGGTGGTTGGGCCGAACAATTCGGAACCGTCGGTGGCAATGCCGTCGCCGTTGCGATCAAGCACGAGGAAGCCACTGCCGGCCTTGACGAAGGAGACCCTTTCCCGATCGCCGTCCGAATCCAGATCGAAGTCGATTTTTTCATCGGTCAGTTCGGCGGCGTTGCCGGCGAAATTGATCACCAGCGGATCGATCAACGCATCGCCGGCACGAAGACGAAAGTCCTTGACCGTCACCGATTCGCGCGACATCTGCAATTCGGTTTCGAAGGCGATTTCGCGGCCGTCGGCGGTTTTCACCACGCCCTGTGCCTTGAAGGTGGTTTGCTCCAGTTCCCGCGTTTCCTCATGATAATCGTAGGCTATGCCCCAACCTTGGCGCTGCGGCGTCGTTTCGTCGTTTTGCGCCGCGGTCAGATCCTGCGCGAGTTGATTGGCGCGCTGTTCGGTTTGTGCCCGCTTTTCCATAAAATCGCTCATGCTCGGCAGGGTGATTTTCTTTTTGGTAAGCATTTCGATGAACAAAGCTTTGATTTTTTCTTCGGAGTAAATCAGGTCTTCCTGCAACAGGTCGTCGGCGTTCAACGCTTTGGGTTTCGCATTTTGTCCGAGGCGTAGGCGCTGCCCCGTTTGTAGCAATTTCTCCAAATCGTCCAAAGATGGTGTTTGCTGGTCGGACAAGGTGACGCGATCCAGAATTGACGAGCGCGTTTCCGCTTCGGCCCGCACATTTTCTTCCACATCGAGTCGGCCGGAAGCGTCCCAAACGCTCAGGCGCTCGTTACGTTGGTATTCGAAACGATGGAGGTTTTTCGCGGCGAGCGACACATGCGCTTGCACAATCTTCATCGAGCGCCTCCTTGCGTCGTTGAAGTTAAGTCGACAGCGCACACCGCTCCTTCGATGTGCCGAATTAATGCTTGTATCGGCCTGACACAGCAATTTCTTGAGTGGTCTTTTCAAGATTCTGCTTCGGCTCCCTTTCTTAATGAAATCTGGTATCCTTTGGGCGACAACCTCACAAAGAGTCATACTTTTTGCAACGCCGAATCGCCGAATTCATTTTGGCTCATCGTCTGTCGATCGGCATTTTGCTGATCGTCCTGACGATTGTTTTGGCCTATCAACTACGGTTGTTTCGCATCAGCCAAAGTCAGCACAAGGATTTGCCGCAAGACGATCCCGATCTGGTGTTTTTCGAGCAGTTCTGCCGACGGTTCGGCGATGCCGAGTTGTTGATCGTCGCCGTTGCCGCCGACGATATGTTCACGACCGACAACCTGCGCTACTTACAGCATTTGACCGATTTGATCGGCCGGGTTCCCGACATCGCGGAGGTCATCTCCTTGACCAACATCAGCGACATTCGCATCGACGGCGACAGCATCGATGTGCGTCCGCTGCTGGGCGAGATCCCTACCGATCCGACGGAACTCGCCGCGATAAGGTCATACATCCTCGGCAATCCGTACTGGGTGAAAAACCTGATCTCCCCAGATGGAACCACCGCGTCGATCAACGCCAAACTGCACTATTTACGCGAGGATGAAACCTATCGCATTGCCGTTGTGCAAGAGGTGCGTAAGATTCTTCGCGCCAATTCGCACCCTGGGACCACCGTCTATGTGACCGGCGTTTCGCCGCTGCTGGCCGATTCCCTCGATTATATTTCACTCGATCTCAAGCGCTTTATATGGTTGACGCCGGTGTTGATCATTCTGCTGCTGTTGTTGGTGTTCCGCACCGTGCGCGGGGCTTTGATTCCACAAATCGTCATCATCGCCTCGGTGGTCTGGATCGGCGGCGTGTTTTTCACCATGGGCAAGGCGGTCGGCATGGTGACGACGATGCTGCCGACGTTGATCATGGTTATTTGCCTGTCCGATGTGATTCACGTCATCAACCATTACTATGAGGAGGCGACAAAAAGCGACAATCGCCGTCAGGTGATTCTGGCAACGATGGAACACATGATCAGCGCCTGCTTTCTCACTTCAATCACGACGGCGGTCGGTTTTGCCTCGTTGCTGTTCGCCGATCTGCGGAGCATCCGCGAATTCGGCGTGTACAGCGCACTGGGCATCATGATCGCCTACCTGTTGGGGATGACGATCACGCCGATCGTGCTCTCGCTGCTGCCGTTGCCGCACGCACAACGCTGGCAAGGATACCAGCAATCGATCATTGCCCACACACTGCTGCACATCGAGCGGTTTGTTCAGCGCGATCGCTGGCGCATTCCGCTGATTGTCGCGCTGCTGACGATTGCGTCAATCGTCGGCATCACCAGGCTGAGCATCGAAACGCAGATTTCCAAGTTCATCCCCGATAATGCGCCCTCGATCGACGGGCTGAATTTCATCCAGGATCACATGGCCGGCTTCAGCACGTTGGAACTGGCGGTGGAAGGCCCGGCGGAAGTTTTTCAGGAACCGTGGGCGCTGCAAGAATTGGAGGAACTGCAAACTTTCCTGCGCTCGCTACCCGGCGTGGATACTGCGCATTCGCTGACCGAGTTCATCAAGGAGACCAACAAGGTGATGCACGAGGGACGCGACGATTTTTATGCATTGCCCACTGATCGGCCGACGGTCGCACAATACCTTCTGCTGTTGTCGATGACCGGCAAAGCCAATTTTTTAAACTCTTTCGTCTCATTCGATTTTTCCGGCGCGCGCGTGAGCGCCCGCATTCATTCGATGAGCAGCGCCGGTCACCTTGCCCTGCTTCAGCAAGTGGAGTCCTTTGCCGCTCGGCATCTCGATCCGCGTTTGCACCTGACGACCACCGGCGTGATCAAGCTGTATGCGACCACGGTCCACGCATTGGTCAACAGCCAATTGCGTTCGCTGTTTTTCTCCTTTGTGATCATCGCCTTGATGATCATCGTCCATTTGCGTTCGTGGCGTGTGGGTTCGCTGGCCATGATTCCCAACCTGTTGCCGATTTTGATGACGCTGGGCATCATGGGCTGGCTGGACATCTCACTGAACGTGGCAACCGTGATGATCTCCTGCATTGCGCTGGGCATTGCAGTGGACGATACGATTCATTTCCTGACGCGTTATCGCCGTGAAATCGCCATAAACAGCGAAGTCGGGCCGGCCATCCATCGCACGATGCTCAGTTGCGGGCGGGCGATCGTTTTCACCTCGCTGATTATCACCGCGGGATATGCGGTCATTATCTTCTCCAGTTTCCGCCCGAATCGATATTTCGGTTTGTTAACCGCCGTGACGATGATTTCAGCGCTGCTTGCCGACCTGATCGTCCTGCCGTACCTGGTCAAAACATTTCATCTGCGTTGGCGATCGCGCCGTCCCAAATGAACCTAGGAATCGTCGTGGGAATCTGATACATTGCGGCACAGACATTTTTTCCGATACATCGTAATATTTTGGGGAGTCATCGATCGCACACGCGGTTCGTCGCATTCCTGGACGTGCGGGCCTGCCCTGGTCAATGGCGTTGGTGTGTTTATTGATCGCTGTTTTGCCCTCATCGGCCGACGCCGACGCCCTGTTCACATACGGATTCACGCCGCGCGGCATCGGCATGGGCGGCGCTATGGCGGCCACCGCGGACGATTACGCCGCTGCCTATTACAATCCCGCCGGCGGCGCGTTTCAGACGCGTCCTTCACTCGGCCTGGGTTATATGGTAACCGGATCGCAATTGCAGGGCATCGACATTGAAGCGCCGGAATTGGAGCACACCCAGGGATTAATTTTCGGCACCACGTTGCCCCTGCCCTTCGGCAGTTTTCTCGAAGAACGCGTGGCGCTGAATCTGGGGATTTTCCTGCCCAACGGCATGCTGTTGGGCATCCAAGTACCGCAGGAAAACGATCCGCAGTATATTTTATTAGAAAATGCCGGGCGCAGCCTAAGTCTGATTCCCACCCTCAGCGTGCGCGTGCTGCGCGGTCTGGCGGTCGGCGGCGGCGTACAACTGTTCGACAACACCTCCGGCGAATTGAATGCGACGATCGAGCCGGACGGCACGATCCAAGCCACGGTCGGACAGGAATTGCCGACCAGTTTCGCGGCTACCGCCGGCGTCCTGTTTCGCTTCGGCGATTATTGGCCGCGGCTCAACGGTCTGCGCACCGGCTTGGTTTTTCGCGACCGCTTTTTCACTCGCTACGATATTCCGGTTAACACGGCGATCGGCGATACGCCGTTGCTGGTCAGTTTCAAAGCCACCAGCCTGTACACGCCGCGGCAATATGTGTGGGGCGCGGCCTGCCAAACCGGGCGCTGGCTGTGGGCGCTGGACCTGTCCTACAACGAATGGTCGGACTTTCCCGATCCCAATCTGCAGATCGAAGTGGACATCGACATTCCATTGCTGCCGATCGAATTTCAGGACAGCCAATCGTCGCCGCCGCATTTTCACGACACGCTGACCACGCGCGCCGGCCTGGAGGTGCAGGCCTACCAAGGGGCGAACATCGATTGGTTCACGCGCGCCGGTTACAGCTTCGATCCCTCGCCGGTGCCGCCGCAAACCAACTCGACCAATTACCTCGATGCGGATCGGCACCTTTTCGGTTGTTCGTTCGGTTGGCTGTTGCATCATTTCGGCGCGTATCGCTTCGAACTGCCGCTGTTGTGGGACCTTGCCGGGCAGGCGCAATATCTGCCGCCGCGCTCGGCGTACAAACACGCCACCGTCGATCCGGACAACCCGGGACATCCGCGCGTCGGCTTTACTGGTTGGTTATTCGCGGGAGCGCTGACGGTCAGCTTCCGCTTCGATTACGAGTAGCGCATGAGACGATGGTTGCCGCTCATTCTGCTTTGTCTGTTGCCGACGACGGCGTGGGCCGGGCCATACGAATTTTTCGGCACCGGACCACGCGCCATCGCCATGGGCGGAGCCTACGCGGCGTTGGGCGAAGACATCGCCGGGCTTTATTACAACATCGCGGCAATTAAACAGGTCGAACGATTGCATTTGGAAGCGGGCTACGTTTACGCAGCGCCGCACTACACGATCAACGGCCGCAAGCACGATGTCGATGTCAACCGGGGCGTCACCTTCGGCGGCATCGTTTCGATGCGCATCGCCGGGCATCGATTGAGCACCGGACTCAACTCGTTCATTCCCGACGATCACGTCATGCGCTTCCTGGTGCTGCCGACCGACCATCCGCATTCGCCGCTGGTAGCCAACGCCAATCATACGTTGGTGACGATTATCGGCGGCGCCTGCGAAGTGTTCGATTGGTGGTCGATCGGCGTGGGCATGAATGTGCTGGCCGACAATCGCGGTGGCGTGACCTTGCGCATCAATGAAAATCGTCCGAGCACAGGCTCCTTGAAAAGCGAGATCGGCACCTTCTTTTCTCCGGTGGCCGGCATGTGGTTTCACCCTCTGCCGGCCTGGCGCATCGGCTTGGGGTATCGCGAAAAGGTGGAAATGCGACTGGATCTGCCGAACAAAATATCCATTCCGCCGTTGTCAGCGTTCCCTGCCAACAACCTCACGTTGCTGCGCGAAAGCCAGTTGGATCTGTACGCTTACACCTGGAGTCATTTTTCACCGCGCCAGTTTCAACTCGGCATGGCCGTGCAACCGTGGGGCTCGCTGATGGCAGCAATAGATGTCACGCACATGGCCTGGTCGGAAATGCGCACCGACGCGGCGGCTTCGTACGTTTATCTCAGCGGCGGTCTCGCCGACGTGTTTCCCACGCAAAACGGCACGCCGCCGCCGGAACCGAATTTTCACGATACGTGGAATCCGGCCCTCGGTATCGAGGGCGCCGTTTGGCAAGGCGATCTGCTGCGCGTGAACCTACGCGGCGGCTATCGGTATCGTCCCACGCCCGTACCCGATCAATCCGGCGTTTCCAACTATCTCGACTCGAACACGCACATCCCTTCGCTCGGCGTAGGGCTGACTCTTACACATCTTGGCGAATTGCTGCCCCGCCCCTGTTCACTGGACGCGTTCGCGCAATACCATCAACATGAGCGGCGCGAAAGCCACAAGGACGATCCGGCCGACCGGGTCGGTGATCTCGTTTTTAAAGGCTCGTGGATCAACGTCGGCGCGAATGTCACCCTGCGCTTTTAGCGCACCCAGCGGCCATACCAATACGCCCAACGGAAATCCACGCCGGGGTTGAGCCGGCTGCCGTTGCCGCCGCCGTTGGGTTGGTACGGATTCGAGCGCCAATGGTAGTTGCTGGGCGGACGCACTTCCTGCGGAATCGGCTCCTGGCAGATCAAATCATCGTTGCGGCCTACCTCGCCCAACACGGTAACTTCGTCGCCGTTGTTGAGCTCGCAGTGATGCGAACTGATTTCCTCTTCGTCGCAATTGATGATCTCCCAATCCCAGTACGGAGCCTCGGCGTATCCAAACAGCGTGTTCACGCCGCGTTCGACGGCGTCGGCGTCGGGCGCCTGCTGCATCGTGTTGAACGCCGAGGAACCGGACACCGCCGCGGCGTAAGTGAAATCGAATAAACTATATGCGTACTCTTCCGGCTGACGGCTCAACAGCAGCGGTCCGTTGAGATACAGGTGATGAATGGTCGCGTAACGCACACGCCGGCGCGCGGTTTCATCGGCCAGATAGCGCTGCGCCAACAAAGCGCCGGCCATGGCCATGTTGACCGCGCTGAAGTTCGTCTGCCACCACAGGTTGACGCCCAACTGATGATTCGCCGCGATCTGATCCAAATGCCTCTCGCCGATCAAATGATCGTACAGGTACTCCTCCAACTCGGGATCCTCCGAGCAGTAAGTCAGTGCCGCCACGATGCCCAGCGACATCATCGAGTACATGCCGTCTTTGATCGGCAGCCAAGCGACGTAAAAACGATCCCAGGCGTTTTCGTTGAGGTAGCCGTGGAACGTTGTGCGTCCATCGGCGTCGAAAATCTCCAGATCGAACTCCTGCCCCAGACTGCCCGGACCGCCGGCGCGTTCGACCATCAAACTATGCCCGATCTCCGCCGCGTATTGCTGCAAGATTTCCTTGGTGTCCGCATCGAAGGCGTCGTCGTCTTTGATCACTTCCCAGATAGCCGCAAAGGCGCTGGCCCATCCGATAAACTGGTCGCGGCTGCAGGAATCTTCCCACTTGTAGGTCGCATAGCGATTGTCGGCGCTGTTGTCTTCACGCCAGGTGCCGTTGTCTTTTTCCTCGGGTAGCGGATTGCCGAACTCGTCAAACAACGGCGTCGTTTCCTGCGTCGCGCAACTGCCGGCAACTTCCTGGTTGCAGAAGCCACGGGCGATAACGCCGTTGCCGCCGGTGATTTCATAGGCGATGAACAACCCGTCGATGCCTCGCTGCAAAAACTCGCGAGCGCGATCCACATCGTCCGCGTCATATCCCTGATCGCGCAGCACACCGTAGCGGTAGGCGTCGGCGGCGATGCCCACGCCGGCGTACAAACCGGCGACCTTTTCGTGGGCGTCGATCACGTCCAACGGATCGAGTCCGCCGCTGTACGCGTTGAAGTCCCAGGAGTCGGAATCTTGGATAAAGTCCTCGATCAACCCGCGATTGGCCACCTGCTCGAGACTGACCACCACATCGGAGTTGATGTGGTTGCCGCTGCAATTGAACAACAGGTGCGTGCGATCGTATCGGTCGGCCTTGGCCTCCAGATCGGCGTCGTAGCCTTCCTCGTCCGGTCCGGGCAACAAGGACGTGCCTTCGTAAGGCGGCGTCGTGTCGTCGTCGCCCGTGTCGTCGTCGCCGGTATCATCGTCGACTTCATCGTCATCGACGCTGTCGTCGTCATCGTCGGCGGAATCGTCGTTGTCATCGTCGTCGCCGGGCGTTTGCTCGTCGTTGTCATCGTCATCGTCATCGCCGCAGCTAACGATCAGTATCAGTGAAACCAGGAAAAACAGGTACACAAAGCGATACACTCCGCGAAAAGGTCGTTTCATCTTGCTCCCCCACAATCCTGGTTCTTATTTGTAGAATACAGCCCAGGAAGTCAGGCTGATGCTCGCTCCTGTATTCGGATACGGTTCACCGTTGTAAAGTCCATAATACGTGAACGTATTGGCATCACCAACAACAATCTGCTCGGTCACATCGATGGTCGCCAGCGGAACTTCTTTGCCGGGACACCATCCACTGCGCCCATACCACCAAGTGCCGTATTGATTGGGCACCGTTCCCTGCCCAACTTTGTCCATGCAATCCTGGCTGGAGCCGGCCTCGGGGAATTCGCGCACAAACTCGTGTCCATTGACGGCAAAGTGGTGCGTGGTGTTGCAGAATTCCGCGCAATTGCCGGGCGAGGCGCCGCCATGACCGGTAATCGCCGAGGCAATCACCACTTTGGTCGTATCAGCCGGAACATCGAGTTCGATCGGTGCATAGCTCATGTTGTAATCCGGCCCAAACGTACCGCCGGAGAACAGATAATGGGCGGCAAACGGTTTGACGGCTTTGCCGCTGTTGGAAAAGCGTAGAGAAAGTTCCACCTCATAGGGCTGCTGCGTATAAAAAGCGAAACGCCTTTGTCCGCCGTCCGCCAGCAGCGGCAACAACGGACTGATGTCATGCACCCAACGTCCCTCGCGATGATAGGTCGTAATCCAGCGCCCGATTTCCACCGTACAGTCGTCCGGATCCTCCGCCTCGCACAAGTACAATTCCACAAGATAATCCCAGGCCGGACAAGTTCCGTACTCACCGTCGCCATCGCAGCCCAAATATAAATCGAGCCGCAGCGTATCGAACGTCGCCATCGTGCCGGCAGCGGGCAAGGTGATATCAACGTAGCCGCGTTGACCGGCCCAATCCGGATCGGAAAGCACTTGACCGGTGAAACCCGCGACGATCGTCGCGCCATCGGCAGCCAGCGTCTCTTCGCGATCGGATTCGAAGTTATAATATTTCGCCTCGTTGGCCGCCATGGAGATGTTCGGCGCGAACCAGCCGGCACTGCCGTCATACCGAGTGTAATCGGCATAGCTGCCGATGTATCGAATGCGCTGCAGACGATCGATGCCGATGCCCCAACGCGGGGACGTGAGCGCTTCGCCCAGCCAACCGGCGATTTGCGTGGCCGGTTCGGTAACCAGGTGCAGATGATGGTACCAATGATTCTGTTCTTCCTCGCTCAATTGAGCGACATAATCATCGATTTGATCGCTCACTTGATCCAAGGATGTAAGAATCTGCTCTTCATTCGTGTAATACGACAGAAAGAAAACATGCACGTTCGGCGGCAGATTCATCAACAGCCTCTCGACGTCCCGCTCGAAAAGATCGTAGTCGAAACCTAACGCCTGGCTGGAAAAATCGGGAATGAACAAAAAGGTTTCGCATCCGGTCCAATGCTCTTTGAAGTTCCATTCGCCTTTCGTCGTTTGCACTGTGAAGTCGGCCGCCTTCGCATAAAGCGCCGCCTCGCCTTGCACGTCATCGAAGGCGCGAACGGTCAAACCAAGGTCCGTGCATGAGAACGAATCGGGAGGCGTAACATCGTCATCGTCATCGCCGCTGTCGGTATCGTCATCATCGGTAGACAAATCGAGGAAATCGGCCAGCTCATCACAACTGTCTTCCTCGACGGCGCTTTCCCAATTGCCGCTGCATGCTGCCAAGCATTGCTCCATGGATTCTATGCCTAGATCATCGGCAAAATCGCATTGGGCGATCCGCTCGCAAACCGTCTCGCAAGCACCGTCATCATTATCGTCATCGTCATCATCGTCTTCATTGCCGCATCCGGCCACCGACAAGATCAACACCGTCAACAGCCAGAGAATCAACCATCTTTTCACTCGCTGCATGTTTCCTCCCGTTCGCCACCGTGTACGACTCGAACCATCATACCAAAAATTATCACGGATGAATCCTGCGATTGTTCCTTTTGGGCAAGTTGAAACGGGATCTTTATTTAGCTCGGCCATCGGATTACAATGCGCGGGCAACCGAGCGTTTTTCAACTGGAAATAATTCTTCGAAGCAGGGCAGGCCAAAAATCCCACCGTCTCGTTGACGGTGTTAATGATCCGAGCGCAAGAGCGGAGAAAAGACGAATTATGGGCATTCCACGCATTATCTACCTGATCGAACTGCTGTCGCGCGCGACCGAAGCAACTCCGGAGAAGGTGGCGCAAATCCGCGATAAACGATTTCGGCGGTTGCTGAACATCGCCGCCGCGAAATCACCCTTCTATCAAAGGCTTTATCGCGGCATCGACTTGAACACCTGCAAGCTGACCGATTTGCCAGTAATTACCAAACCGCAAATGATGGCCGAATACGACGATTTCGTCACCGACCGCCGCATCAAACGCACCGAGCTACGCGAATGGCTGAGCAACAAATCGAACCTCGGCAAGTACTACAAAAACGCGTTCATTCCCTTCCAAACCAGCGGCACCACGGGCGAAAACGCACTGGTCATTTATAATCGCGAAGCGATGGACTGGGTGCATGCGGCGATCATGGCGCGTCACGCGCTGCCGGCGCTGCTGACCTTCGGCGACCGGCTGCGGATCATGGCCGGCTTCCTACGGCACTCGCATCAATTCGCCTCGATTGTCATGACCGGCGGGCCTTACCCGGCGTACACGGCAGCGTTGTATACACCCAACATGCATCGGTTGTTCGTCAACACGGAAATTTTTTCGTTGCTCGAACCGATCGACACGTTGGTCGCCAAGCTCAATAAGTTTCAACCAAAGTCGATATTCTCCTACCCGTCGGTGTTGAACATGCTGGCGCGTGAACAACAAGCCGGGCGATTGCACATCACCCTGGACGAGGAACTCTCCGCGCTGGCTACGGGCAGCGAACCATTGTCGGCCGGCACCAAGCAACTGGTTGAAGAAGTTTGGGGCAAAGGCGTGCAGGACACCTACGGTACGTCCGAGTGCTTCATCATGGCGCGCGCCTGTAACCAATTCGACCGTATGCATGTGATGAGCGATATGTGTATCCTGGAGATCGTCGACCGGCATTATCGCCCCGTACCCGACGGCGAGATCGGCGAGAAGGTGTTGCTGACCAATCTTTTCAATCATGTGCAACCGTTCATCCGCTACGAGATCAGCGATGTGACCGGCTACTCCCTCGAACCGTGCGCCTGCGGTTCGCCGTTCCCCACCTTGCTGCCCGTGCAAGGCCGCACCGACGACATTTTCTACATCGACCGCACCGCCGGCGGTTACGAGGCAGTGCATCCGTACTTGTTTTTAGGGCCGATCGTCGAGTTGGACGAGGTGAAGGAATATCAGTTGTCGCAAACGGGCCGCAACGAATTCACTTTCCGCTACGTGCCGATCGAATCCGCGGGGGAAATCGGTGACAAGGTGCGGCACACGCTGCTGGCCGGCCTACAAAAAGCCGGTTTGGCCCAACGCATCGCCCTCAATTGCTTACGAGTGGCGGAAATTCCGCGCGATAAACGTTCCGGAAAATTCCGCCAGATTATCAGTGAAGTCGGCGCACCGACCGATCTGGACGAAGCCACACGTCGAGAACATTAAATATCTTTATTCAAATCGGTCCGCTGTCCGAAAGACTGTCTTGATTAATCAGCCCCAAAAGAGCTGGATCAACTGGTTAGGAGACATTTTTCGTATTCCGCAAACCAACTCTTTAAAAACGCCGGTTTTCCTCAGCTTTCATCCACGACCGATTCGCCGGCAACCAGCGAGCAATAATCTTCGACCGTACCCGACGATAGGCAGCAGTCGATAATCTCCTTGCCCACCGGATGCAAATCCGGTTCCAGGTATATCGCCAGATTGGAGCGGAAAAAATCGCCCAAGATGGCGGCCCCTGCATCGTAAGCCTGTTCACCGACTTCCGGCTGCAACTCGACACGCAAAAACCAGTTGCCGATCGTTTGCCCTTCCACCGTCATCGAACGGATCGCATACCCGAGAAGTGGCGAGCGCGCGGGTAGGATTTGCTTGGCAGAAAACTTGGCCAATCCCCGACGAGCCAGGTACTCCCGCATGATCCAATTCGACATGAAGCCAACTTTCCAGGCGCCGATGAACTGATTCGGACACAAAACATAGCGAACATTCGGTGTTTCCATAATTTGCTGCAGAAGAAGGTTCGCTTGATCCACCCGCCGCCCGGTAACAAAGGGCCAGTAAGACCCCACCCCTTCGGATTCCATCCCCTTAGTCGCAATGATACTGGGATTGTTGTGTCCTCGCGGCGAAACCAACCGCCACAGCCACGCCAAAGCGGGCGGCAGGATGTGAAACAACCCGATGATGCCGTAGCTGGGATTTTCCCTCGTGCAGGGCGGCGTTCGAACGCCGAAGCTTCGGATGTCCACCGTCGCGGAACCATGAACGGCCTCAGGGATGTTCCTTTTGGGCAGCACAACCCGAGGGTTCGGACAAGGAACGCCCGGGGAATCCTCAACGTGTTCCCAGATCAAAGCCGTGCTGTTGGGAGCGGTGTCGATGTTCAGGAAAAGCAGCGGCTCCACCGGCCGGGCTGTCAGTTCCTCCAGATGTGGGTCTGCTCCGTAGTGGGTAATGTGGTCGACGCGGACGAACCAAGCGTTCTCCGCATCCTGGACTGTCAACTTGCCGTCATGTTTCTGTATTTCCGGAAGACACAGAGCCATATCGTCGGTCACCGGGTGAAGCTCGCAGGTTCTGGGCAAAACGAGATAACGTTCATCGCCGGTCACCATGTTGCGGCCCAGCAGAATGCTGCCGTCCAGTTCGCGATGAAGATTTTCCAGCATTTCACTCTTGCCGCTGCCGCTGGCGCCCTCATGCATGATCGTCACCTTGTTGTCATAGGGCGTAATTACCTGGACAGTCGAACAATGCGCCGTGATCCAATTTTCCTTCCGTCCGCGGTCGATGAGCATGCTGTAAACACCCTTTTTGGCGCTCGGACCCGGATAAAGGTTGTAGCTGAACATTTCATATAAGGCATGGCGACGGTTGTGAACCACAATCTGTTTGCCGTTAAAATGGCTATGACGAAATGGCGGAGCCACATAGATCACCGCTTCCGGCGAGAACGGTTCCGGCCTTTCGTCGAGTCGAAGGTGGCCCTGCAACAACGCCAGTCCGAGTGCGAAAAAACCGGCGTTGGCTGGAGCCACGACAAGTGCAGGCAGGCCTTTGTACTGCTGCCCCGCCAGGAAAGAAAAAAGAATCAGTTCCTGGTTCATCAACCAATGAAAGGTCGCTTGACGCAAATCCTCGAACTCTTCACCGAACAGATCCTGATAGCGAGGTTTGTCGGTCGGCAGCGAATCGGCGATCACCATGCTGTCGGGATCCCGACGCCGCATATAAGGTTCGGTAAAGTTCGCTGCCACACCGTTGCGCAACCGGCAAACCTTTGCTTCGAGGATTCTTCCCTTGTCCGGAACATCGTAGGCAACTTCGAACCAGCCGTCCTTTTCGTCAGCGCAGGCCAAGTCGACGAGTTCGCTTACCTTGTTGATCAACCGGTATCCCGGGCAGGCAGAGACGATCCGAACGACTTCGGGTGGAAAAAGAGTCATCGACACCGCTTGTCCTTGGCTCATGAAATCCTCCAGATCCTCCGGTCCGTACTCATTTTTTCCGGAGAGCGGAATAAAATACAAGAGCCGTCTATCTGTAGCAAGCAGCTTTACGATTGCCGATAAACGAGCTTGTCGTGTTCGCCGCTGCATAGAAAACGATGTCTTTGGTCTGCTTGCATGAACTGATATTTCCTCTTCCCAAATCGGAGACACGCTTAGACGCAGGTCCTCTTTTCGACTGCCTGATTAGGCGTACTGTTCTCTCAATAATCTGTCGATATACGGATCGCAAAGCAAAGCTGCCATCGGGCGGCTTTGGGGCAAATGTGGTTAAAAAGGAAAGGGAGCGATGGCCGACGCCCCCTTTCCTAAAGTTGGTCTCGCTTAGAACGCGCGCGTATTGGGCACCGTGCTGGCGACCATCAACACGCTCACCGGGATATCGACCACCCCCAATACCGGAATCACCATGCCGGCCATTGTCTGACCGTCGATCACAGTCATCATGCGGCCGTCGCGGCTGTAGCGCAGCAAGCTGGGAATCTTCATGCGCATGTCGTGCACCAGGAAAGAATCAAGGAGCGAATTTTCCACATGCAAGGTCATGGCTACATCGACCTGATTGCCCAGCAGTTTTTCCGGCGCCTGATAGATGTCGG
>ERZ795059.3668-NODE-3668-length-14850-cov-6.041298_pt1 | contig 14850 bp, 14 predicted proteins | sample MGYA00375143_ERZ795059 | MGnify/ENA primary metagenome ERZ795059 (study PRJEB30188, sample SAMN05720168) | activated sludge metagenome | isolation source: Anaerobic digester | place: USA | collected 2015-01-07 ... | reverse complement strand
CCATATTTATAACATACACTTTAATGAATTACACAAAACCTGTTATTACTACTACTTTACTCTTCAAAACACTTTTCTTATTGGTGTTTTGGGGTATGTGGTTGATATTGCCTTTTCTCATGTTTTCTGAGAGGAATGGAATGGAATGGGTATTATATAAGGTTTTCCCAATCAATGCTTCCTTAATCTTCTTATTCTTTTTTAATACAGAAGTATTGATTGGTAAACTGTTAGTCAAAAAAGGAATCGCATACTATGTGTTATCTCTCCTTACTTTCATATTGATTTTCTTTGCCTTCCATGTATTTATTAAAAATATGGTTGGCATTGGCGCTGACAAATTGGAAAAGGAAATTATGAGAACGTTTTTTCCTATTCTTACTGTTACAGCTGTAAGTACAGGATATGGTTTGGTGTCGTACCTCATCAAACAGCAAAAATTAAATGAAGAAGAAAATCAACAGAGAAAACAATCAGAGCTAGCTTTCTTGAGATCTCAAATTAGTCCTCATTTTATATTTAATGCACTCAACTCCATTGTTTACCTCATTCGCACCAAATCGCCAAATGCAGAGGACGTCACCATCAAATTATCTGAAATCATGCAACACATGTTGTATAATTCAAGAGATAAAATGGTCATGTTGGACAAAGAATTAAACTATTTGGATAATTATATTGAATTACAAAAAATCAGATTTGGGGAAGATGTCGTCATAGAATATTCACTCAGTGGCGACACCAACATGAAATTGATAGAGCCCATGCTCATCATTCCCTTTGTTGAAAATGCATTCAAACACGGAACTGGAGCAGTTTTAAAGCCCTTTATTGACGTGAAAATCAACATAGATGATTTTGATTTCACCATGTTGGTCAAAAACAAATTCAACCCAGGAGAAGATAATGTGTCTGGCAACTCAGGAATTGGGCTTGAAAATGTACGCAGAAGACTAGAGATTTTATATCCTGAAACGCATAGTCTGGAAATAACTACTAATGAGGACTGGTACCAGACCACCCTCAAACTTAAATTACACCAATAGTGCCAAATCAAAATTCAGTCATATTAAATTGCTTGGTAGTTGACGATGAGTCTATGGGTCGCAAACTCATAGAATCTTATATTTCACAAGTACCATTTTTGAAATTTGTGGATGCTGCCAAAAACGCATTCGATGCCATGGACATTCTCAATAGAGAATCTATTGATTTGTTGTTTTTGGATATCCAAATGCCTGGCATGTTGGGTACCAATCTGTTGAATAATCTCGACAAAAAACCCATGACTATTTTCATTACTGCATATCCGCAATACGCAATCGAAGGATTTGAATTGGAGGCCATCGATTATTTGATGAAGCCTGTGAGCATGGATCGATTTGTCAAGGCTTGTAATAAAGCATTGACTCAAGCAAAAATAGAAATGGCTCTGTCAGCCCAAAAACTCAGCCCACCACAGGAGGATGCTTTCTTTTTTGTGAATGCAGATTATTCTTTGGTGAAAATCTTCAACAAAGAAGTTTTGTACATAGAAGGCATGAAAGATTACGTAAAAATTTACTTAGTGGATCAGAAAAAACCAATCATTACCAAGATTTCTTTGACTGGATTGGAAGAAAAGATGGCCGGTGCAAATTTTATTCGCATACACAAATCTTACATCATCAATGCTGACCACATCAAATCCATTAGAAATCATTCAGTGATTCTGCAAGATCAAGAAATTCCGATCAGCGCAAATAAGCTACCAGAAGTACTAGAAAAAATCGGGTACAAAGAATAAAATTTTACTATCGCAGAAGTTTCAGTCCAACTTATAAAAGGACTTACTCTTCTAAATTTACCCTGCTAAGGTAGATCATAACTATGCCTACTACGACTCTAGCTATGTGAAGTAAAAAGGCAGGTCCATTGCCAAATGCTTTATTCATCCAGGAAAACATCGTTAAATTAATGCCTACAGCGGCCAAAAAAATGGATAAAAATCCAGAGATGAAGAAGAAAAAGCCGATTACCGTGAGTATCGTCCTGGTTTTTGATGACATCGCCAATCTATTTGATGTAGCAAAGTAAAACATAATACCTCATTTAATAGAACCTAAAACTGGAATAAAATCTTTATTTCACAATTCCTTAAAACTTTATTACCACTCTTTTTGGTTGTTTTGTAGTATTTTTATGGTTTATATCTAAATCCTTGTTGGTAATAAACAAGCCATAAATCTAACAATTGAACAAATCCATAAAAATCATAGAATGCCCTAGAGATGCCATGCAGGGTATGAAAGATTTTATTGCAACAGCAGATAAGATCCGCTACATCAATCAATTGTTGAAAGTTGGATTTGATACCATTGATTTTGGAAGCTTTGTTTCGCCCAAAGCAATTCCCCAAATGGCCGATACAGCAAAAGTTATTGAAGGTTTGGATTTATCGACAACCACTTCCAAATTGTTGAGCATCGTTGCCAATACACGCGGAGCACAAGATGCAGCCAAGTTTGAAGAAATTCATTATATAGGTTTTCCTTTCAGCATTTCTGAGACTTTTCAGTTGCGCAACACCAACAGTTCGATCGAAGAGTCCCTGGACACTGTCGAGCAAATTTTAGAAATTTGTATCAAGGCAAATAAAAAACCCGTCATTTATTTATCAATGGGATTTGGCAATCCTTATGGAGATATGTGGAATGTTGATATTGTACAAAAATGGGTAGACAAGTTGCATTTGATGGGTGTCACTATCATGGCCATATCTGATACTGTGGGCATTGCGAATCCAGAGAGCATCAGTTATCTTTTTAAAAATTTAATTCCGAAATATCCAGATGTTGAATTTGGAGCTCATTTTCATACACATCAGAACAATTGGCGAGAAAAATTGGATGCTGCATATAAATTTGGTTGTTTGCGATATGATGCTGCCCTCAAAGGTTACGGCGGTTGCCCAATGGCAAAAGACGATCTGACAGGTAATCTCCCTACTGAAAATTTAATTTCATATGCCAATCAATCAGGTTTAAATACAGGCATAGATTATGCTGCATTTTTTAATGCCATGACCATAGCCAATGAAATTTTCCCTAAATAATTAAATAGCTCGGTATCTTTTCAGAGTATTAATATTTTCATAAAATTTGAAATTTAATTTTTTTCATCCTATTGAAAAGAATTAATGTCTATACATTTCATCGTTGATTTCTAATAGAGTAACCTTAATTGCTCTGATCTATTTGTTTGTGATTTGGATGGGCTGTAAAAGCGACGCGACCTCCGAAAAATCAAAGTTAATTACCTCAGGTGCTGAATTGGCTAATACAGTGTGGGCGTTGCCATGTCCAACCTTTACCTTCTTCTTTGAGTAAAAATTCATGGAGAAATGGCGTGTTGCCAGAGATGGCTTATTTCGTGGGTATCTCTTCTTCTGGAGATAAAATGTTCAACATGGCTGAAGACGAGTATTATGTGCTTAAAGAAAGCGGACTTTTCCCAACAGAACCTCTAATAACTCAAGAACAATGGGATAGCCTTTCCAAATATTACATCGACAATGCTCCAGATAGTTTAGTTTTAGTACAAGATCCAAATCTTGACAAAACTAGTCAAGACTTCAAGTCTTCTATAATATATAACCCTTCTGAAAATAAATCATCTATTACACTAGTAGAAAGCAATCCGGTTGATAACCACCTCTTTGTTTTTAAAGAAGAGACCAAAATGTTGGAAGAGTACGATCAAAGCTTTCATAAATTAAGTGAAATCCAACTGAGTAGTGCTGTATCTGACCTTGAAATACAAAGAAATCAGAAGTATGTTTTGCAAATGGGCAACATGAATCCCAATGATCGAAAACTGGGTAAACTTTCTGTGATCAATGAAAATGGAGAAATTACTGATTTGATTGATTCTCTCAAAAGACCAGTCAATCTCAAATTATGGGACATCAATGAGGACGGCACAGATGATTACGTGATATCAAATTTTGGCAACCTAGCTGGAAATTTATCATGGTATGACGGTTTGGATAAGAAACAACACATCATATCCAATACTGCTGGCCCCATGACAACTTTGATCAAGGATTTGGATGGAGATGGCGTTGAAGAATTGATTGCCCTATTCTGTCAAGGCAATGAACGAATTTCTATATTTTATAAAAAAGGAGACACATTCACAGAAGAGATTGCTTTACGTTTTCCTCCAAACTACGGATCAAGTTACATTGATTTGCAAGACATCAACAATGATGGTTATCTTGATTTGCTGTACGCCAATGGCGACAATGCGGACTTTTCAATAGAAAAAAAACCTTATCACGGCTTTACTATTTTCCTCAATGATGGGCAAAACAAATTTCAAAAATCCTACTTTTATCCTTACCCTGGCTGTAGTAAAGTAGTGACATTAGACTTTGATAAGGATGGAGATTTGGATTTTGGTTTAATATCTTTCTTCCCAGATCAACTCAAAAATGGCTTTATTTTTTTAGAACAAAAAAGCAGTCTGAATTTTGTAGCAAAGAGTATTCCAGGAGCAGAATACGGCTCTTGGATGGTAATGGATAGTGACTCAAAAAACAATACCATTTATTTGGGAAGTTATAATCGCAATATCACTTTCAAAGGAAAACAAGTTGAGATGATGAAAATCAAGTATGTCAAGTGATTTTTTAATTTTTTCAACCTGAAACAAAATTAAATACTTTTATACGGTTGCATTTACATGAGTTCGAAAGAAAAAAGACGAAAAACAAGAGTAAATTGTCATAATAGGTAAATAATGGAATTTGTGTCAATGAGTTTTTTTCCAAATGTCTACAATTTTGAAATCAGAGATTGGAAAAGTTGACTAACTGGTCAGAACCCAGAAAGGGTTCAATTTGCTTAACCCCGTGCGAAGCTCGGGGAATCAAAACACCAATTTCTTACAACCCTGAATTGGGTTGAATTGGTCACAATGTTGTTTTAAGTAGAGAAAGATTAATTCCAGATGCAAGTTTGCAATCCATGGTAAAAAAAAACAGCATTTGATTTTGGCGGGATTTTGGCGAAACTTCCAAAAATCATGACAAAATGCCAACTACAAATTTAAGAAGTGATGAAATGCACCCCTCACTTATTATCTGTCAAAAACTCTTTTCTTAAACTGTTTGAACAAAATAAATAATGCAAATAAATTAAACAGGATACCTACCAAGAAATAAATAAAATGGAAGGATTCATCCAAGGACAATTGATACAAAGAATGCGCCCAAAAAACTGGAATAATGGCAAATCCATATTTCAAAAATCCACCAATAAATAAAGACAATAATGGTACCATTAAAATTAAATCTACAAATTTAAAATAAGCCATACCCTCTATTTTATTATTGGCGAAAGTTGCAATGATCAAAGCCATAAATGGTGCAGCGAGTCCATAAAGTATAGACAATAGAATAACATTCACCATACCGGGATAAGCAATGTCACAACTCAAAAACATGATGAATGCTCCTAAAATAGAAAAAAAAGTAGCAAAAGTCAATCTATAGACAATGAAATAAAATGAAGAAATAGGCATCACCCGAATGACTTGAAGCACACTTTCATCCTTTTCGTCCAAAATCATAAATGAAGTGATAAAACCAAAAATAATGGCCGTTTGCATCACACCAGACATCATAATCAAGTGATGATATTCTGCAATAACCGGATATTTGATTGTAATGTAAGGCACAAAATAGCGGATGAAAAAAATCAATGCAATGGGTACTAACAGATAACCCGACAAATTAGGATCGGTAACGATTCTTTTGATATCGACTTTGATCAAATTAAGAATTCGGTTCGTCATCTTTCAAAAGTTTTGCTCATTCTTTTTAAGGCAAACCAATACAAACTTACCAACCAAATTCCAGCTCCAAAATAGGTAATTATTATAAAAGTAATTGAATGTGAGTGAAAAGCAATATCAAACAAATCAATTGCAATTTGAGTAGGAAAAATATAAAAAGGCAACTTAGGCAACAAGTTAAAATAAGCTAGGAAAGGAGCAGCTAAAAGCATGATCACTCCCACCGATTTCAACATAAAACTGCTAAAGTTTCGCTCCCCAGCTACCATAATGAACCCAATAAAAGCAAAAAGCAATGTGGTTATAAATGCGGCTGCCATTAAAAAAGACCAGTTTACATTTTCTATTCCTTTACTAGCCATTACCATAAATACGCAACAAAGCATTGATAAAAGGGAAAGTAAAATACTCTTTGACCAAAGATAATGACTCACTTTCATAGGAGTTACAGCCAGCGCTTGCAATGTATTTTCATTTTGCTCAAATAAAACCATCACTCCCACTATTAAAAAGCCAAGCAGCGCAGGATCGTTGAATATTACTAAAATTAAAAACTTTTCCATGTCTCCAAACGTGGATAAACCCTTAAATATCAATACGTAAATTGCAGTAACGACAATAGATATGAAGATGATTTTGTTTCTGAAAATCAGTAATAAATCCTGTTTGAGCAAAGCAAAAAAAGGTTTCATTAAGTCAATGATTTACCAGTTACTTGAATGAAAATCTCATCCAAACTTGCTTCCTTAGAATGGATAGTAGACAACTCCCCGTTTCTGATCAATTGCAGAAATGCCTCATTTTGACCAAGTCCTTCCATTGAGAAATAAAGCGGATCCTGTTGATCCTTCATAAATACTTCCACATTGTGGTGGCTGTATTTTAATTTTAGTTGTTTTGGAGAATCAATAACTTTCAAAGCACCATCTACCATAAAAGCAACCCGATTACATAGTTCATCTGCATCGTGCATCTGATGGGTGGTCAAAAAAATGGTCTTATCTTCGCTTTGCAACTCTTTGATGATGTCTTTGATGATTCTGCCATTGACCGGGTCAAGGCCAGATGTTGGTTCGTCCAGAAAAATTATCTCAGGATTGTGCATGAAAGATCTTACAAAATTGAGCCGCATTTTCATTCCTTTTGAAAATTCACCTACCTTTTTCCTGGCATCATTTTCTAGCCCCACTTTGGCCAATAGGTCAAGCGGTTTTTGACTATTTTGATAAAAGTTTCTGAAGAATTCCAAATTCTCCAAAGCCGTTAATTTCAAATAATGATTGGGTAATTCAAATCCCACTCCAATTTTCTCATAAAGTGTTTTATCCCATGATTTCACTTCTTTTCCATCAATTGTTGCAGATCCTTCATAATCATTCAACAACTTGTAAAGTATTTTTTGAGTAGTACTCTTTCCAGATCCGCTAGGGCCAAGAAATCCAAATATTTCACCCTTTTCAATTTGAAATGAAATGTTTTTAATGGCTGGATTTATGCTGCCTGCATAAGTGTAAGAAAGATTATTTACCGATATCATCTCGATAAGAAATTGAAAATAATTAAAAACAAGTTACCCATTTGCATGATTCAATGCTTGATTCCAAACCCTCCACACATTTTTATAACAAATCTTTTCGATCTGCTCGTCAGTGTATCCTCTTTTCAACAAAACATAAATTAAATTTGGATATTGCGACACATCTTTCAAACCTGCAGGCAGGCTGTCCCCTACTCCATCAAAGTCAGAACCCAATCCTACATGGTCTATTCCTGCAAGTTTTACAATCAGATCTATGTGATCGGCTACTTTTTCGACATCAGAAAATAAAGAGCCATTTTTTGCTTCAAACTCCATCATTAGTTTTTTGGCTTCAGGATCAGATTCTTTTAAATTTTTATCACTCAATAATTTATCAAATTTATCCCAGTTTGGTTTCAAACTTCCGTCCAAAAAAGTAGAACCAAAATTGACTTGTATCACCCCACCTTTTTTGCCCATTTCAACAATCATTTCATCACTCATATTTCGTTGAAAACCAGGTGTGAAATTTCTTGCGGAAGAGTGAGAAGCAATGACAGGAACTCTAGACAACTCCATCACTTGCCAAAATGTTTTGTCTGAAATATGGGATACATCAATCATGATTCCTTGAATATTCATTTCTGCGACAACTTCCATTCCGAAAGGGCTCAATCCTTTCCAAGTTGCTGTTGTATCGTAAGAAGAATCACATATTTGATTGTCTTTGCCATGGGTCAACGTGATATAACTGATACCCCTTTTTTTGAAATATGCCACATTTTTAATGTCCTTTTCAATAGGTGCGCCATTTTCCATGCCCATTGGCAGTGCTATTTTCCCAGCAGCTACTACAGCCTCGGCTTCGGCAGGACTTTTCACCGTTTTATAATAATCTGGAAGTTCGGCAGCAATTTTTTCAACCATATCTATGAGTGAGTCTGCATAAGCTTTTGCTCCCCCGGTCACTTGATAGGAAGAAGGGATATAAATAGACATAAAAGGAACATCCAAGCCACCTGCTTTTGCTCTTTTAAAATCAAAATCTCCGTCTTTGGTTTCTATTGGAATGCCAATAAACTCTTTGGTAAATCTGAAATTTTTGATCGCTAGCCTATACGGCAAGTCCACATGCCCATCTGTGATGATGTATTGATGTGCCAAAGTTTGTGCCTTTGTCCGTAACACCTGCTCTTCGCTTTGTTTGGATAATTTTTTGCTACAACCGATGACACAAAGCAATAAAACAAATAAAATCAAATTGGTAAATTTCATATTCAATCATTTAGTTTTTAATCGGGCCTTAACGATGATCATGTTAAAACAAATACCTAGAGTAGCATGTAATACTGACACCTTATTGGAATTGCTCTTACAAACTTAATATTCCAACTCGAATGTATCATGAAAATATAAAACTAAGCCGACTTAATTTTAAGATTACGCAAATTTGTCATATAAAACTCAATATCGGGTGTCATTTTGCCAGCTGAATATCAAGGTTTTATGTCATAATTACCATTTTTTCACATTGGAATAATTTTGGATCACAACCCATTATAGAACCTAAATAAAAATTAAAGATGAATCTGAATAATTTAACAATAAAAGCACAAGAAGTCGTGCAAAAAGCACAACAACTTGCCATGGAGCTAGGCAGTCAAGCAATTGAACCCGGCCATTTTCTAGAAGGTATGTTTGCCATCGAAGATTCTCCCGTCAATCACTTGTTGAAAAAACTAGGGTTGAACCCAGATGTCATTAGAAAAACAAACGAAAGCATTGCCAAATCATACGTGAAGGGTCAAAATGGTGGTCAATCCATCAGCCGTCAAGCTTCAGAAATCATACAAAAAGCCAACATCTCTTTGAAGACTTTTGGAGATGAATTTGTAGCTGTCGAACATTTGTTTTTGGGTTTATTACAGACCAAAGACCAAGTCAGTCAAATGTTGAAAGACTATGGCATCAAAGAAAATGACTTGATTGCCGCCATTAAGGAAATGCGCAAAGGCAGTAAAGTACACAGTCAAAGTGCTGAAAATACATACAATGCGCTTAACAAATACGCCATCAATCTCAATGAGCGTGCAAAATCGGGTAAACTCGATCCAGTCATTGGTAGAGAAGAAGAAATTCGCAGGGTTTTGCACATTTTAGCAAGAAGGACCAAAAACAATCCGATCCTTATAGGTGAACCTGGTGTTGGTAAAACTGCCATCATAGAAGGTTTGGCGCACAGGATCATTGCAGGTGATGTGCCTGAGGATTTGCGAGAAAAACAAATTTATGCTTTGGATATGGGTGCTCTGATTGCAGGTGCCAAGTATCAAGGCGAATTTGAAGAAAGACTCAAAGCGGTGATCAATGAAGTTTTGAGCTCTGATGGAAATATTTTCCTTTTCATTGACGAAATCCACACTTTGATTGGTGCTGGTAAAAATCAGGGAGCCATGGATGCTGCAAATATCCTCAAACCTGCGTTGGCAAGGGGTGAATTGCGGGCCATCGGTGCAACTACACTTGATGAATATCAAAAGTATTTTGAAAAAGACAAGGCATTGGAACGTAGATTCCAACAAGTAAATGTCAACGAACCTTCTGAAGAGGATGCCATTTCAATACTTAGAGGTTTAAAAGAGAGGTATGAAACCCACCACAAAATCAACATCACCGATGAAGCAGTGGTTGCGGCTGTTCAGCTTTCTAATAGATACATTACGGACAGGTTTTTACCAGATAAGGCCATTGACTTGATAGACGAGGCTGCTGCTAAATTGCGCATGGAAATGAACAGCATGCCAGAGGAATTGGACGAGGTCGAGCGTAAAATCAGACAATTGGAGATTGAGCGCGCTGCAATGCAACGAGAAGAAGATCAAACAAAACTCGCCAGAATCAACGAGGACCTTGCCAACTTGGAAGAAAAACGCAATGGTTTGAAATTGAAGTGGGAAAATGAAAGGTCTGTGGTCTTGGGCATTCAAACTGCCAAAGAAGAATTGGAAAAATTGAAGTCTGAAAGTGCCCGGGCTGAGCGTGAAGGTAATTACACACATGCGGCGGAAATAAAGTACGGTAGAATTCCAGACGAACAACAACGCCTTAGTAAATACATGGACCAACTTTCCGAGATGCAGGACAATGACAAATTGTTGGTCAAGGAAGAAGTGGATGGAGAAGACATTGCAGAAATTGTGAGTAAATGGACAGGTATTCCAGTCACTCGCATGTTGCAAAGTGAAAAGGAAAAATTGATTCACCTAGAAGAAAGAATAGAACGTCGTGTCATTGGCCAGGAAGAAGCGGTTGAAGCAGTTTCCAATGCCATCAGGTTGAGTCGTACCGGACTTTCAAATCAAAATAAACCCATTGGTTCTTTCCTTTTCTTGGGAACAACTGGTGTTGGTAAAACAGAACTCGCTAAAGCCTTAGCGGAGGAATTGTTTAATGACGAAAACCTCATGACGCGTATTGACATGAGTGAATATCAGGAAAAACATGCCGTTTCAAGATTGGTAGGCGCTCCTCCAGGATACGTTGGTTATGAAGAAGGTGGACAATTGACAGAGGCCGTGAGAAGAAAACCATACAGTGTGGTTTTGCTCGATGAAATCGAAAAAGCACACCCCGATACTTTCAATATTTTATTGCAAGTTTTGGAAGATGGGCGATTGACAGATAACAAAGGCCGGGTGGCAAATTTCAAAAATACAGTCATCATCATGACTTCAAACATGGGTTCGGAACTCATCAGAGAAAATTTTGCTCAATTGACCGAACAAAACGAAGAAGAAATGGTAGAGAAGACCAAGAATGCGGTTTTTGAATTATTGAAATTGAGCGTGCGACCTGAGTTTCTGAACAGAATTGATGAAGTCATCATGTTCAGACCTCTGGATCGCAGAAACATCAGGAGCATCATTGACATACAATTGAATGACGTGAAAAGACTTTTGGCAGAACAGGACATCAGAATTGACTTCACACCTCAACTCAAAACCTGGCTGGCTGATGAGGGCTTCAACCCAGAATTTGGAGCAAGGCCGCTCAAACGCGTCATTACTAAGAAGATTTTGCACGAGTTGTCAAAACAAATATTGACAAACGTCATCGTACCAAGATCTGATGTTTTATTGGATGTTTTTGATGACAAGGTGGTGGTGAGAAAGACCGTTTTAGCAGAACATGTGAATTAGTTTTTTGCATTCGCGTAATTTTATAAATTTTAGAAAAGGAGTGATGTTTTTTACATTGCTCCTTTTCATTTTAAAGTAGTCGGAGCTGAAAACTTTCCACTTTGAGAACCCACAATTTATTTAGAAAAATTTCTCAGATAATCGGAATGCAATATCTTTGAAAATAAAAATTAGAACTATGTCTAAAGAATTGGTCGTTATTGAAACCATGGTGAATGCTCCCGTTGAAATCGTTTGGGAAAAATGGAATGCACCAACACATATTACCGAATGGTATACTGCAACGCCTGAATGGCACACCCCACAGGCAAGTGCTGATTTTACAGAAGGAGGATCATTCAATTACAGAATGGAGGCCAAGGATGGCAGTTTTGGTTTTGATTTTAATGGCACATTCGATGAAATCGTAGAAAATGAATTCATAGCCTATACCTTGGCTGATGGTCGCGAAGTAAAAATTACCTTTTCGTCCCTTGGGCCAAATACCCACATAGAACAAGAATTTGAAGCGGAGGGAGAAAATCCCGTGGAAATGCAAAAAGCAGGTTGGCAAGCCATTTTAGACAATTTTAAAAGTTATATAGAAGGTTCTGATGAAGAGGAATGATTGAGTTCATAAAGTTTATAAAGTTTGTAAAGTTGAAAGTTCATATAGTTCTTAAGTTAAAAATAAGTATAGTAAGAGATCCAGAAGGGGTGAAAAGCCTTTCGACCGTATTTCAAAAATTGGAAAGTTTGTAGGAGTGAAAAGCTTTTGAAGTCCAAGTTTAAACAATTAAACATTCCGTTGCTGGATAAATATTATATATTTGAGAAGCTTTTTATTATGTTTATGTTGAAATTCTGAGAACTCGGTTTCTTATTTTATTAAAACAACATTACCCAAATGAAAACTTACTACCTAGCAATCCTTATAATATGGATGTTCTCCATAATTTCTTGTAAAAATGAAATAGATCAATTTATTCCACCCAAAAATGATGAATTATCAAATGGGACCTACGATAAATATGTAGAAAGTTTAAAAGAAGCATATCACAATAATGACAAACTAAATGCTGCATTACAATTGGCAAACCTCAAAGCAGACAAGGAAATAACCTTTACAATTTTAGAAGCAGGTATAAAAGAAGATCTTAGTAATTGTGATAAAATATACAACTGGTATTGGTTATATGACAGAAATAATTTTGGAGTAAACATTGTTAAATTAGATACCAGTAAATTTAAAAATGCAGTGCAATTGTGTGACAAGTTATATGGAAATTATTCCTATTTAAGGTATGCTGAATTGAAGGATCAGAATGAAAAGGACGCTGTAAAAAATAGAAAAAAAGAAGACAGTAGTGCCTTTAATCTAACGCTGGTTGCTGAATTAGAACAAATATCTCTTGACGATCAGGAGGTTAGGAAAAAATTAATGGTAAAGAATATTGCATCTGATTTGGAAAATAAATTATTAAGCGAAATGCACGTTGTTGATTCAATAAATCTCCTTAAAATTGATAAAATATTTCAAAAATATGGTTATCCAAGTATTGCATTAGTTGGTAAAGATTGCAATTTCACCCCTGCATTGATTATTCATCATAATATCGATTTGACTAACAGAAATAAATACTTACCAATATTAGAAAAAGCAGTATCTGATGGTTTGTTATACCAGGAAACTTTAAACATGATTAAGCATAGAATAGCCGATATTGAATTAGATGAAAATTAATACGTTTCTTAAATTCCTTTTAGAATAAAAGTCATAAGAAAAATTTCCACTTATTATATGTGGAATTTTCCACTACCATTCCCAAATCACCAGTTCCCAAGCCTCAGCACCAGCCTCATCCAAAGTGTATAAATTGGTAAAACCAATGTGTTTGTGCGCAGCCATGGATCTGGTATTGAGGCAAGATACAAGAGTCAAACAGAAATCATATTTACCAGCATAGGTCATTTTGAATTGCTCGTACAACGATCTGAACACACCTTGCCCTCTGTAATGATAATCAACACATATTTGGCCCATCATCAAATAATTGTTGAAATGGCGATCACCCTTTTCTTTCAATTCATCAACAATGCGAAACATAGGAAATAAACCAGGAATTTTATCTGAAAATTTTGGTGACATCGTCAAGGCATAGGCAATGACCCTATTCCCGTCCAATCCAATGATGTGGCCGTCAGCTACATTCATTTGATGCAGCAACTCAAAATCATGTTTTAACGTTACAAAACCTTGCTCCGCTTCTACATCCTTTGTGTGGCTACCTTTTAGAAAACGACTTTGTAGTTCTAAGATGCCGTGTAATTCCTCCTCGGTTTCTGCTTTCCTAAAAACGAGCATACTATTTTATGTCTACCACAAAAAAATCAATGACACATTCCACAATTTCTCCAGCCTTATTCAACCCCCAATAAACCGGAAATCTACCAGCTTGTCCACCTGTTGAAAACATTGGAACAGAAGAGGTATTGTCAACTTTATGCATATTCCAATCACCAATTTCCAGGGAATATTTATTCGATCCAGAATATGCTTTGAATTCAGCAGCAAGAAAATCAGTATAGAAATTGCCTTTCTTATGCTTTTTATAATAAGCCTTTTTCTCTTTGTTGAATTTTTCAAAAGCTTCCAAATCAAAAAAACTGGCTAACTGCGATTTAGATTCAAATCCAAAAAAACCATCGCTTTTGAGTGTTGCCAATTGACTTTCTTCCAAATCTGTAGTGATGGCCAATTCCCAAGTCACGGCCTTTTCTTTTTTTAATTTTAAAATTGCAAAAGCAATGACATAATAATCTTCCTCAGGTACAGGATTGACCATTATTTCCACCGGATACTTTCCTGGCGTGATCTTTTTGGTAAGAGGATTCAAAACGTCAGTATCAAATGGATCTCCAACCAATAAAACACCGGAAGGAAAATTGCATTCCCCGATAGAGACCTTAGTCAATTTTTTATTTTTGAATGCCTTGGTATAGTCGATGGTTGGCAGCTTTTTGTTTTGCCCAATTACTTCTGTTTGTAAAAAACAGGATAATAACAGAAAAACAAGGAAGGTTAATTGTTTCATTTTGTCTTTGTTTTGAGGTCAGGGAAAATTGATTATTATTATCAGTAATTATTTAAAATATTTACGGCATTAACTAGTTAACATCTCGTTCCAAACCAAAGATAAAATAAAGTTGTCTGTTTTTAAATAGTGAAGTGTCTCGTAATGCCATTTTGAGCATTTTTTCGAGAATGATTTTTTGGGATTGCAATTTAAGACACCAATAGAAAATAGGGGAATT
>ERZ795059.3661-NODE-3661-length-14877-cov-7.551343_pt1 | contig 14877 bp, 11 predicted proteins | sample MGYA00375143_ERZ795059 | MGnify/ENA primary metagenome ERZ795059 (study PRJEB30188, sample SAMN05720168) | activated sludge metagenome | isolation source: Anaerobic digester | place: USA | collected 2015-01-07 ... | reverse complement strand
TCTTCTCTTTAATTATCTATACAAAAGATATTTTCATTTTTTCATTTTTATTTTCACTTTTTTTTATTTTCTTCTCTTTAATTATCTATACAAAAGATATTTTCATTTTTTCATTTTTATTTTCTTTTTTTGTAAAATATTTTTAAATTTGTATAAAATAAAAGAATAAGGAAAGCAGACTTGATTCCGTTTATAATTTTATATTGCAATGCTGAAAGAGAAAATGAACTTTTTTTTGTAATTTCACAGGCAAGAGAAGAAGAGTTAAACTCAAAATTCAGGAGAGAATTCGATGAATTTTATAGTTGTGTTTCTAAACAACTATGGAGTGTACTGTTTAATAAGTATAAAAGATTTATACCACCATACTCAAAAAATGATATTGAAGACGCTTATCAGGAAGGTTGGTACAACATTGTAAAGAAACGAAATACTTTTAAAAAAGAAAAAAGTTCAAAAGTATTTAACTGGCTTTCTACAGTTATGATAAATTCAGGATATAATTATTTTGAAAAAAACAAAAATGAAAATGGAAATGAATCAATTAATACTAAAAAAAACAAATTAGCAATACAAAGAATAAAAGACGGAACGACTTTAGAAAATCAATTAATGATAAGAGAAACGGTTGATGAGCTAAATAGAATAGTTTTTCAAAATTTAACAGACATTGAAAAGTTAGTATATAAAATGAGAATCATAGATGAAATGATATACCAAGATATTGCTGATGAATTAGGAATTGCCTTAGGAACAGTTCATAACCATTTTAATAACGGAATTAATAAAATTAGAAAGCATTTTAAATTTTTAAATAGATGAATAACAACGACTACCAAATAGTCCCTGAAAATGAAGAATTCGGCAAACATCTTCAAATGCTTTATAAAAGCTATAAAGATGACCCTATCGCTGATTTATTACGGGAAAAATTCAAAGAAAAACCAGTGGATGATTTTTATAAAAATTATAAAAAAAAGCTACTTATAAGAAATATAACAATTATTGTATTATTAATTTTGTTTATAACACTTGTAACAATTTATTTTATCAGTAAAGGCGGACCAACTCAACATCCTACACCACCACAAATAACTGATTATTCATATTTATATATTCTAAAATTTGAGCAATTAGATAAAGAAAAGAATATTAGAATTGCTAATTTTATCTTGGACAGCATGCAAAAGGATTTGAAAATAAGTATTATTTCAGAAAACTCAACTGATACCATAACATTAGATACTTCAAATATCCAACAAAAAGATAGCTTAATAAATATTTTATCGATACCAGTTAAAACAGATTGGAAAGATATTTCATATATTTTTAAAGTAGCTTTGAATAAATGCAAGCAACAATTTAAAAAGTGCAATTTATTGATGATTGGTAATATGCCACATACTGAACAAGACAACATATATAAAGGTTCAATTTTAAAAAAAGAAGAAATTAATATAATACGTGAAAAAGTTGATACAATAGTTTACTTTTTATCTAATAAAAAAATAACAAATACAACAAATCAATTTTTAATCAATATGTCTGATACTTCTATGAGTAATGTTTCAGTTATTAAGAAAACGTTATGAAAAAATTATTTTCAATCTGTTTAAATCTGATAATACTAAGTTTTTTATTATTTTCTTGCTCATCTTTGGATAATAGGATAACAGGAACAGCTGGAATCAAAGTAGAGGATAACGGTGAAATAACTGCTGTCGCTGGTGAAAGTAATAATTCTGAATCGAATAATCAACTCTCTCCTTCGTTTGCTTTTACAGGTTCCGGGCAGCAATTCGTTTTTAAAAAAGGTCAAAAGGTCAATATTTCTGTTGATAATGTTGATTTTAGTAAAGTAACTTTTGTAATTGCTACCGATGAAAGCAATAATACAGTTAAAATGCAAACTGTAAATGTTAGTGATGCTATTGTATATTTTGAAAAGAAATGTCAGGTATTTACATGGCATGAACCTAATTATTTACCAAAGATTGAGGTAGCCGATAGCGTTGAAAATCAACAAATTGTTTTAACTCCAATGTTTAATGATGATTGCGAAAAAATTGGTTATCAAATAAGATATGGTTCTACTGAAAGAGGATGCAGAGAAGAAGCAAAAGAAGTTTTAAGGAAATTTAATAAATGTGTTGGTGGAATTAAGGTTAAAGCAAAACGTACAAGTTTAAGTGAAATTTTCGATATAACACCAAAAAAATAATTTTTCTTTTGAAAATTTACTTACTGGAGCATTTATATACTCAGATATTTACTTATTAGAAATTAAAGTTATTATAAGCAAGCTATACCATCAACAAGTTTATTTCCTTTCCAAGTTCAACTTGGGAAGGTGAAGAATGTGTTTCAAATTTTCGTAAATTTCCCAAACTTTGCGAAAGTATTTAGTTCTTCTTACTTTGTGAAAGTTTTTTAACTTTCGTAAAGTTTTGGTGGTTAAACGTAAAGATGTCATTGGCAACGTAGGGAAGATTCTCAAGCTCTGTGTTATCAATGATTTGTGAGATTCTTCGCTGCGCTCAGAACGACACGGTAAAATTTTGTCATCTCCATATAAATAAAGGTCTTACTTTATCATGGGGCAAAATGTCAGATTATTATGCTATTCTTGATGTCAGTTCAGTATAAGTAGTTATTTAATCGATAATTAAAACAAAAATATTATGGGAAAAGAATTTGATTTTTATCCTGAAAAAGTTGAGCAAATGCTTGAATCTATTAAGCATTTTTGCAAGAAAAAACTAAATAAAGAGTATTACAAATTGTGCAGGGAATTACTAAATGAATTGTATATGGACAATGATTTCAACTTAGAAAGAGGGAATCAGAATATTTGGGCTGCCGGAATTGTCAGTGCGATTGGAGCAGTTAATTATCTATTTGACAAAGAGTTTAAGCCATATATTTCTTTTGACGATTTATGTAAATATTTCGGAGTAAACAAATCTTCTGTTGCAAATAAAAGTATAAATATAAGAAAAACTTTGAATATACATATTTTTAACTCACTTTATTCAACAGATTATGTTTTAGAAAAGAATCCTTTTAAAGAATATGTTTTAGTTGATAGGTCGTTAATGTTAATGGAAGCATTTTCTCAGGAAGTGCAGGAACAAGTCAAAGAAGCCCGCCAATTGTATCCAGATGTTATTCTTAAAAGAGATAAAAAGAAAGAGAACTTACTTCATATAACACCAGCCACAAAAGAGATTTATGATTTGTATAAAGCATTTATTGACCCTTGGGACAAATATTTTAAAACTCTTGATGCCGTTGTTTCTAATATTAAAATGTCAATTATGGCAAAAATGCTTATGGCAAATGTTAATAAATTGCGAGATTTAGCTGAAAAGTCAAAATAAGAAAAAATTCCTGTAACAAAATTAAACCTTCAATGTTTCTATAAGAAAATTAGCATATTTTTAATTATCTTTCGAGGTTATTATGTTTAAGAAAATTACTTCAATTCGTTTAATGCTTGCTTTTCTGATAGCAACATTATTGCCGAATGTGTTGTTTGCAATCAATCCGCCTACCCAGTTTCGTGGAGAAGGCGAATTAAATGAAGGTATTGCAACAATACATTTTCTTTGGAAAATGGAAAGCATTGAAAACATAACAGGTTTCAATCTTTACATGGCAGAAGGAGTTACTGAAGACACAAGTGAATTTGAATTAGCTTACTTCATACCTATAGATTCTGTTTATGAAGGTCAAGGAAGGTCTTATTTCTTTATTTATACTGCCAACTTAGAACAGGGAACATATACTTTCTTTTTGAAATCTGTTTCTGAAAATGAACTGAGCAGTCGTTCCAATATAGCAGTAATCGAACTTTATAATCCTCCACCTGTTGTAGAAATTACATTCAGTAATGAGCCGCTCAATTCAGCTGCTGTTGGAGTTGAATTCCACTATAACGGACATGCTACTGCTTCAAATGGTGCTGAAATTGCATACACTTTAACGGAAGCTCCGGACGGAATGACAGTAAACGACACTGGGTTGATTACCTGGACTCCTTCGGAAGCAGGTTTTTACGAAACTGCATTAAAAGCATATTTGTTTGAGTATCCACAAGTTTTTATGATTTTACGCTTAACAATTTTAGTAAGATTTTGCGAAGTGCCAGCCGTTTTAAGTGGAACTGTTTTATATGAAGATAATAATCCCGTTCAAAGAGGAATGGTGATTATATTTAAATTAGGCGAGAACCCGAAGACAAAGCAAATTTTAGCAAATATTGAAAATGGCGAATTTTTAGTAGAACTTGACCAAGGTTCATATTTAGTGAGATTTGGTGAAGGCGATTTTTATCCTGAATGGTGGCAAGATGCTGCTGAAAAAGCCGATGCAGATACATTAATTGTAAATTGTGGCGATGCTATTACAATTGATGCTGTCGTTCAGAAAAAAGAAGCTCCTGTTTATATAACTTTTATTAGCGAACCAATTGAACAGACGGTTATTAATACAGAATATACATATCAGGCAGTCGCTGTTGCAAGCGATAGCAGTGAAGTTCGATATTATTTGATTGACCCGCCCGATGGAATGACTATAAATGAAGAAACCGGATTAATTAGCTGGACTCCAACTGAAGCAGGTATTTATGAAGTTAGAATAGTTGCTTATAAATTTGGAAATGAAAACATTACAAAGAAACAGGCATTCGCTCTTAGAGTTAGTAATTGTGCTATTAGCCCAATTATTGTTGGCACTGTGTTGAATCAAGACAATGAATTAGTTGCCGGAAAGGTTCTTGTATATCAGATAGTTGAAGGAGAGCCAGTTCAAAAACAAAAACAGCAACTTGAAAATGGATTATTCTTCTTTACTCTTGATGAGGGAACATATTATTTAAAATTTTCTGGAGATAGAGTTGTTGAAGAATGGTGGCAGGATAGCGAAAACTTCGAAGGAGCTACTGCTATTAATTTAGCATGTGGCGATACCGTTACAATTAATGCTCAAGTCGAAACGGTTCCTCAGCCAGAACATTATACGGTAAGTGGTATTGTAACAAGAGCATTAGACAATTCTCCCGTTCCTTTTGCAATCGTTGAATTCTTTGGAAAAAAATTTAACAGCGAAAGAATGCAAATTTTCCGCACTACAACTAATCCTCAAACAGGCGAGTATTCAATCAATTTATCGAACCAATTTACTTACATTTCTTACTGCCGCACCCCGAATGACACTTTAATTAATGGTATTACAATCCCGCAATTAATGCCACAATACTATAATTTGGCAACAGATGTTACAACAGCCGAAGAATTAGTTCTTACTGAAGATTTAACTGCAATTAATTTCAATCTTGCCGAGCAGATTAGCTATGCAAATTCAATTTCAGGAACTGTGATTAATAAAGATGAAGGACCTATTACTGACGGCTTCGTAATCGCATATTTAATTGAATCAGGTCCTTGGAACGAAGAATATTTGTTCCTTGGAAATACTGCACAAATTAATCCGGACGGAAGCTATACAATAACAAATCTTATACCGGGCAATTATGTTATTGCCGCCGTTCCTTATTTAAGAGAATTAGCACCCGGTTTCTATTTAGAAAACGACTTTGCTGTTTTCAACTGGCTCGAAGCTACTGTTTTAGGAATCGAAGAAACTACAGGATTAGACAGCATTATTATTAAATTAAGAGATATCCACAGAAGATTTGGAAGATGCCACTTTAAAGGTTTCATACACGGGCACAAAGGTGGAGGTGGTATTCAGGTTAAGAATAATGAGTTCCCACAGGGAGAAGACCCAATTGCCGGTGCTTTTGTATATATCGTAGATAATGAAAATAATATTGTTGATTATATTGTTACTCCTAAAAATGGTGGCTATGACTTTTCAGAATTAACTACAGGTCAATATAGCTTTGTTGCAGCAAAAGTCGGTTTTACTCCTTATATACAGGAAATCAATATTGACGAAGACAATAAAACAATTGATAATGGAACAATTGTTATTAATGCTGTTTCTTCTGTTGATGATAATAATGGAACGGAAGCAGGTTTAGTATATCCAAATCCTGCTCAGGATAACGTTTTCGTCAGATATTATTCTTCAGCAGACAAAACTGCTAATATTTCTGTTATCGGTCAAAACGGAACAGTTTATTTCGATTCTACTATCAATGTAACTTCCGGAACTAATGAAATCAATATTGGACTTAATAATATTTCTCAGGGAGTTTATTTTATAATTATTGATAATGGAATAAACAGAAGTATCAATAAATTTAATGTAGTCAGATAATTGATAATTGATAATTGACAATTGATAATTGATAATTGACAATTGACAATTGATAATTGACAATTTGTCTTGTCATTCCGATACGAAGTGAGAAATCTCACAAACCGTTGTTGTTAAAGAATTTGTGTGATATTTATGATGTCCTACATCTCGGAGATGTAGGACATCTGGCTTTTAAGTTTATACTAAGTCAAAGTAACTTTGAGTAAGAAAAAAGTTTATTGTCATGCTATCAACTTGTTGATAGTATGACTGGCAGTTTCGGACATTTGCAACCCTAAAGGAAGACCTTTATTTAGCTTTCAATAATAAAGAAATGAAAAAATTATTCGATAAGTGAAATATAAAATGAAAATAGTAAAATTTCTTATACTCTTGTTAATTTTTGTTCTTTCAAATTCTGTTTTTGCTGAACAATTTGACTTTTTAATTCCTTTTGAAAATGATAATTACTTACTTCAATTCCAGAAAAATGATTGTTCTGAAACTCCAATTTTATTTAATTTAAATAATAACCTCATTGATGAATTAATTGCTAAACAGCCAACTACTTTTTGTTTCGAAATAAAGATTTCTAAAAATGAATTATGGAAAGTAAACCTAAAAAAGTATGAAATATTTTCTCCTAATGCTAAGATACTTATAAATAATAAACAGAATGAAGAATTTGATTTTAGGGAAAATATTGTAAACTACCGAGGTTTCATCGAAAACAATCCAAACTTGAAAGTTAATATTACTTTTAGCCATAATCTCATTAGCGGCATAATCACTGACTTTAAAGACAACTGGATAATAGGCAACTATCGACAAAATCCCACAATAGCAGTAATCTACAATGATAAGAAAGTAATCAATCCTCCTGAATTAATTTGTGGGAATTCTGATTCGGATATAAGTCAATTGGCACATCAAATAATGATAGAATCTTCTTTTAAAGAAAAAAAATCAGACAAATTGTTAAATGATATTCCATTAGAAATTGAACTTGCGGTTGAAACAGACTTTCAAACTTATGAGTTTTTCAATAAAGATAAAAATGCTGAAATTGCTTATATTACTTCTTTACTTTCGCAAACAAGTATGGTATATGAAAAAGATATAAATGCTTTTTTTTCAATAAAACATATAAATATATGGACAAACTCCGAAGACCCTTATTCAGACGATGCAAACGATTCCCGCATATTGTTAAATGAGCTTCAGGAATACTGGGAAGAAAATATTCAAGATGTTGAAAGAGATGCTGTGGTTTTTCTTACAACCCGGAAAGGCAACTTAGGAGGAATTTCTTATACTATCGGAGGAATATGTTTAGAAAAAAATTCATATACTTTTGCAAATATAAATGGTACTTTTAAAAATTTACCTTCTTATTCTTATGATGTATTTGTAATTGCTCACGAATTAGGGCATTTGTGTGGCTCTGCTCATACTCACAGTTGCTTATGGCCCTTAGGTGCTATTGACAGTTGCACTGGAGCAGAAAGTGGATTCTGCTTTACTGAAATAAGACCAGCAATAGGTACGATAATGAGCTATTGTAATTTTTCTGAAGCAGGAAAAATTTTAGAATTTCACCCATTATGCAAAAATGTAATCAGAGCATTTCTTGAAAGAAGTCAATGCGTTGGGAATCCTAAAGATGTAGAAAAAATATTTACTTTGTCCGGTAAAATCTACAATAACGGCAATCCTTTACCAAATATTACTCTTACAATTGAACCTCTTAATATTGACATTTGGAGGGGGTCGGTATTACCGGGTGGAAACACTACTTCTACAACAGATAGCACAGGTTACTATTCATTTAATTTACTTTCTACTGGGTATTATAATTTAAAACTTCCTGAAGGTTATACTTTTCTTCCTTTTTCTGATTTGGCTGAAGCTGGCGCTGTTATTATTCCTAATGAAAATACTCAAAAAGATTTCAATATTGATAAAACATTTAAATTAAGTGGAAAAACGACCTTTAACCAATTACCAAAAGCTGATTCTATTAAATATTTATTTGTAAAAATAGATTCATCTAAAAGTTATCCAATATTTTCCATAAGCAGCAAAACTGAAAATTATTCATTTAAATCAATTCAGGGGCAATATATTATACTTCCTTTAGCAAAAAATTATAAATTTTATCCACCCTATCAAAAGCTTTCTATTACTAATTCTAATATTGATTCAATTAATTTCAAGAGTGAATATTCAAATGAAGCAATGTTTTGGGGATATGTTCAGTTTAGAAAAATTTTTTTTTACTACCAGCCATTTACTTCTGCAAAGTTATTGCTTAAAGATAATTTAGATAGCACTCTAATAAAGGAGATTTATACTGATAGTTTAGGTTTTTTTTTAGTTGATGATATTAAAAATAAAGAATACATTTTAGAGTTATCTGATTATTTAACAAATGATATAGTTCCAAATAAAAGCCCTGTTGAAAACATAAATTCTTTTAATTTTTACTCTGGAAAACCAGTTGTCTTTTCAGTTAGAAATAAAGTTCAGCCAGTTTTCACAAATAAATATTCTTTTCAATCATATCAAAGTGAATACAAAGATATTAGTAGTTTAGCCATTTTAATTGATTCCGGTGCTTTATGTAAAACTATAAATAGATTAGAATTGCCTTTTAATTTTCGATTTGGCAATAACTTCTTTAACTCAATAAACATTCATTACGGCTTTATATCTTTTGGAGAAACAGAATTAAAAAACTACAATCCAATATCAAACTTTGGAATGGCAGATGGTGTAATATCTCCTCTTAGTGAATACTTAGAAGCGGCAACAAATATGTTTGGTGATACAACATTAAAAACCAAAATAGAAGGATTAATTGAAGGAGAAACTCCTTTTAGAGTTTTTACAATTCAATGGTCTAATTTATGCTATAAATTTCCTTTCGATAGCATTGTCGGTACATTTTCATATCAATTAAAGTTATATGAAAATGATAATTCATTTAATTTCGTATATGGACTTTGTAATATAAATAGCTCAATTATTGAATTAAATACTGAAGTTGGTATTAGAGGAACTGATAATTTTGATTTTAATAACAGGAAAGTAGGCACTGGAAATAGTTGGAACTCTTCTGAAAAAGGTTTATTTGCTTCAGATAAAAGCATAATAACTAACGCTCTATTTCCACCAGCTGGTTTGACATATCGCTGGATATATGAAAATGTTGGAGTTAAAGAAAGCAATGAAAATACATCTCAAGCAAAATTATTTCCAGTACCAGCTGCTAACGAAATTAACCTTGATATTTCAATCAGTTCTAACACTTTTTTAAGCATACAAATTGTCGATATATTAGGTCTGGAATTGCTAAATCTTTATTCTGATTACTTGGAAAAAGGAAGACATCATTTAAAATATAATGTAAGTAATTTAAATAATGGACTTTACTTTTGCAGGGTTAAAGGATTTGATATCAATCAAATAATTAGTTTTGTTGTAATAAAGTAATATAAATTCCATTCTAAATTCTTGTAGCCATACTGCCAATTTGTTGGTCGTATGGCTTTTTTTATATCGTTCACTTTCCTAAAAGTAGCTATGTTATTGGCAAACTTAGGAGTAGTTAAGAAATAAGCCATAATATCAACAAGTTGATAGTATGGCTTGGAATTTTTAATAGTAGAAAATACATCTTCCCAAGTTCAACTTGGGAAGGAGAAAAAGGTAAATTAATAAAAGTCATGCTATCAACTTGTTTATCCTATGACTTTTATAAGTATTTGCTTTACATATTATTAAGTGCAAAAAAACCCGAAGTGATTCATTCCGAGAGCAGCGATGAATCTCATAATTCTTTGTTATCAAAATACTTGAGTTTCCTCTCTTCGTATCGTAATGACACTATTATTTTGAATTAATTCTTGTCTGTTTGGCATTAATTGTTTTATGAATGCAATAAAATATATACATAAAAAATGGCTGATATGCTATAGCAGCATTCAGCCATCGAAATAATTGCCATTCTAATTAATAAGAATGGCTTTTATTAAAATTAATCAATATACTTTCCGCGTTTTACATAATGAGTATGTAAAAGTTCATGAGATTTGTGTCCGCAAGGACCATCTGTTAGGAATTTCTCATAAATATATTTAATAGTTGGGTTTTCGAACGATTTGTTAATTTCCAAATCTTCCGCTTCTTTATAAATGAGTTCAGCACGCTTTTGGCGAATTTCCGGACTTGTTGGGATTGGTTGTCCTCCACCACCGATACAGCCACCGGGGCATGCCATAATTTCAACGAAATGAACATCATTCAATTCACCGCGAACGAGAGCGTCCATAACTTTCTTAGCATTTGCAGTTCCGTGGGCAATCATAAATTTAAGATTTACTCCTTCAAGGAAACTCCATTCTGGTTTTACATTTTCAAGTAAAACGCTCGCTTCTTTGACGCCTTCAAATCCACGGCAGGGAATAATTTGTAAGTTATCGAAAGGAACAGGTCTGCCAGTAACAAGCTCATAAGCAGTTCTAAGGGCAGATTCCATAACGCCGCCAGTTGCACCGAAAATAAGGCCTGAGCCGGTATCTCCAAATGGTTCATCAAATCCACTGTTTTGCAACTCTGGTAGGTTCAAGCCAGCTTCTCTAATCATCTGAGCCATTTCGCGGGTTGTAAGTCCATAATCAACATCTTTGAAGCCAGAGTCAGTCATCTCGGGACGGTTGCACTCAAATTTCTTTGCAGAGCAAGGCATAAGAGCAACAGTAACAATCTTGCTGGGGTCAATATTCTTTTCCTGAGCATAGAATGTTTTAATGACAGAACCAAACATTTGTTGAGGAGATTTACAACTTGATAAATAATCAAGATGTTCCGGATAGAAATGCTCAATGAACTTAATCCAGCCGGGTGAGCAAGATGTGAATTGAGGTAGTTTAACTGAATCGTCGCCATCAACTAACTTTTTCTTCAAACGGAGAAGAAGTTCAGTGCCTTCTTCCATAATAGTTAAGTCTGCTGTGAAGTTAGTATCGAAAATACCATCGAAGCCAATCATACGAAGAGCAGTATTGAGTTTGTAAGTCATCGAAGTACCTGGTTCGCAGCCAAATTCTTCACCAATGCCAGCGCGTGGCGATGGAGCAGTTTGAATCACTACGTGTTTATCCGGGTCGTCAATAGCAGCCCAAATATCGTCTGATGGGTCATTTGCTTTAAGTGCAGCAGTGGGGCAACGGTTAATACATTGTCCGCAGTTGATGCAAATAACGTCAGCAAGTGGTTTATCTAAGAATGTTGAAATAGTAGTTTTGTCGCCTCTTTGAGTAGCTTCCAAAACTCCAACTTCCTGTAAATCAATACAAGTTCTGACGCAACGCTTGCAAAGGATACATTTGTCCATATCACGTATCACAGAATAGCTTGATTTATCTATACTGTGCTTGCGTTCTGTAACGTGACCGAATTTATATGAATCAACGCCGTATTCTTTAGCAAGTCTTTGTAATTCGCAATTTCCATTACGATGGCAAGAGTAGCATTCGCCGTAATGCTCGCTGAGAAGCAAGTCTAAAATGTGACGACGAGCTTTTCTTACTTTTTCAGAACTGGTTTTTACTTTAATTCGGTTTGTAATTGGGAAAGTGCAGGAAGTTGGAAGGACTCTCATTCCATCAACTTCAACGACGCATACGCGACAAACTCCAGCCAGACAAAGGTCTTCGTGATAGCATAGAGTTGGTATATGAATATTATGCATTCTGCAAGCTTCTAAAATAGTAGTGCCGATAGGAACTTTATAAGGAATACCATTGATTTCTACTTCTACCAGACTACCGATTTCACCGAGGTTTCCCTTTTCAACTTTTAATGGTTGATGACTAACCGGAGCGCGATTTGATTGTTGTGTTTTTTCCATATTAAGTTCCATTTACCTTTGTGAAAAAATTTCGTTTTCAAAATGTGTCATTATTGAAATGAAAGGATTCGGAGACGATTGTCCTAATCCGCATTTCGACGCTATTTGCATAGATTTTCCGAGTTCAATTAGCTCGTGGATATAAGAAAGTGAGCATTCTCCTTTTCTAATTTTCTTTAATCCGTCAAGCAATTTAACATTTCCAATTCTGCAAGGAGTGCATTGTCCGCAGGATTCTTCAACGAAAAACTCCATAAAGTTTTCTAAAATGTGAAGCATACTTCTTGTTTCGTTGAAAATTATTACAGAACCACCTGTTGAAATATCTTCAAAGGAAATGGACCGCTCGAACTCTGCTTTTGGAATGCAGGTTCCGGAAGCACCACCAACTTGGACTGCTTTTGTATTCTCTGCTTCAACAAGCTTAAGAATTTCATTGATTGTGATACCGAATGGCACTTCATAAACGCCGGGCTTTTTGCAATCGCCGGAGATGGAGAGCAGTTTTGTTCCAGTTGATTTTGATGTTCCATGCTTGCTGTACCACTCTGCACCTTTTGCAATAATGATATGAACTGAAGCAAAGGTTTCAACGTTATTTACAATTGTTGGGCTTCCAAGATAGCCGGTATTTACCGGGAAAGGTGGGCGATTACGGGCTTCGCCGCGATGCCCTTCGAGTGATTCAATAAGTGCGGATTCTTCACCACAAACATAAGCTCCGGAGCCAAGACGAATTTCAATATCAAAAGAAAAATTCGTTCCGAGGATGTTATTTCCAAGGCGATTTTCTTTTCTCATCTGCTCTAAATAGCTATTGAGTTTGTCTAACAAATAGCGATATTCACCACGTAGGTAAAGGAAACCTTTATTGGCGCCAATTGCATACCCACCAATAACCATTCCTTCGAACACTAATTTAGTATATTCATCAAGAAGAACACGGTCTTTGAAAGTGCCGGGTTCGCCTTCATCTGCATTGCATACAACATATTTTTGTTTTGAATTTGCTGAACTTGCGAGCATCCATTTGGTTCCTGTTGGAAAACCTGCTCCGCCTCTACCTTTTAAGCCGGATTCGCGAACTTCCATTACAACGTCTTTTGGCTCAATGGAGAGTGCTTTTTTTAAGCTGTCGTTTATATTCTGTTCATCAAATATTACAAGTTTATTTAATATTGGCATACCTTCATCTCCTAATTAAATTTTTTTAAAATATCAATTACCTTGCTTGGGGTAACCTTAGTAAATACTTGTTCATTGATGAGCAAAGCGGGTCCTTGGTCGCACATTCCGATGCAATTGCAGTATTCAAGAGTAAATTTCTTGTCTTGGGTTGTTTCGCCGAATTTAATTCCGAGTTCTTTTTCTAAAGTATGAGCAATTGCTTCTTTTCCTGCTAAGTCGCAGGAAATTGTCTGGCATAGACGGACAATAAAACGTCCTTTTGGCTCAGTTGAAAGGAATGAGAAGAAAGTAACAACGCCATATACTTCAACAGGGTGAATATCAAGCAAACGAGCTATTTCCTGCTGAGCAAAATCAGAAATATGTCCGTGTTTCAATTGAACTTCCTGAAGAATTGGAAGTAAAGATTCTCTTTGATTTCCAAAACGTTTAGTTAAATCTTCGATTTCAATTGTCAGAGCATTTTTTTCAGTTACTAACATAATTAATGCTCCTCCTTAGGTAAATATTTCTGAACATTTTCTAAAAGAACTGCTGGTGGAACCGGCTTTTCTAAAAATTCCTGGATTTGTAAGTTATCTTTATTTCCAAAATCAAATCCAAATGCTTTGGAAACTGAAGTTAGCATTATGATTGGAGTATTTATGCCTATTTTTCTGAACTTGTTCGCCAAGTAGAAACCATCATCTGGCTCCTCCATCATCACATCTAAAATGATGACATCCGGCTTTTCTTTTGGCACTAATGCCAGTGCATCTTCTACATTTCCAGCTGATGCAGTTATATAGCCCTTTGATTCAAACAACATAGTCGTTGCCTCTACAATATCCGGGTCATCGTCAATGATCACAATTTTATACATTATACAATCCTTTATTAATAAATCTACGTTTCAAAATTAACTATATTTATAACAATAGAAAAATTTTTTTTCTTTTTATTTGTTTATTAATGAGTGTTTTATTAGATTATAAAAAATAATTTGATTGTTTTAATTTTTTTGAAAGGTGCTTTATGTCAAAATCAATTCTTTTATGCTTAATAGGAAATAGAAAAGATGCAGCCGTTAATGTCCAAAAAATTCTAACCGGCTGGGGCTGCCATATTAAAACCCGTCTTGGTATTCACGACGGAGTGCTTGATAACTGTTCTGAAGAAGGACTTCTCGTTTTAGAACTCGTTGGGAAACAAGAAGATAATGAGGAACTGACCCGTAAACTGAATTTACTCGAAAATGTCTCTGCTCAATTAGTTACTTTGTCTGTGTAATTTCAGAACTCCTGACCCGATAACGTAAATTTAGGAGTTAGGAGATTTGCATCGTAAATAACATTTGCGAAGTTAATCTTCATAATAAATTATGGAGTTACTCTAATTATTAGAATAACTCCTAAATTTATTTAGGAGTTATATGTTTGCAATTTTGTGAAATTACATTATTATTAATGAATCCACTCTAAAAAGTGTCATACCCGTGAAAACGGGTATCTATAAACCACGCTGGG
>ERZ795059.3654-NODE-3654-length-14888-cov-8.350705_pt1 | contig 14888 bp, 5 predicted proteins | sample MGYA00375143_ERZ795059 | MGnify/ENA primary metagenome ERZ795059 (study PRJEB30188, sample SAMN05720168) | activated sludge metagenome | isolation source: Anaerobic digester | place: USA | collected 2015-01-07 ... | reverse complement strand
TTGGATGGTGTGACTGGAGTTCAGACGTGTGCTCTTCCGATCTCTTTGTTCAACTCTTATCGGCCATCAGGCTAGGCCAGGTATGTGCCAACGGTATCGTTGCCATCGGACAAGGGCATGATGTAGGGGGTAAAACCATGATCCTGGCAGTTTTTCCTGAATTGTACGCCATCGTTGCCCTGGCAGCCACCTTCCTGATCGGTTCCGCAGTGGCCGCCTGATTTAATCAATTTTTATCAACAGAAAAGCCGGGCAGAAAAAATTTCTGCCCGGCTTTATTATTCAGATATCTGACTTCGATTGATTACAATCCGGATTACTGATTGAGAATGGCTTTCAACTCCCCTGAAGTCACGGCCCTGCCTTCATGAAATCCCACGACAAAACAGCCCGGGAATTTCGGGGCAATTTGCCTGCGCTTTGAGGCAGCCTCGTTGTATGTACCATACATGCCGGTGAAATATTTGAAATAGTTCCCGATTTGCTTTTCGAACACGCCGGTCTCCCCTTTAAAAATCGCTGATTCCATGTCGATAGGGGTCAGGTTTGCAATAATCTGAACCGTAAAGAAAGTGGCCGTATCGGGCGACATGAAATCCACAGACAGCTCTGTGCCGGGAACACTTGCCGGAATCTGCTGCGTTTCGGGTAATGCAGCGGGCTTGGTGCCCTGTTCGCTTACCGCCTGTTTCGCCGTCTCCGCGGCAGGTTCCTTTACTGTAGTATCATCGCCGGCCGGCGTTTGCAGGCATCCTTTGAAGAAATCGGGATCAAGTACCTGAACAGGGATTTTCTCCCCATCCCTGAAAATGTCGGGATTAAAGGGTTCCCTGCCGTAATAATCCGATGCCGTTTCCAGAATCCTGAACTCAGTACGCCGGTTGGCCTGGTGTTCCTCCTCAGAACAGGGCACCCCGTCGGCACACCGGTTGACAAGCCTGGTTTCTCCATACCCCTGTGCTTCCATCCGCATGGGATTCACACCTTTCAGGGTGATATAGCGCACAGCCGCCTCGGCTCTCCTCTGCGATAAAATATCATTGTATTCGTGTGAAGCACGGCTGTCGGTATGGGATGAAAGTTCGATCGCAATGGGATACTGTTTCATCAACTGAACCAGGCGATCGAGCGGTGGCCGTGCGTCGGGCCTGATATGCCATTTGTCAAGATCATAATAGATGTTCTCTAGGACGAAGGTCTTATTCACCTCATACCTGTCAAGCAGCAAATCGCGGGGAACCGTGTTGGTTTCCGCGGAGTCGGGAGCAGAAAAACGGAAAGTGACGCAGTCATCAAAATAACCCGGCTTCATCGCTTTGGCAACATACAAAAGATCTTTCTCCACGGGAAGGCAATAAAGCCCCGAGGTGTCGGTACGGAAGACATAGACATCATGGGTCTTTGAATTGATCACAAAAACCGAGGCCTCCGGCAAGGGATCCATCGTGATTTTATCCCTGACATATCCGCAAGCCCGAAACGGGCCTGATGCCAGCAATTGACCCTCTTTCGGCTTTTCCCAAATCCTGGATGGGATTCCTGAATAATTACGGATGGCATAGATATCATCGGCACCCAATCCGCCTGGTCTGTTGGAGCTGAAAAAGCCTTCATTCATATCCCTGTGAAAGACCAGTCCGAAATCATCATAGGATGAATTGACGGGTTTGCGCATATTTTCAGGAGCCTGCCATACTTTGCCATCCCATCGTGATTCGAACAGGTCAAGCCCGCCATACCCGAAATGACCGTCAGAGGAAAAATATAAGGTCGTATCATTTAACCAGAAAGGAAAAACCTCGTTACCAAAGCTGTTCACCAGAGGTCCCAGGTTCTCCGGCTGAGACCACTCAGTGCCGTTTTTCTCACTGATATAGAGGTCACTTCCGCCAAATCCGCCGGGCATATCAGAGGAGAAGATCATTTTGGACCCATCGGCCGATACCGTAGGGTGTCCTACCGAATAGGTTTCGCTGTTATAGGGAAATGGCTCATATTTGACACGCTGGTTTCCCGTTATTTCGCCGGAATAAATCCTTAATAAGCTGGTACGAAAGTTGTTCTCATCTCTTTTCACCTTCATTTTCGTGGTACGGGTAATGAAGATGGTTTCAAAATCAGATGAAAAGCTGGCGGGGCCATCATGCCAGGTTTGGTTAAAAACGTCCGACATTCTGCGGGGCACCGACATTTCGGACCAGAAATCACGGAAAAAAGCCGGTTGAGAATAGTAGAGGTCCAGATAACCGTAATTGGTCCATCCGTATAGGTTTTCATCGATCAACGCTGAAGAACGGTCCGAGGTGAAGAGCAGCCCTTCCTTGTAAAAGACAGGGCAGAAATCGGAATACGGGCTGTTCAGGGAGGTGGAATTACTTATTTCAACCAATTCATCAGGCATATCGAGTTCCTGAATTTCCCTGGAATAGCGGGCAAACAAGGGTCCACGCTCATCGTCGGGATTGAGTTCCGCATATTTCAGGAACGCCTGTTCTGCCGCATCATATTCTTCAAGGCTCCGCAAAGCTTGTCCCAAATAATAGTAGTGGAGAGGGTCCGGATCGTAAAATTCGATTCCTCTGGCATACCAGGAGCGCGCCTCCTTCACGTCATTGATCATCCGGTAACAATCGGCCAAACGGAAGGTGGCCTCCCTTTTTTCAGCCTCACTGCCTTTCTCCGCACTTTTCTTATACAGGGGTATTGCCTTGGCATATTTGTACAGCTCAAAATAGCGGTTCGCTTTCCTGTTGCCAGCCACCCCCTCAGAGATCCCTGTGAGGGTGATCGCAAGAACCAGAATAATTATCCTGTATCTCATTTCATTGATTTTTTAATTTCCTGCCTGGAATGTTGTTCATCTTTCACCCTCCGTTAGAAATACCTGGGTGTTTTCATGCGAAATTGATAAACATTCACATCAAATCCAAGCCTGAATTCGTGAGAACCATAATTATGGGGCAACAATTCATTCAGGTAGACGTCAAAAGAGTAGCCCAGCCTCATCCAGGGTTTCAACTGGAATTCAGCCAGGAAGGCGATGGCGTGCATGGTCCGGTAGGAAGCACCTATCCAGAACGTCTTGTCGAACTGGAAACTGGCATTCAGATCAAGCTGTGGGGGTGCATTTTTAACATATTTCCCCAGCAGGGAGGGTCTGAACGCTATGATGTCATTCAAAGGAAAGATCGCTCCCCCCATCAGGTAAAAGTGACGCATCAGCCGGGTAAAAGAGGTAGCCCCGCTCGACGTCTCCGAGATGCCATATTCATTTTCCAGAAGCTGCTTGGAAGAAAGTCCCGCAAAAAACCTCGGAGATTGGAAATAGACCCCCAGGTTAAAATCAGGGGTTATTCTCCTGACTTCACGTGGATAGAAATATTCATCGGGATATTTAACCCTGATCATGTTCCAGTCAAAATCAAAATATTTGATCCCTCCCTGTAATCCGAAGGCCAGCGAACTCTGCTCGAAAAATATCCGGTAGGCATAGGTAGCCATCAAGCCCTGGTTAATGGCAGGTCCGAGGGCATCGCGGTAACCATAAAACCCCAGTCCCACGCTACGGTTTCTCATGGCCATGTGCGCGCCGAAAGTCAGGGTGTGCGGTGCACCTTCAATGCCAACCCATTGTATCCGGTCCAGCACATCGATGGTCAACACCTCCCTGCTCCCTGCATAGGCAGGATTTACCACCTGCTTGTTAAACATATACTGGGTGAACAAAGGATCCTGTTGCGAATACGCCGTAATGCCTGCTAACAGGAATATTATGAATGTTAACTTCTTCATCCTGATATTTTTTTTCATGATCAGTAACTGCTTTTTACCTGGATCCATCCCGTATAGGTTTTCTCGTTATGTATCTTCAGCAGATAATAATATGTTCCGTCAGGCACCGGTTTCCCGTGGGAATTGGTACCATCCCACAGCACTTCGTTTTTGCCGTAACCCTGGAACTCTATGATCTTATCTCCCCATCTGTTGAAAATCATCACTTCATTATCGGGGAACAGGTCAATACCGTCGATCAGCCACACGTCGTTGATGCCATCCTTGTTGGGAGAGATGGCATTGTAGATGATCAGTACATCGTCAATATCATCTTTCACGGCCACATCGACGGTATCCCTTCCGACACATCCCGAAACCCCGTCGGTTACCGTGAGGATAAAACGGGTGTCGGCGTTCAGCGGCTGGGTTTCCGTGCTGCTGGTATTGTGATTATAGACTTTTGTGGCCGGCTCCCAGTTGTAGAAGAAATTCCCCGATCCGTTTTCCACCGTTGCCATCAGGTTCACGCTCCTGTTGCGCAGGATGATCCTGTCTTCGCCGGCATCTACCAGCAGGGGTTCATGGATGGTAAGGAAGAGGGTGTCAGAGACTATGACGCCGGTGCAGCCTTCCTGGCCGTGGCCCGTCAAAACAAAGCGGATCACCCCGAATTCCCCTTCCCCGGGAGTATAGACCGGATGAAGGGCGGTGTTGTCCGACAATGTTCCCGCTCCTGTGGTTGTCCAGATCAGGGGTGCGGCATTTACCGCCGTCGCCGTGTCGAAGTGGATGATGTCGCCGTCGCATGCTGAAAAATCCTCCCCGGCATAGACTTCGGGATACCCTGTGATGGTGAGGATCAGGAAGTCAGAAGCACTTGCACATTCCGAAGAGGCTGTCAGGATGAGGATGACCGACCCGTTGAGGATATCTGCCGGACTGGGGGTATAGACCGGGCGGAGGGCTGCGGGATCGCTGAAGGTTCCCGTACCGCTGCTTCTCCATTCCAATTCCAGCCCTGCGGGGGCGGAAGCGTCTCCGGAGGTGAAGGTACTCCCCTCACAAATGGAGGCGTTCTCCCCGGCAAATGGTTTTATAGTAGAATTGTCAACGATAACATTCACCTGCTGCATACATACCGCAGAATTTCCGGATTCATCGGTAACCGTCCAGATAATCTGGCTAATACCTGCCATAAAACGGTATGGCAGGGCCGATACCTTGAACGGGCCGCTCACGGAATTGTCGGGAGCCCATACCTTGTAGGAGAGAGTCACCGGACGGTTGCAGTTTTCAGTATAGGCGGGAGGTGCCGGTATTATGTCAGCATAACACTCCCCTGCTCCGGGCTTATAGGTAACGGGAGCGCCGCACAGGAGTGCCGGGGCTTCCCTGTCACGGATGGTGACGGTAAAAGCACAGGAGTCGGCCTGGCTTCCTGCCGTTTCCCTGAGGATGTATTTCACCGTGCTGGTACCCGTGAGGAAGGTATATCCGCTCACGTCATCCACCCCCGTCGCCCTGGTGCCATCGGGATTAATGACCTCCCATGTAATTCCGAAGGAGCAGTTGCTGTTGGCCAGGAGGGGCGAGAGACTGTGGGGAGGCGACTTCCAGCCGCAGAGTCCCGGATCGTTGTCCATATAGATGTCAGGCTGGCAAACCATAAAGGGATATTCCGTATCCACGACCTTGAGGATAAAGGCGCAGAATGCGATGTTCCCCGAAGCGTCTTCCGCCTTGTACCTGATGGTATACTGTCCTGCCGTCAGCTGGGTTCCCAGGGAAGGACCATCCACCTGGGTGACCTCCACGCCTGAGCAGTTGTCCCTGGCAACGGGGATGCTCCATACCGCACCGGTCTCACAGGCGCCGGGATACAAACCCACTACAAAAACATCGCCGTAAGGACAGTTAACAAACACCGGAGGTTCCTCATCCACCACCGTCACGGAAATACGGCAGGTATCAGAATTGCAGGAGGGACCGCATGCTTCGGCCCACCACTCCACCACCGTGGTTCCCACAGGGAAAAATGCCCCTTCCAGGGTTTGAGGATTCCCCCAGGTCTCGAAATCATGCCGTACCATGATCTGATCGCACATGAAGCTGAAAGCCCCCAGAGCATCCAGCTCTTTGTTGGGGATCACATAACCGCACAAACCCGGAGAAGCCTTGAAAACGAAATCGGTTTCTTCGGGACACTGGATTTCGGGTTTCGGCAAAATGGTGATCACCATGGAATCCCAAACATCAGAGCAACCTTCACCGCCGAATGGCGTAACATGCATCGTCAGCACGACATCCCCGCTTTCGCCGGCAGGAGAATGGTAGACCGGATGCAGGCTGTTGGCATCCTCCAGCGTACCCATCCCGTTGTGGGTCCAGGTAACGGATGCGTAATCGGAAGCTGAAGAACCCGTAACCTTATAGTCATTGCCGCTGCACATGACTGCATCAGGTCCCGCTGAGGCCTTCGGCGGATCGTGAACGGTCACCCTGACGGTGTCCTCCCCGTAACAACCCGCCAACTGATGGGAGTACAGGAAAAGATAACTTCCTTGGATCAACCCGCTGACCGTAGTGGTTGCCGCCGACGGTGCCGAGAAAACGGGAACGTTTGGCCCGCTGATGCGCGTCCACGCCGACACGGCACCCGGGTAAGCAGTACCCGTCAGCTGTACAGAGGTGACTCCGCAAACATTCTGGTCTTCTCCGGCATCCACTGTTATATCGGTGTACACCGTCACAAAGAGGGTGTCATATTTGCATGTCAGAGGGGAACAAACCTGGAATACAGCCCTGTCAATTCCGGAAAAGCCGCTTTCGGGGGTATAGGTAAAACTTCCGTCGGCAGCTATGACCACGACACCATGCACCGGAGAAGCTACCGGCGTTGTGTTGACGGTAAGGGTACTCCCCAGATAATCACGGTCGCCGTTGGCAAGAATATTACCTGTCAGCGTTGACTCCCCACACATCACCAGATGCTCGTTGACGATGATCAGGGAGGGTGCCACAGGATCTGTCTCCGCGGAATCGGAGTTATTCCCGGGAACGGGATCTTCAGAGCTTCCGGTCACGGAAGCGGTGTTGACATACGTGCCCGTGGAATTCACCCTGGCGTTGATTTTCAGGGTTTCCGACGCGCCGGCCCTCAGGTAGGCCAAAGTCCACGTGGGGGCATCCCAGGTACCCCTCGACGGAGTGGCGCTCAGGAAAGTATACCCCGAGGGAAGAATATCGGTAACAACAATATTGGTCGCATTGTCAGGTCCGTTGTTGGTAACCCTGATGGTAAAGGTCAGGTCCGTGCCAAAATAGGGAATTTCGGCATTCACGGTTTTTTCGATCGCCAAGTCGGCACCGCAGCCCGAAAGAGTAATCGTCACCTGCCTGGGTTTGGATATACATCCGTACTCATTTTTCACGGTAACCTGATAGGTTCCCGGGGCTACCCCCGTAAATCTGTTCCCGGACTGATAAACAATTCCGTTAATGCTGTACTGATACCCCGCTCCCACAGGCGTCGTAACCGTTATTACGCCGCTGTTAGTTTCACACGAGGGTTGCGTGACGCTGACCGTTGGAGTTGCCGGGGTGGCGTATACCGTGACAGTCACGCTGTTGCTGGTGGTGGTGCAGACCACCCCGCTGGTGGTGGTGTATTGTCTGCGGTAAGTATAGGTTCCGGCGGTCAATGTACCGGTGGTGTAATTCTGCTGGTTATTGGTACCCGGGGCTGCCGTGAATCCACTTCCCGAATTCACTTCCCAAAGATAGGTGCCACCTCCCGGACTCGCTGCTGCTCCCATGATGGTCGTCCCCGCAAAGGGTGCACAACCACTGGCCGGGGAGGGTTCGGTGATTATATTGTTGGTAACCGGACAGTCACAATTGTTATTAGCCGTAATAACAGCGATATCTGTACATCCGTTGGTGGTCGTCCATACCAGGTTGTAGGTACCCGGTGCTGAGAAACTGGTCACAGTGGTGGTGGGGCTGGAGGGATTGGTGATAGTGGCCGTGCCGGCGCTGCCCGCTCCCAGGCTCCAGGTGCCCGTACCCGTGGCGGACATGGTCGCCGTGCCCGTAATATAACAATCCACAGTCTGGTCCGAACCTGCATTGGCGGGCGTGCAAACGCCCGGTGCGGTGGTTCCCACCAGGATCATGACGCTGCGGCATCCGTTGGCCGAAAGGATGCTGGCATAAATCGTCTGCGCCGGACCGTCCTGGTCATAGACCGGAAGGGTGGCACTCCAAGTCGTTCCTCCGTCAGTGCTGAACTGAAGCGTTCCGCCCGTACCGGTGACCGTGCCCAGTCCGATCGATCCTCCGCTTACCACACAGTTGATGCATGTGCTGTTGACAATGGCCAGTGTTCCAGAAGGAGCCGACGGTGTGGTGCATGCTCCGGGGGAAGTACTGCCCACCAGTACAATGTCGCTACGGCACCCGTTGGGAGAGACCACACTGGCGTAAATAATCTGGACAGGACCGTCCTGGTCATAGACCGGAAGGGTGGCGCTCCAGGTCGTTCCCCCGTCGGTGCTGAACTGAAGCGTTCCGCCCGTACCGGTGACCGTGCCCAGGGTTATAGTACCCCCGCTGAGCGTACAATTTGTGCAGCTACTGTTGGTGATGTCCAAGGCTCCCGTGGGCGGTGCCGGCGTGGTGCAGGTGCCTGGTGCCGTTGTGCCCACCAGGGTCATCGGGCTGCGGCATCCGTTGGGAGAAACAACGCTGGCATGGATGGTCTGTGCCGGGCCATCCTGGTCGTAGACCGGAAGTGATGAACTCCACGTCGAGCCTCCGTCGGTACTGAACTGAAGCGTTCCACCACTGCCGCTGACTGTCCCCAGCGATATCGATCCCCCGCTCAACATACAATTGGTGCAACTGCTGTTGACAATGGTCAGCGTTCCCGTGGGCGCAGCCGGCGTGGCATATACCGTGATGGTCACGCTGTTGCTGTATGTGCTGCAGATCACCCCGCTGGTGGTGGTGTATTGTCTGCGGTAAGTATAGGTTCCGGCAGTCAGGGCGCCGGTGGTATAATTCTGCTGGTTGTTAATACCCGGAGCAGGGATGAATCCGCTTCCCGAATTTACTTCCCAAAGATAGGTGCCACCTCCCGGGCTGGGCGCTGACCCGAAAATCGTGGTTCCTCCGTAGGGTGCACAGGAACCGGCAGGTGTTGGCTGCGTGATCGTATTGCCGGTTATCGGACAGCCACAGTCGGTGCCGGCCGTGATTACCGCGATATCCGTACATCCATTGGTGGTTGTCCATACCAGGTTGTAGGTGCCCGGTGCGGAGAAACTGGTCACCGTAGTGGTGGGGCTGGAGGGATTGGTAATGGTGACCGTGCCGGCGCTGCCCGCTCCCAGGCTCCAGGTGCCTGTGCCCGTGGCCGACATCGTGGCAGTTCCTGTGCTGTAGCAATCGACTGCCTGGTCCGAACCTGCATTGGCTGGCGTGCAAACGCCCGGTGCGGTGGTTCCCGCCAGGATCATGACGCTGCGGCAACCGTTGGCAGAAAGGACGCTGGCATGGATCGTCTGAGCCGGACCATCCTGGTCATAAACCGGAAGTGTGGCACTCCAGGTCGCTCCTCCGTCAGTGCTGAACTGGAGGGTACCTCCGCTGCCGTTGAGGGTTCCCAGGGCTATCGATCCTCCGCTTACCACGCAGTCAGTGCAAGTGCTGTTGATAATGGCCAGTGTACCAGTAGGAGCCGCCGGCGTTGTGCAGGTGCCAGGGGAAGTACTTCCCACCAGCACGATATTGCTACGGCATCCGTCTGCAGAAAGCACACTTGCATAGATGAGCTGTACAGGTCCGGTCTGGTTGTAAACAGGCAGTGAAGAACTCCAGGTCGTTCCCCCGTCGGTACTGAACTGAAGGGTGCCCCCTGATCCGGTTACGCTTCCCAAAGCAATGGTTCCGCCGCTGACCGTACAGTTCGCGCAGGTACTGTTGGTGATGTCCAGGGTTCCCGTGGGTGCTGAAGGTGTTGTGCAGGTTCCCGGAGCGGTGGTCCCCACCAGGGTCATAGCGCTGCGGCATCCGTCAGCGGACAATACGCTGGCGTGGATCATCTGTGCCGGACCATCCTGGTCGTAGACCGGGAGCGAGGTGCTCCAGGATACGCCCCCGTCGGTGCTGAACTGGAGGGTGCCGCCCGTGCCGGTGACTGTGCCCAGGGCAATCGATCCCCCGGAGAGGGTGCAGTTCGTGCACGTGCTGTTGGTAATTGCCAGCATGCCCGTGGGCGCTGACGGTGTGGCATATACAGTAAAGTTCATCGTGTTGCTGCAGCCATCCGAGGTCCGCGTGTAGGTAAGCGTCACCACCCCGGCGCTTACTCCCGTCACCACTCCGGCGTTGGTCACCGTGGCGATGGAAGTGTTGCTGCTCGTCCAGGTGCCTCCCGTTCCCGGGGTCACCGTTGTGGTCTGCCCAGCGCATACATCGCTGTCACCTCCCAGAATCGGGACCGTCGGGGCCGCATTGATGACCACATTCTCTGAGGAGGGTGAAGGGCACCCCTCACTGCTGGTCACGGTGAAGGTATAGGTTGTTGCAGGTGGCAGACCTGTTACCGTAAAACTGGTGCCGCTTCCCGTATAGGTCGTCCCGCCGGGGCTCCTGGTGATGATCCAGCTTCCCGTGGAAGGCAGTCCGCTCAGTACCACGCTCCCAGTGGGGGTCGCGCAGGAGGGTTGCGTGATTACGCCGACAATCGGTGCCGGAGGTGGTGTACACCCGATGACAATCATATAATCTTCCACTTCTCCCACCGGAATAGAGGTCGCCGCCGGATCATTGAAAGGAGAAGTTAAACCGCTTCCAAACCTGAAACGGGCATAGGTCGGTGAAGTGGTGGCGTTTGCCGGCACAGTCACAGAAAGGTTATAGGTACCTGATATACCACCCAACACAAAATAATCGATGGAAATATTATTCGCAATTCTTTCCCCAGTATCAAAATTACCGTCCCCATTCCAGTCAATCCATGCATTCAACCGATATGTGGAATAAGTCACATCCCCATCGATAATGGTCATGGTCACCGGGATTGTCACTGTGGCACCCGGGGTAAGCTCCGGAAATACCACACCGTCCTCATCGTCACTGCCGTTGTTGTCGTCGCCGTCAGCGTTTCCAGAAGGCTGGTTGGCCGGTTCCGGATCGACAGAAGCACCCAGATATACATAATTTGTGTAGTAAGTATTTCCCGGGTCTTTAAAGAGATAAATTTCATGATAAGCAATACCATAAGACTCCGGTGCATCGCCGAAATCGAGTGCTTTAACATAGGTATAGGAACTAGCTGCATCATCATCGGTCGCTTGTTTTCCATTGGTATAATCAGGGGGTTGAACATTTACATTAAAACCGTTGGAAGGTTGTAAACCGGAAGTATTTACAGTGACCTTATACTGAATGGTAATGGTTCCTACAGCCGGGACGGCAGGAGTAGTTCCCGGAATTGGTTTATTCTGGATCCCGGTAAAAGTTTTATTACCTGCATCATATGTCCAGTTAAAATAATTGAGCCAGGTGCCGCCCAGCGCTTCAAGGGGATCTGTATTGTTGGGTACACCGCTCGAAAGAGTGATCACCAGTCCCATTTCCTGGTTAACGACAAGGGGCAGCGGATCGCTTCCGGAATTACCCACATTGAAGGACAAAACCCCGGTGCCCCCGAATTCCCAGGGCAACAGCGGCGCAGGATCTGTAATTGCCTGATTTACATATGGATTCCAGCTTTGTGCATTGGCGAAAATGGCTGCCAACACCAAACAACTTGCTATTATTATCCTTTTCATCTCTGTGAGTATTTTCATCGCAATCATTACTACGGTGTAACACTGAATTTGTCAGTTATGGTTTTAGTTTTTTCCTGACGGTTATCCGCCATACTTTTAAAAACAACTGAACCGGCTGCGTAAATTGCCGGTGTAATATAATCATAATCCTGAAATTTCACGGGAACCCCGGAAGGCAAAACAGGGTCAATCTTACTTTCCTGATCTGTCTCTTTCTCCCTGATGGTAAGCAGGTAATCCTCCACCTCGCCCCATTCGTGCGATCCGGCCGGACTTCCCTTGTTTTCACCCAACCGGAACCGGGCGTAAACCGGTTTGGAAATTTCAGCTTCTGTTGGCACTATCAATGTAAGAGTTTTGGTTCCGGATTCAAAGAAATCGACCGGACCGGCAATTTTTTCCCCGGGATCGGTAAAATCACCATCCCCGTTCCAGTCGATCCACGCGTTAAGTACCCCGTATCCCCCTTCATGAATGGTCACCACCACCGGAAGAGCCACAGTGTCCCCCCGTATCAGCTCCGGAAAAACGACTCCATCCTCATCGTCCGATCCATTTAGGTCATCGCCATCGGCACCAGAAGTATGGAAACCTGAGGGTTCGGCATCCACTGAACGTCCCAAATACACATAATTCAAATAGTTTCCGCTTCCGGGATCCTTAAAGACGTCGATTTCATGAACCGCCTCCCCGTAACTTGCCGGGGCATCCCCATAATCATATGCACGCACGAAAGTATAGGCACTCACGTCATCATCATGGGTAAGGTTGACACCATTGGTATAGGGTGGTTGCTGCAGGTTGACGTTAAAACCGTTGGCCGGCGCAGAACTCCGGGAGTTGCCAGTGACCTTGTACCGGATGCTCACCAAACCCTCACTCGCTGCCGGAATATCCTCCTTCTGTACCGCCATATAGGTTCCCAGGGAGGGATCGTAGCTCCACCTGAATTTTCCTGCCCAGGGACCACCCACCGAAGCCAGGGGATCTTCATCAGCAGGAACGCCATAAGACAAGGTGATCATCAATGTCATCTCCTGATCAGCCACCCGTTTCATTACCTCGTTACCCGAATTTCCCACAACAAAGGTAAGTTCTCCGTTCCCTCCAAATTCGTGAGGAAGCATGGGCGCAGGAGATACCGCTGCCCGCACGGCATAAGGATTCCATTTTTGTGCCCCTGCACCCAGGAACACAAATCCCAACATGACGGCGAACAACAATTTATTCATTAAATCTGGGTTTTCCTCCTATTTCTGCTGCATCATGGTGATCTTCACCGTCCTGAAAACTTCACTATCCACACCCGTAATCCGCATCACATAAGCTCCTGACACAAGGTCCTCCCTCGAGAGTTGAACCATGTTTCCATTTCCGGCATCAAAAACCACTATTTCATTATACACCAGGCTCCCTGCAGCATTGACCAATTCAAGACGGTACTTTCCGTCCCTGCTGATATTCACATAATACTTATCGGTAACCGGATTGGGGTACACCGAAATGTCAATTCCAGGAATATCCACCACTGTCCGGCCATTCTCGATCCTGTCGGGCCAGGTAATGATTACTGAGGCAGTCACTTTGTTGTTGGCCGCATCTGTCACAACCACCTCATAGTTACCGGGACCGAGTCCGGAAAGATCTTCCGAAGAAGCCCCGTTGCTCCATTCAAAAGTGTAAGGCAGCTTTCCCCCGGTGACCAACAATTCGATAGCGCCATCCAATTCACCATAGCCCGATGGTTGTGTCACCAAAGCTGTGGCTGACAATTCCGCAGAATGGATAAAAATGCGGTAGTCTTCCACTTCGCCCCACATATTGTCCCCCACTGGTCCGGTGTTTCCACCGATCCTGAAGCGGGCATAGATATGCTGGTTAAAAACGGCATCTTCAGGCACGGATACCTGCAAAGGAATGATTCCGGAAGAATAAACTGGAATAGGCGCCCCGTTCACCTTTTCCCCGGGATCGAGGAAATCGCCGTCGCCGTTCCAGTCGAACCAGGCGTTCAGGACTCCGAAGCTTTCGCCGTGGACCGTCACCGTAACGGGAACGACATAGCTGTTTCCGACCGATAAAACCGGAAAGATAACCCCATCCTCGTCGTCCTCCCCATAGATGTTGTCACCATTGGCAGGATCCGAAAAATTGGGAAAGGGATCATGGTCGACGATAGAGCCCAGCACAATGTAGCGGTTGTAATCCCCGGAAAGGGGATCCTTGTTGAGGTTGATCTCATGACGGGCTCTCCCGTAACTTTCAGGGGCGTCACCATAGTCGAAAGCCCTGGTGGCCGTGTAAGAACTGACCACATCGTCCTGGGTGGTATTGGAACCCCCGAGGTAAGCCGGAGTTTTCAATTTGATTTGAAATCCATTCGACGCCACGTCCAGAGGGGAATTGTTATTGGCCTGGAACCCTACCGTCAGCGATGTCTGGAAGTAGCCGGGTATATCTCTCTTCTGGACTCCCGTGAAAGTGTTCGTCGACCGGTCGTACGACCAGTCGAAATAACTCACCCCCTGCCCTTTCAGCGCCGACAGAGGGTTCCGCTTGTCGGGCAGCCCGTCGGACATGGTGATGATGACGGAAAGATTATTATCCGGATTGTTCCTGTCAAATAGCAGGGGGCTGCTACCCGAGTTACCCAGGTTAAAGGAGGCGACTCCCGGCTCCCTGAATTCTTCGGGTAGCAGCGGACTGATGATTCCCTGTGAGACATAAGGATTCCAACTCTGTGCTTCTGAAAGCATTGTGCCCAAGACCAATATCGAGGCAAGAATTACTCTTTTCATATCACTTATATTAGGAGTAATGTCAATAAATAAAGTAATCAAGTTTTTCAGCATCCACATTGTTGTCGATCCTGTTTTCACCACCGCTCCAGGAGTCGATCTGAGAGGTGATGGTATAGACACCCCAGGTTTCACCGCCGTTCCAGTTGGCATAGAACCCGAAGCGCGAGAAGGAGCCGGCTTCGATGACACTGAAAGTGGTGAAGATATGGTGCGTAGCATTCTGGCTATAGGTCCAGACACTGTTATGGACAGAGGTGGAGGACCCGATAACCGTCATAGAAGTAGAGAAAGGACCGTCGAGTGCCCAGCGGGTATCCTTCGGAATCCGCACGATGATCTGACCGTTGGTATTCACCATGTTCAGTTCTGTTACTCTGACGGTAACGTAGAACTTAGTCTGGCCGTGCATCACATTGGGCACGGCGGTGATGATCGGCGTCACATCGGGCACCTGGAAGATGCCGAAGTTAGCCTC